>Ga0210059_1000016_pt1 | contig 110972 bp, 66 predicted proteins | sample Ectturendosymbi2_FD_188042 | JGI IMG/M metagenome (GOLD analysis project Ga0210059, IMG submission 188042) | Ecteinascidia turbinata endosymbiont from Florida, USA - Sample 2 (SPAdes) (version 2) | ecosystem: Host-associated > Tunicates > Ascidians > Unclassified | place: Key West, Florida...
CAATCCGAGTCTTTTGATACTTTGGATGACCTGCTGGGGTTTCGGGTTCAAAAGTTGTGATGTAAGTTAGTAAAAATATTTGACTAATTAGCTAATTAGTTAATTAATTAATTTGTTTATTTTAGATAACGTTTGAACCAGAAACGCTAGAAAGTCGATCAAAGGCTCAAAAGACTCGGACTCGAGTCTAGTTTCCAATGAAAACTTCAGCGAAACACCTTGGCCTAGTGGTTGGGCCCTAGGCCAGGCAACATGAGCCAAAATGACCCTAAAACTACTTCACTTATGACGTCACTCACAAAAAAACCCGCACCCGCCAGGCGAATTTTTTTTTTCGAGTGCAATCTACTAGACTGGCCGATCCGTTTGAGCTGTTGAACAGCTCTCTAGCGCAATTGGCGGAGGAGCTAGGGCGTTGGTAAGCCAACCGAAAACTACTGTTTTTTTTGCGAAAATCGCCAAAACCACCCAGACGCCAAGGTGTTGTCATAAAAACGGTTGCTCTAAGTAAACATGATATATTTACCCCTTTTCGCTTTCGTTCCCGGTGGTACCACGAAATGAAGATGCTCAGCAATGCAATCATGACAACAGGTACTATGATTGCTGCAACCCATCCAGTACCACTGCAACAAAAAATTTGCAAAATCCTGTTTTTCAAGGTTTGCTCTGTCAGGTTGTTTCAAAATGAAACAGGATGTTTTTAAACCAATATACATTAAAATTATTTCTTTTCGAAGTATAAAATAGTGTCTAGAGATTTTGAGAACTCATGCTTATCCAGATCAATGTTATTTTTCAGCTATTTTATTCAACACGAATGTAATGTTTTCATTCTTCAAAAAGGCAAAAAATGGCCTCCTACAGCCTCATCTCATTTCATGAGAAAATATAAACTATATACTGAGTATGACGCACAAATAACAATTTAAGTATAAATACAGTTTTATTGCAATCTTATTGCTGTTTCTTACAGCGCAAGGATTTTTTGCGAAAAGAAGAATTAACCTCGTGTAATTTCAAGATTGAAGTCTCTGTCACATATATTAAATTTGTCCAACTTTATAAACAAGTGGTAAGAAAAGTACATTTAAATAAGTGCTTGCTTATTGTTAACAAAGTATACTATCTCTCAAAATGTGCGAACAAACTGTGTTTTGTACCTTGTCGAAACCATTGGCGCAGGAAAGACGTCAGCGTCCGTAGTGTTTGGCTGGTTTCCGACAGCATCGTCAACATGCGTTGTTGCCTTGTCGTTAGACTTTGCTACAGCGGGTTGTGTTGCTTCTTTCAGTTTAACGGATTGCGTAGCAGTAGATACTCTAGAAACTCTGATTGGTTTAGAAGATTTGCTTGTTAAGTCAAAAGTAGTTGAGGATGTTGCAGCCAAAGAAGTGTAGTCAACTACGGTACTTTTTCTTGTAATTGTAGAGAACGTAAATTGCTTACTTTCTGTGGGTGAAGTTCCGAACATAATTTTAGGAGAATATGTCTTTGCTTGTTTCGGAGTTGTACCTGTGGGATAAAATGACGAAGGTTGAGTCTTTTCAACTTTATGGATTACGGCAGATGGCACGATTGGTGTCTTGCTTGATCCGTTGTTGTTTCTAGCAGTAGGGAAATCAGGACGAGTCACAAACAGCGTCCTAAGATTTGCTGTTTCCACCGGTTTCTGCGACTCACTGAACATAGTGCTGCTCTGGACGTATGGCTTTGAGAAAGAGATAGGCAGCGAAAAGTACTTTTCTGTAGACGTCGAAGCAGAGCTATCTTTGCGAATGTTTCTAAAATGCACGCTAGGTTCCGCTGTTGAGCTGTTTTTTTCAACAGGATTGGTAAAAGTAAGATGGTCTGCAATCAAAAAAGGTGCTGTATGATTTTCCATTCTTGGTGTTTCTCTCGATGCACTGAATTGAGTACTATTCTCGATATGTGATAACGATGACAACATCGCCAACGAAAAGTAGGTCCCTGCTGACGTTACAGCAGTGCTGTTTAAAAGGGCTCTAGAGGCCGCTGCAGCAGTGCTGTTTAAAAGGGCTGTAGAGGCCGGAGTTGTCCCGGCAACGGCACAAGAAGACGCTTTGTCAACACAAAAAGGTGTCTCTCCCTCGGAACAGCAGTGGGGTCGACTTCTGAAACAAACTGTGTTTCCACAAGGCTCCTTGTAAACGCAACTCCGGCTGCTAACAGCGCAGTACTTTGTTGGGCCGGCTTCGCAGCAAAACGGACGGATGATGTCGCACCGTTTCACGCCGCACAGGGTGGGGCAAACCCTAAGTCTGCTGGTGCAGAATGCAGATGTCGGCGTTCTACAGCACTTCGGTTGCGATGCAGGGCAAGGTGCGTTTCCGCAGAAGTACGGCTCACATTCAGCTTCGCTCTTTGTGCAGTATGCGTTGAACGACTGGCCGCAGCAGAAAGGTCTCTCCGCAGTGCACACTGCATCGCCGCAATTCACACTCGCTGACGTGGGTGCATTGGTTGGTGGGGAAAATGGCGAACGAGCCGTGCTTTTAGAAGTGTAATCTACTGGTGGAGTGGGCCCTGTCAACGACGCCTGGATGGGGTACGACAATGGTTTAGAATTCACAAAGATGTCCGTTTGAGGGCTACCTGCAGCTGGTTGCGAAGTGGTGACCGCATCGTCTGAAGAGCGGACGGGACATACTTCTCTCGTCTTGGTGCAAAAGTCTCTTCCCAAGGCTTGGCAACAGTGTGGAAGGTAGCGGAAGCACAGAGTTGAACCACACTGCCTCCTGTAAACGCAGCTTCGTCGACTGACTGCGCAGTAAGGGGTGGGGCCTTTCGCGCAGCAGTATGACGTCACAGGCGAGCATACCCTTTGACCACACAGCCGCCCTGGAAGAGAATGTATCGTGTGAACAATCAGTCAAGTTAAACATAAAAACTTGCTGAACTTTAGTTCTAGCTCTGTAAGGCTAGAATCGTAGTGGATGAAGGACTAGCAGACTTGGTCAGTTACCTCAATCATCGCGCATTAATTTTCACAGAATAGGAGTCGTCGACAAACAGGTTAACAAAGCACTTGCTGTTATTTGTTGTTGAGGAAAATATTTTTGGCTCCTTCGAATGTCAAAAAACGTTACTGTATCCCGGCCAAGGTTTTACGCATCAGATCAAGAGTTGACCTCACGCACCATCAATCTTAATTTGTTGGTGATCATTTTGACCAAGTGACATTTTGGCCTCAGGACTCGTGCCAATCATACTGCGTCATATTTCGCCAACAGAGCCATTAGACGACGTAAGCATTTTACAACATCAAAATTGGTCGGCTCGCCAGCTCCTTGGGGAGCATGTCTGACGATTTTCAGAAAAACCTGTGCCAAAATTTAACCTCTTCTCATTGTCATGCAGCTCAATTGTCACGATGCGTAAATTATTTCTACAAACATATTAAAAGCCTATTTTCTTCAAACAACCACCGCGAAATGGACGACTAACTTCGGTCCTAGAATATGCAAAAGAAGCTCGGCATGATCAAAAAGTCAATTTAACCAATTTTCGTGAACCTTTGCCTTATTAGATATTGCGTGAATAGCATTAGGTTGCACACTGCCAACAGTAAAAGACACGGTCAAAAGTACCTTACACTTAAACTGCTGTTATTGCAGTTTCCAATGCATTTCATTTTCGATAGAGCACCAACAGATTTATTTCTTCTTTTGTAGTAAAATAATTTTTTTTTTCTTAAAATAACTAATTGTTCACACCAACGAAAAACGTTATGATCTTGTTCTTTTTACCATAAGCTTGGCTTGAACTACGTGCGGAAAATTGCAAAGCTCGCTTGGATTGGTGGTTCTCTTTTCTTCATTATCGGCAATAAGACGCACGAGAGCCAAGCGATGAGCACTGACTGCCGCCCACGCGTTTTGCTGCAACTAGACAATAACTTGCGACCTCCAGTAAAACGTGCTGGCCCGCGTCACGTAAACATTGGCCCTTTCACGCTGTAGGCGCATGAGGAAAACGTGCAGCTATTTGCTGAGGTCAGAACTTTTCGGTTTGTTTGTGATCCAAATCTGATCGCGCATCATTGAGAAGCTCAAGTTCGGGGCGAGCTTCAATGGTCTAAATCAGTGGTTCCCAACAGGGGTTCCGCGGCACCCTGGGGCGCCATTTGCAATACCCAGGGGTGCCGCGAGCTAATACGTTTTTTATTATATCATTGAAAAGATATTTTCAAAATGTCGCCAAAGCTCAATCCAAATTGCTATGGGTTCGCCACTAGGTGCCGGAAATTATATTTCTGTTTTGTAGGGTGCCGCAAGCCTAAAAAGTTTGGGAACTACTGGTCTAAATATTTGCGTGAGTTCATTTCATGATTTTTATTAGTCCATAAAACCAAAGACAGGAAAATGATTTTCAAATCCTGTCTAGGTTTTTAAATTTCCAAAGGCTACAAAATTTTATTTTTTTTGTCCCAAAGCAGGGTCTCCAAACTCTTTTATCCGAGGGCCGCATAAGCTCTTACACAAAGGATCGAGGGCCGGACATCGTGATTGTTTCGGGGTATGTTACATTCTGCCAAATAAACAAATTTTTCGCAAATTATTTTTTCCCGATTCACAAAATGTCTTCGCGGGCCGAATTAAACGGCGTCACGGGCCGGATTTGGCCCTCGGGCCGTAGTTTGGAGCAGTCCCGTCGCCACGGGAGGGCTTTTGGGGGCTTACCCCAAAAAAATCTCCAAGCCCCCCCAAATTGAAACATGAAACACTATAAATCAGTTGAGATTTTGTCAATTTTTAGAGTCCGCACAAACCCAAAGCCTCCCCGCAGAAACACAAAGCCCCCCATTGAAAACTTTCTGGCGACGGTTCTGGTTTGGAGACCCCTGTCCTAAAGCATGGGCAAAGGATTTAAGTTCTTCCTCCTAAAGCGTAGGTAATCCCCGCGTATGTTAGTTTGCTGCTGAAAAAGTGCGCATTGCTCTGAGCTAATAGCTATAAACCTAAACTACAATTTGTTGCCAGCTTTTCAAATTTCCCATTCAGTTTTTCTTATAATTTCTTTATCGGTAATGCCTGTTTTGCATGACTAATGCTTTAGTCAAGTATTTGAATTAAGAAGTGATAAAAATAAAATGCACAACAACCATCATAAAAAAAATTGATTAAACATTTTGAGTAGGTGGAAAAATGACAATGGAGGAGAACGGAGACCTTATACTTAATGAGAGGATTAACTTGTTCTTACATCTGATGCTTGGTTACAAATATATACCCAAGACGTGGATAAAATGTAGTTCGAAAAAGTTACCACCACAGTTATGTTCAACTTTACAAGCTTAGAGTTTGCGTGCAGATTGGATATCAGAGAAGACGAACGAAGTGGTCGCCACGGGTATGCCCTCAGCAACTTTAGTGCGTGTTTTTGGGGCCTCTTTCTGAGAGCTTGCCTCAGGCCCTTAAATGAAAACTTAGTAAAAAGTGTTTGTGCATTTTTCACAATTCGATGAAGACCATGAAAAGTCACATATTTTCAACAAATTGATACGAAAACAATTCTTTGCTGTAAATAAATACAAATAAATTTTGCATTACTTGCCATAAATTAAGTCTGGTCGCAACCAAGCAAAAAATTATATCACAAATTTTAAACCCGTTGCTGTTCTGTAACACCTATAAAATGGAAAATATAACAATGCTTCTGGTAAAATGAAGTCCGCTTGGCATTTTAGGATAACGAAGATTTTAGACCTGAAAACACATTTCATGCAATGGTCATAGCCTACATAATTTCAACGATCGTATACAATGTGCCGTAAAGAGATGGGTTTAAAATATGATGCTTAGAGTCTTTTAAGCTGAAAGCATTTATTACAAGAAAGTCCTAGTGATTAGGAAAGAAAGACTAAGATTGTTGAGGATTTTGGGAAGGTCCGAAAAGCTGGACTTGAAAGACTATTTGTGTTTCATAGTTTCACAGGCTCGAGCATGCCAGAAGTGTCAACGATCTGATTTTTTCAAATATGTTACAATCACTGCCTCTACATTATATCGACTGAATTGTCTTGCATTTATTTTACTGCATCATTTTGTTGTTTACTGATTTGTTCTAAAGCGAATAAGAGGTCATAACAAGATGATATTACGCCCAGTATTTATTTTGTTATATATCAAATTTGAGGCTTTTCGCGGTTACTTCACATCCCAATTTTTATATTTCATTCCAAACAATTTTGATCTTACTTATGCAATACATTTGTGCATTGCGCGAATAACACAATAAGAAAATAAACAGTCTCGCAAAAGTCAAAATAGCAAAGCAAATATACTAGCATCAAACCTGAGAAAAAATTGACTAAATTTTCGCAAGGTGCTCATCTAAACAAACTGATCAACAGGCTTTGTTCAGATTGTTGGCGTTTTGACCTAAATTTAATTTAGTGTTTTCACTAAATGCAATTATATTTAGTATTTTCACCACTAAACACAATTCCAATCAAAACGTTGTTGTGATTTGACAGACTCATAAACTCAATTAGAGTTTTACTGTACCTAGTAATTAAGAGTTCATACTTTATAGAAGATTTGTTAAGAATTCATCTAAGTCTTATTAAAATCATTTGACTTTTCAAAGTAAAAAATCACGTCAAAAACGTTATGCCTGTTCAGAACCCTCGCTGCAATATATCTTATGTGTATCCGTTTTCAAAGGTTTATGATTAAACTTTTCATTCGTGCCAACCGACTAACTCACCATTCACTGGGCTCAAAGCCAAAGCAACTACCAGTCTCATCCAATTCAACATTGTTCGACTAAAGCTCACTTGCAGAATTCAAGGAGTAATAAAGAATCTCAGTAAGATGCTGCAGTACCATAGAAACCTTATGCATGAAAAGGTTCTAACAGCCTGAAACAAGAACGCATAGTATCAGAAAAAAATGTATAACCTAATAATTGAGCAGCCGGCTCACTCAAGCTAAGAACACATGTTTCATGCAAATTTTGTTCCCAAGGTCACAGCTGTAAATTTTGTGTTTCTAATAAAGAGAAAGGTGTTCCTCAGAAAAAAATATTGTACACAAATTATTCATAAAAATACCAGCTCTCGTGCAGATCGCCATAAATCCTGTTGCCAATCTGTATCTATTGTACAGTTTTGCATCTAATCTATATGCAGGCTTTCCATGTGTTCGAACTTGCTGCAATGGGTATTGATTGCTTTCAAAAATCTTTGTTCGCTCGATCACATGTTGCTGCATAATTAGTTGCCTCGCGCAAATCCGTGGGTTTTGTACACTTTCACAAAATAACTTTTGTACATATTTTCATCAGAAACTTTTAGCAAACCTAGCAACAAAACATTTCCCACTTCAAACGTCCAAGCTTTACAGTTTCCGTAACTTAGAAAGATACCTTGTTAACCCTGTCAAAGCTTGCCTCAAATGCAAGCTTAAGGTTTTAGTGCAAATTTCGTTTTTGCAGTGCGCTACCTGTTGAACCTAAGTCTTATAATCGACATCAAAGCGTTGAGCTTGGATCATTTAGGTAATAATTAGCATAGTAAAACAATCAGACAAGCCCAGCTGAGATGCGGAGTTATTTGATGTTGTAGCGCATCTTACTGCTGCAATAAATTATTTATGATCGGCGAAGTTTCACAGAAGCTAAACACTCTGACGGAAAATGCGAAACATATGAGGTTTATAGATCGTAAACAATACGAGAGGGCAGAGGCGGCCTGCGATAATTGCATCCGCAATTCAGTGTAAACGTGATTTTGTTTCACCAACAAACTTCAGGTGTGGCGGTTTCAAGAGCTCAAGGATATGTAATTGCCTTCAAGCTGTCTCACGACGTGAACGGTTGTTTTAAGTGTTCCCAAAAAATATTGTTCTGTTGTTTAAAAAGAGCATTTTGGTGCTTCATAAAGATAACTCATAGCCAATTGCAAATTTGCTCATCCAAGAAATTTCGAAATCCGCTTTGAATGCAAGCAAACTGAAAAATACTTGTGTCTAGCATTGTCTCAAGACTTCCTGACAATTTCTTTAGCAAAACTGATTTTGTGAATAATTTGTTCGTAAGAATGCTAATTGCAACCCGTTTGCTAATTCCTGTATTCGCTTGTTGTTTCATACTCATGCTGTTGCATAAATGAAGACGGTTTACATGAAAAGCAATCGCGTTCCTGAGAAATAAGGTGACGTCGAGTTGTTTGTGTGGAACGTGTACTGCTACTGGTTCATCGATTTTGAATGACGTGAGGTACACTATTAAGAACAGGTCTATGTTTCAAAGGCCTGGATAACCTGACGCATGTGCAAACTGACAGAGTGAAATGGTTTATCTTAGCCAACTAAGACATAAACGATAATGCTATCGCTAAAATAAAATAGCTGTGCCGGCATCTAAAGTTAAAACGTAACTGTTTGTTAATGTAACAGTTAGCAATACCATATTCTGAAAAAAGCTCAAGTTGTTATGAAAATAGCGCTATTGAATTGCTGACTAAAGCCAGAATATGTAAAGAAGTGCCGGCAAACAGGAAAGTTTCTTCCGAGTTTTTGCTAATAACTTTTTAAGCAGTTAGGGAATACGCAACGTTACAGGGATGATTACTTGGGAGTTACGAAGTTGTTACACAAATGCTGCCTGAGCTTGAAGGTTTTACACACCATTGGCAAATTTTTCTCCGAAGTATTTTATTTCAACACTTAATTTCCTAGACAAGCAATGATTCGAAAATTCAAACTGCTTCTACACTCTTTTGCAAAAGCGCCATTGTTTTTGTCGTTTCTAAGTTATTTTGAAACGGGGATGAAACGTTAAACGCTAACATGCAATAAGATCTGCATTGAGCATCTACAAATGCTTCATTTCCAGCAAGATTAATTTTGCTCTTAGTTGGTAGACCTGCGTCAACATTAATTCTCTTCTGTTTTTAGCAGCAACGTTTCTTTTTAATTAGCGACGCACAGCCGACTGTCTAAGCAGGGAATTCGCGTGTAGTTCAGCTTCTTATAATAACTCAGACTCTCTGTGGTCACGTAGCAATTTAAATCCTGTACAAGCATCTCGCAACAAACTGACAATCCTTACGAGATAAATACGGGCGTGGCTTGACTTCTTTTGCTGTGGTCACCAGTGACAACAACCTACGCTGAAGTTTAGCTCTACAGGCATTTATGAAGCAACAATTGGATAGCTCTCGAAAATAACAGCCTACTTTTTCGCTGGTATAGGCAGCCTGTTGGTTCCCAACCTGCCTTTTAAAACACGCAAAGAAACGGTCAACTGAAAGACAAATCTTTTGATTTCGATTAGTAACGGGAATTGTCGCTTACCTTTAGAATGAGAGCAGTCTTCAGAATTGTGAAATCAAAGAAATAGTTTCACAAGTACAAACACCAAGCCTGCCAACAATATGCAACTCTCTAACAATGTTGAAGAAACCTGGTTGAGTCTACAAATCTTAAATGTGCTCGTTTACCACATGTGCAAATAAAATTTTAATGTGCTCGTTTGACACGTGTGCAAATCGTGACATGTTCCGATCAATCGACAGTTTGTGAACTTGTTTTTCTGCTGTCCATTTCAAGAATATGCACCATTTTGACTGCGAGAATGAGTGCTGCAAAGTAAAACAACAACAGTTGGGACAGTATTTAGATTTACATACTGAATGAATGCTGGTGCAGAGATTGCGCGACGAACGTACGTATACTGCAGTATTCATCCAAAAATGCAACGTTGTAACTCATTAGAGGACAAAAGAAAAACGTGTGTTCAGTTATATTTGACAAAGAAAAATCTTCCAAAGGGTAAATACGGTGCTTGGGAAAAGAGAATTTTGAATAATTTTTTATCAAAGCCAGTTTTAAAATTTCAAATCCATTGAAACTAAATATTAACAAAAACGGTTTGATCTCGTTACTTCTTCCTCATCACACAGGACACATAGAATAAATGAAAAAATTTACATCTCTGCAACTTATAGGATAAGATTGAGTAATCTTCTGTTCACAGTTCATTGATATTTTTGTCCTCTCCACGTCGGACATGATCTTTTAGTACAGGATGTAAGATTAACAATAGCATTTGATTTTTGTGAAAACTTTTCAAGACCGTGCTGAACGTCATTGATTTGAGGCAAGAACACAATGCAGGTGGTTGCCCGATGCTATTTTGACGTACGTTCAAAATGAACGACCAGAATAGCAGTATAATGCTGTTATCTTGTGACGTTTCAGCCTAACGTGAAAAATGCTTAGGTCGACCGTAACACTTGAAGTGGACGAACATGTCACTTTTTGTTGACTAACTACGCCTCAACATAAAAAAATAAAGAATTTTAAATTATCTTCTTCGATCTAAAGCTGAATGTGGACAAATTTTCTGGTAAAAACTTGTTCTCAACATTTAAAAAATCTCCGTTGAAAACCTCGATGTATGTAGCAGAGATTCAATCCGTCTGTCTTATGGTGTCTTAGTCTTCGATCAACAGTGAAATCCACTTTGTCGGTGATGACTTGGGAAAACTCATAAAACATTCATAAGCGTTTTGCAAATTTGCGAAATTCGATGTATAGCTTCATGCCTCACATTTACACTTGGACGTTTCATAACCATGGGTCTAAACACGCCTTGAAAAACATCATCACCATCTAAGTATCTATGTTTAGGGGATAAAACTTTGGATGTATTTTACCAACAAGTTATTCAGCGGCACTTTGATGCTTTTATGTTTTCTTTGCTGGCAAATAAACGTTGTAGTGTCAGTCACATCTTCCTAAATCAGGATGTTTTTGAAAAATTCAGATAAAATGAAATCTGAACTGAATTCTACTTTCGTCTTGTGTTTCGAAAGGAAATAATATTAAAAATACATTCTTAGATAAAATCCAGCCTAACTTGTCTTTCTCTACGACATTTAAATTAAGACTTTCACAAGCTAAAATGCACAATTAGTTTGTGTGATAGTATGCAAAAGCTTTAAAATTGAAAGGTAAATTTTTCAAATTTTCTCTGCAAGGCAACAAGGATTTTCTTCCAGAGAAAAAGCTCTATAATGACACGAAGATTCAGAATTCGGTTAGAGTTTCAATTTCTTGAAATCGCCAATGTGCGATTTCCATGGATGCAATCAATACCGACGACCACATGTTTCGAGGCAGAGATCTCGCTTGAATGTTTGAACTCTCTGCGAAATAGTATTGTCAGTTGTAGGTCTGCTGATAGAGCAGCGGTACTGTATCTCACAAACAACGGATTCCAGCACGTTCAGCCATGTTTGCTACTGCTGAACATTGACCATTTACATTATATTTCATCTGAAATTCCAATATAAGATGCATCATAAAGACAGTTCGAGCAAATAACTTTCGTGATCCTTATCAAAATAATTATTTTTTGTAGTTATTACGGAAATATGATTTCTGTTTTGCTCTAGAAATTTGCTGTGCTGTATTTTTGCATAGTAAATGTGGGCCACGCGGCTGCTCTCACAATGAACACAACACTGATGTCAACTCAATGGAAGCACAGCTCCTGAAGCTTTCCTTTGCATCCATCCAGTAACGCCGAGCATGAAGCTGAAAAGGTCACAAGACCGTTTTTCAGGCCTTCCGATGGTCTAATTTGGCCATTTATGTTTAGGCACACTTCGACTAACGTGTACCTGAACTGGGATAAAATCTTACCATTTAACTACTATTCGAAGAATTCCAAAGGCTAAATGTGAATATGCTGTATTTCAAAAGGGTTGTGTCTTCATTAAACGTGTTTAAATATTTCTGTTGAGCAGGAGTCAAAGAACATGTATTAAAACGTTTTGAAATAATAGCGTAAATGTCTCTTGTCATAGAAAACGGAAGCAGCGTTTTGTAGTTTTATTGTATAAAATCGTTTCCTACGGGAAAAATAGGAGGTATTAAATACAGAGAGCAATAGTAAAATTGAAAGATTTTTGACAAAATTATACGGTTACAAGGTTTTTCAAAAATGAATGCATAACAATCAAAAACTCAATTCATACTTCTGTTCCAGAATTACAGATGTCAGAAGGCAAAATGTAGTTGTAGGCTATACAGTATGTCAAAGCAAATGAGGTGCCTTAGATTGCAACATTAGCTCCACCAAAAATTTCTAAAGCATAGCAAGAAAAAAATGCCGTTCTTTTAACCAGTTGATCAACGAACAAGTTTCAAATGTTTTTGGGTAGTTAAAGTTTGTTGGTGTAATGGGATGGCTTCTATGGAAAAAAAGTAAATGAACAAATTTCATCTACAACCATTTTCTGGATTTTTTTAGGATGGTAATCAATTTATTTAATAGTGGACTTTATGACAACTCTCAATCTTCGAACTTTATCCATGGTTTGCAAACATTTGGTGGTTATCTATTGAGTTCAGGAAAAGAACTATGATTTACCGGAACTATACTAACCCAAATATCTTGAAAACATGCGTGTTTCAACTGAAATTATAACCACCTTTCCACTGTGTTCTTTCAGAAAAACAAAATAATCTTTAAATTGCCATGGCAGTCATTTTATATTTGATTACATTTTTTGTTAACTTTCATTATTGATCATATTTTGTGAACGCTTCTGTTTTCCGCAATGATGTGCTTTTCATTTTATTTCTTAGATTGTTGGCATCAAAAAATTGTGAGAGAAGTTATACTAAGTGACTACAGCCAAAACATATTTCTACAAAATTTTTCAAAACTCCTGCAAAACCATAACATTAGCACGAATCCTGCAATGTTTGTTAGTAGCTTGAGAGGCAGTTTTGATTATGTTTCTCCGCTTAATCTGCAATTTTCCTCACGATCTTCCATGCCAGGATAACTACTCAATTAATTGCAAACTATTACACGAAAGCACGCCAAAAAGTAAAATCTGAATATATTTGTCTATGTGTTTTCCACCAACCAAGCAAAACACACATTTGAAGAAAATTTGTATGTATTTTCAAATAAGACTTTAATTCTTCATTGCACAGTGCTCGAAAAGATTAAGCAATGTTGAACAGCTGAAAGCATAAACACTTCACACTACACAATACTTCACAAAATAAACTACAGTTATATGCAGAAACACTCAAAAACTTTACCAAAGCTTGCAGAATAACAGAAAACTAGATAAAAATTTTGTAGGTGCGCTACAGACTATTTTAGCTTTCATGTAGCAAACGTCTTTTCTGTTGTTTTATTGCTACATATCTTTGACCTTCTGTTCGAACATTTCACTGCAAGCACTACGCGAGACCACAAAAATATTAGCAAACTGGGCAGCCTCACAAACAAGTTATGTAGTAAACCAACAGCATATTGCAAGCCTGACATTTGTTCCAATTTTGTTCCCAGCAGCAATCACTCCATACGTTCGCTCGACGTGGCAAGATCACTTGTTTCTAATAACATTCTACCGCTTGACGCGCAGCAACAACACTTCTATGGATTCACAACGTAGACACCCTTTTTCTTCCTCTTTTGTCTGCCGCAAAAACATACCATGGTTGCTGCAGTGACGATGACGGTGACTCCGACGACGCATACCACAACAACGATGATCAAGCTGTGAAAAAAGCAAACATTCGTTTTGTTTGTTTCTTTATGCAGCGATTTCTGATCACCACCCTGTGATCCATAAACGTTCATACGTTATCATATCCATGTAGATTAACCTCGAACTTACGATTTCAAAGAAACAAATACAGAGCCACTGAGTTTCAAACAGGAAACTGAGTCATGTTTTACATTAATGAGCCCAAACCTGAGAAATGTTGACAAGCAGCTGCTATAAAGCGCAGGGATAAAAAATGAGACACAAAATACAAAATAAATGATTCTTGTTTAGCCATTACACATAGACTGACGAAGGCATTTTTTATTTATTACATAAATAACACTTTCTTGTCTTTTCCGGATAATACAGTAAGTTCTTACTTCCATCACAAAACGATTTGCAATTTTACTTGACACATAGAAAAGTTTAAAACGACCTTGTTTGGAACAAGACAGTTTTTACTGTTCATCTGACTAAAGCCAACTATCTTTTCACAAGATTCCATTTCGGTTTTAGAAACATCGGTCTCACAACACCTGACCTACTACAGTAGGTAAGCTGCCTTGCCATGTTTGTTTGTGGGTCCAAACTACGCGTTCTTTGTGCCAGTATAGTCACCGATTATGAAAGTAAATTGCATGATACTCAAAACGGCACGTTAAGTGAATAAAGAGAGAACAATTTTCGATAATTTTATAATTTTTAATATCAGAAATTTATTTCAAACTTTCCTACTGTGGTGACTCGAAGAAAACTTTCATTTGAGTTGAATGTAGTAACTTAAAATTGAGGAAATGTTTTAGGTTTAACGTAATTTCCAACTATCCTCTTTGCACGGCCAAGACCAACAAAAGAAAGCTCCAAAAGGCTTATTCCATATTTTTCAGAACGGGCAACGATCCGAACTACCAACCACTATATGAATTAATTCATTAAACTTTTTTTGCACCTTGCAACAAAAGTTATTCCTAGATGCATATATTTCCATGAATTTGAACAAACTCCACATTAAAATTAAAATATACCACTAATGCAATGGTTGCACAGTATTGGTACTTATGACGTGGTGTCTTTTTCATAGTTAAAGGCCACAAAGATGGCGGCAGGTAAATCAGTCACAGTTTATTGACGGGGAAACTAGTTTCGCGTTTTCCAAAGCATTATCAGTCCTTGTTAGGCACTCAGGGGTATTGAAAACAACGAGAGCGAAGGAAAAGTGTTTGATTGGTGAACTACCTGGCCATGTTTCAAGTCACTGAAAAGTAAAAGTGTTTGTCGAAGCTGGCTCCATTACGAAAAAGTCTGATTGCTTTGTTTGATATGTTTGTAACTTTTTCCAGTAGGTGTTATATATTTGTTTCTAGCTGGTAAAGAAAAGTACAAAGGAATTTATCAGCATAGACAAACATAAACATCATTTGCTCAAGGTCGTATCTGTATTCTCAAAATGAACAAATTTATACGAATTTAACTTTTTATTCAGGTGCTTTATATCAACGACAAAATTATTTATTCAGTTGTCTGCAGAAAGAACCTCTGAGTTTCAGTGTTTGCTAATCGTGAGCTCTATTCAGAAACCTACAGAGGCATTGGATCCGTTTTGGAACAGATATCATAACATCACAAAGTTTGCATGCTTCGACAATAACTTTGTTTGCTTTGAATTTTGCTTATGCCAAATTATTATTCTTTGGTACCTCTGCAAAAGTGTCATTCTAAATTAAAAAAAATTATTTGCATCGAAGTTGATTTCCAAATATTGGTTATTTGCTTCTTTTCACCTCAGTGTCAGGTTACAACGATTTCCCTTAAGCAAACTTGTTTCCAACCTGGCATATTGCTTGTTTGTAGTGTTCCGAGCAGCCAAAACGCTCGTTATCAGCTCTTACGATAAGTCAACAAAAGATGAAGCTTTGTTTTCAATAATTTTATTTCCACCTATTTTTGACAGGTTTAGAGTTTACTTGGTATATTCGCGTTGTTAAGTTAATTCCATTTTTTTGATGTGGTGTAAGAGTTACGGCTTGTGCTACAGGATGACGGAAGCTATATTCTAACAAGCTCATTTTTGAGAAAGGTTGCTCAAATAAATCAATTGCAAATTCAGAGAAACCAACGAACTCACTTTCTGGCTGCTGCTGTTTCAGCCCCCACAGGTGAAGTAACCGGTCCTGTATTATCAGTTGAATTGTTTTGATTCCTAATTGTGTCACCAGTTGTCGTTGTTTTTGATAGAGACGTGTTTTCCGAACTGGTTGAAACAGTTCTTTCTGTTTCAATTGCTTGCAACTTGCTTTTTGAAGACTTAGACACAGGCGGTGCGCCGTTATTGATGCTGGAAATTGTTCTTGGCAACAAGTGTATACTCTGTGTGAGGATATTGGTGGCAGTGCTTTTCTGTGAGACAGTTGCTAATTGAGTGTAACTGTTGTCTGAATCGAGAGTCAAACCCATGATTGCAGACGTTGAAGCTTCAGACAGACCCACTTTGGTTTGAACAGGGCAGAAGCTTGAATTGGCAACGCAAAAAGGAGATTGGACGTCGGCACAGCAATGGGGTGAGCTTCTGAAGCACAGGGTGTTGCCACAGGGTTCCTTGTAAACGCAGCTTCTTTCGCTCACAGCGCAGTACTTCGTCGGTCCAGCCTCACAACAATACGGACGGACGCGATCGCACGTATTAAGTCCGCAGAGGGATGCAGGCGGACAAGTAGCACTGTTGAGCAAGCAGAAGGGCCCAGATGGGGCTCGGCAGCACTTGGGCCTCCAAGACGGACAAGGTGCGTTTCCGCACAGATAAGGTTGGCATGCTTCCCTGCTTGTTGTGCAGTATGTCTTTGGCGAGGTATGGCAGCAGAAGGGCTTGGTAGCGTTACACAGCGATTCGCCACACGGCACGTTCGCGAAACTCTTTTTGCGCGCACTTGCCGATATATTAAAATCACGCAAGGAAGTTACCGGGTTTGCTTTTGCGGTGACAAGCGCGCTGAAACTCTCCCTAGTCGCTGAAACGTCGGTGATTGGGTGGTGCATTGCTGCTCCACTGGACTGAACTAAACTTGTCACTCTTGTGTCAGTTGCTGCACGTATCACGTTTCCAGCAGTTCGCGATGTTTGCGTTGGAGCGCTTAAAGCGCATTGTAGTTCGGTCTCAGTGCAGAAATATTTTCCTCCGACATGACAACAGTGAGGTCGGGATTTGAAGCAGGCTGTTAATACGCAGTCTCTTCTGAAAACACAGCTCCTCTTGCTGACTGCACAGTAGGGCGGCACACCTTTTTCACAGCAGAAGGGTGTGGCTGGAGAGCATTTCATCTGACCACACAATTGTCCTAAAAATAAATGATTTATTTACCGATGGAAAATTCGAAAATGCGATAAGATGACTAGTTATGAAGTACCTCAGGCTTTTGTGTATTGGGCGGAAATTGCTGGTCCAGTAAAATGGGGTTTTACAGGGCAAATAAACCTCTGATTTATCAGCATATTGGAGCTGTTTTGTGGTTCACCACTGGCTCCAATATTGCACAGGAGAAGAGGAAACAAGTTGAAACCAGTTTCACCTAAGCTAAAAACGATTTGGCTAAAGCGACGTTTACTGCGGTCAGCCAAGCAGGAGCTGATACCGACACCATCATTGCCTACCCTGGAAGCAAGTTGGGAAGTTGATTGAAAACAGGGACCAAATTTCCTCTAAAATTGGGGGGTCAAACATTGTGTGGTACACATGTTATTGTCCATATCACACAAATATAATATTGTTGTTCGCGTTTCGATGGCGTCACCATATTCACTCAACCGTAGTACGACCTATTTCTAAAATTGGCAAAATGGGAAGCAAATTGTGGAAATATTTTGAACCATGGCCCAACTGCTCCCCTGGCTACGTCCATGGTGTTATAGCAATTGCATAGTACTGGGCTAGTACTTGACAACTGTGATAATCAATTCAAATTTGGTCAGGTCCGAAATAAAACCTACTGCTACTTAAAACCACAAGATTATCAAAACCACTGATTCTCACTAGAACCATGATCCAATAGACCACATAGATCACATCAAAAACACAAATATCGTTTGGAAAACTCAAGATCTTTTTAAAAATACTAGCAGTGTAAACCTTGTTCTGTATATTGCAGGCTACAGACCAGGGCAGGTATTCGACCCACAAGAACATGACACGAATCAATCACATGATTGAGCAGCGTTTATGTACACACCGATTCGGTTAATTCAAATTAACCAACACAATTACCAACAGTCATGATAATTCAGTTTGCACAGTAAATCTTCACGCTGTGTCTATAAGTAATCCAATGTTATTGTCCTTTTTCTTATTTATTCCCCAGCTTTATACTGTGGGTTTTCAAAAGTAATGTAACCACGAGATTTGTACAACTACAATATATTGATCACAAAAATATCGGGGGGACTAAAGATATTGTGTCCTCCTTGTCGTGTCCCCCCTTCCTTTCTGAAACTCGGTCCTGATTAAAAACTTCCCGGTGCAGTCTTGTGACTTCGATGTTTTGCCAAAGCTGTTGTGCATACCAATGTACTATCTTTTTTCGCCTCTTGAAACAATTGTACATTGATTAAACGAACTTTCTCGAAGAACTGGGGTCGTCCTTTGAGTCAACGGTGAAGCGAACTTGGTCAAAGTTGTTCTTGCGCATGTGAACTACAGGATTATTGTTTCAATTTTCGTTGAACCTGTGAACTTACGTTGTTATGTCATTGTACATTCTTCTTTTACAGCGCGCCTGACACGAGATTCCTGTCACAAAAACGTCACGTGTTTTCTATGTCGGAATCCAGTCAAGTTGCGAATAGAGAAAGCTCATCGTTCAAGAACATTCCGCACGGTTACGTCCTAACTATATGTTTCCCGCCTGGTCGCAGCCCTATGGTCCAACACGTCAATGGAGAAGTTATCTTTTAAAACTCTCGAGTCTTTTTCTCCAGCGGACTCTTGGAAAGTAATGGGAAAACGAAACTATGTTACACGGCGCAAAAACTTTAAAATATGTCGGCATGCTGTCATTTTATTTCGTGAAATGTGAACGTGATATATCGCACGTTATTCGCTTCTTCTCCTACTTCATTTTCAACGTAAACCTATGTTCAATTACAAGTGCGTCACACAGTTAACTTCTAACAACTTAGTTACACAATGAAAGATAAAAACTCAAAGGGATCCGACACGTTATCAGCATGCTAAAATTACACCAGCTGTACCAGGAAAATGCTCTCCGATAGGAATGTTACAAAGGAAGAGTACATACTGTATAGGTCTTAGCCGTAGCACTTTTCGCAGTTTTAAAATTCCTACAGAAGCAATTTGTTTACGTGTTGCTTTCGGAAGTGACTGTAACAAGTAAACTTCTTTTATGTCACAAAGTGCGTTTTTGGCGTAAACATTTTTTCATCCGCTCAACACTGTTACTTCAAAACCTGTTCATCTAAACATATTTTACGAGAAGTGAATTGATAGATGCTTAGTCACAGGTACCCGCCGGTGCATGTTGCATGTGAAGCCAAAGTTTCGCAGAAAAATGTAATTGTTTTTTCAGTGAGCATTGAGAAAAATTGCAGTTCAGTGTGGATTTACACCGAACCATACACAGTTACTCTAAATCTAAACCTTCCAGGGTCCATATCGTCGCACTCTCATCTTTTTATGTAAATTTACTTCTGCATTTTTGAAAATATCACAACGGACCTGCCGCATTGAAAAAATTATCTCCAAATATAACTTGAAGAAGAGGTTTAAGCCAAAGGTAGTAAATCTTCAAACATATGGCATGAGCTAACTTTCAATTCATCAAAAGTTTTAGGCAAATTATATAATGGATAATCCCATTTTTAAAAAACTTGCTAATCCTCGAGAGATGGTGTAAAAATTCTGAACAGTGAGAATAGAATAAAAAGGCATTAATACCGGCAGCAATACTGTTGCAGGTATTTTGAAACCAAAATGAAATATTGTATAATTTCTTTTTACCTGCGAATATTTTAATGCTTACGTTTCACGCAGACAATGCGTCTTGAATTTCGAATGAATTTATACGTTCTTGCTTGAAATCCATCGAGTGTTTTTTTAACATTATTGTTTAAATTATTTAAAAATCCGTAACGCTCAAGTTTAAAGCCGATAAGCATTGTAACTTGATTGTTTAATATAATTGAACAATATTAGTGTACTGCATTCAAGAGAAATCAAGCTGTTTGTTGTTGATCTCGCATATTTCATTTTTATTACCTAATATTTCCACGCATTTGAAGCGTTCTATACAGGCTGTGTACAGTTTGTTCAGAGAAACAATGACTCGTGATGAAGCCTTTAGATCAAGGATGGGGAACCTGCGGCCCGTGGGCCAAATGTGACCCGCGTGAACATTTGATAAGGCCCGCATCGGAATTTTCATCACCCAATTTAGAGTACAAAATCGCGTCAAAACGAAGCTCCGTGATAAGCAGATACTTAAGGCAGCATGTCATAATAAGCCTCTAATCCTCGTATTAAGATAAAAGTAGTATTTTAGGTTAAAATCAATTGTTACTTCCGGCCCTCCACCGATAATCCACAATTTACGTGGCCCGGGATAGTAAATACAGTAGGTTTCCCACCTCTGCTTTATGTTCTGGAAAGTGTTGAGTACACGTGACTTTTTATTTGCGCAGATGGAAACAAAACGTTGGCGTTCTTTCAACTTGCAGATTGCTGGATATTTCATCGTGGTTTTCCAGTTACCTCACGCATTTACTATTTGCGCTTACCACTGTGGAAGCTCGGGGCATATTGCTGTAGAATGTGTTACGGGGTTTGTATACTCCCCCTATTTACTGTTTATTTCCCATTAAAATGTTTTTGGTTAAACAATGAGCTGAACATAGGGAGTGTGGTATGCGTCACCTACATACGTATCGACGAGCATGTTATGTAGTTGTTCCACAACCGCTGTGTAAAAACAACACACCAAAGCCGCACTTCAAACACACAGCTAAATTTGCCTGAAAGTATTTGTGCACAGTTTAAAACAGAAGCAAGTTGTGAATTTGCTGCTCAAAAGCCAGAAAAAATTGCTTCTAACTAAACACCGTTTTTCTCAAATGTTTTTACTGAGATATTGCCAGCGCATACAGAAACGCGCACTTGAATTATTTTCACAGTAATGTGGTCTGATTTGCAAAAATGGAGTATTGGGAAAAATACGGTTAACCAAATGTTTGTAGATAGAACAACAGTTTAACTGTCGTTTGAAGAAACCTTGGGTCAAATTTAATGGTTTCATTGCTTTAAGGGAAGTTCTAGTTTGTAGATCTAGTTTGTACCATAAAAATGTTCTCTTAGTCTTGTCTTTGCTACGTCATACCTGATATTTTTTAAAACAAACTCTATCACACTTTTCATGCAAACATATACAAGCTGAGTATCAAGCACCATACAATAGGGTGGTATCTGCTTATTTTGTTCAATTACAATACATTTTATTTTTGTCAGGGCATTATTGATTTAAACCAAATAGAAAGCGTCGATTTATGTTCGCAAAAACCTTTCATTTTGTTATTAATAGAAAACTTAAATTTTTTGTTATTTCAGAAACGCAAGAAGAAGCGTGCATAACAAGCTTACCTGCTGATTTTCTTGATGCCAAAAATGACAAAAGCATTCCAGCAAATAAGTTTAATTGAATTATCTGCATTTTTTCACTTTTAATGGCTGATAAAATTTGTTAATTATGGTTAATTGTAAACTTTCAGAAGAGAACATAACATGATTATACTTCAAACTCAAACACAAGGCGAACGCAGTAACACATATGTCAACTGCCAACAGATTCAAAGTGCTACACTAACTTGCACTTGCCCAAAGACACAATTAAGAATTGGTTTCAGCATTTTGGTTTCTTTTCGTGTAAACCCGGATGTTCGACATTTACATCAAAATTCTATCACTGGTTTCATTACCTCTATCAAGTCAATATGCCAAATAATCAAGTAGAAATGGTCACGACTATTTTACTTGAGAAATTCATATATAGAAAGATCTATAGCATTACGTTTTTAATGAAAAATAGATTCGAAAATATGAAGGATCTCTTGGTTTCATAATTGAAATATCAACTCAGCGCACTGCTGATGGCTTAATCCAAGTTTTTGAACGTACAAACATTTTTCAGGATCTGTTAGATGTAATCATGTACACTGTACTCTGTTGCTCTTGATTTATATTGCTTGCTTGCTGCTGTTAATAAAAGTCATAAAGGCTGTTGCTTGTTCTTAAATTCTTAAATATGATTGGAATTGATCTGAACTGAGAAAAGAATGATTTCTTGAATCGCACATAATTTAGCCTAGGCGTTTTGGGTTGGGACTGAAAAAGGGCAAAAAAGCCTTTTTGTTACAGCACTGACGCAAAAAATTCTAAATGATTTTATATAGTGTCAGAATAAACTTTTTAAAATGGGAAGATCACAATGCAAATCAAAGATTTATGTCATCACCACTCTTCCTTTAGTAATTTAAATATTCTAAACTTTTGATAGCTTGCAGAAACCTTGTTCATACCTCTTCGCTCTAGCATTACAAACTCATGCCATCCGTGCTATAAATTGCGTGCAATGAACTTATACACGATTTCAGATGAAACGTGCTTTCACTCAAACAACACCGGTTGTTTATGGATGACAAATTGCATGAAAGCCTTCATGGCTGTCCACGAAAGACGATCTTGCGTATGCATTACGTCTAAACATCTGAACCAGACTAGACCCTTGAGTGTGATCTGCAGTGTTTAAATCTGGCCAACGTTTGCGTCACGTCTCTTCTTCAGCGAATTTACGATTTGTATGACGTTCGTCTGGTATTAATTAAGAGATATTCCAACTTTTGATCATTTTTTCCTTGCATCTATTTTCTTGCATTTGACTGATTGTAGACTTTGCACATAATGGCTGTTACTGTTAAAATTTCATTTGTTGATTGACAGGTTGATTCATTCTACATAGCTCATCAAAGTTTCAGTGTTCAGCATGAGTCTTTCTATAACGAAGTTTAAACACATTGTGATGGTGTGAGGGCTAAGCTTTTCGACAGTGGAATATAAAAGTAATTTAAGTAAAACGTGTATTGCTGCAATCAAAAAGTTCTGGTGCGCAAATTTCATTTGTTTCTCATTTTGCTAAGGAGATTTCACGTAGTGGAATTCGTTAAGCTCATCAAGCTGCACCAATTCGTTGTGGCAAGACAAGCAGTGAAATACCAAGTGAGCAGTGTTTAGCAGAAATATGTGCTCTATCCAGTGTTGCAAACAATTCTGATGATATTGGACAAACATACAATGAAGGTTTTTATCCAAAATATAGATGCAACAGCAGAGCAGCCACGACGACCAAAACCTCGGGTCTCAGCATAAGAGAGGGAGGCTGTCAAACCAAGGATAATGATGTCATGGTCATCGGCATTCGTGCGACAACGCAATGGCAAGCACACTTGCAACATGCTTTGTTCATCTTCTCGCCTCTTGGCGACGCAGAAGCTTTTTCTGTGTTGTGCAGACTGATGGCTTGACAGTAACTAAAAAACATTTTAGACCGCTCAAGTCTCAACCAAAAGAATCAAAACAATCGGAGATCACCAACGGCAGCTTGCATTCCAAGTTGCGCAGCAAACCAATCGAACGGTGTTTTGTGGATTAGTGCCGTGTGCATTGAATTGTCATGCCAGAGTCTGCATTCTTCGTTAACGTGTGGAAAACATCTGCCCTGATGACGTTCTTCACGAAGCTATTACATCAAACAAGACGTAGCATGCTTCGTGCAATGGTTTCGCTTGAAATAAAACAGCAAATTAAACTTCTCTTGACCTGTTGGTGGCTCAAACCATTTCCGTTCTGTCGGGCGGTTTTGTTGCTGGGTAAGTAAAAAATGCCACATTAATAATAACTTATATTTAGGTGGAGATGCTTTTTGGCCATTGCATTCTCGATACATTTGCAATGAATGTGTTTTTCGCAGTCACTTTGGAGGCTTTTAACGCCATTGAAGTAACAACAGGTTTAATTGAACAGAATGTTTAAAACCTGACGATATTGATAACGTTTACACAGGTTTCAGGTCGCTGTTTTTGTCCCTAAATGTTATTTTGAAGGATTAACATTTTTTCTGTTTTCGCTGCGAATCCGACCAGGAAATGACAGATGAGTCCAGACTAGAGACAGACTTTAGCTTGAAAAGAGAAATACAGTTAACGTACTGTAAGCGTATAAAAATCAGAAGAGCCTTAACTTCAGGCTTGCTATCCAAAATTCCCCTGGGTTGGCGTGAACATGTTAATTTTCAGGCATTAGCTCTAAAGTGAGGTGTCCCTCGGTTTGTGGATAAATCCACAAGTTGTTCATTGAAAAAAATAGATCATAATTCGCATTGTCATTGATGAAATTTTGAAACCAAATTTTCATTTCACAGGTATCAGTGCAGCAAAGTAGTGACCACGCCACAGTGGGTTATAATGCCGGCCAACGCTTTCGTAAACAAATTGATTTTCGCACTGTTCGCGAAAGCCCATACAGAGCAGATGAGTGCTTCTGAGCATTACTTCAGTCTTAGTGAAAAACTTTCTAACCCATTAACGTTAATATTGAACAAACGTTTCGCACTAAATGGTAGCCTTTAACACGCATCAGTTGCATATCTTTCATGTATGCAACAGCTTTATTGCATCTCTTTCATTTATGCAACACTTCATAATTCATAGGTAAGAAAACACAGGCAAGGAGAAGCGGAAGTTTATGATAAAACTGTCAACGGAAACCTGCCATTTCATTTCGTAGTATTTCTGGTAAGTTTGATATGCCTTCTGATATTTAAAAGGTCAAATATTTTTGTTGCAGAGTCATCTACCTTAGCGATATCCGTGGGACGTGGCCAAGCGAAAAAGTGCTTCGCAAAAGTTGCATGGCATAAATTCAATTCCCTGTGCAGTGTTTGTTTGTGAATATAATGAAATAATGAACTGCTGATTATACAGGGTGTCCCAGAAGTCGCGCACCAGGCAGATTTTTATGACAATACATATAAAACATAAAAACCAATTTAACTCTTTCTTGTATTGTTAGTTTTTCACCCATGTCTAATCAAGTCTGAAACATAAAAAACAAATTTTTAGATGGTGCGCGACTTGAAACATAAAAAAACAAATTACTATTAGGTGCGCGACTTTTGGGACACCTTATATAAACCTATACATCTGGTCTGCTGTCGCGTAAGGAGTAAGCAAAAACGAAAATGAGTCCACGCACCGCTTTCATTCGCATGGCCATATGCCTGTCTTGTAAAAGTATGTATTTGTAAAATCGAAATTAACAAAAAAACTCCGGTAAATTTTTCAAAAAGTTTATTAAAGAACGGAATTGGAATATCCAGATTTATTTCCTTGTTAAAATAAACACCAGGAAACATTTTGGACGTCGTTTACCTTGCGCTGATACAAACTCGGCCAACCTTTCAACAACGTGTAATCTTCAAAAAAAACCTGGCCGGTATTGCAGAGAGAGGAATTTCACTTAAATGTACAAAACTCTTTATAATTCTGACTAATTGAACTTCATCTCGTTTCTGCGAAACATTCAGAAAACTCGCTATAAGGATTGTGGTTATTGCCAGTTAACTCATTGTTCATTTTCAAACTATATGTGGTTTATTTATTTGTGAATTTTAGCTAACAATGAGTGGGCTCACTAATTACATAAAAAGTGCATGGAGGCCATACATCAGACAATGGATGAAAAACAGCAAACCGCATTTTTTTCCTGAAAACTACCTACAAAAGAAACAAACCGAAAATAGCGTTTTGTTTCCCTCTTAATGCATTAATCACTGCAAAACTCAAAGACTGATTCATGGTCGTAGCGAGTTTCTCGATTCAAGGGATGAGAGTTGCTGTACACGTCACTAGCACTTATCAGCGTCATATCGGGTCCCCTCACCTCAGCAACGTGTTGTGCGAAGTAACTTGACCGTAAATCGTGAGTGGAAGAATTGTTTTGGAAGGCTGCTGTGGGTAAAACTGAATTCACTCGCAAGACGTCATACTTACTGGCTTACGACTGTTGTGTTTAAGTACAATTCTGACGTCAAACACTTCATTGCAAGTGTCGCACAGTACATCTCGCATACATCTCGTAATTTCCACCTAGCTGCTTTTTTGTAACTAAAAACGTTTTTTGTGAATAAAAGTTTCATATATTCCGAACTGTTTTTTGCGTTTTTAGAGAATAGCAATCTCGCAAAAAATTCGACATCCAGCAATTATACGTTTCTAAATTTTGTGCAGGTTAGCCATACGTTGTTATCTCAGAAATTACATCGTAATGAGGTGATGTTACAAAAAACTCAAGAATATGTGCCAAATAACTTATTTCCCACATTATTTAACAGATTAAATTCTAACCAATTTTTATACGAAGCAACCTTACCAGAAATAAAGATCAATCGATGATTTATATGCTGACTGACTTAAGCGACAAAAGCTCTGAAAGACATGCAGTAATATTCCCTTTAGGTCATAAATTTCAGTGGAAATTATTTTGGCCAGCGGATCGATGTCATGAGAAAAATCTAGCTGGCACAAAAATGTTTCTAGAAATTGGTAATTGAAGTTAACTCATAGCGAATAGCGAATCGATTCACAAAATTCAGTGGAGAGGACTGTGCAGTTTTACAGTACAAAGCAGCTAATCGGGTTTGCCAAGAAAACTTAAAACCGGTCCTTGATGAAGTGATAGGTGACTCCCAAGATGAATTCACGTTGGTGTCATTGAATGTTTTTTCGCTTGCATGTTGAAAAGTCATCCACAGTAATGTACATCACCGCATTACTCAAATTTTAATCAAAAACTATCCCGCCGACATATTCTAACTTATATATGACTTCTTGATTTGATTAGGTTACCTTTCGTTTGCTCCAAAATTACACTACTGCCTTAATTTCTGCCTCAAACGGCAAACAAATCGTAAGCCTGTAGCCCACGTTTGCTGCTAGCCCTCTTCATCTTTTTAAAGTAGAGCATTTGTTGCTGTTCTATTAAAATTTTTGTCTTACAAATGAAGTTTAAATCAACAGCGTTCAGCCTTATGTTGGGCATTGCACCACTGAAACAGGAAGAGCGTCATCACTCTCTTGGCCAATTTCACAGTTTGTCCACATGCTCGTATTCCGAATCCCACGACAAGCACATTACGCCAAGAACCCAAACATTACTCCCCCCATTAGACTGAGCCATCGTCTTCTTCCAGATTTGCGTGTCAGTTGCAAAGTGGCAATTGCAAAAGGAAGCTTTAAGTAAACTTCCTGAGAAGAACGCAAGAAGTTTTCTTTAATTTGCAAGAAAGCACAACACCTCCTTTTCTGCGTAATGTACGGGTTGTCCCGCATGTAACACCACATATTCATTTGAAAGTGACTACGTTCCTCAATTCATTATCCACAAAACGTTGATGATTGAAGCCAAAAAGTAATTTTCAAATAGTTTCGAAATGCGCTACCACCAATCTGACGCCCGTAGATTTCATGCAATATATCCCTTTAGTGTGAATAAGAAATTAATTCATGTTGAATACTTTGAACGTGATCATACGATAATATCTTCAAGCAAAAGTTATGAAGATGTCATGAAGTAATCAGACATCAAGCAACCAGTCTATGATCTCGTTTAAATGAGCCTATCAAACTTCTTCTGTAACTGAAACTGTTTTTCAAAACTGCAAACAGGATTTCATAGAACACGTTATGCAACAGTGTGTCGCAAACTGATGAATACAAATAATAACCATCAGGCCCGTAACCAGGGGTGGATCAGGGGGGTTTGCAAAATTTTTCGTCCCCCCTGAAAAATGTGTTGCGCATAGTTGAAAACAATTGGACATAGTTTAAAAAATGTGGGCCCCTCTGAGAAAACTCTTCGCAACCCCTGGTGACCCAAGCTGGGTCACGGGCCTGATCAAGCATGACTGAGTTAGAGGTTCAGGTGATGTGCGAAAGGCAATCAGCACCAAAACGTCGATTGTTAAATACTGCCTGCAGCGCACAACATTGCAGCCGCTGTTTCATTGGGAAAACACTGTGATAAGAATGTTGAAACTGTGACAAAAAAATGGCACGTTGACCACCAAATCATTGTTCAGAAGGCGCGTAGTGCCATCCTGTAAAAATCATTGACTGCGCTTAAACTCTATTCATCGTGTAAGAACACACTCTGCAAACCAAAGCAATGTTTATTGTGGTTTTCACGCAACAAACACACGGTTAAAAATAGAAAGCTTTTGTCTGCTCGCAAAGATGAACGTTACATCCCAAGTTAGTTTCTGCAATTTTTGCACTTTTCGTCTTATAATAAAGCTTCAAGACAGCAGTGCGAATATTTACCAAGAAGAGCAAGTTTCAGAAGATCCACAGTTGTGAAAAAAACCCGTGATGATAACACGAAAAGTTCTAAATTCTAAAAATTCCTCGAAAGTGCAAATAGTTAAATCACTAAAGAGTTGTTGATACCAAACGTGTTCAACATTTTCACATGATTTTAGTGTTTAACTAATTTTTGGGCGGTTTGAAAGCAGTTAAACTTGCCCGCTCTCTTCTACATATGCAGAGGCTCTCAGCATCACAAACCGCAAAAATAATGATTTGGTTGATAGTTTACATTGATCAAGATTGAAAATTTATTGCATTTGAAAACCACTGTTTAATCTGGCATCTACAATACACAAAGAACTAGCAAAGCTAAAAGTTTTGACGACATTTGCAAGCATTTATTGGGGAACATTCTAAGCCTACAGGCAAAAGACTAAGTAAGTGATTCTCAACAAGCGTTCAGTGAACGTAAAGCAATGGGTACACTAGTTTTGTCGCCCTCTTTAATGGCAATGCTGGTCAACAGCAATTTCGTATCAGGTAAAATAGCCATTGCACTGCAAAGGTGATTTCAGCTTGCTGATTGTGAATCTGAAGTCAGAATTTTACCATCACCTCAAGTTTTCAAGATATTTGGTTTCATTTTCACAGTCGGTGGTCCACAAAAAAAATCAGCGCGCTTAGCGGAAACAAGAAACAAGTAAAATTGCATTTGGAACCACTTGGCCAGTTAAAGTCACGTGACCAGCACGGACATTGAAAAGTTCGCTCGAAAATGAAAGCAAAAACACAAAATACAAACAGCAAGAAAGCGCGTAAAACGTTAAAGCTATGTGGTTCTAGCTTTCGCAGCAGTAAACTAAAGATATTTCGGTTTAGCTATGTTCTTATTTGTGAAAACAAATGTGGTTGTGGCGCAAGGGATGACTAGGATTTTGAATTGCGACGTTATTATCTTTTGCATTTCCTGCACAATCGGAATAGCTGTAGCGAAATAAGGAAACTCGTCAACGCAGCTCCGGTTTGACATTCCCGTCTTGAACCAAGGTAGAACATTATGTGAAAAGATAGCACTCCTTTATCTATTGATACGAGGCCTTGCAAATTTATTTTTATCAATTCACAGAAGTAGATTTATTGTGAAATAAAAAGGTACTTTTTTGTTCATATTTAGGAGAAAAAGTTTAGTGGCGTATTTTAATAGCTGCTGGGTTTACTTCAGAATGCTTGCAATTGGGTTAAAGTTGTGTAAATTTTACGCATGACCTGACGAAATTTCATTCGTCATAAACTTGTGAGGCGATCTTAAGTGTTCACCTTAGTCGATAATGAAGATTATCTGTTTACTGTCACCAAACCTATTCAATTCCAAACACCATTCGCCTCCTGTATTCAAGTTGACGAGAGGTTCACAATTGGCTATTGAAATTTCGAAAGAGAAACCTCGGGTGAACAATTGGTCAACCACGAAGTGCTGCTTTTGGTGAGGTTTTGCAGCACTGTGCCTGCTTGGTGATATCCGGTTTGGTGCAAAGAGGAAAAAGAATCCTTCAAACCCACAATGAATTTGCAGAGCACCGATCACGTAATTAAGTTTTTCGATAGCACTAGTGAATGTATGTTACTTTGTTGCCTCCTGACATGACATCCTCAGCACCCAAAAAATCTATCAGTCGGACTTCGACGGGTTCTCTGGCTGGTGCTCCATGATTCTTGCTGGAAATTCATCACAGTGATAACTTTTTTCGACAAACGCTTTCAAACTTTTTGTCTTGGCTTTGAACGACGACGTGTCTGCAAGAAAGTACAAAGTAAAGAAGACAATCGTCTGACCACGTTACAGCGCGTCAACTCATACACACCCAAGCATTTACAACGTATTTTCCTCTCTTATTTTTCAGATCGCCGTAGAAGCAGGCCAAAAAGATTGCAATCAAAATGAAGATGGCAGCTGCACTTGACACCCCTGCGATCAATCCAACGCTGCAAAAAAGCAATATAAAAATGAGCACATTAAAATTAAGCAGGTTGAAAAAGTGCGTCGGTGGCGTGCTTGTAACGAAAGGTTGGAGGTGCGAGACGGAGCTTCTGGCGGGGCGAATTTTTTGTCAAAGTGCTGTTGATACTGCTTTATCTATCCAATTACAGGTTTAGTTACCAGGTGCATGATGTAGTTTTAGGGCAGTTGTCGCGTAGGCCTGCTTCATTTTTTAATAAAAGGAAAGTAGCTCTACTACTGGACTAACGCAGATCGTACCTCACCTGTTACAACCACTACAAACACTTTTTCGCAACCTTCCCTTGTGATTTTATGCAATAGAAAAGCAATTCATACTTGCGGCACAAAAATGTTTTTGTGTAAGTTGTGCAGAGTGCAAAACCACTAGAAACCGCTAGTCTAATCACCTGCTGTTGTTATAAAACACCAAGTTTGTGGTCGCCTGTGCTGCAAAAATGTGCATTTGGGCTTAGAATTGTTACGCTCATAGACAAGCACAGAATGCAACAGTTCACTGTGTATGAGTTTGACGTGATCAAACTTTGATTGGATTTACCATAGCACGCAACACTCATTTGTTGGTAACACAGGTTAGGCCCTACATTTTGTTGTGCTCATAAATATATGTTTTAAACATATAAAAACAAAAATCTTTCCCCCTATAAACGTATATTGCCCCTCCCAAACTCTAAAGCCTGGCTACGGGCCTGTGGTAACGTAATACTGACGTTTTAATCATCAAATTATGAGAACAAAAATTTTAAAAACTCAGGCAGACAAAAACGGGACTGGTTTATGTGCAAAACAAAATCTAGACAATACGACGTTTCAAGGGTCAGTATTTTCTTGTTCTATACTCTTGCGTTTCGATTAAAACCGTAAATAACTTACTTTGACGAAGCCAAAGCTGCAGCAGGAACTGCTTCAGCGTCTGTAGTCATGTTGGGTCGGTTCCCTGTGGTAGCGTCTTGGACGAATGCTGTTGTTGTTGGTATGTCGTCTTCTCCCTGAACTCCTGGTGCGTCCTTCCCTCTTTGCGTCGTAGACTCATCTTTTACTGTTGTCAAACTCGAGGTTGTCTCACTTGTTACTTCCACAGACGTTTGAGTAGATGTTGATTTTGGGATGTCAATCGCGGCATCATCCGCGTGTGAAGCTTGAGGACTTACATCAATATCAGTGGAAGAACGCATAGCTGAAGTCGGTTCTGTGGTGAAAGTTTGCGATGAAAAAGCGGTTCCTCGACTGGTGCTATACATCGATGATGCGTCTTGTTGAATTCGAGGATTTGTCGTTGTTTGAGAATGATCACTGCCAGTAGTTCTTTTGAAGCTACTTGTGCTCGCACTCGAGGGGTCAGGTAACGAGTGGCCAGAAGACATTGAAGTAAGATTTCTGGATGAATACGATGAAACATCCACCATGGTGCTACTGGTGGCGGGATTAGTTGCACTGTGCGTAGCTTTTGACGTAGCTGTTTCAGGTAGTTTTCCGTCCGTAGTTGAATCTGTTGCATTCTGGATGTTGGTGGTTTGATTTAAATTCTGTTGTAAACCTGTGGTTAAATATTCCGCTTGAGAAGAAAACACCGAAAGAGTTGTTTCCGTTGCATTCAATGAACTGGTCACTTCACTAGCATTGGCAGTAACAAAATACTTGGATTTGGAGCCTAACGTCGCATCCGATGAAGTTGCAACTGCTCCTCCGATACTGGCTGAATCGGTCGATAAACTTATTGTGGAGAAAGGTGTCGAAGTAGTTCGTGGTTGCCGGGCTGTCGTACTCGTGCTGAAGTTTACAAGAAACTTAGGTGATTTTGATGGTGCCGAAGATGTTTGTTTAGTGAAATAGAAAGGAATACTTGTGCTGTTTCTACTAAATTCTGTTTTTGCTGACCCACTTGTTAAACGCTCTGAACTGGATGAAATTCTTGTCAAATGTGATACACCACTGACGATTGAGTTCATGACAGTAGTAATTGCTTTTGAAAGAGCAAAAGTAGTCTGTGTTGCATCCGGGACACTAACTGGTGTACTCGTTTTGTCAATTTCCTCGGTATAGTTTTCGCGAGTACCAACGGTCGAAGGTTCTTCTGTAGAGTTACGGTTAAAAAAAAATTGGTCCTTTGTTGGAAGTAGTGACTCATTTGCCACAGTCCTGCTGGTGGAAAAAAAGAAGTCAGGATTCACGGGTGCAGAGGCGTTCGAAACAGAAGTCGCTGCTTCGGTTGTGCCTGCTGAACTTCCACTGCTTAATTGATCGCTGGCGGGAGATCGCGTTGCGTTGACAGATCCTTCAGTTGAATGTGATCTCCCTGTCCAGACAATTTTGTCAGTTGCAGTAGAGTACCCACTAACCACTGTCGATAGGTTCAGGGCAGGTGATGTTGCTGTCGTTTCGCGACCAGTTGAGTATTTTTCTTCGCTATCCCCGGTGCTTGAAGTCGTGTAATTGATAATACCTGCGTCGCTGGAAGGCGCTGATGAACTTGAGTCTTGTGTGAAAAGCAGTAGCCCAACGTTAGAAGAGCTGCTACTCGTGACTACATATTTGGATTTCGCAGTCGTTCTTGTATCTGAGGCTGTATGTGTGGTATACGAAGCGCTTGATTTTTCTGTCAGAGGTTTGCTTGTATCATTGGTAAAATTTTCATCAGAGGAGAAACTTGGTAATGGTTCAGTCATTCTCCCTGTGCTAAAAGTGCTTGAAATAATAAAAAAATTCCTGGTGCTAGATGCAAAAGGCGTGGAACTTTCAGCTTTTTCTTTCTTAAAGAAAGTACTGCTAATTTTTCCGACATCGGTGGTTGAAGGTCGTGGACCGGTATTTGTTAAAATATTGGAAATTTCCTTTCTAGTCTGAACTTGATTGAGCACAGTTGATGAATGGTCGCCAAAATCTTGTGTACCCACTGAAGATGACAATGAACTCTCGCTGGTTGATGTCAATGAAACCTTCTCATGCGTAGCAATGAAGTTAGATGTACTCGTGAAAGAACTGGAAGGGACGTAAGTATAAGCGGTGTTCGTAATTGTTCCATTCGGAAATGGTAAAGAATTCGACATGGGGTTATTACTCCCAGACACCATGTCAACGTTTGCTGAGTTAGATGTAATGGCATGCGTTGGTTCGGTTAAGGTGGGTTGATTTCCAGATGCCGCACCAGATTCATTTTTGGATCTGTTTGCATGGCTTGATGCCGTGTTGGTTTCTGAAATTTTGGTAAAATGCTTGGAAAATAACAATCGGCCTACCTGCGTGCCAGTGGTAAAGTTTGGGAGTGTGGTATCCACCTCTGTTCTCATATGGCTTCCAGCAGGCTTCGTAGATGTGTATGAGGAAATTATTACAGTAGTTGCCTTTGTTGTTGCAAGTGGGTTTGTTGATGCTGCTGCGGTTGTTCTTGTCCTCGTTGCTCCCGCTGCGGCAGTTGATGCTGTTGCTGTTGTTGATGGTGTAGTGGTAGTGGTTGCCGTTGTTATTGTTGGTGCTGTCGTTGTTGATGGTGCTGTGGTTGTTGCCATTGTTGTTGTTGTTGTTGTGGTGGTGGTTGTTGTTGTTGTTTTGGCCGTTGTTGATGGTGGTGGTGCTGCCATTGTTGAGGGTGTTGTAGTCGTTTGAGTTGTGAAAATGGTAGTTGTGACAGGACAAGCCAAAGCATCTTTGACGCAAAACGGAATTTTCGCGTAGGAACAACAATGAGGTCTACTTCTGAAGCACACTGTGTTACCACACGGCTCTTTATAAACACAGCTTCGGCTGCTGACAGCACAGTATTTTGTGGGTCCTGCCGCACAGCAGTATGGCTGGCTACGGCCACAAGCTTTTAGGCCACAAAGAGCCACCGTGGGAGGACAAACATTGCTGCTTGCTACACAAAACGAACCCATTGGATTTCTACAACATTTTGGGCGCGCCCTAGGACAGGGAACGTTTCCACATAGTTGCAGTGCGCACCCCGTTTCATTGACTGAGCAATAAGCACGATCGCCCTCTCGACAACAAAACGATTTATCTGGAGTGCAAATGTCTAAACCACATTGCACATTGGAAACAGTTGGATTAAAGCCAGTAGTATCGTCTATCTGCGTTGTAGTTGGAGCTGTAGTCGAAGGAATGACTGTCGTCACAGGTTGGGTTCTTTCGTATTCCACTAAAACTGTGGTTGTTTCAACTTCAGAATCATTGAGTGGGCAGCTTGCTTTGCTGTCTGTGCAAAAGCTCTTGCCTGCCACCTGGCAACAGTAGGGCTTTGTTTTGAAGCAATTATGCTTGCCACAAATTCTTCGGAAAACGCAACTCCGGCTGCTTATCGTGCAATAAAAGTTCTTGCCATTTTCGCAACAGTAGGGACGCAGAGGGTTGCATTTCGTCTTATCGCAAGCGAAAGTGTCCACGCAACTGAATTTCGACGCTGCGCAATAGTTAATTCCGTCAGCCTTGCAACAGTTCCTTGCCCAATAAGGACACCGCTTTTCGCCACACTTGCCGCTCCCAACACAGCTGCGCTGACTGAAGGTGCAGTACGCTGAGTCGCCTTCTCCACAGCAATAAGGTCTTAATCTCGTGCAAGAACTGTTCCCACATACTTCTGCAATGCATTCGGACGACGATCTGGCGCAGTACGCTGATCTTCCCCGACCACAACAGTGAGGTTTCAACACCGAGCAGGTGAAGATTCCGCATCTGGCTCTGCAGCTCCGTTCACTAACAGCGCAGTACGGGATGGACCCCTTTCGGCAGCAAAATGGGGTCGCCGCTGGGCAGACACGTCGACCACACGATTGTCCTAAAAATATAAAGAGTTCGTTGATGATCTCGGGTTCGGTAAAACAAAGCGTTACGTTATTTCAAAAAGTGTAGCTTCAAAAGTTTAAAGATGACTGACAATGTTACGGTTTCTAATTTTCCCTTAGGTCAATACCTTCAAGATATTTTGAAAAAGGAATCGGTAATGATAACACATTGAATTGTTTAAAAATTATTGCGGCAACTAAACTGTCGAAATCCTGGTCAGAAATAATAGATTTTCTACTTAGCATTGGAAAATACATGGAGCGTGCGTTTCAGGGTTTGAGTAAAGAAATAACCGAACAGAAAATGCCTGAGATGTGCAGCACTGTGGTTCGCGGTGAAGCAAAATTGTGAATCTTTCGGCTTTTTCACGAGAAACTTTATGTTTTGGAAATTCACTTACAATAGACCAGTTATGCAAAAAGAACGCTTGTAGAATTCAAAAGGCAGAAAATTGAAACGTCTTTTTCATGCAAAAAGCAGTGAATCAGTTTGTAAGTCAGATTGTGAAATCTCAAGAAAACCATTTGTGGTTTACAAAGAAGAGCCGAATGACAAACGTAATTCTCACCCGAAACAAACTTATTTTTGTAGTTTGAGCAAAATAAATCGAAGGCCAGTATTTCTTGCGCGCATCTTACCTAAATGCACAGCACGCTTCTCAATCTCTCCAACAATTTAGGTGGTTGTTTTGAGTTCTGAGCGGAACTCGTAACTTTTATAATTGCAAATCGCACGTGATGCAATATTTCGCGGTTGCCAGCGGTTGTTCCTGAAACTTCTGCACGAAGCTCGAAAAGGTTCTTGCGGGCAATTGCAGGCACGTCAGTTCTTTTTCCATCATGGTAAAGCGCCAGGCCACCAAGCAAAGTAAACAAGATATAGCAGCCTGCCCCAAATCTGATAATAATTAGGGTTTTTTTAGTGTCAAGTAGCTCGGCAATTATCGATGCTCAAGACGTGAAATCCCTTCTCTCGGTAGTTTGCAAAAACATGCGTTTTTTCTGAAATGAAGCGAGTTTTTAACCCGGGCCTCTGCCTTCTTGTCTGCTTTGCTTCCGCGGCTTGCGCACGATAATGAGTTTCCATGCGTCATAATACAGAAGTTGCAATAATCGTGAGAGCATTCACACTGACCTGGCAACAGTTTGCAATGCAACATTACACACTGAAGATTGAAGGATGATTTTGGACATTAAACGTTAAACATATGTACAGTAGCACCAACCATTTTATCTAATTTTCAAAACATTTTGCTGTTTAGTTTTTATATAAAATATGTGCGCACATTAGTAGCATTTTTAGTTTTCAGAAGTAACCAGTCCGTCTGGAACTCCTTTACAAATTCTTCATTTTGTTGATTATGAAAAATTGAGAAAATGCCAAGGAAATGTATGGTACATGTCTCTGAAATCTTCCTAAAGAGACCAAAATAAAACGGCTGTTTGAATGTCTCTGAACTTGCGATTAATTCTCCATGAAGTCTTTCATGCAATAGTGAAATATACCAAAATATCAGATGAAAATGTAATTTAAATTCTCCTTTAAGTAGCACTAAGGCATAATTCTTCATCAACAGATCTTCAACATAGCACTCCCGCTCTTTGTCTAAGGGTATTTATCATCGTTATCACATAAATAACCAGGTTGTAGATAAAATATTTTTGTTTGGTAGATCCTGACCGGAACCCAGCATTATCGGCAGAATCTTAGTCTCCAAACGAAAGATTGTTACATCTTTCGTAAAGCTCTAGAAAGAACACCGACAGCAGAATGTTTAGAACCTGACATCGTTCTATTGGAAGACTGTCACTCGCCGCCAACCGCAGCTGTGTTTTCGCCACACGCATTCTTCACCCTGGGCTATGATAAAATTTCCTGGTAATCACTGTTTACGCGGAACAGATGGAGAGACAGCGATAATGTCAGGGCGTTTCATGGAATGTTTTCAATGCTGTGTGACCTAAAATGGAGGTCCACGATGAGGACACGCGACCTCTGTAATTTCCGGTCAAATCTATATTTTTAACTCCCCTGCGACCTCATCATTTACTCATTTTTATTGCAAAATGGTATGTTCGCAGCGAAACACCAATTCTTTGCTAATTTTATTAGCATTAACCAGGATTTTCTAAGGTGATTTAGGGACCCGATTCGGGTCCCTAGAATTGAAAATCGGGTCCCTAGAATCAGAGAAATCGGTTTCCTGCAGGTCCGTACCGGGTACCTAACATTTTCCTTAAAAAAACTGCATTAACCCATACGACGCCTTTTCAGTAGGAAATTTTGACTTGACAGCACAAAAGCGTTAAGCGCGTTTCCGATCCGTTTCATCTCCATGTCAATTCACGATTTAGGTGCCCACTTATGGAAATCAACCTTCCGATGTCGCATCTGCCACAAATAAAGCGACCAGCAAGGACCTTGGACGAGTAACACATATCAGACAACCTGTGGCCTATTGAGACGCCGCAATCTTCTATTTACAGGCATAAATAAAAAACTTTTGCCCCATTCGACAAGTCTCCGAAAACTACGAAACAACAGATAGCTAACGCTTTTCCTAAGCATATGAAATCTATAAAAAAAAACATTCAAGGCAGTGGTAAGCCTCTACATTACCTGAGCTGGGTTAATGATAAGATCCTTCGTTGGCGATAACGCTATTCTAGAGTAACCTTAGATCATATCAGTATAGTTATAGAGTCCCATAAATTACAGCAGGATTCAAACTCTAGGATCATGAACATCTCTTAGCTACTGCATGTGACACAGTCACAGAACTTCCTTGTGAACGTTTCTTGCGAAGTAGATCGTAAGATCGTTTTTTCGTGAAAACTTTGTGGAAAAAAACAAAAAACGTGAGAAAAACGTGTAAAAAAGCAATTCATGAGAGCGACGTCTGTGATTAGACGTAACTGTGTTTTTTTTAAATTATGAAATTGAAATGTCCAAACAATAAATAAGCATACGATTGAACAGCAATTTTACTCAAAGAAAAGAGTTGTCTTTGTTTTTTTTTGAAAGACGTTATTATATGAATACAAATAGGTGTTCACGTCAAATTTATTCTTTATTGCCAAATTGAGCGCTTTCACAAACTGAAGAAACATCTTAAGATTGTAGTGGTTCACCAAACTTTAAAATATAAAATAAAGAATTTGTAACACTTTTTCATTTGCACAATCTCTTGACTGCGTTTACTAGGTGCCATGTACCAAAAAGACTTGCAAAACTCTGCTTTGAAAATGCTTAGTCTATGTCTGCTATCTTCAAAATATATCTATTAGATCAGCGGTTTTCAAACTTTATTTCGTTACGGCACACTACAATAAATACTGAATTTGGCCGCGGCACACCTACTTTATAAAACCCTACTCTTCACAAACTTTTTAACATACAGAAGGTTTTGTCAAAACATAAAAGTTTCCGCGGCACACTTCAGCTTCTTCAGAGGCACAGAGTTTGGGAAACACTGTATTAGATGTATTAGATCATCACTATGTAGATTTAGCACCGATGTTCAATCCCCGAGCAGGTTGTAGTAGAGAAGCGGATTTGACCGCAGGAACTCAAAAACCACGATGGGGTTCTTGAATATCTGCTTGTCGTTGAAATTTGAGGCATGCGACTATGTGAGGTTTCTCGAATTGCCTGTCATATTAAATTTGCATTTAAACGTGTTTGTTATGTACTGCGCAGCGTTGTAGTTGTCCTTTTTCTTCCATTTGTCAGTCGCTGCTTTTTCATAAAAACAATTAAATTTTGCGCACTTTTAACTTATCATTCTGTAATGTTTTGTTTCAGTCAAATGACTTTTCCCTGCCTAAGGTAGCTCTTCCAACAGCGCACAGCGAAAACAAGTAGTATTTTCAGCATGACACACTAATCGAATTGTCGCACGTGATGGCCAACACGTCTGTTCACTTGGACGGATTGTTTATTGATAAAGCGAAATTTCTGAACGCCAATAGTTTGATTGTTGGAAGACTAATCAAAACAGGTTTTCTCCAGGAAAAATTTGTTTAGAAAAAAAATGTCCAACTCATAAAATTACGAACTTACTTTGCAAGTTTGATAGTGAAAAGCATTTTTAAGCCTACCTAAGTTAGCATACGTAGGCTGTAAGACTTACTTGTTATGAAAAAGGAAAAAACACGCTTTGCCTAGATGTAGGTTCGCAAATTCGAACAAATGTTATAATTTAAAAGATGGTTGAAAGAGTGCTCCAATCAACAGTGTTACTCTTTGTAAGAAACGAGCAATGTCTTTGCTGAATTTTATCAAATCAACCCAACCCTAAGTTTTGTCAAGGTACTTACTGTTTTTCTCACTCTGACAAAATCATTGCAAAGATTTATTTGATATAAACCACTCACCAACTGATTGTCTTCCTGTCACAAGCAACAGCAACAACCAAAGGATAAACTTCACGCTTGATTTTTCCATCCACAATGCGGTTTCTAAAATCTTTCAAAGTTTCGACAAAACAATGGTTAGTCAAACTAAATCGAGTTTTTCTGCGATAAAATCCGACTGTTTGTATTGACGTTTATATCTTAGCACAAAAGTAAGTGCTTGTTACCGATTGAGAATTAACTGCTCGTAGCTCTGAAACTTTCGTCTGTTTCAAACAAGTTACGATAACAATTCTTGTTTTTGTTCCTGATTTGCAATTTAGCGTCTATCATGCTTGCAGCAAAAATGCGACAAATAGTATCCCGTTTCTAAGAAGTTTTCCTCAATAGAATTTATCAAAATGAAGCTTGTTTATACACTAGGTCCAAACATAAAGATAATTATAAGTATCCAAAAACAACGGTGCACCAAATATGTTGCGCAGTGCCACAGAGTGAGAGAGTTTTATCGACACGCAACGCGAAATTTAGTCTTGCTGCAAGTTTGCGGTACACCATCAGATATAAGATTGCGGATTAACCTTTTGGTTCATTATCAGTTGCATGCTGAAAAAATCAGTTGCATGCTGTTGAAGCGTAAAGACCTCGACAACTGGGATGTATTTGGAAGTATCTCAATTGGACTATGAACAAACAAACTGTCGTTTGGGCCCATGTCTTAGACCTTTCACGACTGCAATTTAAGAGCCAGTGGGCCACCGATTTCACGAATCCTTCAGAAGCAATCCACGCGAAAATCCCCTTTTACGTTATTAGAGCAGATCCATGTTGCTGATGTGGGTACTGCTGATTGCTGCAATTATTTCTACACTCAGATAATACCTTTGATCTATTTGCTATTGACTTATATGACTCCCAAAACATTTCTTTTTGGCGTTTAATCACATTTGCTCGACCAGCAGGTTACAACAATTTTCTAATTATGTCTTATTACAGACGACGCAGTGTCACCGATTGCATTGCTAGATGTTCTACGTACAGGTCAAAATCGCCTGTTTTTGCTGATGAAAAGAAATTAGTCTTATCATAAACAGTCAAACGATTATCGTTTTGATTCTCTAGTATGAAAAGTCACGTTTTTACTTTGTGGCAGCGACTTTTTATTTTTACTTCTGCTAATAGATGAACAAATACAAAATCTCAAAAACGTGACTTGAGACGTACTTTACACACTTGATACACGCTAAACGCGGAGCATACCGAAATTGCAGCTTTTCTTGAAGACATTACACACTTTCGCTGTATATAGGGACGATTGCGCTGATTTTTAGTCTAAAATGTTTTTATTAAATATTTCTATAACGCGATTAAAGAATGAGGTGTAAGCAACATATTAAAGAAAGCAAACTTTGGAAATGCTGCACACTCCTTGAATCTTCGTCACTGTACTCCTCCCGTCTTGAGGTTGTGCAGCTTATCATACTTGTTCCTAAATACAGTTTTCATCAAGATGTGAATCAATGGAAAATTTATCGCATGTCTATCTAACAAATTCGATGCACCGATATCTATTCGTGGTGGAAAACAGTGTTTTATACAATTAAGAAACATTCATATTTAGTATGACGCCTCAAACATATTCCTATAAATGCTGAATTCCCTTTGTACATCTTCATGGGGAGTAGTCACAGTGTAAGACGGAAACCCAGAATACAAATCTAATAGTGTCGTCACATTTCAGTGAAATTGTATTTTTTGAGGCTATTTGAAAGTTTTTTTCGAATTGCAAAGGTTTCTTAACAACTATTATATTCCTTAAAATGGAATCTTAAGCCAAAGCCTATTAAAACTATTTAGCTCCTTATAAGGTCATAATATAATTCTGTGATAACTTTCGGTTGCAAAACCTTCCGACTGCAGATGCTATTTTAGGTCTTGTGTAGTTTTCTTATAAAAACTCACGCAAGCTCACAAAGTGGCCCTTCTAATGAAAATATAAATTTGGTTTAACAAAACTCAAAGAATTTTGACTATGTTTCACAAATTTTGAGAAGCGTTTTTTTCGTGATCGTATGAATCAGGCTTGTCGGTCAGCGCCTATCCGGGTCACAAAATAAGTTTGTTTTCATTTTAGTTCATTGCAATCGCATGTGTGTAGATGCTGGCAACAACAGCAACAGTTTGCTAGAAGTCTTTTATTTTTTATTATTTCAAGATGTCTAACGAATGGCCAAGCGCATTTAAATCGTTTGGTAGACCCATAGACGTAGACAACTTATACTCATGTCCTGGTTTAAGATTAACTTTCATTTATTGTCTGACAGTAGATTTATAACTGGGTTAAAAGTTTTAGCAGTCGAACACCTTTCTCGCTGAAAAGAGTAAAAAAGTTCCATGCCGTTACTGCATCTAAAGTAGTTCCGTTACTGCTAAAGTAGTTCCATCTAAAGTAGTTCCGTTGCTGCATCTAAAGTAGTTCAATCGAATTATTTTTTCCTTTGTCGTAATGGGGAATGGTCACTGTCGTAAAAAAAGTTTTATCGTCGTTTTGTTGTGGAAATAATTTCTAACAAAACTGCTTTCCTGAAAACAAATCCTCACATAACTACGTGTACTGCATGATTGACAATCACACGGCTTATCTGTAGCAGCGGCAATGGAAATCAAACTGCTTTATCTGTTTTTCAACGGTCAGTGAGTTATGCTACGCACCTAGAAAAACAGCCCCGGGCAGGGAAATTGTCGAATCTTATATTGTTGACTTCTTAAAACTAACTGATGTGTTCTGTTCGCAACAAATTTGCTACATATGTTTACCTTGCGAAAACAATGCTTGTGGTTTCCATTTACGGAAGTGTTAAGCAGATGAACAAAAAGCTTTCAGTTCATAAATTTGCATGAAAAATGCTTTCCAACCGACAGCATTGTTTTGCAGTTTGGCACAAAGTGCATGACATGCAATTCACAAAAGATACGATACACTATATTTGAGTATTACTGATATACCCCAGTTATAACTGTTTCGCCAACTAAAAGTACAATAACTGCAATACTGTGGGACTACTAAACATTGTTGCAAAATAAAGGCTATTTATAAAACAAAAGTTTAACATTAATACAATCGCATCTAAGATATCATTCCAGTTTGATGCAATTGAAAGTTGAAGTCCTTCAGTGAAACTTAATCCTCAAAGTTATGGTAATACCGAAGTAGTCACAAAATACACTTTGCAAAATTTTAAATTTAACGCATGAGGTGAAGTTTGGGAAAGAAATGACACTACAGTGTATAATAAATACGCTGCGATTCTTTCTCAGCCGCTCTCACAAATTGTATTTGCACACTTGATGAATAAGTGGCTTTGTTGATCGTCGGCATTGACCAATCGGTGTTTACTAATGTCACTATTCCATTAAATTAAAGAATCTGATGCAGTAATTTACGTTATTCATTATACGAACGATTTGTTACCATCCCCAGATTTTGAAACATCCTTGCTTTCAGCCTAGCTTTGTCAAAATACGTTGTAATATCACATGATCTGTTAAGTCTACATAAATACATCTTGAACCAGGCTTCAAAAACCACAACACAATACTATCAATTCTTTGTTTACTTTGACACTGTTTCAAAAGATTTATTTGGACTGCAATGAGACCAAAGTGACTGTCTATATTACACACATATTTTGTCTCTGACACTTGTAACTGACGCTCTACAACCAGTAGGGGTGTTTCCGGAAATGCAGAAATGTTTATGCATCGTCATGCAACCTGAAGCTTAAATTGCAGTCTTTTGATATCTCTAGGAGGCTGCAGCATCAACAACAAAAGCGGAGACAAAATATAATCTGACTATCTTCTTTGTAGTAGCTTTCTTTTATGTACCCTTATTTTTACTTAGCAGTATTTCTGTACACCTGTTCATAGTTCATGTTTGCTAGTGAATACCGTCGACTGTAGTAATTTTTATCGTAGAGTCATTTCACTCTTGTCATTTCGTAAATCTTTTAATCGATGCCGCAAAGCTTCAACCCATCAGCAGCAAGTAGCAATTTCCATCTGGTCTGAGTACTCGCAGCACGCTTAATTCCTCAGTGACGATCCGACTAACAGGAACTAACTGGTGACCTAGGTTTAATTACGTTTACGGTCACTAAACTCCGACCTTTATTCACATTCACGCTTGCATTTGTGTGAAAGTAACGGCCATCGACCTTGATTGAGTTGTTGTTATCTTCACATCGCCAAGGTCGTGCTTACTATGGTTAAACACGGTAGTTCTCGGAAAGGGATGAGCCAACTTTCTCATTACGCTGGCCAACAAGAATATATGTTGGTGCTCTAGATTTCAAAGCTGATTTAGACTAAATCTGAGATGCCAGTTCCAAAACTCGTGCTCATTTTTCTCTACCAGGTCAACTTTTCATTTTTAATTATGTGTTTTTCCAATGGTCCTTATGAGTGACTTAGCTTCACTTTATGACTTCTCTTTGACTTCACAAATCTAAAGTGATATGCTGTTTGTTGACAGGGGCGGATCCAGCCATTAATCCAGTAATGTTTAGGGGGGGCGGGGCGATTTCAGTAAGATTTGTCAGTCAAGTCTCATAACGATTTCGCTACTGTAAGAGGGATAAAGTATGTTTCACAAAACCGCTGTGACAAAACAATGGACGACAAAATGGCTTTATGCTGTGAATGCTGCTTTCCGAATCGTAAAAAATCATTGTGAATGAAGTTACTTTCGTATGTTTTAGAGGGACGATAGCACAAATCGCCATCTATTTAACCTACCTTATAACTGATTGCTTGCACATGTACCATCTTTTACTCCCGATTGAAACGTTTTAGGCTGGATGGCTGCTTGGATTTTGAGGCTTGGTGGCATAGGTTCAAACAGTGTGGCGGTGCCTGATGTGAGTTCAATGTTGACGTCAGGATTAAGTTTTTAAGTAGATTGACAGCGAAGTGAAGGGTTGCATTACACTTAAGAAACTACATTTCATCTCGGATTCTGTAGATTTCTTTCTGTAGTTTTTGTAAGAATGTTGGTTATGGATACATCATCGAGAAGACATATTTGTGGTGAATACGCACGAAAGTATCACGGAAAGTAATCAATGATTTTATAAAGCGTTCTTAATTTGTCAATCTCCGAGTGATGCTGGGTGATCAAGACAAGTCTTGGGCACCGCACATTGTATGTAAATCTTGCGTATATCATTTACGTCAATGGACAAACAACACGAGGAAAAGGTTTGCTGTTCCAATGGTGTGGCGTGAGCTAAAAGCTCATTGCTGCCACTACTACTTTTCTGCTGTGAAAACTGAAGGCATACATGGGAAGAGTAAGAACTCTTTGAAATACCCTAACTGAAACTTGGTGATCCGGCCAGTTCCGCAGAGTGAAGAACTCCCTGTACTTGTTTTTGAAGCCTTACAACTTAATGCTTGTTTCAACCTATAGTGGATTCCACCCTTGCAGATAAAATCTCCCTCACCTTCTTTTACTATTTTACGGGGCAAAGCTTAATGACTTGACAAGACATCTGAATCGTTCTGAAGAGTCTTCTGAGATGCTTGCTTCAAGGTTTAAAGAAAATTTTTCTACAACCAGGCACTTTCATCACCTTTTACTAGAAACGTCATGCTGTATTCATGCCATATTCCATCTAGAAAACGATATTGCGTGCTGCGCAACACTCTGGTAGGCCTTTTGAAGAAGTTTGCTGTAGCAGAATATGATCTTAAAGGAGCCTTCTGTTGATAGCTCGAAACGAAATTTTTTAAATGTGTTGATCTGCATAATGGTAACGATTTTGGATTTATTCCTCTTGGGCACTCAACAACCCTCAAAGAAAAATACAATGAAACTAAGTTTATAATAGAAAAAGGTTAATGCTATGAACACAAGTGGTTCATTTCTGTCGATTTGACAATGGCTGGACTTCTGCTTCGGTTGCAATGTAGGTATTGTGACGCATGGTCACAATATGTAATAATTTATTGGAGTTTGTTAAAGTTTTATTCCTAACAATGATCCAATTATGCAAACCAATCTATGCAGCGCGGACTTTGAGAAGTTGTTTTGAATGCCATGAACTTGAGCGAACCACAGAGAAAGCTTTGTGGCGTGAAGACATTGCGCCAGATGAATGATCTGTGACGTAAAACATTCCGTAGAACCTACCTGCATCGCAGCTTTGCAGAACCTTGAAAACACAGCTATGTAGCCTACATTCTGCTCTCTTCCAATAACGCACGTTTCGATTAAGGGACTCTCTACAGATGGTTTGCCTTCGAATCGCCGTACTTTTTATTCTGGCATCAATTTGATTTTCAACTGTGAAGTGATCAAAACAGAAAGTTCTGACCGGTGGAAATATTTCGCGAGGTCGCTTGACCTTGGGCTATTGACTTTTTGAAGTTCCTTGGCTCATTTGTTTCAACGAAATACAGTTTTATGACTTATAATAACACCAATAAAGCACGATGCAAGAAATATTTATTCGTCGTCAAGATGACAATTTCAATATGGGTAAATAGAAATCTCTTTAAAATGAAGTCGACGACAAAACAGGAAAACAGTCGAATTAAAAAGAACAGTTTTTCTCATTTAAATGTTCAGGCACTAGTCCCAGGGTTTGCAACATAGGCTATAGCATAGCTACATTCCAACATGGATAAAACAAGATTGGCCTGTAAGAGGAGAAATGGTACCCGGTCTGAACAATCTTCAAGCTCACCGTCTTGTGGCAGGATCTAAAATGGCTTTACCTCCCCTTCATATCACGCTTGGTATCATGAAACAAATTGGAAAAGCACTTGACAAGGTTAGGGATTGTTTCAGATACATTTCCACCAAAATATCAAGGACAGAATAAAAAAACTGGTGTTTATGACTGTTCTCAGATCAGAAAGTTCATAAATGACCTTGCCTTTCCAACTCCCGTGAATGAAAAAGAATTCTCTGTCTGGAATACTTTGTGGAAGTTGTCAAAAACCTTTGGGGAAATAGAAAAGTGTCCAACTACAATGAGATTGTAGCAAATTTACTGAGTAGACTTCAATATATCTGTGCTAACAAGACCACAAAGCTTCATTCCTGTATAGTCATCGGGATCTCCTCATCGAAAACCTTGGTAATCCGAGTGATGAGCAAGGGGGTCGATTTTACCCTGAGTCAGAGGAGTTTATTTTGTATAATTTGAGGAAACCTCTCTGACATACAATTCTTTTTCAAGAAACACGTAGGTGACAGAATCATGCAGCAAGACATCGAGGCTTCGGCGTTGTTGCAATCTATTGGGAAAATACACTTTGTTGTAAATCTTCTCAGAATTCGCAGCGTCTTTGAGGTACACAAAAATTTTTACAGAGTGAAGCAATGGAGTGGTCTACAGCATTTGATTTACTGGATAGTGCTCGCAGTTGCGTGAAAGATATACGCGATGAAGAATAATTTTTGACATTGTGGAATATTTGCTGCTCACAATGTGCAAGATGCAACAGCAACTCAAACTGGAAGCGTGCAGCTAACAGTCAACTGACAGATTTTGTGCGTGAGATGCATGGTCAGCAAGAACCAAACGAAAATGCTGATTTCAAACGGTTGTTTCCTAATGCTACTGACGTTGTGCTGAATGAGATGAATGATCGTTTTTCTAATTGCAACAGTGATGTTATGTGAGCGTCGTCGGATTTGAAACCAGACAATGAGGACGTGTTCCGCAAAACTGCAAAGATAACTTCACTTTTACACTTCGTGTGGAACAGCTGTACTTGAGGAGTTGCTCTGGTTCGATCATTTTTACTGAAACAACTGAAGGACACATCCAGTTTATGTCAACATGAAAATTCCACGAAAGAAAAAATTTTGAAAGTGTTTTACGGAAGCTTTGAAACAACGCCCAGCGTTGCTACAGTTTTTAAACTTGCAGCAACCTTGGGAAATCCACGACATAAGAGAGATCCTTCTCGTTTTTTTCGGACCACAGGCAGTGCATGTGTCATCATCGCAAAGCCAACCCAATCCAGCTCGTCTTTGAGAAACATCTTACCAATAACTTTAAAGACGATTGGAGATATTGTTCTTTAAAGAGGTTTCACAACACGTCGCTCAAACTTCATCTACTTCAAGCGAAACTTTTGAAAGCGTGTGGTTTGTGAAACTTGTGTGACACATGTCCACCAAGAGGTTTCCACTTTGTCTTTTAACTTAACAAAGTTCATGACGTAAAAATGAAATTAATCTATTTTATGATTTTTCAATTTCACTGAAGTAGAGCCTTATGATCATATGAAATATTTTGCGCCAAATAAAATCTTGAACTGATTCTCGATGCCAGTAGTTTTTCGGTGCATTTAAGCAACTAAACTACCGTAGATGCTAATAAGATTCTGTGGCACCGGTTCTGAGTACATTTAATACAAATAGCATTTGCAATATACCAGGAAAATCGTTCATTTAGTGACATGGGATTTCAGAACCTTTTGAGGTAAATGGTGCAAATCCAACACAAAAATCATTTTATTCTTGATTTTTTCACTAGAAATAGTCGGTACAGGAATAATTTGAAATAGTTTCCAAAAGAAACGATTATATCATGAATAAAAAAATCTGCATTAACAAAATAAAAATTTGCTTGAAGACAACTCTTGTCTTGTGAATGCTCTTATAAATATTTCTGCTTGAGATTATCTGAAGTTGATTTCCGGTTCACTGGCTGCAATTAACAATCGATTAACAATGGTTCAAACTCAGATTACTCGAAAGTTTCACGACATGGGAATCCGGAAAAACATCATGTTGTTGTTTCAGAGTTTTTGCACTCTCGTGAACGTTACTCGTCTGAATGGACAAAGCCACAGCAAAGACGTGAGTTTCAACCGGCAGTCTGAATTCCGGCAAGTTGAAAGTTTGGACAAAACGTTAATCTACAAGCTCTGCTTTGCCACTGCTGTGCAATTTGCTGCTGCGTGATGTTACGAAATTCACATCTATATAACAAAATACTGTAACATTACGGAAATGTCTGAAATGTATGCACGAAAATACAATTGAGTTAACAAAACCTCATAGTCTTCAGAAATATTTGCAATATTGTAAATTTGAAGGTAAGAGGTAGCAGGTGGGCTGTCGTGACCTAGTAGTCAAACACGAATTCAACTCGTTCTAACTTTCTAAGTTTCAATCAAACCAATTCTCTTTGGAGATGACTTTTATTTTATTTATTTGTCAATGTTTTGCCCACCTATCAACTAGGGTTTCTCAAAGCATTGTTTTAAACCACCTTACATGCATTCGACTAATAACAAACAACCAATGGGCAATATGACCTCCAATGACAAGAAAGAAAAAAGTCAAAATTCAAAGGAAATAATTGACAGCTGACTAACACTTAACGGGGAAGCCCCAAGCAGTAGGTGAAAAGGCAGTGAACTCTCAAGCATAAGTATAAGTTACGCAAAACTCTTGCGCAGCGTCCAAATTACCAAAGCGCAGCGAAAAATACGCGGTGCAAAGCAACTGAGTCGTGTCAAACGCGCGGTAGAAATCAATCACAAACACTGCGGAATGCCTATAGGTCCATCAAACAGCAAAAAGTTCCACCCTTATTTCAAGATATTATAATATATGTCTGGTCAAATCGAACTTTGAGCGGTGACAGTGTTCGCTTTCAAATTTACGTGCAACGATTCTAGAAAAATACGTTTACATCAACTGCTTACGTGCTGTAGTACACGGGCACATTCGCAGTCGAAATCATATACCACTTTGGGCTGCGTCTTTTGTTAACGCCGTTTTTACGGAGTTTTGAAGCTTTCTAGGTGTATAGTGCCTCGGTGGTGTTCCTTTTATCGATTGATTAGGGCAGTTTTTTTGTTTCTCCAGTGTATTCCGGCTCACATTCTCCGCACAGTATTTCCTAGACCGCCCTCAGCGTTTGCTGGAAGGTACAGTGCCATTTTCTGAAGATAGGATTGCGTTTATTTTAATTGCAAGTTTGAAGGCTGTTCGTGTATGATGTTTCTCCAAAATTCGTTATAATGTTTCCTTTAGACTATAACTGTGTACAGTAAAATATCTTCAGAAAAAGGACAGGTTGTCGGTTGTGGCGTATTTCTTTTATTTTTTTATTTGTATCATCCATGTGAAATAATCATTCAAGAAGGGAGTACGTTTCACATGGTTTATCTTAATCTTCCAGAACGCTTAGACGATGAATGATAAATATTTGTTTTCTAACGTGCATTAATTAATGGTGTAAAAGGTACTCATTCGAAGAGAGAACACGAATTCTTTTTGTGTTCGTAAATGCCTCTATTCAAAGTAAAGCCATGAAAAACAATAAAATTTTTCCTGAAAGCAAGTCGTATGGAGTAGTTGCCTACCACGTAAATTTGTAATTAAGATTCATTAAAGTCGCTCCTCAACAGAGATTAAGAGCACACGTGCTCATGCTTTGAGTTTTGAAGGAAGCAGTTGACAAGTTGTCATTATGAGCCGCAAAATATCTTATTTGCTGGCAAATAATCAACTGTTAGTGAACACAGTTAAGCATCAAATATTTGGAATATCCAATTAACAGAAATGATACGATTATTTCACAGATAATGACAGTTTCGTGGATTTTTACCTAGATGTTATGCAATAACGCGATGAGAGGCTCAACACAGAAGTCCATCCGGGTTGTGAAAGCGATTTGTTTGTGTCGACAAAGCGGCTGCACTTGACTAAGGATTCAATCGATCTTGAATTCAACGGTGACATGTTAGTTTCAAATTTCATGCACATCACAGTTCTAGGAAGGATTTGGGGAAGGCGGAATGGTGAATTCAATTTTCTTGCCCGGCAGCTATTGCCCCAGGTTCTTACGTAAAAATAACAAAAAAAGTTAGATTCCTGTTTTTTTTTGGTACTCACACTGTCACTCAGTACGAATTTCCTATTATTCTACTGATTTTGATCTATTCATCCCAATCGAAGCATGCTAGAAGTGCCACTATCACCTTCTACACACTCACCACAGCGGTTTGAACAGCGAAAATGGCTGTTTGTAACCTAAAAAAAGCACTGAACCACCACCAGTTGCTTCCAAACGTGTTTCAAAAACTGTTGGAAGGTCAGCATCCCAACGGCTGCTGACGTTTCACGAGATCTGCTGTCGGTGGTTCAACTGCTCTGGAACCGCTTTTTTTGTTTTTTTGTTCAAAAAGCAAATCGCAGAACTGCCTGTGGTTTGCAGTGCACCGTTGACATATTTTTTCAGCTCAGCACGTTAACTGTAAATGATCGAGAAGACTGTTGGCCGAACACGATTCAGGTGTTTATCCATCCCCACGTTTAAACTTTTCCACATTTGCATTTTGCTTTAGGCGGATCGCCGAACGCAACAAAGAAAGTGGCGAATCCAAATTTTTAGATTTGAACACAGTTATCTTTTCTCGTATGGTCTGCAGGACTCTGTTTATGTGATGAAGTTGCAATGCAACTGCAGGTAAGAGCTAAATTTCTTACTTTCACTTGAACCGTATTCCTTACAATGACGCTCAGAAAAATTACAGAAATAAATTTGTTGTCACTTGCATAATGCAAGTGGAAACGTCAACTACATTTTATTTTGTCCAGATAACGCCAGTAAAGTTCACATCATGTAAACAATCAAGCCAGGAGGTAGCGAAAAAACTATTTAGTCATCTTGTCTGCCAACACCTAACCGAAGACTTTCGAGCACCTGAATTGAAACACATTTCAAGATTAGTGCTACAACAAACCTTGCACAAACAAACAGAAGCGAATGTGTGGATTTACTCACATAGCACGTGGACGATAATAATAAATTGAAAACAGACTGCGATCGAACATAACAAATATTTTATTTTGCTCAGTCATCGCTTCTACAAGTTAAGAATAACTCCAAGCCTACCGGGAGCACAAAGCAAATTAACAAGAACGTGTGAATAATGAAGACGAAGCTAATAAAACATTTGCAAATCTGAACCAAGCAAACACAGCTGAAATAGGGTCACTCCACATCGATGAAATACAGCAAGATCACTAAACATAGTTGTTAATTAAATAATTGGCGTATTTTTCTTAAAGAGCGGCAAGGCTTTTGATTTTATATCAGTTGGAATATCTTGTCAGATCTTCGGACCCAAATAAACTTCGATTTTTTCCGCGTTTGCAGGAAAATTAAACTCTCAACACAATTAACGCACGCATTACACAATGCCCTACTATTTGTGTATTACAGAGACACAGTACCATCGAAAGTAGACAAATGAAATAAGGATCATCGTTATTTATAACATACAACGCGGCAGCTACTTGCACAAAAGTCAGAACTCAATTTTTTTAAACTTTGTTGCCTGTTTCATGCTGTAGCAAATGCAGTCACTCGTTTCACTGCAAGAGATTATTGCTCCAGTGACATCATTACGAAAGAAAGGGAAAAATAATTTTTCATAAAACTTTTTTGCTGTACCTTGTAAGAACACCAACAGTCTTTCAAAGTGACGTCAACAGATGAAGCTGCTCAGTTTCCAAAGTGACCAGAAAGAACAGAAAGGCCCAATGAGGTGGCAATCAGTTGACGTTATACTGTCTTCTGACGTGGTAAGCTTTGATCCCATTGTGCGCTGTAGTTGTCAGCGGACTTGCGTAAATTGCGACTTCTGTCATTACGACCCATAGCTCCTGCGAGAACTTGTTATGAACTACGAAACAACGGAAATGTCCTCAGCTGTGAAGAAAACCACCAAAGCGGTATGAGACCTGGAAAAGGCTACCTAAATAGCATCTAGACAATTTTTGTTGTCAAAAACAATTGTGCAGGTGTACGAATTTTACTTGCTTCAAACTCGGAAAAGCTGTTCTGTTTAAGTGTCGCGCAAGTGTGTTCAAAATGAAAGCGTGCAGAAAAACTGAAAGCTACGGTGAAAAAAATAACACCAACTGCACACAACGTGTCCCCTGGCCAAATTCTTTGACTGCCCCAGTTGCTCCTGGCTACTTTACACTAAAAACACTTGATTAACCCTCGGGTTGTGTTCATATTTTGAATATCAAAACTTTTCAGCTATGCACTGAGGATGATAACAGTAGTTATCGAAACGTTTGCAAGATGTCAGTTGTATCGTTTGCTTTGGCCGTGATATTTATTATAAAACTTTTCAGAAAAATCAAAATGTTTAAATCTAGTTGTTCAGCGAATTCATCTACAATAAAAATTTCCGCTTGCGGGTCCTGTCGGCAAAAAACAATCATCAATGCATTCATGAGCGTTGGAAGGTTTTATTCCATTGGGATGGCCAATAGTGTATTTTTCCAGAGGAGCCAATAAGATTTCTCCAGGGGCAGGTCAAAAGTTGTGAAATTTTATTTTAACCACTCGAAACTGAGAAAACAAACTTTTTGCTAAAAAGGCAATAGAAAATGTCAAATTTCAAAGTCCAGGGAGTCTTTCTCCCCTGCCCACCTTCCGACACCCATGATATGCGCTTCATTTCTTTGGTATCCGCGCAAAGAATCTTCAATAAAGCAGGTTTCACTAATACTGAGCAATGACTGAAATGAACTGAACAATTTTTATTAATTATATCCGTTGTTGAAAAAAAATTGTTCAGACCGTGTTTTAAAAATAAATAGCAGGAAATGAAGACATAAGTTATAACGTTAACTTCGATGTAATCGTAAGGAACTGCCAATCTTTCCACACTTTGCGCTCAAACATGAAGTTGCTGCAAATATTTTTTCACATATCCCTGGCTTCAATTATCAATATTTTTACCAAGACACCATTGTGCTGGTTTGCATTTACTTCGATATTTTCACAAGGCTCCCAGCTTTTTTCCATCAAACGTGTTAACAGCGAACCAAGGAAACACGCTTATCAATTGGCTGTTGCTTCACATATTCACGTGCAGATCGCAGTTACTCAGAACTCAATGAAAAGCACCTGACTGGAATGTATGGACGAAAAACCACCCTCTTGAAAGCATACGGTCGGGCACTAGTGATTCCTTCTGGTCACAACAAAGTCGATATCACGCAGCCTGGTATTTTCAAACAAATTTGACGTGGTTCTCGTTTCTGAACTGCACCTGCTTGGGAAGAGAAAACGTTGGTCTTCATTTTCGAACGACGCTTTCACGTTTTTGTTGTCGAACTGAGCACCCGCCTATAATTACTTTATTGACACACTTTTAGTGCTTTTGAAAATGCGCTTCTCTGTTACATAATTTTGCATAATTCCACGTTTTGAAGCAAACCCAGTAGTAGTTTGTATTTTGTGACAAACAAGTAGACCAAAGGCAATGACTTTTTCAAACCGTTTATAGTACTGTTGTCAAGAATTCACAATTTAATTGTAAAGCAGTTTTGTTCATACAAATTTTCGTTTACGGTCGAGTAGCTTCCTTGAATCACGAAAATTGAACATTGTTTAGCTTTGTGACGCAATGTTTGATTTCTGCGCCCAGTTCTCCAGTTTCACTAATGAAATTGGACTGATAATTATTCAAATATTCTTTCAGTTGTTAACCCAAACTGTACTGTACGGTTCAGACTGTTTGCCTATTGTCGTAATTGTACGTTGAAGGCTTGTTTTTGAGAAACATCAGACAGTTTTAACAATAATGTATTGCTTTTCATAATTATGACATTCAAATTACCTCTTTTTAAATAATGAAGCAAGTCGAATAATTATTCGGTTCAATTATAATTGAATAATGTCATGCAGATCATATCTAAAATCATGCGACATTTCATTGTGGTCAAATCGATAAAAGTAGTTTGACAGCGAATGGAAAAATAACTGGTTAAAATAAGATTTTATCCCGATCAAATGTGTTTACCAAGTGCCTCTGTTGTGTAACAAAATGCTTTAATTTTTTCAGGGCAGTGAGGAAAGCAGTCACCATCAAACCTCGTCGAAATTAAGACGTTAAAATTGCAGCACTCAGCAAATTCCGAATAATTTGGATAAGTGCTGGGAACCACAATGTTTTGCGCAGCCCGAGAGGTTTGTAGCTCACTTTGTCAATCAAGTGGAATTAATGGGGATATAATTGTATCCACTTTAAATTTGTTTCCTTGTTACCAGTTACTGACAAGTATCGTGAGTCACAAGATTCATTCAATCTTCACTGATGGAGTCACAAGATTCATTTTTCACTGCGGCTTACGTCATAAATTCTCAAGAATGCAAACGCATTTTAAACTCAAAACATGTCACAGTAACATCACGTGCTCTGCTTGTTGACAACGTTCTGCTCACGTTGCGTAGGTGTGTGTGTGTGTGTGGCAGAACATCTGAGTGAAAATGACAGCTTTGAAAAAATTACACAGCGAGTTCGGCCACGATTTCGGGTGAATACGTTGCCCAGTGATCGGTAGACCGCACTCCGTATCCACTAGAGCAGTAGTGTTCAACCTTTTTTATACCGCGACCCATTACATCAACCCACTGTGACCAAACGCTCCCCATCTAAAACTTGAATAAAACAAATGTAACACAGCTGCGGACATAAAATATCTACTTGCGACACCTCCAAAAATGGTTCGCAACCCCCAGGTTGAAAACCACAGACCACTGCCCTAGAGAGTTCCAACAAAAATAGTGGGCAGTATGGTTGCTCCAAGTTCAGCTGTGGGATATGCCTGCCAGAGTGAAGCAATATTCCCTCCCCACCTGGCTATGAGCTCCAGAAACTTAGGCTGATTGCCTTGTAGGCCTGAAGAGCTCAGTCCGCCATTTCAAAGAGTCACTTTGATCCAAAACTGGATCCCTGTCAGACTTCACCACTCCAAGCTGGAGTAAGTGAACCCGGGAGCAATGATGGCAATAAGGTATATCAGCTCCGTAAAAACGGCAAAACTCCCGGATTGCAGCCTACCACTTAGTTGCAGCTTCGCATGATGCTCAAGGCTTTGAGCATTACAGCGCATAATTTGGTGACTAAATACAAATAATTTAGGCTGTGATGTTATTCGCAATCCATTCTAAGACTACGTTTTTAAATAACTCGATGCGAATCCAATCTTAAATTTACTACACACACCTGCAGGCTATGGCTGAGTATATGAGAGCACGGCGATTTACGATGTATAGGAAATGTTAGTGGATTATTGACGTTTTTAATTTTATTGCTCTATTAAATATCAACACTGGAAAGACTTTCTCGCACCCCATTCATACGTCAATATTTGTTCAAAAATATTTTAATGTATCACGACAGAATGAGATATAAACTGAAAACGCCAATAGCTTTAAGTTTGACAGACAAACTCAAGAAAATCATGAAGAACTTTCGGAAATATCAGCTTATAGTACTTCTAGTTAGCGCAAAAAAAATTAAATAAAGCTGATATCATGTTTGAAGATCTTACCCCTAAAATCTTTCCCCTGTTTGAAGATCTTAGCCCGAATTTTATCGCAAAGTATAAAAATTTGTCGAGTCATTTCGCTGTAGGCAAAAATATGCGATTTTTTGGTTTAGGCCTGTGCTTTATTTTTAGGCAAAATTGCGGAAAACCACATCTCACTTTCATTTTGCACGAAAAACCCTGGAAAATGCCGGCTTTAGAAATCTAGGCAGTTGCTATTTTTTTCACAGCAAACGGCTCTCGGTCACCACGACCATGCTTGTCATAAAGTCCCCAGACACCTGTGTTCCCCGAGATCATGCTTACGTTGCTCTTGCTTTACGAAGTGTTTTCGAAAACGAAGTAGTTTCCCTTTACGAAGTGTTTTTTACCTGTTACGACCGTCAGAGCTCGGATATAATTTTGTAATCATTTATTGGTTTCCAAGACACTCTAGAACTGGGCTGCATCCAGCTGATATTTTCGAAGGGGAAAATGATTTCAACTTGTTCTTGTACCCAATAACTAAACATGTTTTTGATTATATCCTGGAGGAATTGGCCGGTTTCCCCCCCTTGGTTGCGGGCCTGCTCTAGAACAAAATTTCTTCAATTGGATTCGAGTCGAAGATATACAAAAAGTCGAATATATACATTGCACAGTATAAATAATTACCTGGTGATTCGTAATTGAAATGATTTTGCATGCTTCTGCAGTTATAAATCTTGGTTGTTGCGTCATCTTAAAGTTCTTTGTCAGTAAGCCGTTTACAATAATTCTCGCATTCTACATCTATGACTAATAATTATATTCATTTGACTTATCGCTCGTCGAGAAGTCGGTTCGCCCTTTGCTAAGATCATTAGCGAATTTTCCACTCTTCTTATTCTTTTATTGCGTAAAGTCTTTATGTAATGCATAGCGTTATCCAATCGACTTTTATGAAAATTTCTGGAAAGTTGCGACAAATACGGTATATCTGAAACGTTTTGCGCGTGTAAAATTTTGTGAAGCGACGATAGTTAGTGAAGAGTTTGTTTTGAGGCGAAGGTGCAAAAGGGAGTGAAGTTATCGAAGATTTTATTGTGATTATGGCGTCGGATTGAATTTGCTGTGAAGTAACTGCTAATTTCCAAGTTATTAGTAGTTGTGTGTGACTGTAACGTTGATTGGTGTGTCAAATTGACTATTGTCCTGGCGTTTCGTTATTCACTATTTTCTCACAGTTTTCGTTATTCACTGCATCAATATAATTTGAACTAAATTTAAACTTAAATGTGGTATCAGCAGGCCTGCATTTAGAAGTGTAGAAGACCGTGCTTCCCAGAATTCATTGCTGGGAAGCACGGTCTTCTGCACTTCTAAATGCAGGCCTGCTGATACCACATTTAACTTTAAATTTTGTTCAAATTATATTGATGCAGTGCGCAATTTATGTTTTTGTGATTATGGATAAATTCATGAATATGGAAAAGAATTTATGAATATGGAAAAGAATTTATGAATATGGAAAAGAATTTATGAACATGGATAAAATCATGAATATGGAAAAGAATTTATGAACGTGGATAAAATCATGAATATGGAAAAGAATTTATGAACGTGGGTAAAATCATGAATATGGAAAGGAATCGCGTGCGTTTTGTGTTCTCTGCATAAATTCTTAAAATTAAAGAAAACGTCAAATGACGTAAATGACAGTGTTAATGATTCGGAATGTGAAATCATGCATGATTTAGCTCAAAAGAAGAAGGGGTGAAAGTAAGGAAAATACGATGAGAGTTAAAAAATTCGGCTTTGTTGATTGTGCTACGAAAACAGCGAAGTCCAAGCGACCTCTGATAAGTCAACAACCTGAGTTTGCTGGAAATCCACATATTTTTTTCGAAAGATTAATTAAAGCAGAAAAAAATCTTTTACGTAATCTCTTCTGTCGAAAGATGAACTTCTGAAAGCATCTTATTTAGTGGCGCCAAGAATTGCTCGAACCAAGATAGCTCACACAATTGCCGCATATTTCATTCTTCCAGCAAAGATTGACATGTGCCGTGTCGTTTGCATGGAAGATGCGTAGCGGAGCTTAAAGAAATTCCTTTGACTCACAACATGATTGCAAGAAAAACAGATGCCATTACAAACGACATAAAACCACTGTTGGTTGAGAGACTGCGTCGAACTTATTTTTCATTCTGCTGTAAGTGGAAGAAAGTACCTGATACTGCCAGCCAAGCAAAACTGTTGATTTACGTATGCAATATTTTTTGAGAGGCGAAACGATAAGGCTTCATGTTGTGTTATCACATACAACGCGAAACAACCGGTTTAGGCACTTTCAACGTACCTTTTGAAAAATTTTTCACAACAAAAACCGTCGTGTGAATGATGTGCAGGTTATATACCGATCATGACTCTTCAATGACTGGCAAACACTCAAGAGGTGTGTAGCTCGTACCAGGGAAAGAAGTACTAAATATTACAGAAACGCACCGATTCATCGGGAAGCTCAGGTTGCGAAGCATTTGGACAATCATCAAGAAATAAATCTCCAGTCTCGAATGTTCTCGAAACTTTGCGATTGATTAGGTTCAGAACATTCACGCCTATTGCTCGATGCATATGTTCGATTGCAGTCCCGAGGAAAAACTGTGGAAACGCGTGTTTGAACTGCGAGAGGAGCATTTACTTTCTTTCACGCGCAAAATCCGGTCCAAGCTTGGCTTGTAGCTGTAGCGGTCGGAGGGTTTGTGAAGGATTTGTAGGCGACGATGGTGGTCGCTCAAGGAGTTTGTTGTTGATAATCCTTCTTCACACTGAGACTGAATTTTGCGTGAACGAGCATCTTTATTTCTTGTTTAACTCGGATGGTCTCAAACATAATACAAACAGAACACGCTAACAGAAATTTTATGAGACTTCTCGAAAATGAAAAGAATGATACTGGCTATATTCAACATCTCTCTACAGTACAATGCACATCGTCATTCAATCAAACAGCTCTTTCGCCTTCCTGGACACATCAAGCGCCGGTTGTCTGGAAACTTACCCAAGTACAGGCCGCCGGCCCACGGTATATTCGTGGCCGACGTACAATATACTCGTACTTCACTTCAAATGCCAACCGTTGAGCGCCGGGTCGTATGTTTTCCTCTATAAAGTCCGAAGATTTGGTACAAATCTCTAGGAACCACAAACATATATTTATAACGTTCGCTGACGTACGGTGTGGTCAGGAGAGCGTTTCAAAGCAACCATGGTATATTTTGCCTGCAGTCACCCACGCGTTTCGCAGAGTGCGGAAATAAGATCGGCCTGCTGCAACCATGTGGCTGATTGTTTCGTCACATTGCATTTCATTGGGAGCGGTTTCTAATGTAATGTGGATAAACAATCACTCAGAAATTTTATCACTGAGTTAAAACCTATCATGTAGAGATTTGATGATTTTTGCTTGAGCATAAATATTTTTTTCGACAGTAAGTAACTGCTTCAGCCGTGTGTTCGACACTGCTTCACAAACATTCGCTCTTGGCAGATTTCAAATGACCCGTTTGTGCAGGGGCGGAGCCAGACATTTTCATTTGGGGGGGCACTGGAGGGGCCAGTTTTGCAACAAGGGAGCTGTCAATGGTCTGTGTAGGACTTTCAGAAAGAGACCTACAGAAAGAGACCTAATTTTGGGGGGACCACTAGGGGGGCCAGGCAAAATTTTTGGGGGCAGTGGCCCCCCCAGGCAGCCCCCTAGCTCCGCCCCTGCGTTTGTGTAAAGCATTTGTGAACGCATGCCAATGCAGAGTGCATAAATAATTACTCAAAATTTTTTTAGTGAGTTAAAACATATCATGTAGAGATTTGACGATTTTTGCTTAAGCATAAATATTTTTTTCGACAGCAAGTAAGTGCTTCAGCCGTGTGTTCGACGTTGTTTCACAAACATTCGTTCTTGGCAGATTTCAAATGACACGCTAGTGTAAAGCATTTGTGAACGCATGCCAGTGTGATGTGGATAAAAAATTAGTGTGAGGTGGAACATTATGTAAAGAGTTGACGGTTTTGGCTGCTGCAAAATTGTTTTATTTTCAACAGCAAGTAACTGCTGGAGCCGTCTGTTCAATGTTTCAAAAATATTCGCACTTGGAAATTAGCCCTGCTTCACAAACATTGGCACTTGGCAGTCTTCAAACGGCCCGTTAGCGCAAAGTCTTTGTGAGGCAGGAAGGGCATCGCGAAGAATAACACCCGCTGATTTGCCAAAAAGCAGTAATTCAGTGATCGCGACTTGTGATCTTTTCGCTGCTTCCCAACAATACATATGAATGGAGACTTAGAGTTCATCAGAGAACAATAAAGGTTGCTGCCAACAATAGCTCGCATTGCACCCTTGCCGCTCGTCCTTTCCCATCGCAACAACGCCAAGCACTTGAACGTGCGTGCATAACTTTTTCACAAATCTCAAACGATATTTACGACCAGCTGATAAAAATCTTGTAGCTTTTTTCCTCTCGTTTCATGCACTACCATCTTGACACGCGCCTGCTAGAAGGTAATCACAACATTTTCTGTGATATTCACATTTTTTCTGCAACAACAACAACAGCAGAAGCGTTACATTTCAGGATCCAAGAGTTGATAATTTTCGAATGCTCAGCCCACGAGCCCACGTGCTAGTAAAATTTTGTGTGGCTTTTTGATGCGAAAATAAAATTTTGCGTGTATTTTCGTTGTACAATGTGTGTAATAATTTTTTTCGTAGTTCAATTAGTGCAACGAAAACATCTATGAAAGTTTTAAGTATCGAAACGAAAGTGCTGTACGTTTTAGTCAAATCGAAACCAAACTGAGTTATTTAGTAATCGGCAAAAACAGCTGAACTCATGTGCGTTTTCGGACGGAGTTGAAAAGCAGAAATGCTGTCTAGGACCAGGTGATATAAAAACTGTTATAACTTTTCGTCTCTACAATTTTTTAATTCAAAACTTGGCAGGATGCTTTGTAACAGCTATGGTAACCGTTTCTGCGATTTTTGCATTTTTCCCATTGTTACAATAGACGCAATGAATTTTCAAAGTCAAAAAACAGACAATCCACCATTGTTTCAGGGTGTTTTTCTCCCCAAAAGAAGTGGAAAAATTATTTGATTACGATTTTCATAAACTACACAATATGACTAACGTTTTTGTGCAGAATTTGGGTTTCTATTGTGCAAGGTTTTCCATCCAGAGCCTTTCCAAAACAACGCCTTGCCCCACTCAAGCGTCAGCGCAAAAACCATACCGGCGTTCTAGCATCAGACAGCAGCCACGAATATACCGTGGACCGGCGGTCAATTAGTTGTGTCGAGGTAGAATATGCATTGCTCTCCCTTGCATTTCCAAAAGATAATTCACGACGTGCCATTGCGATAATAATTAAAAATATAGTAATTCCCTGAGATGTTTGACGTGGAAATCACTTGAAATGATTGTTGCTTGCTGAATATTTTTTACCGTAAACTGTTGTTCCGGTCTCCTAAACAGCATTCTTTCGGTATCGAGTAACGTATAAATTATATTTTCTTTTTGGCATACACGTATATTCAAAGGAGTTTTTTGGCTTTGCGTTCTTGACAATTTGTTAATATTTTGCTGTTCCATTACAGTTGTGAACAAAAATTGCGCGAAAGTTTCCAGGAGGAAGTACAACGTGTATGTTTCCATTCGAAACGTCTAATCGGTCTTTTGGAATTGTCTGAAAAGAAGAACGATGCTCTTAATAAAGAAATCAATGACCACACAAAAGCATGCAATACACAAATAATTTATTTGTTTAAAATCTTTAACAATTTGCTGCGCTTCAAGGAGTGTAACGTCTTGTCGTAAAGGTTTTCTGAGCAGTTGCATCAGTTTTCAGGTAATTTGGTCTAAAATTTAAACAACTACAATTCGAATTTATTTTATTACAAGTTAAGTTGAATTTGACTCTTTTATTTAAAAGAATTGATCATATTTTATACGTTATCATGAATAACGAAAACAATCTATACGCAGAAGAAATTATTATCAGCGGTTTGCAACTATTCACATTATTTAAACTTACAAACAAAATTTATTTTGGTTTTTGAAAAACGCGTGCATTGCAAACTTTATGGAATACTGACTGGCAAACGGACCTCACCGGCGCTGAATTACTGGTTCTTTGACGGAAATCCAACATCATCCGTTCATATTGTTGACATATTCGACCATATTGTTTTAATATGCGATCAGTTTGCGGGGATGAGTTCGCAAAAGATTGTTTCTCACCAACTGCTCTGATTCCCTCTAGAATAGTCGATTACTTTCAAGTCAACGCAACGGAAAAGAGAGCTGAACACATTAACGTATACGTATAATAGAAAATGCAAAAATTTTAGGACACTTAGAGGCGCAATGCTTCAGTCTTAAAAATAAAAGTCTAAGAACAGTGCGATATAACCTGTGGATGACACAAGGCTAAGGTAGATATGCGTGTGCAGCATCAAGAGATAAATGTCTGGGATGAGAAGCAATTTTTTCTCATTTACAGCGATTTCAAAGTTAGCACCCCAACATGTTTTTATCCATCTTTCTATTCTTCGGTATTTTATTTAACCCTTTAAATCAACACGGAGAAATGCAAATGAATTCAAGCAAGATTTGATCTCAAAAGCAGACTGCTTCGTGAAAGATCAATCATGACGTCAAATTTTACTGTTAGATGTATATCATGTTGTAAAAAAGTGCCCATTTTGTGTCATGTCAAAACTTACTAATAAGCGAGCATGCTTTTTTGTCTGAAGGATTTAAGAAAACGGGTTGCACACTACCAAGAACAATGACCATTTCATAAATTAAACAGTCCTAGCTTTCCGCAGTAAAATTAGTTTTTACCAAATTCAATAGAGGAAGAAAGTCAATGTAACCGCTTATGATCAGCACTCGCAGAGTTTTTCAACCGTATCCAACAACCTTACGCCAAAACATTGGCTGATGGGTTTAAACCCTTCACCTTTGTGGAGACTAGTTACAGTTATGGGCGCAATTTGGTGGGGGACAGGGAGGACGTGTCCCCCCATTTTTTCAGACGGTGGGACATAATGTGCCATGTCCCCCCACTTTTTTCTCTTTAGGTTTTGTATTCGAAGTTTCAAAAATAAAAGTAATGCTTGTCACGTTTTTATGTGAAGAGCTTTCAAATGTGAGACGGTAGGCCACACATAGCCAAGTTGACGTTGAAACAGAGTTTGGTGTGGTCAAACTGATTCTGTTACTTTGTCAAGTTTAGCGTCGATAAAAAAAACTTTTCATCATTTTTCAAGTTTCTGGAGACCGTGGAGATCGTTTACTGCTGCTGTCCCACACTTTACCCTGTGTGGTATACTGTTGGAAAGGTCATTTTCTTGTAATAGTGAGAGTATTACAGCTGCACATGTGAGAGACCACAGTACAGCCATGATTTGTTCTGTGCAGAAATGTAACTGGCTTTGCTGTAACGTTGGTTGCCAAGTATTCAGAAACAGACAACGTATAATTTACTGATGCTGGTGTATATAATGTTAGAAAGTTAGGTTCTCAGGCAAATATCTGCGAAGCTTTTGCCGAAGACAGAAAGCAGCATATTGTGGAGACGTAGTTTTGGAATGGGGAGTTTCGCAAAAGACTGTTTTCAACCATTACTGAACAGGATTTCGATGAAAACATTGGAGAAGTAGCCTACAGTATTTACCTAAATTTGGCTTTCGGGCCTAAATCGGCTTCAAAAATAAATGTCGGGCTTGAGCCGGGTTCGGGCTTCAAAGTGAGGTCCTTTTACAACTCTGTGTGGGTTTGTATGCAGGGGGCAACAAGGGGAGATTGAAAAGATACATCCTCCACCCACCAATAGTAAAATAGAATGAAATCATTTTGTGACGTAGGCTACGCTAATTTTAGGCCAAATGTTTTTGCTGCTGGTAAGAGGATATCAATGGAGGTTTTGGTAGTGGTGGGCCTGCATGAATGATGCCCGATATCATTAAAAAGATTTGTAGCTTTTTCAAAAAACGGTTATCTGCAAGAAAAATCTTTATCGTCTTTGTAACTTTAAGCAACTTGAACAAGACATCAAATCGCGCTGTAACCTAACCCACACTTCTTATAAAATGCATGAAAACTGAAGTGTTCTATACTGTAAGATGGATATGCACGTGCGACCAATGCGATTCAGCATTTTGTATACTCCAACTGACCGCTCTGATAAAACCCCATTAATGTGTTCTATTATTTTGCTGTGCTTGATTGCATCCAAATGCGATATTAATGGAAGCAGGCTGAATTACAGTACCGTGTCCTGCAACACATTTAAGAATATTAATATGTAAATCATCTGCAAGGACAAAGCGTGATTAGTGCTGCTCTCAAAACACCTCTAGAAATAGGATTGGGAATCTGTATATATAAAACGTCATTTTTGCATCGACCCGATGACTCTATTGGTTTCAAAACAAGGTGTCCCCCCACATTTTACAACAAAATTGCGCCCGTGGTTACAGTACTTGATTATAGATATGTGCAAGTTTGAATAATTGCAAAACGATGCCAGCAAACCCCAGTCGGCTGATTCCTCGAAGCTTAAAGCACATCTAGCTTTATAAGATGATCTTTCTATAAAAAGTAAATACACATTTGTAAAATCTAAGACTAAATTCAAATTACTGGGGTTTTCATAGTCATTAGTAATGGATTTCGTTCATTTTTTACCCACTCAGCAGCTACCAGTAATTCTTTAAGAGTAATATCACAACAGTCATGCTGGCATTATCAGTTGGTGGAATACATATTCTAAGATCATAATGTTTGATTATTGGTTGTGAAAGGATTCCTTTCAACACACAGTCATATTTTGTATTCAAGCATATGTCCAACAGGCCAGAAATGTGATAAAATGTCTTTACAATTTAATCAACAACTACTTGAAAACAGGCCTGCAAAGCAGGCTACAATTAAAGTTATTTATTTTATAAAGAAAACAAAAAGGTAATTACAGTGAAGTTTGCTACATCCTTTTACGATCGCTTTGAAGCAGTGCGAAGGATAAGAGCACGTGACGTTGCTTTCTTCAGTCTTGTTTTTGCTAAAGCAATGCTCACAAACGTTTTGTTGTGGTAAATCAAACAACAATGCTGTTGTCATCATGTAATCACTCAGCAATGGTTTTCCACCAGAAGACATTGCGCAGGTCCATCAATGTTGCTCACAATTCACACCTGCGGTCGTGTTTTATAATTGCATTTGCCCGCTAGGTGCCGTTACAGCTAAACATGCTAGGTTTATTTGCGTAAATCGTCCGCGCACGAAATTTTCAGAAATGAATACGAGAAGTAGTAGGTCATGTTTTCCAAACGATTGGGGTGGTGTAATTTTCCAAGTAAATGGTAATATAAAAGTCATAGACTTTCGCAACCATGATCGTGGCCGTCGAAAAACACCAAGAAACGTTTTCGTTGATCGAACATATACGGGTTCCGGGACCCAGACCCCACTGGTAAGACATTGCAATGTCTCAGGCTTAAATTCCAGACCCATATAGCTTGCTCATATTCATATATCGCCATAATATCCCCAGTTTTCCTTCTGTTCCAACATGTTAAAAAAAGCGCAACAAGAAAAAATCAACATAGGTCGTTCGTTTTTACCAGCTATATTACAAATGCTGACAGTGCGTTGGTGATTCGTTGGAGTTGATCATGGGTTATGACGCCTCAAGAATGGCGTCTCACATCTGTCCTGGCACCCTTTCTCTTCAATATCTTCATCTCTGACCTGCTAAACACCGTCTCCAGAAAGTATGCATGTGCTGCTGACCTAGCAATCATGTTTGCTGATGGAGACCCGAAGGTAGTGGATGTGGTGCTTAGCAAGGGATATGACACGACACGAAAAATCATCGAACGACACTTCCTCGAATCGACAGTTTATCGAACGACCGTTCAACGAAGGACAATCTATCGAACGACAGCTTTCGAACAACAGTTCATCGAAGGACAGTCCATCGAACGACAGTTTGTCGAATTCGATAAAACCAAGTACGGGAGATTATAATGCACGCATACAATGAAACGATTTTTATGAATGGAACAAATTTTACCATCGAATACGCAAGGTATTTTAAATGCACATTTCATTAACATTCATTTATTTACACTGCACGGCAATTACGTATGCAGGGGAGTGCTCCACAACAGGCGTGCCGCGAATGGACGCTTGGTGTGCCGCGGAAGAATATTATCAGAAAATATGAGCATTACAGTTCGCTAATTCAAACTCTAGCTAGACTTCGACCGTGCATTTAAGTTGTTTTAGTGATGTCAGAATTGAAGTTTTCACAACCACATGTTATGCCTGGTGTAAAGCAATAACGGTTGGCGAAGATAGAGGCTTTGCTGCGTTAAAAAAACGTCAAAATCCAGCCATTCAAATTATGCATTGCTGTTTACGCAGGGACGCCAGCCCCGTAGTCGGGTTTGAAGGTTCATGGGGAAAATATATTTTCAGGGGGTAAATATTTTTTTTGAATGATTGAAACAATTTTTTTCTGGGCACAACAAAGTTTGGGAGGCTATAGCTACGGTCCTAAGGAAAGCCCTGATGATCAAAGTTTTACCGAAGGAATTGTCAGAAACGATGAAAGACTGTATCCACATTTTCAGCTTTGTTAAAGCAAGCGCCTTTTAATTCCACAAATTTCTCGTTGCTATGCGACGAAATGGGAGCAGAACATCAATCACTGCTATTTCGCACGTCTGTGCATTGGATTTCACAGGGCGAAGTTCTCGCAAATGCCTTCGAGCTACGGCATGAAAGAAGTCAGTTCGTATTTTAAGTCAGGACAACCGTCATCTGCATAAACACCTTGAAGATGGTCGTTGGATTATTAAAATTGCATATATGACCGACATACTTGAATGGACTCAACATAAAAGTGCAAGGCAAAAATGAAAATCACATGTTCTGACAAGTTAAAAGGTTTTAAACAGAAAAATAGCACTCTGGAAAACTGCGCAACACGTGGAACAGGGATCACTGGAAATGATTCCAAGAAGCAATTAAAATAGAATATTGACTAAGTGTTTGTGTTGAGTTTGACCCAATAACACTTAACTTTTTTGCATCAGAAATATGACCGTTACTTTTTCACAATTAATATGGAATAATATGGTTGGATCCGAAATCCATTTTCGGCTAATGCTGAAATGTCAACGTAAGATTTAGAAAAAACATTCTTGAATTGAACTACGAAAAATAGAACGCTGAGATTAAAATTAAGTGACGTTGCATTTGATCAGTTTAGGATTTGTATTGAAAAAGTATAAAAGCGAATTTCAAAAGTTTTCATTGAAATTCTTCTTCAGTTTTGCACTACGTACTTGTGTGAACAAAGTTTCTCATCTTTGTTACTGATCATAAACGACCTATGCTTAAAAGACGTTGATGGAGAACGTCTTGTTGCTCTTTCGAATATTGAGCCTAACACACCGCGACTGTGCTCATCAAAACAAGCGCAAATGACTCAAGATAAATCATGAAGTGCATTGCTTAAATTAGTGGCGAGGTGTGCCGCAAAATTTTGGAATGTTGTTAATACCGTGAGTTAAAAAAGGCTGCGGAGGACTGATCTAGGGTATGGCAGGCATGTGCCGTAGACGCCACTTTGATGAGAGCGCAAAAATGCTTGGAAAAATTATTGTTGATTTGCAATTTCTGAAACTAATATTTTGTGCCCCGTACAGCCATTAACTGCAAAGCTGCATCAACACAGCGCTTTTATCTAATGCATCAAAGTCGGGCGAGTCAGGCCAGCACCAACAAGTTTTTTGATAAACTGTGGTATTGGGGTACAACACGAAGGGCAGACATCGTGACAGAACAAAAACGCTAGCTCGCCGTGCCTACAAAACCTCGTCCTTTTGAGGCTTAAGAAACGCTAAAAGTCCGTCTGTGCTGTTGCGTTTCAAGCAAGAGGACATTAGTCAGAATCTGGTTGAGACAAGTTGAAGTCCGTGGTTGTGAGAATCTTACTTTCATACAAATAACTACGTAAACTCCCACAGATTTACAAATTACTTGAAGCTGCTGCGCCCGACTCCGACTGACGAAACTTCTTCGATGGCCACTAGTGCCTTAATCACAAAGCCACAGTGCACCGACTAAAGAAGAGAACCTTAGTTAATAGCTAGTCCTGGAAACATCAGCAGGTAGCATCGTTACCGTACCGGTTGAGCAAAACATGTTAAATCTTCAAAGCAGATATTTGTTAGGCTTGTTTAGAGCTTGAGTAGCCCATGTTGATGAAAGCGTCTTTCCAAATCTTCGAATTGCTTTACAAATAATGCTGACAATGGCAGTGTCTGTTGCAAGCTGCGAGCGATCTTTCAGTTAACTGAAAGTGGTCACTTCATGCCTCCGAGGCTTAACAAGCCCTAACCTACCACGTATTGCCTTATTTACTGTACCTTTGATGAGCATAGAAACGGAAGAAACAGAGAAAACTGGCTGTGACGATACCACAGACGAGTCTGCGTCAATAAAAGCATGGAAAGTGTTGTTGTGATTAGCATGTTGCGTTATTCAAACAAGAAAAGACTGGATATAATGATGTTTCGATAGAACTGTGTCTTTCGAACACAAGCAATGCATGACTTGCATTAAATAATTTATTGTACCATCCAAAGTAAACGTGCTTCATTTTTAAAGAAGTTGTTGCTTCATGCGTATAGCTGCAATATGTTGTGTGATTTTCTTTGTGGAGATTTAAATTTGGTCAACCATTTCTATGCACAAATTATGATGACATTGTTAATTGGATGTTATTTATATTCTTTGCAACAAATTAGAATAAGTAGAGGATTATGGACACGTTATATTTTATTTGCTGAAACGTTTAAAGCAAAAATAAACATATATTCTGTTTTAAGATATTTGATATCTTAATGGTTTAGCTTTCGTAAAAATTGTGCTAATATCCAATATTTCATTTATTAAAAAGAACGCACAATTAAACTTTTCCACGGGCGCCATTTTGCATAGATACACCATTGGTACACCGTTACTAATTATTTAAATCATAAGTTGTGTGCAGTTGCTCGAAGGTAGCTGCTTATAAAATGACTATGTTCAAATGGTGCTCTCATGAGGCTGTCTTCCTCGGCTGCGGATAGTACAGAACTCTTACATTTGAGGTGTTTTTCGTTAAGTTATGCCATTTTGAGTTTTGTTACTGGCACACATAAAACCGTTCAAAGCCACTTCCGGTCCACTTCTCCCTTAAAACGAATTCCATTTCTAAACTATTTTACAATCACTCACAATTGCTCACTTCACTGCTGTTCTGTCCTCTGGTTTTGGTGGTTATGACTCCTGCTAATGATCAGTCGATAATAGAGAAAAGTGAAAAGGGTCTTTGCACTTGGAAAAAGTTAAGTAGAGTGTTATGATTGGAGCTGTACTTTGCAGGGTGATGACTACGCCGTAATAATGTCTTGCAACAGTTAAGTCAGATATGTCGTTTCGATAAACTGTCGGTTCGATACACTGTCTTTTCTATAAACTGTCTTTCGATAAACTGCCGTAAACTCTCCTTCCAAACATTGTCGTTCGATGAACTGTCGGGTTCGATAAATTGTTGGTTCGACAATCTGTCTTTCGATAAATTGTCGGTTCGATAAATTGTCGGTTCGATAAATTGTTGGTTCGATAAACTGTGGTAGTACCGAACAAGGACATGACAACCGTAGATGAATACCTCCAGCCCAGACGCTGAAACTCAGCATTACAAAAACGGTGTCGGCAGTCTTCCACCTCAACAACAAGGAAGCTAAACGTGACTGAAAGTCAACCTCAGCAACGAAACCCTGCTCTTCTGCTCCCAAACCAAATACCTTGGAGCGACGTTGGACAGGTCCCTCACGTATCGCCGACACCTTGAGTCACTTCGCAAAAAGTTGACATCAAGCGTCGCACTCTTTGAAGCGGCTTGCTGGCTCTGGATGGGGTGTTGGAGCAACAACATTGAGAACAGCTACCTAAGCCCTCGTCCACTGAACCGCAGAATGCTGTGCTCATGTTTGGTGCCGCAGTGCTCATACCCGCCTTATTGATCCTGCCATCAACGACGCCTTGCGAATTGTGACTTGATGCCTGCGTCCTTCACCAGTGGACAACCTTCCAATTCTAGCAGGTATCCAACCTCCTGATCTTCCTCGCAAAGGAGCCACATTGTCTCTAGCACGCCGTGCCATGGAGCCGGGACACCTTCTCCACTCAGCGCTCATCTGTTCATCGAGTGCAGATGCACGGCGTCTCAAATCGAGACACCCATTTGCACCCGCCTTGCAACAACTCATTAGTTCATCTGACAACAGCAGCATACGTGCGGCGCTCTGATCCGTCCAGGATCACCAATGGAAGGCGGAGTGGTTGAACAACACTACGAGACTCCGTACTTTTATCCCCGACACCAGCACCTACCCTCCTGGAATGACCCACCCAAGAACAGCCTGGGTCCCGCTTAACCGCCTCCGGACCAGTATCGGACAATTCCGCTCCTGCTTGCACAAATGGGGTATGGCTTCCTCTGCGGCCTGTGAGTGTGGCGCAGAAGAACAAACCGTCGACCATGTTGTCGTCCAATGTCCAATCCATCTACCTCCCCATGGACTGCACGGCCTGACAGTTCTGGACGATGAGACAATCGAATGGCTGCTCAACACCTGCCCCGAGATCTAGTGTGGCTAAGTGGACAGTAACAACTCGCTCAAACGAAGATCGATTTCCCGCCGCAGTCCGCTTTCAGTGCAGAACGAGTTTGTACCCAAACTGCAGCAGCAGAGACATCTACTTTACTAGTACCGTCTTTCTCACCTCTGTTTGTAGACGCAATTACTGTTGCTGAAGGTACTTCCTGGCCTTTGTCGTAACATTGGGGCTTTTTAACAAACCAAATCGTGTTTCCGTTAACTTCGTTCACTTAGCCATGCTGACCGCGCAGTACACAGCTGCAGATGTACCGCAACAAAATGCAGATTCTAACCAGTACTTTTCGCGGAACGTAATTAGCAATGATGACGATAATTGCAGCTGTGGATGTCACCGCAACGGAATGGAGTTGGGCCGCCGCGTCTACAGTGTATGGGTGTAGACAGGATTTCCCAAGGGGGTCACGCCCCCAAAATTTGTAGCATATCTTGTCGTTTCGTGCTTTGAGAGGCTGTGTCCCAAATACAATATTGTTGCACGCTGAAAGTTAAAATATTTGGGACTGGCTACGCTACTGCTACAGGGTCCGCAATCTTTGGTATACCGTTTGATAAAGTCAAACTATTTGTACCCTTTTCGCCATGTTGCATTGATTGCCTTTTCTGGCTGTTCTTGCCTTAGAAATTTTTTAAGTGGCGTATTGTGTTGCGGCCTGGTCGCAAAAACAGTCGTTTTCAGTATGCCGCAACAAACCACAAGTTTTTCAAACTTGTGAGATCTTTTTGCTTTTTCCGATATATTTTATAAACTGCTACGTAACGAAGCTTAAAAAATTCATGCAAACGGTAAAGATATGCGATAAAAATAAGGAAAATATATGAAATAAAGCATTTCAATCTGGCCAGATGAAATACAGTAGAATGCAAACACTGTTTAATTTTCAAGGCTGCATTGGTCGCTCTACTAGCCCCATTTCAACCAGTTGAAAGACGTTGATCGAGTCAGGTGTTGTCAGCATAGATAAACTGCACTGACGCTACTTACAGCATGTTTGCTGCTGATGGATGATTAAAAAGTTCAGAAAAAAATTATTGAGGAAATTATTATACGGTTCACTACTTGGTCAGTTGTTGATCTGCCAGCCCGGAACATTTCTTGCGCATTTAGCTGTGATTTCTTTGCCATATCATGAGCTCCCAACAAAATGACATCCTTTCGGAGCTTTTACAAACATTGCACAAGTAGGATGGGGTAGTACCATGAATGTTTAGTTTGCTGAAAGTTTCCCCAAATTCGACGGTTATGCAAGTGATATAATCGTTTACATGAAACTGGAGAAGAAGTATCCGAATCAATATCAAGTCACAAGCATTTAGAGAATCGGAGTAGATGAAACGAAGCCCAGAAACATGCGTTGTGTGGATTGGATAGAACAGGGGCGGGGAACCTGTTTACTATCACTGGCCGCATGAATTGTGTATTATCGCTGGCGGGCCGCAAAATCAATTAATTTATCCTAAAAATCTACCTATATCTAACTCTGAGGAAGAGTGACTTCTCCTGACTTGCTATCTAAGTACCTACTTATCGTGATGCTTCGTTTTGAAGCGATATTGTACTCTAACTTGGGTAACGAAAATTTTGATGCGGGCCATATCAAATGTTTACGCGGGCCACATTTGGCCCGCCGGCCGCAGGTTCCCCACTCCTGAGATAGAGCATCCTTCCACTGTTTCCTGCTGATGGCGGTTGTTCAAAGCTCACTGCAGGCCATGGTGTTGTTATAATTGATCGTGCTTGTGACCTCACACTAGCACATTTTGCCCATCCGGTGTACTGGCAGTGTTTTGCTGTTCTTTAGATACATTTACAGAGCATGACTCACAAGGTTAATTTAATCTAATCATAAAAAAGCAATACTAAGACCAATATTTAAAACATTCCGTTACAGATACCTTCAGGTTTGAAATCAATCAATCAATCAATTGCATTTTTGGCGAGGTATAAACACGTCGTGGCTCAACAAAAACATTACGAAGATTGGCGAAGTGACCGCGATGGTCAACAAGTCAGTCAGCCTTAAAAAAAAGGAAGCAATCTAAGATCATGATTATCGCAAAGAAAAGGAAAAGCATACAAAAAGAAAATACAAGAAGTACAAAAGATCAAGTGCAAAAACGGTACAAATATCAAACTGCAACGAACCGCGGCACAAACAACGAACAATCACAGACAAAATAAGCAACTGCCTCGTTTGAATGAAGCAAATATGTGTACAATACCAGGAAGCCATGAAAATTATATTTGAAAGAGGAGCTGTTGATATAATTTTATAAATGTATGCATATGGTGCATTTAATACGTCTTTCGGAATGGGATTACAGAGCTTAAATTAGAGCCTCTGCAAGCAGAATGGCGTCAGATTTGCATAAAGAAATAATCAGTATCTTATTAACTAGTTGTCGCGTGTGAAAACTGTGATGTAGTTTGGTGTGCATTCATATTCCTCTGTAATTTCTTTTGGTAACATCTGATTGCATACCTGATGCATGTATTTTGCAAGTTCGTGTTTATATATATTCTTTATCTCCATTATATACGTGGAAAAATGCATATCTTTCATAAGTATTTCTTCACTGATGAGAATTTTACATACATTGCGTTTAGCTTGGTTATTTAATTCAACTAGCTAGACACTCTGGCAAGGTTGTATTTGCAGTGCCCCAAATAAGAATTGCGTAGTGGAGGTGACAATAAACAATAGAGAAATAGACTTTGTGATACCTGTGTAGACGTTTATCTTTGGAGTGATTGCTTTTGTGCTTGTCAATTTTTTAACCAACCTGATAACGTTTAGTTCATGAAAACGTTTTCATCTGCGCTATTTTCTTTCGTTTTCCGAAATAAATGCGATATTTAAAAACAGTAACTTTGCGTTTAATAGTAAACTTCCGTTTTCGAAGAACATTTGTCTGGTCATTTGTGAGCAATTCGCCTTATTGCAAAGTATTTCCCAACGGTTAGAGAGTGAAAGCACGTATAATGTGTCACTTGTGCGTTATGCTGCCCATAAAAGTACACTAAAGTTTTTTCAATCAAAAGTCATTAAGCCTGCAGAGTATTTCGTTCCGTTTTCCAAGCTTTTTCTTGCTTTAGATTGGTGAGCAAAGCACCAAATACAGCAAAACACCTCCTGTGATAAGACCAGCAAAATACCCGCAGCCACCAACCAAAGTAATTCATACAAGAGTTGCTTGTAAATGTGGTTTATGTGAAACAAACGAAAATTTCTACACTCTCAAAGTGCTGATGCAGTGGCGGATCCATTGGACAGCGCAGGACAATTGCTTTCCAAACAACTAAAGCGGTCTGTAAAACGTAAGACTTTTCCATAAAGTAGTTTGGTCCTTTTCCTGTTTTTTTTATCTCTGTCACACAAAACACTAAAATTTACAGTTTGCATACGAATCCCATTTCCCGATACCCTTCACCATTAAACTACCAAGTTTGAATCCGTCCGATATCTACTGCACAAATAAGTCAATAAATTAGTTTTAGCAACCAAAACATTGCAAAAATGTTTGTGTTTTAGAACAAACACGAACTGTTCATAACTAGTTTCTCTCCTTTAAACGAAGTTCATAATCGAAGGGTGAATAAACAATCGATACAACGCCATCAAGCGGTGGAAGTCCATTCTCATCCGGCGAGAGCTCAAAGTTTTTGAGAACTTTTACAAGAAAGATGAAGACTTCCACGCGAGCCAGACTCTCGCCAAGGCAGAATCGTGGACCAACAGAAAAAGGAATAATCTTATTCGACGCAATGAATTTCCCATTCTGATCGATGTGTCGATATGGGTCAAATTTTTCCGGATCTTTCCATGTGTCCGGATCGTTGTGAACGCCCCATAAATTCGCCATGACCTGCAACGCAACGCGGTAAAATGATTTCAAAGAGTTTTTGGGAATCCCTGGAAAAACATTAGCATGTTTCAACAACCAAATAATTAGATTGTTTTACCAAGAACTTCTAATTCTTTCAGACAGCTTTTGTTACTAACGAATGTGCTTGCAAGAAAACTGAATCTGCATTTCAACGTAGAAACTGAGAAATAGAAACTGTATCTGCATTTAAATTTTCTATGAAAATTAGTTTTCTTTAGGCATATGAAATTTTAAAAATGTCCTACACTGTTTAAATTGGTCATGGTCACCTACCAAATCTTGCTTGTTTCTCCACCGGGTATATGCTAAGGTTTGAATTTAATGCAAGCAACTGCACACTGCCAGCAATTAGTCTTTTCCAAGTAAACAATATTCCAACTATCTATCAAAATGCAGTATAATATTGGGAATGATTAACAATTAACTGCACCAAATAAAACTATAAAATTATGGATGTTTGTCTCCAAGCACTGTCCGCCAATATCAGCCACTTCACTGATAGCTGCACGGATAGTTAATGTACTCATTAAAGTTAGTAAGTTTGCGGCGATACTTCAAACAATCCAAATCTTGCTCTCAATCCGGTGCTTTCCATTACACCATACAGCCATACAGTAATTATTTTCATTTTTGTTTTTCGCACCGCCCGAGGCGTATGCGCTGTTTAAAGCACACGTTGCTTAATTTCTTGGTTTCACCTCACTGAGCAAAACAGAACATACATGAATCCACGGTTTTACAGAAAATTTCCGCAGAATTTATTGATGGAGTTGCTGCTAAAGTGTTCTTGTCACAAAAAAACAATCGCAAACTTACACGAGTTCCTTTTGGGATAAAATATCCCTCAAGTTCGGCGTCTTTCACTGTCTGGTGCATCAGAGAAGCAGGTGTTGGCGTTCTAAACCTGTAAGTTTCTTGAAGTACGGCGCTGGTAAAAGGCATATCCTTCATCATCGACATCGATAATCTATCTGCATTTCCTGTAATGTATCAGGAAACTTCTGTAAACAGCTCGGCATGCTGCAAGGTTGATATGCAAAACGTCTGCAGCCCACCAGCCATTTAATATTTGACTGACATACAAAGATGTTTCTGTGTCTAAAAAAAATGTATCATTCGTTGAGCTGAACCGTGCGTGCTACTGAAACAACTATTTTCGTTTTGAATTAATTTTTATACGTAGTTGAAAACTAACTCAAATTTAGGCAACCTAAAAATGTAAAATTGAAATATGTCTTGATATAAAAGATCATTTACAGATGATTAAATTTTTATTGTAAAGGTACTTGATGTAACGTTCACTGTGCAGCTGTAAAAAAATCCATGTAGTAATCTTTATCCATGTAGTGTAGCATATTCCTTTAATGTTACCGCAGTACTTTAATTATCATGATTAATTTTCAATCTTCTTAGCAAAAAGGCGAACAGACGATTATGAGTAAAATGTTACTGGTTTTCTTCAAATAACATAAAGACAGCTACTTCTAAGTTACCTTGTTTGATGCTAAGCAAACAAATGGCTTACCGCAACGAGAATCTATTTCCTCAACAACTTTCTCGAAATGTTCCGGATAATGCAGAAGAATAAGAATCATCCAACTAGCTACAGCACTTAGAGTCTCCGTTCCAGCGACGAAAAGTTCGCGAATGGTGTATATGAGCTGGTCATCCTGGTGAACAAGGTGTTGTTGAAGCAATTTGATCAAAACGACAGTGAGATTTTCATCATATGCAGAAGTAGCTCACTCGGTACACAGAGACAGCAATCCGACACATGGTTGTGTAATTGCTCTTGTAAGCTCCACAGATTAAGTGCATTTTTGTACAGGTGCGTACTGCTTTCAAGGAGGCGACGCGGAGGGCTTAAGTAATTTCGTGTATGTGAATCAAAATTATCTGCGATTTAACATGCAACTACTTCGTTGGGGGTTACAGGTATTCCAAATAGGTTGTCTTTGATAAAAGCACACTTAATCAAAGTTCATGTCATATCTACTAAATTAAAAATACCACATACTTTGATGCAAACTCGTCACGGCTTCAAACAAACTAAATCATTTTATTCAAACACGATTTAGCAAAGCAAATTACTTGAAATCTGACCGCAAATTGCTTGTGGAGATATTAACTCACTTATTAAAGGAGCCGTACCCACAAAGTGAGACCAACAACACAACTTCATTTCAATATTGCGTGGAAGAAAGACACAAACGTCATTTCATGATGAGAATGAAACAATGGTTGTTTGCATATTTCCCAATGAAAGGCAATAGTTGAATATGGATCGACCAAATAATTCAAGATTTGTGTGATTTCTTTTCCTTTGACCGACTAAAATGTGTCGCGCAGTTGACCAATATGTAAGGAGAATTTATGTGATGTCACCAACATAGACATTCTACTGTACATTCCATCACTTCTACTTCTTTTCCTCTCATAAATTAAAAGCGGTTGAAACTCTCTATTGACATTGCGCCTCGCACGCCCACGGTGAAGCCGAACTGCGGAACCTTTGGAGACTTCTTCCTTTGGTCTCACCGTAAAACTTTCCATGTTGCTTCCTTGTCCCGACTTTTGTTCGTTAATATAGGCGTCCATGAAATCTCTCAAATTGTCGGGACGAAAATCTTTTTTGTGTTCCTCAAGCCAGTTTCGTGCATAGTCTGCGGCAGAAGGGTGAAGTTCATTTGTAACTGCTTTGCAGTCGTGACTAGCCAATGGATTGTTTTTATTGAAAGCTTAATAGCAAAGCAGTTGTGATGTTTATTGTATGTAAGGCACAACAAACGGTTCACCAAAAACATTTTTGAAAAATATGGTTCACCTCGAACGATCAAGTCTCTTTCCCTGTATCGCTGCGACGCTCCGCTGAATGGGGGGATGAACCGCAAATTGTTGCAGATGCTGAGTAGCCCCACCATATCTCCGTCTTTCCTGTCGCCAAGTCTGAAAATCAAAAAAAGGGTATGCTTGGAGAAAAAATAACGTGCCAAGTTCAGTAAATCTGACAAACATGAACCAAAAGGACATTCGAAGTTCATGGCAGTATCAAATATAAAATTGTTCATGTCTCGTTATCTCTTTGACAAAAAGACTTTTAAAACTTTTCTCTAGCAACCTGCTGCAAAACATCTGCAAATTCAAGGAAAACAGTGGCTCTTCTTCGCACTTCTTTCCGAAATGTATATTCGATAAAAAAACTCGCAAAAATGTTTTCAGTATACCTAAAAATGTCCCTGAAGCAACGCCACATAGAACTTTTGCAAGGGTATTCGGTCTCAGAAAGTGTTTTGTGACTTGACATTTGTCTGCCATTTGCTCATCTGAGCCTCCGCACTTTTGGTAGCACTAGATTGTTTTGACAAATTGTTAGAACGCGTAGGCATGTTTCTGAAAATTTCTTTTTTCGTTTCGCAGAAGCTGTCAAAGCAGCCGTTCAATCGCTTTATTTTCATCCCATTCATTCACATTGACTCACCTGAGTAAGATAACTTGAATTTCGAACAACCTGGTCAAACGTGATTTAAATTTAAGATGTTCAACTGAACTTTCTTGCTTCAAACGAGACATCAAGACAGAAGACCACACGTGAAATTAAGGTTTTCGGCACGAATTATGAGTTCAAACTCTCATTTAAGGTTGCTCCCATTGATATAGCATTGTTTCACATTAAGACCTAGCGTGATGAAACATTGCTTCTTTCGTATTAGCGCAATAACAACAGTTTGTGAGACTACTCTGCTGCTCCTAAATCTAATAGACAGCAACACATACCGTGCAGGTGTTGGAACTTTTTGAAAATGTTTAATTTGTTAAATGTACAGTAAGTGTTGCACATTACTGGAACCAACCAGTCAAATAATCGAATTGCCTTGTCCTTTAAAGTTTGAGTCATAATTTTATGGAGAAACATTTGTTACAGTCTTTAGCTACTCTTCTGTGGCAAACATGCATTTTGCCAAATTTTTGTAAGATGCGCTTATACAGTATAAGCTTGCTGATCTTTGACTTGTTGCGGCAATGATGCAGGAAATCTGCTTCAAATCAACTGCTGATTGCTGGAAAGTTTGCTGGTATTTTTCCACGTACAGAACACCTCCTAACACTAACCCTACAGGTGCACTTCGCAGACTTTTCCGCCAAAAAACTAAGTGTCAAGTAAAGCGCATGCTGAAAAGAACATGCAACAGTGAGGAACACCGCACACTACACTCACAAACGCGTGACATTGTCGAAGAAGTGGTCGTATGAATGGTCGGCATATCCCATGCGCTTGCTGACGCAGAGCTTAGCAATGATGTTTGCAGTGGCTCGAAGCATCGATTCCTGTTGGAGCAAAATATATACTTGAATGAAAGGGTCGCAATAACATTTTTCCTTTCTTGCAATATTCGCACGAATGGTTTGAAAACACAGAACGCAAATGAGCTCATTTGCAATTCTGCAGTGCATTTTTACAAAGGGATTCTCTGACACATTTTTCGCGTACTACTGTTGCAGAAAATCGTGACAAAGTGACATACTTTTATATTGACAGTATCTTTTCCTTTGCATTTTTCAGCCAGATGAGCGATAAGGCAGTCTGCTTCATCGTTGATCACATCTTCCATACATTTGCGTCCGAAACCAAAGCTGCAAAAATTACGAAGTATTTTAAGTCAAGTACTGTCTTCTTCCGAAAATGTTTTCTTGTCTAAAACCAGCATGTAGTCACTTTGAATATCACTGCTGTTAGAAGGCACGTTTAATGGCAAAGGTCAGGCAGCAGTGCACTTGCCCGCAGGTAACCGTGCGCGCAAAACAAAAAACTGTTCAAGGTAATTTCTATATGCTCAAGTGTTCTGTCAACGAACGTTCCTAGGAGCGATTAATGCCAGCAATCCGCAGGTCATAACTGCAGTTTCTTTTCAGTTCGTTTCATCTCTCTAATTCTTTCCTTTTTGAAATGCCACATACAACCACAAAAAATTGACAGAAATCCAGCAACGCTTATGGGCTGCAAAGCGCTGGTGCACTGCTTACCTCCGAAGTATTCTTAAAGAAAAGTGCTTGTGCGTTTTGAATCCTTCGTCGTAATCCTTAGATATAATACCGTTCCTGCCTCCAACTTGAAATAGCAGGTTGATAAATGGACGTCCCGAAAATTGGGCGCTTTGCTTTACAAACGCCTGGAAAAAAACAAGCACAATAAACAAACGTTTTTTCATAATGTTCAAATTATCCATTAGCAACCAAAATAACAGCATCTTTAGCTTGTTGTTGTGATAGGTTTCCAGACGGCCACTAATTTTTCATGATCTTTAATTTCCATCAAACTACCTTTAGATTTTTGGAAAAAATATTTCCACACCATTACATTTTTGAGTTACTTTTTACAATTTCAACCATAATTAAGAAAAAGAAGCTGGCACGTGTGGCTTAATTTCATCTGAAAGCTGATTCAAAATTTTTCTTTGATGCACAAGTGACTCTACACCACTAAACTAATCTAAAACGTGACTGTTGGTAATAACTTCGTACTTATTTTTGTTATGGAAGAAAAGTACCTTTTATGAAAATGCACAGTCACGTCTTTTCCGGAAATTAACTTACAAAGCACGTTATTAATAGCGCCGCAGCAATCACTGTTGCAACAAATCCTAAGACGTCATCTCTGGCGAATAAAAATGTAGAAATCTAATAAAAGCCAACCTTTGCCGGAAAGAATGATTTTAATTTGGACTGATATGAGCAAGAGCTTTTACGTTTGATTTCGCGTAACCGTCGATATATTAACGACACAAAATGCTTTTACACCGATATTTGTAATCTCCTCTTAATCCGATGCGTTTTTGCTGTTCAACGAAGCTAACTCCACACCTGTTCGAATGGTCAACTTTACAAAGAAAAATTTAATCAATTAACAAAATTTTCTTTTCAATGCTGTTACAAGGCACAATTTCTTTCACGTAGGTTTATGCCACTGCAGCTGTGAGCAAGTAGCCTTTCCATTTTGAATACGTTTGCAGCGGATTACATAACACACAACATAATGTTGTTTTCACACAAAGCTATGATATTTTTCCGAAAGTATGTAGTTCTTTTGCTGTCGCTTCGAGTTAAGCTTTGTAAACAAAACAGGCCGCAAAGTTACCACTATGGGTCAGAGTAGTATGACTCATCGCATAACAGAAATTGCCTTGTCGTAATCGGTGACTTGCATTTGGCTCGAATGGCGTATTTACGTGCCACGGGTGAATTCATTTCGAAAAAACACAGCCTAGCACCTGGCTGCAAATTTGTAAGTAGACACGTCATAAATTGACTAAGTCTTAACTTTAAGAGGTTATAGGGCATTCGCGTTCATGCAGTTCACAGAGGAAACACGTCACGACACATGATTATAGTTTGACATTATAGCATTGAATGCTCGAAAAATATCACGGACTGTTTGTAAGAAACACCATAAAACGCAAATCATCAAATATTTAAGCACCTGATGAACAACTTCGAATTTGTTGAGCAGCACAATATCAGTGTTCATGATCCTCACAGACATCACAGGCCATCCTTTCTCCAAGCTCCATTTCTTGAACAACTTGCAAGGCTGCCGAGTGAGCATTGGCAGAATACCGAGAAACGGCACTCCAGTCTTTCCCGGAGGAAACTTTGGGTGTCGCTTCTTCCCCCACCAGAGCAGAACAAAAACAAAGAGAAAGGTCGCTACAAAGAAACTTACAAAAACGCTCATCTCTGTATTTCTCGACAATGAGGAAATTTGATTGCTACAGTTCCTGCCACATAAAATGCTAGGATGTAATTCTCGTCAGAATTCCTTTTTCAAGAACTGTATAGCAAGCAATTAAGTAATACGCATAAGGGTCAATACATTTGTAGCATTTTCTAGACAAGTTCACCTTTTTATACACCGCCCTGCGTTTAGTTCATATTCCAGATGCTTTGGTTTAAACGGTGTACATCGACGATAAATAGTCTCTCACTTTTGGGTTACAAAGTATCTTTAGCCTAATAACGGTAATTTGACTGAGTTCGAAAACAACGCTACACACTCCAGCCCATTAAAACGTGCACGATGCAATCATACTATATGGTGTTTCTCAGTCTAAATGTTCCTCTTGAAAAATACATCCGTCGACGCAACAGTACTTTAAATGAAATGAAACGCTTTGCACCCAGTGGTCTCGATTCTCTTTACCTGCGTCACAAACCCGCCTTCGATTTTGAGGGATTTCATAAATGGTTTGGACAATCACGGAAGATTAAAGCCAATTCACTGACCTTGATGCTGCTGTGGTTCAGTAGATCAAGAATGCATACAATTGCGACTAGCCACTGTTTAGGGATTATTCGCTGTCATATCTGGTCACTAACCAAAATGCTTTGATTCCACAGGCCCCCAATTAATATCACATAAGTTGCACCTGAGTGAAGGGTTTGAGATACAATTGTTTCGACATTTTTTAGGTGTAGCTGTTCAGGACAAGAAAATAATTTTTCAACTCCTCTCTTAATTTTTTCTATTTTTCCCGATTCTGCTTCGTATACGTTATCAACGTAAAAAGCAATTTCGATGATGAGTTACATCTTCATCTTGAGCAGCATATGCCTACCTTTTCAAGTTTCGCTTTCTACTTTCGACTTGATTTCTTGCAGGGGATCGATCTTTGTGTTATGAACAAGGGTTTTTCTAAGTGGTTGCTTATAATGCCCTTTCAATATTCATCATGAAAAACAAGCCTTGTAGACTTTTGTACAAGTTCCAGTAAGTATACGATATTTTATTAATAAAGTGACACTTAAACGTTTTATATGTTCTAGAGAAGATATCACAAACTTTCTTTCTTCATAAACACTATCTGAAAGTGGCTGGCAGAAAAAAGCTTAAACTTATCGGCAATACTCTCTTCCTGAGCTTAGATCTGACACGCCCGTTGGTTTAACAAGAGCCTCTACTTATACAAGTGGCAATGTAGTGTCCTGCCGGCTTGTACTACCTCTTTCAATTACGTACAATCTCAGCAGGTGCTCACCGGCTCTCTCACCCTGATTTCGCAAAGAATTGACTTTTGGTAATATGTAAGAAATTCTATTCACGCCATTTTCTTTTGATGTTTTACATTAAACACTGCTTGACGGGTACATGGTTACATGGTTTAAAACTTGTTTGTTGTAACATTGCTAAAACGAGTGTTCTATGATGTTTTATTATCTGCAATAAAAGTCAACACCGTCGGACCCAATTAATTTTCCGATTTATATTATGCGCAAAGAAAACCTGAAAACATTTTCAATATTTCCTGATTTTTTTCAAAGTGTTGAATCACGCATCAAATTTACTGCACGGCACACCTACCAGAGCAGCCTCTCCAAGCAATGAGCTAAAATTAGCCTTGTCATCGCCGAGCGGGCGAAAATTCCTTTTCACGCACAAGTCTAATGACCTGCTTTATATACAAGGCTGCAATTTTCCTTCCGTGACGAACGCTTGCTCACCACGTCACTTATCATGACCTTCATTGATCAGCTTCCTAAACGAAGGCGATGATCTTGTGAAGCTGACGCATCTGTCAAGCTGCGACAGACGTCGGATGCTCTCAGCAATTCAAAGCACGGAAATTGCGTTGAAGTCACGGTTGGGTAGTGCGGTGCTGACTCGTAGTTGTAGGTAACGCAGACGAAAGCAGCTCCCCTACTGCGCATTTTTGTACTAAGTACTGCCTGAAAATGTTTCTCAATGCTTATAAGGTCACCAAAAACGCATTATTGATTATATTTATAGTCAGCCACGCGAACCGTCGAAAACACGTGACGACTGACGATTGGACCGTGAAGCGGTTTTTGGACCGGGTGTAGAGAAAAGATAGACGGCACCTCTCAACGCTCTGCAAAAGCATTTTCAGAGAGAGAATGGCACCTTGCATTAACATTCCGAGCGGTACCATACCCTTATAAATGATGCAAGCGGTGTCTTATTATCATACATTGTACACGGTAAGGATTAATTTATTTACATTACTCGTAAAATAAACCTCGCAAAATTGATTTTTGCAGATAGAATTAACCTCTGAATTTTTGTAATAGAAGTAATCAAAGTAGTTTGAAAAAATGCTATCAATCACATTTTTCCTGAACAATTTATCACAGACTAGGTAAAAATTATTGGCGTTAGCGACAGTCAAAACTGAGTTTATTCATTTTATTATGTTTTGGCAAGACTGTCTATTTTCAAACACAAGTCCATGCGTTTATTTTATCAAAACCGGCAATCGTTCCAAACTCTTTTATGGTATATTCTCAACCACAGTGTCTTCCTTTTTACAAAATATCCTAAACCTTTGCAAACATCTGAACGACAGTTACACAGTGGATGTCAGTCATTTGCGCTTGATTGCAGCTCACCTTACAAGCTTTCGCGACATTTGATCTTTCATTGCAAAGACGTCCATAACAGCAATAAATGCAAATAGAGGAAAAGGAGAGTTTCAACTCCTGTCATGTTCTCCTTAAGCAGCAATGTATTTCACGTTCCTGCACTTGGTCATAACGAAAAGAAGCAGCAGCAGCACCGACAGTTGCTGCACGGCGAAGCTTGAAGCTTCCCGTTTCTCGCAGATTATATCTATTTTAGCGCTGACGTGTCTTGCAGCAACATGATCCTTCTGAGAAATCATACTTGAAGAGAGGATGAGCATAAAATGGAGGTGATTTCAAGCGATTGTTAAAACAAGTACTTGAAAGAACCTGGGCTGCAGGATATCATCTATTTCTCTCGAAAATGCGAAATATTGTTCACGCTGCTCCTTCGCGAAACATCTATTTTATACATCATCTTCCATACAAACAAAATTGAAACTAAATAGCTGAGTTGACAACAAGAAGTACAACAGATAAGCTAACTACGCTACCTGTTCCGACATATTTTGTACGTTATACAGAGAGACAATATTTTTTTTCATTAAAACAATAGTGTGCAACAAAACGTTTCAGAACGAAGTAAAAAGTTAGAATTTGACAAAAACATTAATGTTTTTGTACTGCAATGTAGCATAAGCAAAATTACTCATACTATGTTGAACAGTGAACCTCTGTGCACCTTGTTTTATATCCAATTGACCACGATAACCAAAAGTCAAACAGATGAATATGTGCTGTCGGACAAAACTGTCTAACGGAATCCTTTCACAGCTGAGAATCAGACACTACGATCGTAGCAGAGTAACTCATTCACCTTCTAGGTAGGCATCATCGGCTCTCAGTGAAATACAATATTTGGGAAAAAGGGTATTTTTTACCTAATTCGTTTTGGAAGGTTTGCTTCAGCTATTAAATAATTTTTTGCAGACTCGTAATTGCTTAATTCATGTGTTTAAGTGATCGGCTGAAGGTATATAACAATTTAAACTGTAATGCTAAGTTATATCAACGCAGCAAGCAGCAAACTGGTGGGTCCCAAGTCCAACTATGAACATCGAAAATGAACACTGATTTTTTGAAAGACATTAAGTTTTTCTAAATCACCTTTTTAGAATCTTCCCCTTTTAAGCAAATATTGTTTTCCCTGAGGGGGTGATTTCCTGGTGCGTCACATGCATGTTTGTGGCTTTCTCAGCTTGATCAGGGCGAAATAGTTTATTTTGAAAATATACTAAAGGGGAATCACCGCAACCACAAAAGCCATGACCGCATCAAGACGCAAACTAGTCAGACGTCACCACAGTTGCCAAGAAAATTCATCCTAAAAATTTTTACCAATAAAAAGATATAGAACAATGGTTATTATCCAAACAATGCCATGGTAAATTTTTCATGATTTTTAATTGCACCAAGCACGTGGTTGGCTAGTACTCAAGCGTAGCACATAACCCACGCAAAATCACACGACAACTACAGCTGGCATTCTCATAGGATATAGTGCTTGCTTTGACAATCAAACATGCCTATTCAAATAGAGGTCGACGTTAAACGGCCGTTACGTTTCTCCAGACAATAAAAAGCTATTTTCACAGTCCTTGTTTGCTTTTGCACACGAAAACACCAACGCTGTTGTTTATTTGACTGGCTTTGACGTTGCAATGACGTCAGCAGAGTAAACGTCCGTTGTCGCTTTTGTGCATGCATCAGTGGCAGACAAGAGCGCACGTTCTTTTTCATTGCGCTGCGACGTCATTAAAGTGTTTTCGGCAGCTATAAACGACGGCTTCTGCGCACTCAGTCTTGACGAAACCGCAGATGAGAAGGCAGCTGTTCGCACAACCCATGAGAACGACAATGAGCTCCTCCAAAAGTTACAGAATGGCTTGCTTTAAGGATTTGTTAGCTGGGGCGTGACAAATGACGCCGTCGTACGACTCGCGAAAGATTTACGCCCTTTTCTGAATCAGTTTTTACTTAAGCTGAAGATGGCCTTAGAATTAATTTTCAGTAGCGGTTAGAAATAAATTCTAACGAGGAACCTCTGCAGAGCTAGGTTCATAAAAAGAAATGCTAGGGGGTATGGTTGCCTCAAACGTTTGGGCAGGACAACAACCAGAAACAAATTTTTGCAAAATCTTTCTGAGCCTAATAGGTCATCTTACTCAGTTTCCTGGAAAGGGACACCTACTGCATGCTTACCACTTTCTCTTGGCTTGACCGGATTTCTAACGTTTGATTTACCAACCAGTTGTTGACAGAATGCAATTGTGTTTAGTCGTATCACAATGTTTGATTCCACCAGGATGCATGGTGCAACACAGCTACAAGTGGCTATTTGTACAGTATAAGCTACAATCAATGTAGATAAGGTTCGCGTATAATGATTTTTCCGGATTGTTCGAAATATTTTTCGCTAGTTGAAACAATCACATTTTCTTAGTTTTGTTACGTAATTGCTGTTAAACACCATGCGTCAACTCACCTGGCCTTTTAAGGTTTTAATCAACATTTGCTGAGCCTTTACAGCAGTTCAGGCTAAAAATGCTGCACAGGACAAAGCAAATGAAACCATGTGTCTTTGCAAAATATTGTGCCAATAGAGCGTGCACAACTCAAGATAACTTGCTCTGCACATTTTGGTCAAAAAGTGGGTAAATGAAATATTTTAAAGGACGAAAATCTACAATAGCGACAAACGACGTTATGAAATGCAGTTAAAAAATCTGAAACTTGGTGCGTATTAATAATATACTGACAAGATTTGTTAACTCATGAAACCTTCAGCGTCGCAGCAAGTCCTCTGAGGGGCAAGTGCGGTTGTTATTACTCAATGATTAGTTTGTATGCAATTTTTGTGCAGTGATCGTTTTACGTTAGAACGCCTAAAATGTTTAATGGTTCACGGTGTCTACCCTCAACTCCGGCTCCCATGGCTGTAGAGCCAGAGGCCAAACAATGTTGAGTGGCTGGACCGGGAGCCAAAAACTTTTAGATGGTAGAGCCGAAGCCAGAGTCGGAGCCTAAAATGCGGGTGCCGGTTCCATAGCCTTAGTTTGTGCAGCACGCAAGCTGCACAAATAATGCAAAGTTTTAAGTTCTCAATGACCAAAAATGTTATAGACTTGGAGCTGGAGCCAGAGCCGGAGCCTGAAATTTGAGATCTGGCTCCATGGCCCTGGTTTCAACGGTGCACAGTGCCTTTCTTCGAGCATACTTCTTCTGAGGTCATTTCCTTTGAAAGACAAGCCGTGGCCTATTGGTAAGTGTCTGCGCGTCGGTATTGGTAGGTCTGGAGTTCGATTCTAAGTCAGTCTCACCTGAAGTCCAAGTGAATTAGTTATGTAATTTTCTTGCCTGGCACCCAGAGTACGGAGGAGCTACGGTTTCAAGTTCTTACGCCTTGTTTTGCATTGTATTTTTGTCTCTATCCATTCTTGCAAACACTGTCCAGTGTAAAAAATTTGACTACAGTACCAATCATTTTTACGTACATACCTAACATACCAATAAAATCATCATCAGTTCCTCAAAGTTGGGAATGAAGTGAAATCTGATCAAAGTTTCTCCAGAAGAAGCACATTTAACTTAATTAGGAAAAATATATTTGAACAAGCCACCTTTCAAAGGGAAGACGACATTCAAAGAGAAGGCTTTCGCCAAGAAAGAAGCTTATTCAAACATGACAAACTATTTATGCTTGCTCTTTTTGCAAACATACCAATAGTTTCGAAGGTAAAATGAAAAGCTACAGAGATACTGGCATAACGTCACAAAAGGACTTGGAGAAGTAGAGAGGTTTTGGGCATTGTGCCTCATTTTTCTTTGACCCCAGTCAGTTCCCCTCATGTCTCAGCCTGCCCCATTTGACCCCAGTCAGTTCCCCTCATGTCTCAGCCCAACCCATTTGACCCTCATGTCTCAGCCTGCCTCATTTGTCCCAAGTCAGTTCCCCTCATGTCTCAGCCCGTTCCATTTGCCCCAGATCAGTTCCCCTCATGTCTCGGCCCACCCGCAGTCAGTTCCCCTCATGTCCCAGCCCGCTCCCTTTGCCTGACCCCCTGTTGCATCGTCAGCCTGTCCTGTATTCGTGAGCAAAAATTTGTATTTTTTCGGATCTGATGATACGTTTGTCATCATCAGCAGAGAGAGCTATTTTATTCAATTGTTCTGTAGAGAGATTGTGTTGACGACTTCGAATGACATTCATCGTTCCCCAGCTGTGGTTTTTCACTTTTGAGTTACTCTCTTTGCGTGAGAAACAAAGGTTTGTATGAGGTTCGCCCCGTTGTGGTCAGTCACGCTTTCATTGCTTCTGAATGAAGGCAAAAGTTTGGTTTCACCCTGCGCACATTGCTTGACCATTCAGTTACACAAAGTCAGTTCACAGGCGTTTGATGTTACTTGAATGCTTCTTAGCAAGATTGCATAGTTAGAGATAGGTTTTATTTTTAACTTGCTAAGCGAATAGACTGTTTAATCCTCAACCCTATGTTGATTTTTCCTAGCTAAGCATTAGACTGTTAAACCAGTAAACCTTTTGATTTAAGCTTAATTGGTGTTGTTAAGGTGTTTTCACTGATTGAAAAATTATGATTAGAACGCGCAGCCAAAGTCATCGCTTAAGCTCTGAAGAACGTCAAGGTCAATCAAGCAGTGATAGCGAAGAACTGATGTTTATTAGCTGCCAATCAAATGATAGTGAAGAACCTATGTGTTGTGAGAGAACGCCAGAACCTGATGATGTTTTGTGGGAAATTGTTGAATTGGAAGCTTTCAACAAACATAAACGTTTTCATGAGGACTCACTTATTTATATTGAAAATCTTAAGAATGGTTCTTTAGCAGACAAACCAAAACGGCTGAAAGTTAAATTCACCATCATTGCACAATGATGGAAATGGTGCTTCTAAAAATAATACAAAAAATTTGACGCTTGCGCTTACAAAAATTAAGAAAATTGCTGGTCTGAAAGGAAGTTAGTTGAATATTTTCTTCAAAAAGCACCTTTATCAATATGATTCATCTTTAGCTCAACAAGAACAGACAATTTTCAGGCGGCAACATTGGATGAAGCCGAGGAAAAGCTAAAACATGCATATAATTTAATAGAGTTAAGTGAAGCAAACTTTCTAGAAAAAACGATCAATGTTGGTTTATGGTAAGAGAAAGCATGTGAAATCTATCTTGAGATTCGCCCAAAAACTTTTAAATGAGGTGAATAAATTGAAAAATCTATTGGTAAGAGTGAAAGTTATTCCAAGAAGCTCAGACAAGTTGCAAGGGCATTGGAGCCTTATGTTAAATTTAGAAAACTTGCATTACCTTTTGGCTGCATCTATGCTAATATTAAACACATTGAAAGTATGTTCAATGATCCTAAAATTGCTGCACACTGGAAATAAGAACAATTGTTTGTGTTCTCATATGTTCTACATGCTTTAACAGCCAAGGCTAATGGCAGGATTTCGAGATTTTTCTTGTCTTTTCTTGTGCTATGCAGACTTTTCAATCGCCCTGTGCGCTCTTACTGGAGCGAATGACCTTTAACCCCAGATGCTTAGCTTTGTAGGACCTTGTAACTTGTTGCTTAGGTATGATTGGTGTCTTTTAGAATTTTTATGTGCTATGCAGACTTTTCAATCGCCCAGTGCGTTCTTACTGGAGCGAATGACCTTTAACCCCTGGTGCTTAGCTTTGTAGGACCTTGTAACTTGTTGGTTGGGTATGATTGGTCTCTTAAAGAATTTTATGTGCTATGCAGACTTTTCAATCGCCCTGTGCGCTCTTACTGGAGCGAATGACCTTTAACCCCAGGTGCTTAGCTTTGTCCAAAGATGGTAGTTCATGTTTTGATGGTTTGTGTAAAAAGCAAACTTTCAAGGTGTGTTGCTCATTTTGTGGCAAAGCACTATCGTCAAAATATGTTTACAGCCTTGAAGACTATAAGCATAATCTGATTTTAGTCATTGGTAGTTTTTTGAAAAAAGAGTTTTTTAATATTCAAAGCGCATTTTCTATCCATCACTCTGGAAAATGAGACTCTTGTCGCTTATGACAACGGCGAAAGTTTCTGTGTTTGCGGGGACGTTTGCTGAAAACTGAGCTGTTATCTGAATGTCAGTCACAGAGTTTTTGAGTTTTTCGCTCTGTTTTGTCACGTTAAAGACAAACATTGGGAACAGCTCCTTGTAATCTGATGGGGTTATATTTGGGGAAGAAATCAACTCTTCTACATCGTAAAGCTTTGTTCGGAACGCTGCGGCATCTCCATAAAACCTTGAAAATACTTGCTGAATAAAATTCGTGTCGTCGTAATCAACCTCGGGGTATCTCCTAGAGTTGAGCATCACAAACATGTTGGTGAGATTACAGTGGTCAAAAATTGATGGGTTGTGTCGTTGGTCTCTCGATTTATCCGTCTGAAACGCCACGATTATCCAGCGAGGCTTCTCCACATGTGATTCCGCCGACAATTGCCAGGTGAAATTTCTCGTTTGTTGGACAGAGATTGATTCGCATTGAATCATTCGGTAACCGACTGGGAGACTTGATTTTGATTCAATTTTTTTGGAGAGTGCAAGTTTTTCTTGCAAATTTGGAGCCACATGTGGCATATACCAAGAAAGCTTTGACAAAACAACCTTTCCAGTATCAGCCGCAGCGGCTCTGAAAACCGCGTCATTATCACCCTTTCTTTTGAGAGTGAGTTGATGCTTGAAGCCGTAATCGGCTTTATCATAATCATCGCAGAACCCAAAGACGTGTTTCAGTGGCACTCTGAATGAGAAAGTGCCTTTTGGGTCTGGCTTTTGAATGATATAACTATGCCGGGTTAGAAAACCATCATTCTGATTATTTCCAGCAATTGAAGCGTCTGTGCCTGATTCCTTATGCCACATTTGGTTCAGGCCTGTGATTTTTTGAAAATCATCCAGAAATTTCAACAGTCCAAGCGTCGTTGTTGCCTGCCCAGGGTGAAACAGACTTTCAATTTCTTGGCTTGAAATTTGATATTTTATGTTGTTGAAAAGATGCATTATGGCATTGTTTGGTAGCGTGATGATGTCAGCATTGGCGTAAGCAGCGTCGTCGGTGTTTTTCACCAACTTACCATCAAAAAGTAGATAACTTTCACTCGGATGTGTGAACAAGTCTTGCGTTTCAATAGCAATTCTTATTTCACCGGGCCGGTTAAGGTCAGTGCCAGTGATTGGCTCGTAACTGTGATATTCATATCGTTCGATTGATTCATTAATTTGGGGTTTTTGAGTAATGTTTAAAATGTCCATTTATTATAGGCGTTTTTTTGTTTTCACTTTGAAAATCAGGTATTTCCCTTAGTTTATAACTCAATACCCCGTTGAAATATTTGAGTTCTTCAATTTCTCTTTTTAGTTCATCGATATTCCGTTTGAGGGCTTCAAGCTTTTCAAAAATATCCTTGATTTGTTCAGAATTGTTCATTTATAATATGTATTATTTATTCAACCATTTGACAAGGTCTTGTATTTTGATCGCGCGCTGCCCCGACCCCGCTGTCAAGTTGTTCAAATTTGGTGCCGCCTGCTGTGCCTTCTGTGGCGCAAGCGGGGTGTTGAAGACAAAAGTTTTGATAAAATTTGTTTTGATTTGGGAGACAACTTTGAACTCGCAAAATCAATTGCTTTTTGTCCAGCCTTTTGCCCGGCACTTCGAGCGATGTTCAAAGCTGTGTCAACAACTTGCTTTTTACTGATGAATCCTGACAGAAAGTCTTTGAGCTTTAAAAAAATCCCAGAGCCGCCGACTTGATACTTTCTTTGATATCCACGTTTAATTATTAACATCTTCATTTAATGTAAGCATTAAGTTTTTATAAGCATCACGAGACAAAATATATTATCTCAAAAAAGTTCATCCCAAATGCTAACGATTTCATTTCGAAGGCCTGTGTTTCCTGCTTGTTTCGACGCCATCAACAATTCCAACCGTTCAGACAAAGCGTTTGGATCGCTTGGGAGAAAGCCTTGACCTTGTGTTTTTTTCTGCTGACGTTTCGCTTTTTGCTTTGGTGCTTTCACTTGTTTCTCCCAAATTGGCCTTATCAAAATGACAGATGATGAAAAGCAAAATGTGGAAATTAACTGTCCTTACAAACTAAATAATAAAAAATCTGGCACTTTGGTTCATGGCTTTTACCCAGGAAATTCAGCATTATCTGGTGATTTGCATTTTGACAATGAGAGATGGTCAGACCAGAAAACAGTTTCAGGGGATGGAAAGTTCAACTTATTTTCAGTTGCTATTCACGAAATTGGTCATTGCATCGGACTGTTTCACAATACTGAAGACAAATACAGCATTATGCAGCCAATTTATAAGCCTGGATTCAGTGTCGAAAACAAGAACAAAATACTTTCTGAATCTGACAAACAATCAGTGCAAGAAATGTATGGTGCTGCAAAACATGTCATTGTTGCGGCAATTTTTAACTCTAACAAAGCAAAAGTCATGATTAAAGAAATTGAAAAAGACACAAAGACAAAAAGGGTGAAAATTATTTACACTTTGAAACCAAAACACTTCAGTGAAGATTCAGATATTTCTGACGAATCATTTCAAAGTCTCTTGAAAAAACTGGCTGACATGGATCATGAGGCATTTGTGGCTGAGAATTTTGGGGATGATTAAATTAACTTAAAAATATTTATCATAATATAAATGAATATCTCGAGACCAAAGATGATTTCAGTATTGAAAGAAAATATCAAAGGATTAACTCATATGAACAAAAAACAAATGTGGAAAATCATTGCAGAAAAAGAGTTGACTGACAAAGCTTTTGAACTTGAAAAGAATCACAAGAGTAAACGAATACGAAGGTCAATCGTGGTTGTTGACCTTGAAACAAATGAAAAAATGTTTTTCCAAAGGGTGACAGACGCAGAAGAATATTATAACAAAAGTTATGTTTTTTTCATATACAACAATGGAAAAGAGTGGCAAAATAAAACAATTAATGTGATTGACTATTAACCATTTTCAGAAAGAATAACAATTTTTGTTATTTTTTGTGAAAATAATGATAAATTTGATTTAAAGAAAAATTTACCCTATAATAAATGAAAGACGAAACTTTGCAAAAGTTGGTAAACCTTCTCCTTGATGGATTTTTGAGAGAACTTCTTGGGAAAGAGAAAAATCTCAAACAATTAAGAGCCGAAGCAAGACTTCGAGGCTTCAATAACATTTCAAAACTCAAGAAAGTCCAATTGAAAAAAATGCTTTCAAAACCACATGATTTGGATCGATTGACAAAACGAAATCTATTGGTGGAAGCAAAGAAACTTAGAATCAAAAATCCCACAAAGCTCAAAAAGACACAACTCATCAACGAAATTGATGATATGGTGTTGAAACTGACGGAGGAAAAACAGTCTTCCTTCAAGGGTTTCACAAATCAATTCACACTTGAACCAAGTGGTGAAACGACATATGACCCAGAATCATTTTTGACTGCTGTGAAACGAAAGGCACTCGCAAAAATCCAAACGCAAACCATAGTGAAAATAATTTTGAGAGCAAAGATGGAAAAGACAGATCTCAAGACTGGTCAAAGCCTCGTGGAAGAACATCAATTCAGATCAAAAAATGAGATTGTTCTTGAATCAAGAAACAAGAACGAATTGTGGAGTCTCTTCGCAGAACAAGTCCTCGAGGACCTCGCAAAATTTCAGATGAATGGGAGTGGGTGGACATTTCACTCAATTGTGGCACTTGATATTCACACAGTTGGATATGAAACATTGAACGGAAGTTCTTGGGTTCCTCTTCCGTAATTTCTAGCAAGCAAGAAGGCGATCATCAATATGAAGAACACTGATAACCAATGCTTCAAATGGTGTATCGCAAGAGCTTTGAATCCAGCAAAAAGGGAAATTGAAAAAAGCAGATCGGATCACAAAACACTTGAGAAAACAAGCAGAGTCTCTCAATTTCAAAGGAATTGAGTTTCCAATGAGTTTGCAAGCAATTGACAAGTTTGAGAGACTCAATCCAGAGATATCTGTGAATTTATTTGGATTTGATAACATCTCAAAAGTTTATCCTTTGAGAATATCAAGATTCTAAAGACAAAAAGAAATTGATTTGATGCTTCTTGAGAACAAGCATTATTGTCTTGTCAAAAATTTGTCGAGACTAATGTCAATGCAAACCTTAAAACATCTTGGGTAGATTGTGATTTGTCGGAGATGTCTCAATCATTTTCCAAACGAGAAAGTTTTGGAAAAGCATGAAGAATATTGTCAGAATCATGATGTAATCAAGATTGTTCTTCCAGAAGAGGGCTCAATCTTGGGGTTCAAAAGACACAAGCATTCGATGAGAGTGCCAATTGTGGTTTATGCCGACTTTGAGTCATTCACAAAACCGATTGACTCATGTCAACCGGATCCTGACAGAAGCTTTACGAAAGCTTACCAAAAGCATGAACCGTCTGGATTTTGCTTTCACGTAAAGTGTCTTGACAAATCTTTAGAACCAATCTTGTTTACGAAAACAAGAGAGGAAGAAAATGTTGCTGACATCTTCGTGGACATGCTTGAGAAGGAAATTGACCGAGTTTGGTCGTCTGAAGCGAAAGAGATGATCTTGACAGAAAAAGAGAAGACGAATTTTGAGAAAGCAAGAGAGTGCTGGATTTGTAAGAACCCATTTGAGGATGGTGAAAAGAAAGTGCGAGACCATTGTCACTATTCCGGCAAATTCAGACGAGCGGCTCATGATAAATGTAACCTGCTTTTCAGAAAACCGAAACATGTGCCAGTGATATTTCATAACCTTTCAGGTTACGACTCACACCTCTTCGTCAAGAATCTTGGGAAAACACGCGGTCAGATTGACTGTATCCCGAACAATGATGAGAAATATATAAGTTTCTCGAAAAGTGTTAACGACGAAAACAAGAAATTAAATTACAAAATTCGCTTTATTGATTCTTTTAAATTTATGTCAAGCAGTCTTGACAAACTTGTAAACAATCTCGAACCAGATCAGTTCAAAAACTTGAAGGAACAATTGAATGACATTGAATTGTTGGTGCGAAAGGGAGTCTGTCCATATGATTGGTTTGACTCTCTGGAAAAACTGTCTGAAAGAAATCTTCCACAAAAGGAGTCATTTTATTCAAAGTTGAATGACTGTGATATCACAGATAAAGACTTTGAACATGCACTGAAGGTGTGGAAACATTTCAAGATGACAACTTTCCGAGAATATCATGATCTGTATCTCAAGACAGACGTTCTTCTCCTTGCAGATGTATTTGAAAATTTCAGAAATGTTTGCATAAAGAACTATGAATTGGATCCAGCATGGTATTACACCGCGCCTGGGTTGGTTTGGGATGCTTGTCTGAAAAAGACGGGGGTTCAACTTGAACTTCTTTCTGATCCGGATTTGCTTCTGATGATTGAGCAAGGCATTCGTGGTGGAGTCTCAATGATTTCAAAGCGATATGCAAAAGCCAACAATAAATATATGGGTGAGAAATTCAATCCGAATGAAAAATCAAAATTCATCCAATATCTTGACGTTAACATTCTCTATGGTTGGGCGATGAGTTTGCCACTGCCTGTGAGAGGTTTCAAGTGGATGACAGATTTGTAAAATTGGAGAGAATTTTCTGATCAAGAGGGGAGAGGATGTATTCTTGAAGTTGCCTTGGAATACCCAAAGAAGCTTCATGACTTGTACAATGAATATCCACTCGCTCTAGAGCGGATTGAAATCAATAAAGTTGAGAAACGTATTCCTAACGTGACTGAAAAGAAGAAATATGTTCTTCATCACAAAAACTTGAAACAATTTTTGGATCTCGGTTTGAAACTAACAAAGATTCACCGCGGAATCTCCTTTGACGAAAAAGCATGGTCGAAACCATACATTGAGTTGAATACGAACCTTCGTTCCAAGGCGCAAAACGAGTTTGAGAAAGATTTTTTCAAACTCATGAACAACAGCGTCTTTGGAAAGACTATGGAAAATATCCGCAACCGGGTGAATATTCGGTTGGTCAATAACCAAAGTCTTTGGAAAAATGCGCGGCAAAACCAAACTTTGATCATTGCACTGTATTTGATGAAAATCTTGCCGCAGTGCCCATGAAGAAGACAGAATTGGTTTTCGATAAACCTGTTTACCTTGGAATGAGTATTTTGAATTTGTCAAAGACCTTGATGTACGATTTTCATTATAAATACAACAAGAAAAATTTCAGCTCGAAAGTAAATCTGTTGTTCACGGACACTGACAGTCTTTGCTATGAAATCGAAACAGAAGATATTTTCAGAGACATTTCAGCTGACGTGCAAGAAAAATTTGACACTTCAAATTTCTCACCAAACCATCCTTCGAGCCTTTCAACAGGAATCAACAAGAAGGTTCCAGGAATGTTCAAAGATGAAGCTGGTGGTGCAATAATCACAGAGTTTGTCGGATTACGAGCAAAACTCTACGCAATCAAGACACTCGATGGTGAAGAAGAAAAAAAGTGTAAGGACGTCAAGAGAAATGTCATAAGAAACAAAATTTCTTTCAATGATTACAAAGATGTCTTGTTCTCAGGAAAAGAAGTGTTGAGGACGATGAATGTCATTCGAAGTCGTCAACACAATCTCTCCACAGAACAAGTGAATAAAATAGCTCTCTCTGCTGATGATGACAAACGTATCATCAGGTCCGACAAAATACAAACTTTTGCTCACGGATACAGGACAGGCTGACAATGCAACAGGGGGTCAGGCAAAGGGAGCAGGCTGGGACATGAGGGTAACTGACTGCGGGTGGGCCGAGACATGAGGGGAACTGACCTGGGGCAAATGGAACGGGCTGAGACATAAGGGGAACTGACTTGGGACAAATGAGGCAGGCTGAGACATGAGGGCAAATGTGATGGGCTGAGACATGAGGGGAACTGACTGGGGTCAAATGGGGCAGGCTGAGACATGAGGGGAACTGACTGGGGTCAAAGAAAAATGGGGCACAATGCCCAAAACCTCTCTACTTGTAGATTGCTGGTATGTATTCGTACAGACCAATTGATGGTTACAGTGACCAGACTGATGCACTCGAAGATGCTTACCAGTGACAACAACACTGTGCTGTTGTAAAATTATTTCACATGCGATTTAACGTTGTCCTTTTGCTTTCTGCAGCTAAGGAGGTTTTGAAAGTTTGCTTTCTTTATGCAAATAATGCAAATAGCGCCTTGGACAATAAATTTCATTGTTCTGAAGCAGCAAACAACAAATAAAAACAATTAAACACCCGCTGTATCTAGCAGAGAGCGAGCTGCCGTAGGTTTTGTGAACAAGGGTAGTTAAAGTTGTTGATGTCTTCTTTCTGGTTTCTGCTATAGTAGAGCAAAGTTTTGGGCAATGCTTGTCATGCTACTTTTAGGTTGCGTTTGTTGTAATTACTTTATTTTTCGTTGAAGAAAACCGTGTTTGCAACAAGTTGGAAGTTTTCGTGAAATGCAATTGTCAGAATGCAGACTGTAAAAGAGACAAACAATTTAAGCAAAGTGTTACTGCTCGTTAAAACTGTGTCCAATGAGAAGTAATTGACATAGTCGAAATTCTGCTGCTACTGACAGTTTTACAAAGAAGTACATACTAAAATGCTGATATGTACACAACTGATATGCCAACTGCGATTGCCAAGTGCTGAAGACTTGTAATTAACAACACTCTCTGACAGACCAGTTTTATGTTTGAACTTGCAGACACGAACTTTTAATCTATGAAACAACTTTCTTTAAAGTTCAAGATACAGCACCTCACTTGAGACCTGATGCTTATTTCATACAGTTTTTATCCATTTTTTTCTTACTCCGTTGCTCTCAGAATTCAACTGAATCATCATGTACGAAATAACAGTAACACAGTATTGGTAGTAAATTGCGGTTTTGTTTTATCCGTGAGTGTAAAACCAAGGTTTTAAAATGCGTTGTTTGTGACGTAAAGAAATAGAAACAACAGTGGTCTAATTCACGAAAAATGTGTTAAATTCCGCCACACTGACAGTGCTTTTTCATTTCTTTAAATGTTTCCAGCATAGCGACAGCGGCGTACCAAGTTAGGGGGCGCAAAAGGTCGCGATACCCCGTGCTCCCGAGTTTTTGAAAGGCGACGAAAATATGAAATACAACGTATCCGCCAATTTCGTACCGCAGAGAATTCCATCAAACTGCCTTGACTAATCTGAGAAAATCTTTTTCTCGCATCACTACACAAAAGTTTTTCGTTGTTATAAACATCTCACCGAATCACCGGCATATTGTTGCATGTAAGCGTTTCAGCTTGGTACTCATACGGCTAATATGACAAGAAGAAATTTGCACCACCTTTCCATGTGAGTATTACAACTCCTGTTCCTTGATTCACGGTCGATATTGCGCCATGACGTCAGTAGAAACACAAGACATCATCGCTGATACGAAGCACGAAGAAATGACATTTCTGCTTAGAAAAAATCCCTGGGAAAAAAACAAGGTTCAATGCGCGAGCCTCTACTATTGCACTTTCGGGCAACATCACACAATCACAAGATCATAAGCCACAACACAGCAATCAACAACGCTGTCGCGCCAATGAAACGACTTAATCGCTTTTCGTACTTTTTCAATTTTATGTACATTTAGTTAGGGTTTTAATTTTGGTAAAACTTGCCGAGAGATCTGGCTTTGGCGCGTGCACGATGCAAGCAATTGAATTCTTTTCAGGTTTTCGTCAATTACCAATTTATTTTTTATTTATGTACTTGCCGCAGACCCATGGTCCATATCACAAGGGTAATCAAATACGACAAGGGCAAAAAATGGTTAGTCATAGCGCAATACAGACTAGGTGTTACTTAATAAACACAGTCAACACTGCGATAGGAGCAAAACAGTGAAACAGCGCTCCAACTATGAGCATTAGTCTAAGAGTCATACTTTTAGTTCAAACAATCGCTGGGCATTTCACATGTCTCAACGTTTCTCGCTTTCGTAACAATTGCTGCCTATTTATAGCTCTAGCGAATGATGTAAGAAAATTTTTGTGACGCAATCCTACGTGTCGAAGTGACCGGCCCATTCACGCGATCCGATGTCATCACGTTTTTCTCTTTACGCCGAACACGCGGAGAAAGGGTGTGTGACGTCACGGGTGCTGTTTCATGCCTGTTTTCATAATTATCTAATTGTTTGTTTCTCGTCACTGTCAAATTCATTTTGATTCATTCCCTGCATTTTCCCATCACTTAGCCGCAAATTGATATGAAACCCATTTGACCTCCATGTTTGTTGGAGCGCCCACGTTGTTTTGAATTCACACCCAGCCCGACTGTTACGCACGCTCTTCCCTTTTGCGTTGCGAGCGAATACGCCCCTTTCTACTCTCTTACCTCAGCGCCATGCATTTTGTATACCAAGATAAAAACCCAAACCAAAATATGACGGAAAACTGAACGTTCCGTGCAATAGTGCTACAAAACTAATTATGGGCAGACACCAACGTCTGGTTTTCGCGTTGACGCAGCTTTCTGGCGCGTCAGTGTTCAGGGGGAATGCGTGATTGGTTAATACTTTGCATGTGGACCTTGCGATTCTATTTGCGTTAACCCTTTGTTATGTCAGTACGCAGATTTCAAAACTAATCATGTGACGCGTGCGTTATAGCTGCGGTGTGATGCATGCGATACAAAATCATTTCAAAATGCGCACTATTCAATTGTTTTTTTCTCCTTATAAGCAATTTTTACCAATTGGAAGTTACAGAAAGCGACGAAATAAAATCTAGTGAAAACACAAGATGAAATGCGTGCGATTCCCGGTGCAAGTTATCAACGCATACAAACTTCACCCATGATTTTACTGTTCGTTTGCGGTCGTTGATGTCAGCATTAACTAATCTGCTATGATGTAAATTATCGTGATACACTCTAATGAACAAGCGTGCGCAAATTGTTAATTGAAACGCGCAAACGTGGATGTTACTCAGTCGGTTTACCATCCCTGCTGTGCTGGTCGATCATGATTCGAATTGTTGACGTTCTCCAGAAACGTGCTCGCCAGATTTCTCTGCTGTGCAGCAGCACTCTGGATAAAAACGTGGGAAGCTACGACTGAAGTGGCAGCGAGGAAGTTAGCAGAAGCAGTGCATTGTTTATTACAGTTTCTTTTTTTAGAACAACCGTGGACAAACTTATGGTTATTCAAGGGTCACTCTCACGGTTCCACGAACATCTTCACGATCCCAAGAAAATCGTAAAGAATATGGCTTTTTTCGCTTTTTTCTTTCATCCTGCATCCAAACGAAACAGAGCGTGCTTGCACACTTACAAACGCTTGCTGAAGGTCTTCGCAAATATTTACATCGTTTATTCCCGCTTTACTTACTCGTGTCCAATTTTTTCTGTTACGGGTTGACACGCATTGCCTTTCACCAGTTTAGTTTTCCGCTTCCGCGTGACATTTCCCAGTTGTTTTCAAGGACTATCGCTTTCCATTTTGCGGGTCACGGTCTGCCTGTCACTCCTATAGAACACTTTGTTGCCCAGATTGAGTCGATTTGCTGCATTTCAACAATGCGTGCTTACGTCAACTCGGTCATTTGAAGCGTCTGATCCTCTCCGAAAAAGCATCAAGAACGCCTCAAGTCAATTTAATTCGAAGAAACAATGAAACGGAGGCGACTCAAGCAAAAGAAAAAAGATTACCTCACTGGCTTACGCCAACTTAAAGATAAAGAGATTCGTTGAAACTTTCCTTTTTGCATGACAAATTATTATGTTAGCACTGGTATCAAAATGGGAAGAAACACTGCGCCCCCGAAATGTGACGAGAAGCATGAACAACAGGTTTGGGCTGCATCAAATGGTCAGCCAGACATAGATTCATTTCAGCCGGTTTACACTTTCTCCGTACAGGTTAATTCCGTGGAGAACTGGTGTACCTCAAAGTGTGAAACCGGTTGCGACCCAGCACTCTTGCACAACTGTGCGAATCATCCTGCAAAAGTTCCTCTCTGACTGTCGATGTTAACCCGTTTCTCATGGCTTTATGTCATTCACCGTGATGTGTTTAATTGTCAGTCATCCTGGAGTACCTGACCCGATAAGGTTTCTTATTTTTTCGGGGTCGCGGAAGATTGCTTCGTTTGCAAATGTAAACATACTGGTATGCCCCTGTCGCCAATCTACTACTTCATCATTTCTCCACCCACTAACTCTGTCAAAGAAATACAAAAGTTTAAACACAACGCCAATCATTTCCCACAAACGACCAACTAGAAATCGTCAAAACAACAAATACAAGCACCTTGCTTTAAGTTACACAAAAAAAGCAAACCTAAGGCTCGTCATGGCATTGCAAGCACTCTGCACTTTGTGGTTTCTACGAAAAACACAACGAATTCATGGTCCCGATTGTTTCACATATCCAGGCAAAAATAAAGCTATCCCGATGAATTAAATCCTGTCATATGCAAACTATGGTATTTGTGTGGTGACTCGGGTAATATGCAATCAACAGTATGTTGGCCAAAGGTTAAACAAATTTTCCATGAAATGGTCAACCCACCGAGGTGCTTGGAATAAACCTGCAAGTAAGTGGGATGACAGCGACCAGATGGCCTTATCGCGGCTGGATAAAGTGTTTCATGGCATTGTAAACAAACCACATATTTATGACTCTTACACTGTATACTTTTGAAGAATGTCCTAGCTTTGACCTTCTGAATACCTGTGTAGAGCAATGGCTAAAGTAAATGCTCAAATTAATATTCAAAGCATGATCCTTCCTCCCCCTATGTGATATTCTTGCGGTGCCAGCCTTGATTACGAACTGTGGGTGAGAAGCCACTCAAAGAGGATTTGAAATGTGTACTCTCGACTAGCCTGACACCTCACGAATTCTACGCATCAGCAGGACTGCAGCTACCGCAATTGCAGTTGGGTCGGAACTCGGGAGATAACCAGAGCAAACTTTATTGTCACAAATCAAGAAGCAAACTTCAATAGCGGTTGATTGTTGGATAGATTTTTGAAAATAAAAACGAAACAAACTAAGCGATTCAACCAGGCGCAATGCATGGTGAGCAAAGCGCGCAACTGCGATTTCTATCAGTTGCAGCATTAACCATGGAAAAGTACGTAGCTGCGCTTCTTATCAGTTAATTAAACACAAGCTCGAGGACAGTTGTTTTTACACAAACTCGAACAGCTAGTCTTGCACCAAACATTCAGCATTCGCATTCAACAGCAACGGTAATAAAAACGTATATACTGAACAATTTTGCCTCCACAGCTCAGATATTTCGTACCTTTTACTGCTCTTATCAGAAAACTCGCTATTTCGACCGGCAGAATTTGGGCTTTTCACATCGGGAGGAGAACATCACTAAACGCGATGTGACTTCGCTACGGTTTAATCCGCGCACCAGGTAAGGCAAACAGAAAAACAGATCGTTATTCAACTTAGAGCGTGGTTTCACAAATCAGAGAAAAAACAGATGTGGAAAGCAGATGGTTAGTCAACTTAAAGCGAGGTTTCGCGGTCACTAGAGTTCTTGCTATGGCCTCATAAATAAAAAACATGTTGACAGGAGGCCTTGGTTCCTGACCGGTCAGGAACTCTGCTGACCTACACTCGAGAACCACGAGAGCGTAGCTGCCAGGAAATGCGGTGCTATCTGTCAAATGCTTAAGCCGACATTGGAGTAAATCCACACTCTTTGAACCTAGAGATGTTGCGCACATTAAAATTGGCAACCGGATGAAACACATCTTGAAGCGGTTGAGCAGAGAGAAGTCGGTTGGTCGATGCTCGCCATTACAACATTCATTGATATTTTTTCCAGTCCGCTTTGCCTGTTTGTTTGATCCCCTTTCTTACCACACATCCGGTTGTTTATTTACCGACGTCTGTGTCTCCCCGACGATTGCCATTTATGTCTGTCAACCTTGCAACCTCATGGCCGCCTTTCTGCTTACGCAGTTCGTTACGGCTTTGTGTTGTTTCACTACCGTGCCGCTTCCAGCTGTGGGTTTGTTGCATTGTAACTCGCATCATCACTTTTTAAGTTTTGGTGAAAGCAATTATTGGAGACCAACGCAATTTCCACTTTTTACTTGCTGCAGCTCGATTTGATTATTTCATTTTAATCTAACTAAACTTTGCTTGCTTTCCCTTTCCTTGCTTTATCTTCAGCATATCACCTGGAAGAATTGCGCGGCTTGCAGATTTCAGGACTGAGGATGCGTAAATTTACGTGTAATACAACAGCATATTGATTTGACTGTGTCAGTTTGGTGGAGACTAATTGCTTTAACACAGATATGTGCAAGTCTAATCATCACGAAGTCATGAAAGCAGAGCCCAGTCGGTTGATTCCTCGAAAGTTTGCAGCTAACCTACAGCGTTTAATCGTTGTGCACAAAATTAGAAATTATTCCACAGTTATCCGTGTAAATATTTTAGTAAAAGCCAATATGGTTATTTTCATACTACCTGAGCTTACCACAGAACACATAAAGTTACCATAGATAACCCGATCCAGAAGATGTTTCCAGACAAGTCTTGGTAGTGCTGGGACGTTTTGCCTTATCATACGTAACTTAGGTAGGCCACACACGACGATAACGCAAACATGCGCTTTAACCCGTATTGTCCAACGTTCCGTATGGTGGAGATCTGCAATTTTTCAGATTGTCAGTCATAGTTTCGCTCTCTGTTCTGCACAAACAATCTGGTTCGCCAGTCGGACCCTTCAAGCGCTCAACTCATTTCCAACAACTTATTTTGTGTGTCGGAGCAGCACAATTTGGAGCTTATTCGCAGCTGCGAGAAACCGCAACCTCAGTGCGTACCGGAAGGGCTCGTGTAGGGCACGTGACGTCGCACAACAAAGGCGTACCCCTAACCTGACAACCACAGAGAGTAAGACAGTGATTCGTAATCATTTTACTTACGTGGCCCAGATAACGTTTGCTAAAAATTACATGGCCCAATACCTTGTTATCATAGGCTATGCTTTTGTACGCCTAAATATTCACACATTGTTCCAGCGTAGCGAAATGATTCCTGTGTGGATTGCAGTGCGAATCTTGTTGTTGAACGCCATCAATGTGTTCCCGCGCTGTAGTGATTATTATGTCTAGAAACTGTGTTTTGACATATTTTTGTCCTACCTTCGTGGCTCACTCGAAAACTGCGCTATGGCCCACCAGTGGCACATGGCCCACAGGTTGAGAAACACTGGATTAGGACTATCACTATGAATTGCTCGTTGCATCAGTGTCTCAAATTTTGATGGTGAATTTCAGTTATTTAGTCACAAACAGCATCATTAACGCAAGTAGAAACCACATGAAGAACTCTGTTTATGCTCACTGATGTTGATAAACTTTAATGGGGATTTGTTTGAAACAATTTTGTAGTAGAAATTATCATCAAACGCTCTAGGTTTGCTGTAAGCATTCCAAAAATCAAACGACTGGGCTCTTACTTTCTTCGTTTTGCGATGATTAAAATTTGCACACATCTATTATAGTCAAGCAGGCCCGTAGCCAGGTTTTAAAGTTTGGGGGGAAAATGAGTTTTAAGGGGAGAAATATTTTTGTTTTTATTATATGTTTCAAACAAAACTTTTTGGGTACAACAAAGTTGAGAAGCACTGCCCTCGTAGCTACGAGCCTGTATTCAAGTAATTGAACTCCAAAAATTTGACAAACAAACGGATCAATCATCAAGTGTTTTTAGTAGGAAATCGATTTCGCGTTACACCACGCATCTTTAGCCGTGTAATCTACAAGCAATGCTCACAGGTGAAACGTGGAAAAGCCAAACAAGAGCAAAGAAAGCAAACAAACTCAAGACTAAAAAAATAAGTCAGATCACATGTTACGACAACTAAACTGGAAAATGCGTCTTTCCCAATTGCTTTCACAGGAACTTCAAACATATCTAATTCCAATTATTGTGCAACTCAACAGACGCATCCACTTATGACTGAAACACGCCATTATGACTTAGAGTGTTGGTACAATGCGTAAGAAGTAGTTCTTCGTAAAGTTGGCAGCGAAATTCAACGGAAAGCCATTAACGGGAAATCACACTATCCAAAGAAAGCATTTAAGTCAATTTTTGTGGAAACAGTAATATCGAGGCGTCTCGAGCCTCCAACTCAAGACAAAATTATCCGCTCAAACTTCTCTTTGGGAATGACAAACTACATGATAGCAATGGCATCCAATGGACAAGAAAAAGTGCGCTCCTCAAAATGCAACCAGAAAGATGACCCACAGCTTCGGGCTATATCTTACCCCACCTGCTAAGCCTATCCGAGAGAGACAAAACTTTAAAAAATAGGGCAATGATGGCCTATAAAAGACCTTCCACTATTGGACAAAAACAAGCACCTTGCTGGATTAAGGAACAAACTAAAGGCACGCCAAGGCCTTGCAAGTGTTGTGGACTTTGCGGTTGTAGTGGAAAACACAACAAATCCATGGTACCGCACCTTTCACATATAATGAGCAATGACAAACAATGAAACTTTCCCGCTGATACAAACCTCGACATGTACAAACAATGGTGTGTATGTAGCGACTTGTGCAGTTTTGTTTTAAAGAAAACTTTAGGTACTTGGTATGGACCTGTATGGACCCGATTTTCTCTGATTCCCGGGACCCGATGATCATTTTCGCTGGTTCTGGTGACCCGATTTTTAATTCTAGGGACACGAAACGGGTCCCTAACACACCTTGAAAAACTGACCTTGTGTGATATGTCATGCACAGCAGTGGCGAGGGGGGGCGATCTTTGGCCGTACGGTGGCCATTTTGCTTGGGTGTTCACCAGTCTCGCAACCAGCCCAAAACTGTGAAGGTTCACCAGCTGTGGTGATTGTCGCCTACCACAAGCCATTCGAACACTTCAACAGATTGGCAGTTGATCATAATAGTCAAACCACGCGCAGCGCGTACGCTGGAACGTCGACAGCAGCGGGCACGAGCAAGAATTAATTAGTTTCATTCTCGTGACAAAATTTTTTCAACTGAGCTCACTGATAGGAAATAAATTGCATTTTCAACATAGAATCATAAATTAATCAACTGGCTTACGTGTCAGGAAGCATCCGTTTTTCTAGTGCTATCAACATTGCACACTTTAGCGTTAGGCTACTTTGCACGTGAGCCTAGGCTCACCACTACTAAAGTCAGTAATATTCAGCATCGTGCATTTTCATTTCAAAAATCGTTCCAACTGTTACACAAACAAACCACACCACCTACCTAGCCAAAGTAGGCTATTTCCACCTGAAGCAAAACCCATCTGTACAAGTCCAATACAACGAAACAAGCCTACTGCACAGCTTGCCTCTGCTGTTCAGACAAAGCGGAAATGCTCGCAAAACAACACATGAGGTAAACAAGGTGTTCAACAGGCAAGGTGAGAACCATGGTTGCTTTACAAGAGCTATAGTTGGGCTCCACTGGCTTTTTACTTTTCTTGGTTTGTTTGTTTAACTACGGGCGTTCCTGAACAACCTGCAGTCATGCTTGAGCAGACAAGCAAAAATCGTTCGGGCCTGTTAAGATATATACCCGCTGCGTGAGAAAACAATACAAATAAAAGCAGTTCTTGGCATTAATCGCCAACCAATTCCTTGAAATCGATCAAAACTGTTATTCTTTATTTCCAGGTGTTCACTGAACACCCTGAATATCCGCCACTGTTGGCCAAACTTGAACCAAATTTTCCAAGAGATGGTCATTTCATCGCAGTAAATGAAACAAACATGATTGTAAAGATGACAAAGATCAAATAATCTTGGCACTTTTCAATGTTCCATGGAACCGTAAATAAACGACCTGTACATGATGCTTACACTGTTACTATCGTAGAACAAAGCAATATTCACTCTCTGGACACCTGTGAAGATGAATGGTATCACAAACTTGATTCTCAAATTAATATTCAAAAACATGATCTTCCTACGTGTGAAATATTTCTTGTAAACGTTTGCGTTGTTCTTTGAATTATTCTGACGTATTTCACTGTCCAATGTGCAAGCAATGTCGTTAACTTCCGTATCAGCGTTCAGCACGTAATTCAAAAGCGCTCCTTAGAGTGCGGTTGCCAAATTTACGAAGCAATCTTTCTTCAGGGTTGCCAGACACGTTTTGAGAAAAAAGCCAAACCTTGTCTAAAAAATCCAAACCGGGTAAAAAAAGCCAAATGGTTAAATAACACGACAGTTAAAATTATTTTTCAGTTATCGCACATTTTAGATGAATAAGGTTGTAACATTACCTTTACACTCTACATTTCCAAATCTCCATCTTCCACATTTTCCACAGTGTTTCCACTCGAACCATTGGCATTATGGGTTGCAAGATATGCTATAACTTTATTCTTCTTCTATAGGTTGCCAGATAACGTTTGAGAAAATACACCAAGCACTGTCTAAAAAAATCTAATATCACGTTTCAGCATGATATTTGAAAAGCCAAAAAGCGAAACAATTGTTTTTGACGCCAACTGCTTGTAAAACAGCCGAATTTGTACAATTCGGCGTCAAAAAGGTAATCTGGCAACCCTGTCTTTCTTACGCATTCCACTAATGCTCTGAGTCATAACGCCGCGTTTCAGTCACAAATGAGTCTGTTACATTGCACCATAATTGGTATCAGATAGTTTTGAAGTTTGTGTGAGAGCAATTGGGAAAGACGTATTTTCCAGTTTCAATTGACGCGACTTGTGTTTTGACTTATTGTTTTAAATTATGACTCTGCTTTCTCTGTCCTTTTTTTGGCTTTTCCACGTTTCACCCGCAAGCATTGACTCTAGATTGTAGGACTGAGGATGCGTAGTGTTGCGTGAAACCGATTTCCTACTAAAAAGTTTGCTGATTGATTCACTTGCTTGTCACTTTTTTGGAGACTATTTATAGTAGAAAACCTCGGATGAATACGTAGTTGATTCCTTGTTTCTCCCATTGGACAGTCATTGGTATGTAACTGAGGTTTTAAGTAATTGTACATCAGCTAAAATTTATTTGAACTTTATGCAATTCAATGGAAAGTTACGATGACGGTTGAAAATGTTTGTGGATGTGTTGTTATCATGGGATTTATGGCTAAACCACGTAATTGAATCCAACACTGCTTATACCAGGGATGGGAAACCTATTTACAATCATGGGCAACATGAACTGTGGAATATCAGTGGTGAACCTCAAACATTGATTAATATTACCTTAAAATTCCACTTTTGTCTTCCAAAGGAACGTAACGAGAGAAAGCTATGTCAAAGGGCGAGAGAGATTTCTCCTGACATACAGTCTCGGTACCTGCTTGTCATGGAGTTTCGTTTTGACGGGATGTTGTGTTCTAATTTGGATAAGCAATAATCTGATGGGGGCCATTTTAAATTTTTACGCGGGCCGCAGGTTCCCCACCCCTGGCTTATCCTTTGTTTGGCCAAGAACCATTCGGACACCCTTAACTGCCATACCTTTGGGTTCTACACAGGCTTCACTAGATCAGCTATTTCTTAACATTTCTTGCACTACCTTGCTGAAACGTTCGCTCGCTCGAAGTGAGCTGCGTCATCTTGATTTTTGTGTCAGAACACTCAATTCATGTGCCGGGTGTCGGAAGGGCAATTTTACACGAACACAGTAGACCAGTGGTTCCCAACCTTGAGTACATTTTCCCCTGAGGATACATTTGCCTATCAGAAGGAGTACATTTAAGCATGATACTTCATGATTTATTTCCAGATATTTGCGCTTGTTTTGATAGGCACAGTCACTGTGCGTTAGGCTCAGTATTGGAAAGAGCAACTAGATGTTCTCCATCAACGTCTTTTAAGCAAGGATCGTTTATGGTCAGTAACAAAGATGAGAAACTTTGTTCACACAAGTATGTAGTGCATAATTGAAGAAAAATTTCAATAAGCACTTTTAAAATTCGCTTTTATACCTCTTCAATACAAATTCAAAACTGATCAAGTGGAGCGTCATTGAATTTTTATCGCAGAGTTCTATTTTTCGTACTTCAATTCAAGAATGTTTTTTCAAATTCTTGCATTGACATTTCAGCATTAGCCGAAAAAGGATTTCGGATCCAACCATATTGTTCCATATTAATTGTGAAAAAGTAACGGTCATATTTCTGATGCAACAAAGTTAACTGTTTTTGGGCGAAACCCAAGGCAAACCCATTGTCAATATTCTATTTTAATTGCTTCTTGGATTCATTTCCAGTGATACCTGTTCCACGTGTTACGCAGTTTTCCAGAGTACTATTTTTCCGTTTAAAACCTTTTAACTTGTCAGAAGATGTTAGTATATTTTCATTGTTGCCTTGCATTTTAATGTTGAGTTCATTCAAGTGTTCAAGTATGTCGGTCATATATGCAAGTTTAATAATCCAACGACCATCTTCAAGGTGTTTATACAGGTGATGGTTGTCTTGACAATACGAACTAACTTCTTTCATGCCGTAGCTCGAAGACACTTGCGAAGACTTCGCCCTGTGAAATCCAATGCACAGACATAAGAAAGAGCAGTGATTGATGTTCTGCTCCCATTTCGTCGCATAGCAACGAAAAATTCATGAATTAAGGTTAGGAATACAAAGGAAAAATATATTTAGATAATATTTTATTTCCAAATACATTAAAATATAAAGAATTTTGTTTTTCACTTAGCCTTTTTACAATAACAAAGTTTAGGGGTGCATACTCATCTGTAGAAATGCTGGAAGGTACAAAGTCAGAGAAACGTTGGGGAAACCTATAGTAGACTGTTGGATGACTTATGGTGAATTGCGATGGGGTAAAGACATTCGCGGAGTAGTCACTTGATGGCCATTTTTATACCTCAATCCTATCAGGATGATTTCTCGGATAAACATTTTAGGTTAACTTCGAATAAGTTGCACCCACAGCATTTGTTAGAATTTTTACGGCAATGGTCCATTTGTAGAGCAAGCACCTGTGATACTGACTGGCTTTGAAGTTTTGTTTCCAATTTCAGTGGTAAAAAATCGTTACCTTTGAAATTTCCTTCCTGAAGTTCTCGTAATCGTATAGTCGGGTAATGCAGAGCAAAACAAACGCTTTACGTGTGATGGAAAACGTGTTTGTTTACTACTAGCATGTTCCTGTCCCGTAAAAATATCTGCTGAAAACTGCTAATTAAATGCGTTTATGAACCAAACCTGCAGATTATGGTTCAATTCCTGATATTTGTATCCGCTTGATCTCCACCAATTAGATTGCGAAAGATGATAACTACAATTGGGGCATGAAGATGCTCGCAAAGCAGCTAGGTGGCTCTCGCGCACCACACAGCGGTATGCGTTCTTGCAAACTACCGCAAAAATGATTGCTGTCTGCTTAATTTTTTTGTTTAACATCAGACCATGGAAGCCTTCGGAAATGGTTCCACGTTTCTTGAATATAACATTAGCCTCTTCCCTGCCCCTCCCCGTGCCACATTTCGTCACAATTATCCACATCCCCCTCAAAATCATGTCTCATTTTTGTGCATCCCCACGTACGTTTCCAAAACGTGGGCTGTTAGCTTCTGTCGAAAGCGTGCTTTCCAAGTTTTGCGATGAAGGATTTCCTTGTTGAACCTTTTGATAATACTGTAGTCTTTTACTTGTCACCTAGCTAGAGCACTCCTCTTCCTGCTGTAAGTGCTGGCAAGAAGCATAACCCTCGACGGAAATGATACCCCAAGCAATCTTCGGCACACCTGACCGCAAGTTGTATCAATGACGGAAAACTAGACCCATTTGCGGTGTCGCTGCATTGCCGTAAGAGAACGTAAAAAACTTATCCAGTACATACGTATGGTGTGAGTACCCGAATACTTTTATTTTAGTTAAACCTTCGATCATAACTGGCTTTCGGCAAAAGAAAAATCAGTGGTTGTCGTTGAAATGTGTCTTTGTGGCAGAGTTGTAAATGGGCCTTATTTTGAAGCGCGAACCCTGCACGAACCCGAAATCACAAGCCCAAACCCGGTTCGTGGTTTGTTTTTGAAGCCCGATTCAGATCCGAATGCCAAATTTACCGAGCAGTGCCGTGGCAAGGGTAAGTGAGCCCCCCCCCTAAATTTGACGTGGGGCCCCCCATACGCTATTGGCCTATTATTATGAATTGCAGTAAAAAGTCGTAACCTCTCTGGCAGTCATTTTCTCCTCAACAATATGATTCTTTCGTATCCTTGAAAACAAGAAAAAAACTTCATTTATTTTGCTTTGTTTAAAACTTACTACGGCGCAATAGAATTGGTGTTACTGACTTTCGCAGCCGAAAAGAAAAAATGGTTGAAAAACATGAAATAGGTTTC
>Ga0210059_1000017_pt1 | contig 108005 bp, 68 predicted proteins | sample Ectturendosymbi2_FD_188042 | JGI IMG/M metagenome (GOLD analysis project Ga0210059, IMG submission 188042) | Ecteinascidia turbinata endosymbiont from Florida, USA - Sample 2 (SPAdes) (version 2) | ecosystem: Host-associated > Tunicates > Ascidians > Unclassified | place: Key West, Florida...
ATTGCCTGTCAAAGCACAAAATGGCAAGATATGTTAGAAATTTAGGGGGAATGGTTCCATTGCCCCCCTGGCTACGCCTATGGTTACAAGAAAAGAATGAAAAAGAAAGAACAGTACTTTCTTGATATTCAATCTTCCAGACAAAAAGCTCGCAACAACGCAAGACAGCTAGCCAGGCACTGCAAAACGCCGAGGAAAAGCAATATTGTCAGTATTGGATGCTACGTTTGGTTGCTATCAACTAGACTGCCCGCAAATAGAGATTGCTGGTTGAAACTCTATACGCCTATGTTAGGTAAATCAGCTGGAACAGTTTCTCGTGAGCTTTACTGGGAAAAACGTGTCTACATTGGGCTTACTTCATATGGGTAGCTGAGGGTGTTGCGACAATACTTTGTTGTGCAAAGCTTATTTTCATGCTGTTTACCATCAGTCTAAAGAGGATTAAAACGCTGTACTTTGTATTGCTTGGAAAATAACAACTTAAAAAGGTATAAGTCAACCCTATGCCCACTGAATGGATTGTGCTTGTTTGTTCCATGAAATATGTGGTACTATAACAAAGGAGTTTACATACAGCTCATCAGATCGACAACTAGAGGATATTTCTGAGGGCATCAAGGCGGACCTGCATGAAAATATATATTTCCGAAAAATAAACCTACGAAAAACGCTAGAAATCTCGGAAATTTAACGAAGAGAACTTCTGAACTACACGAAAGAGCCATAAATTCCAAGAAAAGATTGCATTGCCATTTGTTCCAGAGAAGAATGTAGGAAAGCCTTCAATGTCTATTTGAGTAAGAGCTGATGATGCCTACATCGTAGGCGAAATATATACTCTGTAAGATCTTAAAGTGTCTGATTCTTTGCTGAGAAAGGATGTCTTTCCATAGACGGTCTTCAATTTCTGTTGAAGATCTAAGGTAGTCGTAGAACCAAAGTCGGCACCACAAAAGATAGATCTTTGAGGGGGCCCTAGACATAAGAGGGGCATACTTTCACGCTTTTCAGACAAATGGCCAAATAGGTCACACCTACGTGGGACTCCAAACTCTAAGATGGCCTAGTGCCCAGCGCTCCCTAAATCCGTCCCTGACTATGGTGACTAGGGTGCCGTACAGTATTACTTCTGTAAGTCGTTACAAAAATTTATGATGTCACAGAAGCGTAGATTGCAAATAAATTCGTGTTTTTAGATTGTTATGTTGCGGCTCTTTGTACTTTGGGTTTTACGACTTGCGGCTCATACATGGAGCAGGTTGGCCACCCCTGGAATGTCCTTTTAAACTACTGTAGCTGAGATTTGATCAGCCCTCTTAATTTTGTTTGATGTGTTGAAAAACGCTGTTTGCATTCCTTGCCCGATTAACAATAATTTTGAATTGGAGGCTTCAGTGCTCCAGTAGACTCCAGCAGTTATTCATTGCCCCCCTGGCCACTCAGTGACCCCCATTCGACCCCTTGACTATTTATTGACCCCTTGGATGGTCCAATCGACCCCTGGGGTCGATATCGAGCACTTTGTGAACCACTGTGTTAAATGAAAGAGTCTAGCAAAAGGATTGAAGTGCTTTCGTTAGTGTGATCAGATATTTCGTCAAATTTGATTAATTTTAGGAGATAATTCGGTAGTTACTGCAATGAAAGCAAAACATCAAAAAATGAGGGCTGCAATTTTCCAGGGCTTATGGCTTAGTAGCCTAATGATAAATCCGGAAATGGGGATAGGTCTGGAGAATGTGCAGATCAAGGGTGGTCCCCACGACGAGAGATGAGCTTGTCTCCAGGGAAGTAACAATGGGAAGTATTCGAGTGAAGCATTGAAGCAATACGATGTTGCTCTATCCCGCTGAATAATCACAGCATCCACGTCCACTCCTCGCTTCCACTTCAGTGCCCGCATGAATTTTCTTCTCATCACTTCAATGTATCGCTTTGTGTTCACAGTTACCGGACGTCTATCAGCATGCTTGAACCAGTATCGCCCGATAATGCCATTACGACCCAACGCGCATCAAACAGTCACCGGCAGTGATTACATAATCAGGAAAAATTATAAAGAAACAGTGAGCAAAGCAACAGTGAGTAGCAGTATTAACAACATATCAACCACAGTTGCAAGAGACGCTGCAGTCAGCTCAGCAAGTTTATTTCAATTACATTACTGGGCCTTCCAAAATAAACAGGTTTTGGTGAGGCTGAAACTCAGCAAAAATCTGGGAAGGATTTTAGGCTCTCTCTCAGCAATACCGCTTTCAATCTATTATTTTATTATAAATAGTCCGTAAGGTTTTATTTTTTCTGTAAGTTTTGCTACAATTTCATATGTAAATTAAACTCATGCACTCTTTTGTTACAAGATGCTGTTCCCTATATTTTCATAAAGAAAATTTAAAACCATATCAAACTGTTTTCGCTTCTCCACCGTCAGCTTGATGAAGAATGAAACATTTGCTCAAACTTCTTGCGTTCCATAATTATTAACGATCGGTCAGGTTCGCAGCATTTAATCCTGAAACTCTGCAGGTAAAGAGTGCGGGAGGAATCTCTTTTTTCTTGGTCTTATTTTCTGGTTACAGTTTTTCATAAAATGAGCAGAAAACATCAATTTGCGATAGAGGGCGCTGTGGCGCAAAAATACAACCACTCACTCAGTATCTGCTCCAGAGAAAAAATTCAGGCGCAACTTATGCTTTGGCCGCAAAACATTCCTAAATCCTGCGCTAACTCAGTTTTGTAAATGTTTCAATTCAAGACAAACGAACTTCGGTCAAAAACTCCTGCGAAAAAAATAGACTTTGCTCGTAATTCATTTACAGCTCGTTGAAAACATTAGGTAAGGCGTTGACTCATCTTATCAGTCTAATAAAACAAACCATGGTAGCTTTTGTAAAATTGTGTGCGTAGAATACCGTTTTCTTTATTTGAGCAGAGTCACATGTATTGTAACATTGTAACTGTTGTAAGCGGACTTTTGTGTGACAGCGATGTCGAATTCGAGTAATACATTCCCAGTTGGTGTGTTTCAAACTTAAACTTTGAGGTGTGGTATTGATTTGGATAAATTGCGCATTTGCTGCATTTGCAACTCCAACCACAACGCGAAGCATGCATATTGTTGATCAGGGAAATGGCAGACTGAGTTTCCGTTCCCATGCGCAGTCATTGCTATGACAGGAAAGAAAGCACTGCACGAGCAGTCGCTGCTCTCTTTGCAAATTCATGATGAAATGCGAATCTTTGCAATTGTAAATCTGCGATAAAGCGCTCTTCATTCTGAAATATGTTTTGGTTGCGCGGCCGCAAAGACACCTTATTTTTCAGCGTATTTCGTCATGAAGTGGTGCTGGTCTTCGTGATCTCAGTTGAGTTTGCTGACACTAACGCTAAATATTTCTACTTGCTGTGAGTTAGGACGCCGAGTCATCGGATAAAGAACCTTCAGCGTCCATCAACCATTCGTTTGTTTTGCTCTCAGGTTTATCATCAAAGATTTCCTCATTACTGGGGATATGTTGCCGATAAACTAATTTATCAAATTGAAGTGCAAATAAAGAACTGGGTACACAAATTAATGGACTAATAGCATCGCAACTACTCTACTAATAAATATATTTTCTTATACAAGAAAGAGCGACTCAAGAGAAACCTGCAGCCGCAGATGATCGTGGACCTTTCGAAGACATTCATACTGGGGCGCAAACAGTTTTTCTTCTACACAGCCTTATAAGAACATGGCAACGTTATTTATTATTTCTCGTTTGTGTGCAAACACCGATGCCACTGATGCGTTAAAGCCGTAAACCGTCAACTACGTGTGTACTTCTGCTCTTTCGACACAGGAGTATGTGTAAAACCATCAAAACGCTCACGATTTGATGCGTTTTCGTTTCAAGACTTTCTTTCTAATAATACACACAGTTGGAGCATATTATTATGACTATGAAGTTTGTAATGATTCCTCGTCTTTTTATACTTTGTTTCACAATTTGGATTGCGTACATGTTTGCGGAATAAGACGTGAAAAGTAAGGAAAGCTTTTCCTCAAGCGTGTTCCCAAGTAAATAAACGTTTCAGTATCGTTGTGTGGAGTATTATTTTGTGAATAGAAAAATCGTTTTGATTCTTACTTTTTATTTTTGTATGAACTAAACTGAGGCTTTCTTACAATCTACATAATTTCTTGCAATACATGAAGTTCGTCTGCTTTTCTCTGGTTTTCGTTTTTTTAAATAATCAAGTTATATCTTTCTTGTCTTGCTCCTGCAGTGTAATTGTTCATAATTTTCAACAAACCACTAAGTATGGTCTGGGTTGGACCGAACAATTGCTCTGCAACTTCTCCCGGACTGTAGTTTGCTTACGTTGTGTCCTGTCAACGTGTAATCCAATATTTGCAGCACAAGAAAGACCTGACTTGAAGTCGTCCGTTCCAAGTGTCAGAAGATTTTCAATTTGCTACATTTTTGGAAATAAGCGCACGAACTGTTTTCGACTAGTAACATAAAATTAATCTACAGAATTGCGCGTTTAACAACGTATTTTAACGCTTTTAACAACGCACAAACCTTCCTTCCCAAGTCGATTTGGTATTGGACTCCTGAAGCAACTCTACTATCTGAAAACCAACTTCACTTTCTTCATCAAATCATGGCTGCAACAATTATTTTTCTTTGCAATAAGTCAAGCTGTCTCACGCTAGACAACTGCACGTTGAAAATTAGAATCAATTAACTAATTTTCTTCTGTAAGGCCTTAGTTGCTAATTTCGGCACAGTTTAAGTTTACATCAGAAAATAAAAAAATTGTAAAAGTTAAAATAAACCAAGTAAGAATGTAACTCACATCATAAACAAAGAAAATGCAAAACTGTTGTCTTCTTTTATTCTCATCTTTTGCAATCTTTCGGGTGTTTTTCGAAGCATTGTACTAGATTGGATACGTGTGCTGTGTGGAGTATGGAACACCGAATAGCAGTTTGGCGTAGATGGGCATTGGAGCGCTTCCAGATGAGAAAATAAACAGATTAGAAATAAAATTGAGGAGAAAGTGAAATTGTGTTGATATAACCTTCAGCTATCTGTGGTTATGCATAAACTGTGTTTCTTCATGAGATATCAATCTTATACCAACATTGGCATATGCTGTAGCCATCAGCCGACTTCTCAATAGCTGGACTGTATGCAATTTTAAAAATGTTTCAAAAAAATTCCGGATCTTTTTACAGAGATACACTTCTGTGTGGGAACCAAAGCGTAGCAGGGTCGCAGAGGTGTACCTCGACAAAATTTTAAGTCTCTGCTGGTTGCATAAATAACTCTACAAACGCTGTCAATTTCATGTGTGGTTTTCGAAAGAGTGAAAGGACATTTGCCAAAAAGTCATGACTGATTTTTGTCTTTATGCGTTCAGCGTTGCCACTGACGACGCACAAAACAATAAAACAACTTGAACGTTTCTCTTATGTGACAAAAAAGCATTATACGGTGAATATCTAACATAACATTGGTTTTTGCAACAACCTAAAAATGGCACCTACAGTAGTGCGGTGCGGTCGTGGATCCGTAATAACCATGTCACCAACCATGCCACCAACCATGCCACCAACCATGCCACCAAGTTTTTAGCAGTGTCATTCTTCCAAGTGGAAATCATATCAAAATAGCTTCAAGTTTTCTTACGCCTGTGGTTATGGATGAATTTAAAAGTTTTACAAAATCTTATTCCTTTCATGAATTTCCAATTTTTTGTCAATTGTTTTGTTAATCTGAAATTCACTGATCAAGATTTATCAGAAAAAAATTGTTTTTATAAAAAGTTTTCAACAAGTAAGTAATTATGGGAAAACTCAGCTTGAAAATTATCGAAAAATCCTTTTTAAGGGCCAGCAATGAAATTCCAAAAACGATTGTTGGCACAACTTTTACCAAATGCCGACAAAACCTCTTGTTGAGGGAACCGATAAATAGTTTTTTGTGAATTTGTGAAGGATGCAACTTTTCTACTGAAGCACATATTACAAAACAGAAAGAAGCACTTTGTTTGTAATTGCCTTGTGTAAGATTTTTAACAAAACTTACTTTTTTCAATCGGCTTTTATAAATATTTATCAAATTTGTTTAACTTTTTGCTTATAAAAATATATTTTCTATTAAACGATTTTGTATGACGATGAGTGATTGCAGTAGTTGCTGGTATGTTGCTTAAGTGTTTGCCCTTTCCAGTATTTGCCATGCATTCCAACTAACCCTGTCCCTGTGATGTGTGATGGCTAAGCATTTTTGTGTTCTTTAACTAACCCCTGTGATATGTCCCATGATTCTGAGCCACACACTCTCATAAATAATATTAAAAAGTAATAAAATTACTAGTGTCAAGTTTTACTGTAATCCCCAACTTTCACTTCTTCGTTCCTTTCCTCCAAGACTAAAAGTAAGTGCGGCCATTCTCAAAAAGAGTGCATGAATGTCTCCAATGTTAATGCTTTCTTACATGAATGTTTAATACTTTTGTGTGTTTAAATCATCAGACGCGTATATGATTCATTGAATAATTCTGGGAAAAAATCACCAATAGAAGTGGTAACTATGAGAAAAGTTTACGAGTTTGAAGATGTTTTCCTAAAACTATGAACTGGAATATTTTTATTTATTACAACGATTACAAACTACTAAAGGACGGTTAGGTTTTTATCTTTGCCAGCATCTCTGCAGCATCAAACTTTCGAAAAGATATATCAAAGAAGTTGTAAACAATTCAGGCATTTGGTTAAAAGCGTTATCGAAGAGACAGATTTTACCAAATGGCAAAGCTTCAAAAAGTGCTTTTGCAAATATAAAATTGCACCTTATCTGGCACAAGTGGTATAATCTTTCTTCTGAACCGATAAACATGCCACACATAAATATTGAACCGTCCTCTCTGAAAGTTTTTGAAAGCATTGACGCTGTCGTCTGCTCAAACCTTGACCAGATTTTTCTCGTAAGATTGCAATGAAAATATGAGATAAAAGAAAGTGCTTTTGAGGTTAAAAAAATACATGAAATTGTATTAGCACTGTATAGCAGCAGATCAGTATAGCAACAGTCCACAAGAACTGAAGCCTTTTATGCTTAGAAGCCTACATCAATAACTGTAAATTTGATATTTCTGACAAAAAGTACTTTAGCAACATATTTAAATTATTTTTTATTTAAAGAAATTACAAACCAGTTTCTTGTAAAACCTAACGAAAATTTCCTGTAAGCGTTTCACTATAGATAGTTGGAACTACTGTTTTATATAAAACCGATTTGTATAAGGATTTGCAAAGATTTTCAGGAGGGTTGCAAAATTTTAAGTAACACTATGAGAACCAATGTAGTGGTATAGTGCATTCTTTAATGTGTTACAAAGTAACCTAGTAATAAAACAAAAAGGCTTCACCAATTTTTTCTTTCTTGTTATAAGCAACCTTGTTTTGGATAACCCAAACTACAAGTTATTGAACTGCCTTACACTTGCATTTAAATTTTAAGGTAAAAAATGAAAGTTTTATGATCGGGAATGAAAAGGAACTGAATTTTTACCTGAATAGATTAAACGGCCATACTGCGTGACAACTTATACCAAGAAAAAAATGTAACGGGTGCAGCGCGTACCCAAGATCAGAATACAGTCTTAAAACCATGGGGTGCAGAGTACTTTCTCCTTCAAAAGCAGATTTGAGTTTTGCGACCAGAAGTTAAAGTAAAACACAGACAATCTTTGAGTGCGTAGTGAATCTTAGTAAGAAGAAACTAATTCTTTCTCAACTCTATTTGCAAGTGTTTTTATTTAGTAGTTGGCACAAAGAAAAGGCTGAGCTACTGCTGTTGTCTTGACGAGAGTTTTTGTTTTTTTAATATTATTTATTTTTTTAATGGTATGCAGTGCGTCATCTTAACCAGCTTGTACCAACTCTTGATCGCCTCTTCCATAATATCTGCGCCTCTTAAAGTGGTTTACACGACGATGCCTGCTGCAGCAAGCAGTAATATTATGTTGCGGTTTGTTTCAGTTTTAGTTAAGACCTTCTAGCATGCAAAGAACACAACAATGCGAATTCTTGAAATGTTTTCGATGTTTTAGAAGACCATTTACACTTTACGGACAACATGCAAAAGAGTCCAGGTCTGCTGAATGTTGTTCAACAATTTCTGCGGAAGATTTAAATTGTGTAGAAAGAGGAATGAGCCGCGGTAGCGTCTCTAACAGATTCCAAAGATGACATGCGTTTCCAGCAATCGCGCGTTAAGCACTTCTTCACGCCAAAACTTCATCGAAAGTTGCACGAAGCATGAAGCGAACCACGGCCTCGTGTTGATGGACGCGCGTCAGGACGGCCTGACGTAAATTTGTTGATTTTCAGGCACGTCTGTCTCACAGTGATCGATGGGACAGCAGACGTAGACAGCAGTCTTGCGCCGTCTTACAAAGCAAGCGACATCTGCCAAGTAAAATTGCTGCATGCAGTAATTAATGATATCTCATGAACTGAGATGTTTATGAGTTAGTTTCTAAATTAAAACGGTAGCTGTTTTGGCCAGATGCATCCAAAACAGTTTTGAAACTTATGAACTTTAGCTGCATTGTTATGCCGATTTTAATTCGGTGGACTTCATGATGCTTTTTGCAAGTTTTTCTGTTATTTATGTTCCTTCGAGGCCGGCAAAAGTTTAATCAAATAGCTTTAATTAAAAAGGAAAGTTGCTGAAGTGCTTCGAACTTGTTGTCACGCCAGGTTGAATGGAGACAAAAGGTAGCAAAACCATAAGTAGCTTCATCTGTTCTTTGAAACGAGCTTCAATTTTGCCCCTGACGAAACATAGTTATTTCGCAACTTTTTTTGAAAGTTTTGAGGTAGAAGAATATCTTAGTCCACTCTGTATTCCTGCTGCAGCCAAAAGCTATTAAATTAATAAATTTTTTGCCTCATTTGCAATTATGATCACAGATACCTTTGAACTTGACGTTAGTAAAGAAGAATAAATTTAATGAAGATTTATCAATTCCAACAACTGCTACGAAGTCAGTTAAGTTATGAGCCTGAAACAGTCAAGTGACGTCAGTGTCACAGATTCACAAAAGCGCTGAATATAATTTTGCAAGATAGTCGCAAGTAAAATCTTGCAAAATTATACTCAATTGCAACTTACAACATTTAGATTCATAAATAAGTGTAGATAAGAAAACATATTAAATTTAGTACATTAAAGTTTAGTTCAAATTAACACCATATATTTAATGTAACGCCTCTTAATAGAGGCTTGAACAGAACTAAAAGAATTTTCGGGAAACTAACAAACAAAAGATTTTTGTCTGATCTCCTTTCAAAACAAACTTCAATTTCAAAAACATTTTTCTTGTGTAGTTCGGCAATTTTTTGATTTGCTATTTTCTCAACAGCAAATATTATGAAAGTCACTTAGCAACTAAGTTCAGATAGAAGCAGAACTAAGATTTTTGGAAGCATGTGTTAAGCAGAAGTATTCAAAGCAACTGCAGCTTATCAGTGCCTCTAAGAACTCTTGACATATTATTTCAAAGGTTGAAGTTCCAATGATTAGTATTTATACCTGCATTAATCTTGTGCATTTCATGTTATTCCAACAGCATCACGTTTTCAAACATCCTAGCTAAAACTAAAGAGCTGCTACAATTTAATTGGTGATTATGGATATGCGATTACTGTATTATATTCTGATTTCAGATAACACAACTGTATTTTTGAGAGGAATTGATAACATTGCTTCATGATGCCCTTGTAATTGATTGGGTGGTGGCAGACGGGATGACTGGAGTGTCTTTTCGCCGCCTTCCGGCCTTACTGTGTCTGTATTGACAAGTGCAGGTACTTGTGTTAAGGCCAAAAAAATAAAATTGTTGTTGTTGTTGTGACGAAAAATTTTTAATTATATCATCGTCGGTGATGCACAGCAACAACTACTATTTTTATTTGCTATTGAGAACTGATGCAGTTCTTGCAGCTGATCACAACAGCTACAAAATTGGATGTTAGAAACTGTTACAGCAAATATTACGCTTGAAATACGGTTGAATTGTCAAACTATACTTTATTTGAAGGTGACATCCGTTGTTTGCTGGAATTATATGCTGCGGTTCTTCCATATTACGGATCTATTGATACTCAAAGAGTTAAAGCTTCATCAGCATTTTAAATACTTTCCGCAGCCTGATCGTTACCGGTTGTTGTTAATTTTGTGATGCTTTCCTGCTCTTATCATGTGATGCTTTCCTGAGACTAGTCAACAAAATAGCTATTGTTGTGGTAGAAAAACGATTATGATGCACCTACACGAATTGTTTTCAGCTGTTTATTGAAATTGCTTTCGAGCTTTTCTGATAATCTCCTGTGCTTTTCCGTTGAAACTCCTGCGAGCAACATTGTTTGAACTGAAATTTTGCCTCAAAACGCATCATTCTGCGATAGTCTGCATCCACGCTTTTCAAGATTTTAACGTCGCGTCTGCACATATTATTGAAATCAAGGTGTAGATAATAGTTTTGCAACAACACGCTTGTCACGAAATTGTTAACATTTGAAAAGAGCAAACAAATTCAGTATGATCTTGAGGGGTGTCAGAACTTTAGGATTTTTTATTCGTTTTAGCATTTTCAGCTACTTTCCAAACTTCCAGTAGCTTTCATATTTATAAATGTACACATTTTGAGGAATTGATTCAAAGCTGAGTTTGTTTACAGTAAAACTTTTGTAGAGCAAAGGTGATTGAACCATGCGAACTAGTTGCATATTCCTCATTGAAAAAGATGAAAACTTTGCATCACATTTGTTTGTGCTGTCTGAAAACTGAACTTTGTTGAAAGAGGTGAATATAAGTAGACTCATTATATCAAGACGGAAAATTATTTTTCAGTTCAGGTTACGTTAGCATACGTATAACACAACTGATCAGTCTAAATTGAGAGAACCTGTTTTACAGTAGAGTTGTTATATTCGAAAGTGCATCAGGGGTTTTGTGTCTTGAAATATCTTCTGTTGAAGTTCAGTTTCACGGGAAAAGAACAAAATGGCGAATGACCTGCATTGTCTGCGGTTTTGTTGAGCATACGACTTGCCAGCGAAGATGCTATCTCACGAGCTTCAAGGGCATACCGTGCTTTTCGGCAAGTTCTCCTGCCTTGTTTTCTGACTGGTGCTGGCCATATTTGCTTTTCGTATAGCTCAAGAGGTTTATATATACATTGCTGAAGTTTGCAACTGGCCTACTAGTAAATATGGTCTAGCAAGATAGAAGCGTATACGCAAGTTATAAAGATTTTTAAAGCAATGATGGCACTGCGTGAAGCTGGATTTGTAGGTTCTCAGCCAACGTTAGCTGATTGTTTGAATATAGCACCCGGACGAAGTTTGCCTGCTTCAGAGAAAGGTTACGTAAAAGCTTCACCAACCGGCCCAAGCGACTTACCATCTGGTGTGTTCGGCTACAGTAGCCCGGTCGCTGGCAATTTAACAGATTCAGCCTGTCGCAGTACTACAGGAAAAATTGTTGCGGGCAGTCCAAGCCCATGTAGTGCTGACAACACGGTTTGTGGCAGCATGTTGTTCACACCTACAGTTGTTTGCAGCATCAGCGAAGGGCACTTGCCCAAGAATGGACGTATTCAACCAGGTTTTTGCTGCACAAAAGAATCGGAACAGGTACAAGCCTCCGTTTGCCCTGCTGGTAATGTGCTTCCTGAAAGCGCTCATATTGAAACTACAGTTTTAGAACAGCAAAGCAATTTTAAGAATGAGCTCGATTCAGTTTGCAAGCCAACTGAATTTCATGCATCCACATATCCTTCCCAGTCTTTTGGATATCCAACAAATTATCATGACTTAAAGACAACCGTTCTTTACAGCTCGATCAACCCTGACTCGTCACGCTATTACGACACGACAAACGGTCTGCGTCATTCAGATGTCAACAAACAATATTTAAGTCAGTCCCATGCAAATGGACTCCATCACTGCGGCCCTACCCCGCCAGCCCATATTTATTCTTCACCCGGACAGTATTTCCCTTATCCAAGAAAAGGTGCAGTCAACGAAGGACTGTGTCCTGAACAACATATGTGGCTGAAAGAGAAAAAAATAGACAAGAAGGCAACAGAAACAAAACGTAAGATGATTAAGTTTCTATCATTTTTTTAAGTAAATCGTTTATTTGATAAAAATAGGCCATTTATTCCAAAAATATATTTGTTTGCAGTACACGGTCTGTAATGTAAACTTCGTTGTCTAATCATAAAACTGTAATCGGCGGGTTAGAATATATGCCCTGGGGAGTTACTCGCAAAATTAAATTTAGTATTTCAACGAAGTTGAAAAACATGTAAATGAGAGCAAAATCTTCAAACATCCGTTAACAAGCCAACCTAAAAATGCAATCAGTGCTAAAACGTAAACAATTTGCAAACTTTGCTTTGTAGCAGTTCTTTTCACTAGCCTTTAATTCATATCCTGCATCACCAAAAAAAAATTTCAGCAGGCGATGGGAAAGTGTTTTATGTTCCAGTATTATGAGAAAATGCGACTCATTGTGTGTATAATACTTTACAAAGATAGAAAACAAGTCGATCTAACATTTGCAAGCGTGCATTAAAACGAGTTCCTATCTAAAGAGGGCGCGATTCTTTTGCATGACTCTTTAGGATTTATTGTGATGAAACTTGGAAATCAATGAGTTCATTCTGAACCTGTAGGCATTTGATTCAGTGACCAGAATGCAAAGCAAAGGATGTTGCTTATGGTTCATTAGAACTGCATAATTGCAGCAAGATATAACACATCGATTTGATGCCAATTTTTCAATGGAAACATTTTATTCTGCGATGGTCTGCACTGTATATGGCTGTATGAAAACAAACGTAAAATGTTGTTGAGTTTCAAACACACCTAATACCATTGTTTAAGGTCAGCTTCGATGATGCTTATTTTCCAAGTATAATTTTCGGTTTATGTTACTGCGTAGTGTTCGGCGTCGACTGCAGATGTTGCTTCACAGTATTAAATAAGTTACACACAAAAATTTAAAAAATAAGTTTTGCGCAGTTTGTTAACAGTCACTTTGTGTGAAACAAAAGTTTTCAGCTAATTTAGCTGAAGAGCAAACAAAATTACGAAAATCAACTTATGCAAAAGTGTTTACAGACCTTGTCGCAAGAGATATACGATTACGGAGAATCAAGGAATCAAAAAACTGATGCAAAGAATGGGATTTTTTGCTCAAAAAGGGTTTTTATATGCTAATAAATCTGCTAGAACAGATAGTTGAAAGCCAAGTTTTGAAGTAAACGAAATCCAGTATAGATTCATCATAATTTCCTTAGTTTCATCAAAGTATTCAAAACTGTTGTTACAATTAATGAAAAATGTTTCACAGCCGTTAATTTCTGCCAAAAAGGAGAATTGCTCATCCACTACAGTCAAGCTAGTTGTCATAAGAATATTATATCGAATTTTAAACGCGTAAAAACCGCGTTACCTTCGCAGATTAAAACGGTTGAACTGTATTCGCAGTACTAACTTTTTCAATAAAACAAAATTAAAAAGTTGCTGCTGCCAAGGAAACGGCTATTTAAACTTCCTTGTATTTATATCAAACGCAATCACTGTGATCTTTGTAGCTTCGTTGAAAAAGGAACATCAGTGAAACAGAACTCCAGATTCGTTGAATAGACAGAAGTGATTCGTATCCAGATTCGTTGAACAGTGATTTGAAACAGTTACTTGAGGCTAGAATGAGTGGGTCACGTTGGAAGCAATTTTCGCACCCCTGTCATTGTCTAAGAATTTATCGGGGGACGAGCGCGACCCCAGCAACGCTGGGCGCGATGCTGGATCGGCGAAATTAGTTTTGCTCGAGCTGAGTTAACAAAATGCGTCATTTCCTGCCAAGATAACAGATGCATCAGGCACAATCGTTAACGCTAATGTACTTAATAAATGCATCGTCTCTTCAGATAATCAAGTTGACCTAAGGTTAGATAGAATGAAAATATTACTGGACAGCGATATATCATAAAAGAAGCAACCCGACCTGGCGAAATAGGTTTGATTTCAGTATTTATTTTTACCGATTTTCTCTTTCTGTTCTTCGCGCCGTAGGCAAGCTCGTAGATCGGCCAAGATAGCGGGCATCTTTGAAGCAAGAAACATCCATCAATCACTCTGGTCAGAGCTGTCAACTTTGTTTATCTTTACACCAACACTCAGTATCCACAGGGGCTTCTGCCGGCTTCAGTCGCTCAAGAATAGAGCATGCCAGGGTTAGTTTCTCAACTACCCTGCTGCTGTGCAATGTAAGAATAAACGCAAATTAATAAAAGTACTTGAAAAATGTTCAAATGACTTATTTCTATTTCATGCAACAAAACAATGCAGGATGCGAGCATCCCACGCATTTAACGCTATGATTATAACATTTGCGATAAGTAGCACAAAATGTACGCAATCCACCAAGCATGCTGGTGCGTACAACTTGTTACCTTATCCATTAAATTTACTGTCCACCATGCACGTAACACTGATGGAGTTTACTTAAACTGAATCTAAATCTGATAATATCTAGACATCGTAGCAAAAGCGGACAAATCTTTTAAATAAAAAGGAAAATCTTTGATATTATCATGCATCGTGCAAGAAATCCCAGTCACTCAACCAGGAGCTGGCAACACTGTTTCTCACTGTTAGGTTTTTCTTGTATGTCAATGCTTGCACTTTCATTTTGAACAAGAAACCAAACATGGTTTTCAGGATGAAAATATGCAGCCAGCAACAGATAATTTGTAGCAAAATGTCTTCCAGAGTAATCCCAATGACAATTAGAATATTTGTAAAGCGATCCTGCAATCACCCAGACTTTTTATCGACGTAAGTGTGAAAATATACTGTGAACAGGTGGGGGCGAGTATGAAAATACTTAATGCTCAACAGCTGTTTGATGCCCCCTGTAGGCGTCATGCAAAATTAGATGAGGCAGATATTGAGGTCTTTGTTCTAATCTTGCTTTCGTTGAAACGCATAAAGTTCTAGCAGGGCGACCGTATGCATGACTAACCTCCTGTAACAATCTTCACCATTCTTCTTCGCCAACGAAGGCAAACAGCTTCCTGCGCAAGGTCGAGAATCAGACCCAGTTATATTGACCGTCTCAATGAGCTGGCGTTCAAAAATGTTCCGTTGGTGGTCTGGAAAGCATCCAATGCTCGTTTGTTTGCAAAACGATGAGATGTTTCAACCACAAGCCATGAAAAACGTTTTGAAAACACAGTTTATGACATTCCATTTTCTTATGCTTGCGATTTTACAAGGACTATTTCCTCTTTTGAAAGTATTAGTCTCTCGTTTCAGTCGAATTGTATAACGGATTGCCCTTGCGCATTGCATTTTTGGGCCTTCAATGTGCCACACATTGTAGACTTAAACCACAAGTTAACCAAATACCAATAACAAGGAAGTCGTAAACCCTTTTTCAACCTTTACTAGTTCACGAAACGATTTACTAAAAGAAATGACAACTGTGTTGTGCTGAGCGAATGTTAATAGAATTAAGAAGCAACCAGAATCTACGAATGAGGCAATTATTTCCCAAAACCGTTTGAAAAGTACATTCAATCCGCAGCCTTAACAGACGGTGCTGCACCTTGTTGAGTGTGAAGGAATGTTGATTCTCCAAGCTCTAAACCAATCTACAAGGCTACTGCTCTCTGATAAAAGTCAGTCGTGTCAATATTTGTTCAAAAGATTCCTCTAACATCGGCGTGTTTCTGGCAGTCACGCTGTGTTGCTCCATGACCAACAACAGGCACTTGTATGAAGGATGAACCTACACAGTCAAACATATTACCAGTGCGTTGACTGCAGCCAAGTTGTCGCGCTCACTGCGCTATTTTCTTGTTGAAACTGAAAACAGAGCAGAATCGCTCGATCTGTTCAGATTATTGCAATGGACTAAGTGATGAAAAGAAATTGATGTTAAATGCAGTACGTCATATGCTGAAACGTCATGTGCTGGTTGTAATTTCCAACATGTTTTCTAAAATCTAAAGTATGAGGAAATGTCACACCTCGTTGCCAATCAGATCAGTTTTGGAATTAGAGCTTGGCACACAACAATGGCCGCATTTCCCAGCAAAACCAAATCTGCAGCAAATCAAAGTGCTAGTTTTACATATTTTGCACTTATCCTGATCTCACTTTCCCAGCTATAGTAGCCCGCAGGGCAATGACAAGTTTCCAGCAGTTAATTGGATCAAAGTAGAGTGTCAATTTTCTACAAGCGTATTACAGCTCTGTTAGTAGGAAAGCAAATCCATAAAGTTACGAAGAAAAAGCTGAGTTTTCCATCGAACGATTTTTCCTTCTGGATCTGTAGCTCACTATTAAACTACTGCGGAGTATGCTTCTTCATACTCACCATTCTTATAAATAGCTTTGACACAATAACATAATAAAACGAAAACAGCACACAAAGCTTCATTTGATTGGCTGGTTCATTCGACCGCGAGAGCTTGCTTATTTATTGTTGTAGAAGCATGATTGTGGACCAAGCAAGTTTTAGGACTAACAGCTGTCTGTCTCCTGAAACGTTTGTTTGGATGAAACCTTGCTCTGGATGATCGAGGTCGTTTTATTTTATTCAATTTCATTTTCCAAGCGCATTTTTTGCAAGGAAAAGTATTCATTCTAGAGTCGCGTCTCTTGGGCAAAAAAGAAACTGTTAATTTAATGTTACGGTAAAAATGTACAGTTGTGTAACCGATTGCCAGGCTTTCCAACAATGCAGAATCAGTCGTTTGTATTTTATTGTTGAAGTAACATCGCCTTTCACTCAGATCACACAAATCAAAACTTAATTGTATGGTCCTAGATAAGAGGTTCCCAAACTTTCTCGGACCATGTACCCCTTCAGCATTTCGACAAATGAGCATTTACCCCTAAAATTTCTTATGACAATAAGGCTAAGTTAAGCAACAAAAATCCACTGGATTTTTAATAGAACTTTTAGATTTTTAGAACTACAAAGGTAGACTCCATTTTCATGGCTCAAAGTTAATATATTTGAAAAAAAGCATGCAATTATTTTTGAAAATAATATTCACTGATATATGCATAAATATTTGGAAATAAATAATATATAAATATATTTTCCCCTTCTATTACTAACCTTAGATGTACCCCTTCAGATAAGCAAATTTGCCCCTAGGGGTGCAGGTACCCCAGGTTGGGAGCCCCTGTTCTAGAACTTGACGTGCATCTTAAAACTTCAACTGGGCGTGGACCCGGTAATAAAACCAGCGAACGGCCGTGGTGTTACAATTCGATGAGAAGTATAAAGTGGGCAGCAAAACAAAGAAGCTCAACTACTGACAGTTATGAAGATGTTTGGCTGTAAATAAAATTGTTTAAGACAATAAAGCTCACAGAAAACACAGACATTCGGAAGGCGATGGCTATTCATCGAAGAGAGGCAAGTGACGGGCAGGAACACTGGTTAATGCACTGAGGGTGGCTAAAATCAGATCAAACTTGCACACAGGCCAATATGCTAGCGGTGTTCCCTCTGACCACGGCCAGAGACAGGCGCTGGTGAAGCCACTGTACCTCTCTGGGGTCGCCTGAAATGTCAACAAATTTTTTGCGACACAGCTCAAGAAGGGAGCAGTGGACTTGCCATACACACCAGTGGTTTCGATTGCAACTGGTTGAAAGTAATAATTGTCAAGGTCATTGTATTTCCGCATTTGTCGGTATCAGCATCAGTTGCTACACTGCCTGGTATAGCGGCACTGACTATGTAGTGGCTTTCTGCAAAGGTGTCCACAACTGTCGCGTCCCATACAAAGCTCTTGCCTCTGTACCAGGGGTTCAGGGTCAAACCATCCGGCCTTCTTCTATCTTTCGTCAGACCAACGGGCTCAAGGACAGAGGGGAGACCAATGCGGGTCAATGATCATTTGAGGATGGAGTTTATGGCTGAATGTCTGGGGAAGTGGCCCGCATTTTTAATGCAGGAGAGGCCATGAAGCCCCAGCCTGTCAACACACTCACCACAGCGGCATTCCGTGCTTTTGAAAATATTGGCACCAGTTCGCAAGGCAATTGCGATTCGGAGCTCATCAGGGCTCAGCAGGTTTCCGACGCTAGCAATTGGGAAGGTTTCTGACCAGGCAGCGGTGTGGCTTTTCTGTGCAGTGAGTAGCCGGCAGTGGTTGGAAGGGCTTGGGGTGTCAAGCAGCGCGGCGAGTGCATCTTTGCAAGCGAGGTCATCCCAAGCCGATTGTGTTTCCTTTTGTCGTGGGGATGAATCATGAAGTGCTGACCAGGCGTCAGTTGCGTTGATTACTTCCCTATGAGGCAATGTGAGAGAGGGAAGCAACCTGTTGACGAGGCCCTGGCAGGCAAAGGACGACGATAGGAAACATGGCAGAGACAGGTCTGCGGCAGAACGGAGGCCAAGACCTCCATGTCGGATTGGTAGGGATGCTTGTGACCAGCTATCTTTTCCAAAAGTCACATTACATATCTTTTCCGTGTTTATTCTTATTGCAGTGTCGAATGCCTCAAGTTCCTCTTTGCACTTGAAGCATGGGGCACTACGCAACAGATATGTGAGTTTGGGGATTGAGAGGCAGCTTTTCAACAAAAAGAATGCTTGATGCGGTTCAATTAGCTCAAGATTTTCAGTAATGCTGTCAAGCACTTTGGTTTTTGCCTTTAAGTGTAGTGGGGCAGATTCCAGGTGCAGGGGGGACTCTAGTAACTGCCAATGAATGGGGTCAGGTATAGAGAGGGATGGGAATTGGTCTTTAAAGAGCTTGCTTGTTTGGGGCTTGTTGATGTCTGTGTAATTGATAAGGAGTAGCTCACATTTTGAGTTATTAATCTCCAGGCCAATCGATGATAAATTTTCTCTAATCATGGTGGCGTTGGTGAGCACGGTCTGTGGGTCTGCACCAATACATCCATCATCAAGGTACCAGATGTTTAGGTCAGCTTTGATCTTGGATGTTACTTCATATGGATGGCAAGGGCGAAGAGGGCTGGGCCGAGGGGGGCGCCTTGTTGCACACCAGTGGCCGAATCCAGATTGAAGTTTCCGTGAAAAAGGGATGTTTTTGAAGAATAACAGTCCCATAGGAAAGGATAGATTTCTGGGAGGTGTTTTTGAGCTTCTTGAAGAACGGTGTCTCGGCGTATGCTGTTGAAGGCATTTTTAACATCAAGTTTAACATCAAATTGTTTTATAATTAGTTTATTGCGGTGCATTACGGAAATGTAAGAAGTGCTTGTGGTTAAGGACAAAGCGTTTTCTAGTTCGTTAATTGTGACATCAACCTGTAAAGATAAGAAAAAACACAAACTTTAAGAGCACGAGGTTTTCTACGTGAAAAGACAAAGACGTGCGGACGTAAAGTTGTGTGACTGTATTGTCGCGTCACTGTTCATAGATTTTAGCAATAAATTTAGGTTGATGCAACAAGAAGACGTTGAAGCATCAATTTTATCTTTTCGCTGGTATGTTTAGTTCAGGTGCAGAAGTTGTCGCTGCTTTATGAAGCTACACTGCCCTCTTCGCACTATAGGCCGAGCTCTCAAGGAGCTGCTTAGTAGTGAAGGACTGCAAAGTCTTATGCCTTGTAATCGGATTATACTAATCATTATCCGATTATGCGAAGTGCGCGAGGCGGGTAAAGTTTTATCTTTCCTGTCTACAGTGTTGGCTTCAATGGCTGGACGAGCTGTGGCCACCGCGTGTGAACCCAATAACAGATTGATGGCATCTTCGTTGTGTAATGCTAAGACTGGCCCGTGACAGTTCTTTCATCACCCTTTCTCAACATTTAAGCAACAAATAATCTAATTGTTTGCAAACACAACACGTGTTCTAAATTGGGCAAGTAAGTACATTTGGGAAAGTTTTCAAGCTTCATACTTACTTGAAGTTTACTTTCACAGAATAAATTTAGATTTGGTTGGACACCATGAAGGAACACTGCACCGTTGCTTTCTTAAATGATAACAGCAGAAGTTAGAATAGTAATTCTTGTTTGACACATATGTTGCTGTAGCTACAATTCAAATTTGCAGGGTATATTAGATCAGCTCTTTGCTTGTGAATTACAACGCTTAATTTTAATAGTTTTCATCATTCCTTGCTTTCGGCTTTAGTTAAAAATCATTTCGTCTTTACATTGCCTGTATAATATTTTATATTTTGTTATTTCACAGACCCTCCAATATTTTGTTGACCTGCGCTCGTTTCATGGATTTTGGTGATTTCCACATTTGCATGTTTTGCAAAACCTCATTGGAGCATTGTCTGACGTGCAATTATAAGTTATGAAATTAGCAATAAAGCATTATGCAAAAAACCTAAAGAAGCTCAATTAAAAATCTTAATCATACGACTTTACTTCACAGCATAACGATTATACCTCAAATTATAAGCGATAATTATCACTCCAATGGCTAATTGCTAACAAAATTACAGAAAAAGGAAGAAAGAAAAAGCCAAAAATCCAGTGTGACAAAACAAGCAAAGATTAGTTTACTAGGACTGAAAGGAGTTAGAGAAAAGGATTTTCTAATAAGATTGCACAAACGCTAATGTACCAAATTCAAGTTTAATCTTCCATTTGTGGTACCCGTGTTACGCATTCACTGTGAAGTCACTATAGATATAGAAAAATGCAAGAAATAATGCAAGGATTTCCAGATATCTGAGTGATGTTCACACACTCTACAACTGTAGATCTGCAAATTGAGTCCATTGCGCGTCAGTGAGCCTTTCGAGTACACATCCAGTCATTTGAACGAAACTTCGAGCCAAGAGTCTTTAAACAAGGAAAGTCGTGTTTAAGTCGGGGCACCGGTGCGCAGTAATAAGCCATTACGAATTAAACACTTCCTCACTCAACACTTCTGACCATGCATACCTCACAAAAGAACATCCATTCTAAAATCAAATGAAAGCAATGACCTTCTAATATGTGCAAGGGCGTCTATAGATCACAGTTCTAGTGATAGCAATGTTCAAATAATAATGTACTTATTTCTTAATTTGTTAGCAGAATATGTGCTGCCACTGTTTTGCTGCAAGGCCAGAAAAACAAGGAAGGCGTTGTGTTTGTGACTACAAACTTCATCAATATTGGAATTAGATCCACATAAAAATTCTTGAAAATAACACCGAGGCCACAACTTGGTGTTATCTAAAGACCGAAAGTTTTTTGAAAACGTTTTCAGTGCTTTTGCCAAACCACAAAACCATCATTATCAGTTTTACAAAACAGTGGGAAGTAAAACAACAGAAAAACAGTTCAACAAATTAGCTGAAAAACATCTGATGAAGTGTTTTTGCAAAATTGCAAAAGCAAATGCAGAAATTGTAAAATGCAAAATACTCAATAGAAGCAGAAACAATGCTACCGTCCGTCGTCACTCTAGACTTTTTCGAACTTATCAAAGAAACTGTTGAGCAAATTATCTTCTTGTTCGCCTTAAATTGCCTTTTCATAAAACTTTTCCATTCTGCATTGTAGAAAACACTATGACTCTTGGAAAAGTTTAGGGGGGTATACTGTGTGACTTCATTTTGCTTTCAGGAAACTTTGGAAGTTGCGATAAGTGCAAAACCGAAAAAAACAAGCAGCAAAAGGATTAATCTTCGTTAATGGCACTATTGTGTTTTTAGTTGATTTCACTAAAATGAAATCATATGATTCGGAAATGCATCCGCTGGCAACTTATTTCCTGATTTTTGCCAATGATTATGATTGGTTTTATGCAAATAGTGCCCAATCACAGTTTGCGATCAACACAATGTGTCCGCTGCTGCTTCAGTGTTGGATTTGAAAAACGGAAAAGAGCTTTGTGAAAAAAAAAACAAACCAATTCAGACATCCCTCCAAATAATTGGGCGCAATAGAAAGTGACCTTATTGGGAAATAAAACCTGCAAATTGTACTCAAGAAAATATCGACAGGCCATTTAAAATTTTTAATATTTGCTTACAAGTAAAGTGTGTTGCGAGTACATTCAATTTTGCACGTTTCTGATATCTTTGGTGCTGCCATTAGAAGGTAAACATAACCTCACAAAACTATTCCAGAAGTTTACGTTTATCTTTCGTGGAGGTTTTGCCAAAACTTTCCATGAAAATCACAGAAGTAGCCATGGGGCCAAGAGGGCCATGGCCTCTTGTTTTTAGCATATCTTGTCGTTTTTTGCTTTGAGAGGCGGTGTCCCAAACAAAATATTATTGCTCACTTAAGGTCAAAATACTTTGGCCCCTCCCAAAATTCCGGGCTGGCTATGCTACTGATGAAAATAAATTTGACTTCCACGATTTATTTTTGTGAAAGGAAAATAAAATATTTTGTTGTAGAAAAGCCAGAAAAAAATGTATACAACCCTGGACGAAGCAGTAAAAAATATGCATTGCGTCAATGTTACTAATAGGTAGAAAACTGAGCGACTATATTACAAAGAATCAGAGATATGGATGAGAACAAGATTATATCAGGCGTGTAAAGTACATTCAAGTATTTGCTTCTTTATTCGTCCTGATGTTACTCACAGCTATAAGAGCAAGCAGCAGAGCAGAAAGTTACGAGCTTCTGAATTGCAATATGCTTTCTGGGTGAAACGAAGGCCACATAAGTTGCAGTCGACAATCAAAGATTGGTTGCTGGCTGGGACGACTATGCATGCATTTCCCTGAATTTGTCTGTCAAAACTGTGACTAATCTTCTTAGCTTCCATTCAGGGTTTTTTTTTCTTGTGAACAAGTTTTATTGCCATGTACGGATAGTGGACGAGATAACTAGAATGAAAATTTGAAATGTTTTTTTAGCATAAATCAGGATTGGCCTGGTGCAGAGCAAATCTTGGATGTCTTGAAGTCTTGTTAGAATCAGCATGACAAATGCCAAGGATTTGAATAAAACTTATAGCTTGCCCTTTTTGAAAAGCAAGATTCAGTGATGGGGCGAGAAGTCTCAGGCCCACCAGCAAGCGGGTGTGACGTCAGCACACATGAAAAAGTGAACCAGCTTAACGTCAATCGTAAGTGTAGCGAGGAAGATCGGCAGAGGGAATTAAGAAGAATGGCTGACTCAAAAGTCGAATGATGAATAAACAGAGAGACGTTGATGACTCATCTATACCTAATGTAGGCCTATGTCCTTACGTAAGATTGACTCTGATGTAACTAATGTATCCATCCACGAGCCAAAGTCAAAATTTCAAGTTTATCAGAATTAGCAACGTGGTCAGCATGTTCTTGCGCCTGATTAATTAACTTCGTATTCAGCGTTTTTTGTGTTTCTGTTACTAAGATTGCGTTGATTATAACTGGTATAAGTTTGAACGTAGCAAGAAGTCCAAGAGGAGGGGATCGATGTATGGTTTAAAAGATAATATTGCTCTGTGACCGGAATGTTTTATTTGGGTTTAAATGCGTCGTATACCCAAACTTCTATGAAGTGTCCAATTTGGGGAATTTAATTTACCCCTGCAGATGGTTTTCAGGTACAGTAAAGCAATAGAGGAAGTTTGAAAACTGTGTTTCGCATGGATTGCGTTGTTTGATTTGGAACATGCTGCTCGTACCTCTTTTGTGCGTTGATCGCTTCTCGGTAAAAATTTGCAAACGCAAGCGGAAATTAATTGCAGAAATCCAGGCAACCATCCTAAACTTTCTCGCTTCCTCCACTGAACGTTGCAGATGATAAAAACAATTGTTTTCGAAACACCCGACCTGGTTTGCTCCAATCATTGTTTTTTGCAGTGTCATTTCTAATAAGACTGGCATGGTTTGTAGACACCATCGTGGTCGAAGAGCTCAATCTTTACCCGTAGAACTCCTTGCAAATTGTGTTAAAGCCAGGCTAGGATGTGGTCCTGTGGAAGTGGTTTGACACAACAATGCAATTTTCGTACAGTTAACATCTAGCTTATTTACATATTTACTCAAGAGCAAATGGCAGTGCAAAGTCTGATGTGTCTGCTGGTTTTTGAAGGAATTATTGCTTTTTGAAGGAATTACTCACATACACAAGAATTGATTGCTTTTGTCAGCTTGTGTAGCTGTTTGGCAAATCAGTAAGTAAATGCAATAAACTGAAACAGGGGGAGCACAACTGCTTTTAGTTAAGGTCAAAAATTAGTTCAATGCTTGATATAAGGCATTAGTTTAAGGGTTAGATCATTTCAAAACTTCTTTGTCTTAGACTTATGACAGTTGCAAAATTGCACTATCTAAACTCTGGATCAGGTATGGTATAACTTCATCCAAGAAAAATGTGCTTCGTTATACTGTAAATCAAATAGTGAAAGTGTGTGGATGAATTTGTTTTTAGTTTATGAAAATACTTTACATGATTAGCTGGAGTTGTTTGAAAAATCATAACATATTCTTCTCTAAAATTATTCAAAAGCACTTCCTCAAATTAGAGCATTGGGTCACAGCTGAAATTCAATTAGAGAAAAATCAACAAATGCTTTAATGCAAAGTGTAGCATTATTTCTCAGCACTGCGGTTCTTAGCCACATAAAGGAGATGTTACGTCGCTGAATTTTATCTCATTTGCATCACAGAACCTTGCCTTGCTAGTAAGATGGAAAGACAAAAAAAACTCATGAATTTTATCGGGAAGTCTGATCAGCAGCGTTCATTTTACTTTTATCAGGAATTCGACCCACAGGCTCCTCTCGGCGACTGCGCACCGCATACACCAACACACAACTGCTCGAGTTAGAGAAAGAATTTCACTACAATAAGTATCTGTGTCGGCCACGACGAATCGAAATTGCCACACTGCTCGACTTGACTGAGAGGTAATTGGAAGAGACTGGTTTCTTGTAACTTTAGAGTTGTGACCTTTACGTTTACATATTTTTACCGATCATGTGTGGGTGAAAAAGAAAAACTATCATATTCAGGAAGCGTTTGCAATTTCGTTGAACGTCGCAATTTTAGACACCTGCACATAATTTGTCTTCCACTGTAACTGATCTTCCATTTTTAATTTGTTTACTTTATCGGTGAAGCAGAAAAAATTTCAACGAAACAAAGGCTTCAGTGTATTTCTGAAAGAGAAAATGTTGCATTTGAAATTGTCGCAGTGAAACAAATTAAATATCCCCGGCTGCAAAGTTAACGTTGATTGATCAAAATTTTCTGTTGAATAAAACACTGCGATGAAAACACGTATTTTTTCGTTATTTTGCCGCATTTATACGATCACCGACGGCAAAATAACAAACAGCCTATCAGCAGATAAACACTATACTTTACACGCTTGTATGTTGTCATGTGTAAACTAACAACCAATTTGTCTATTAGCAAATTGTTTATCGTTCCAGGCAAGTTAAGGTTTGGTTTCAAAACCGAAGAATGAAGCACAAGCGACAACAGCAGCAAAGTAGCAAGAATAAGCAAACCTCCGATGTTGACTCTGTGGATGAAATCGATGAAGCGGATCCTGAAAGTGACCGAGCGGATCGTTCTGTTGATGCTGATGACGTGTCTAAGAGTCTTGGGAGCGACGATGAAAGTCTTCATGAAAGCAGCTCGAAAGAGAACGAGGAACCTAAGAAAGAGTCGAGACAGAGCGACTCAAAAGAAAAGGAGGGAACAAAAATAGAAAAACCACCTGAAAAAGCAAAAGAATCACCTTCTGCTGACAGTGAAGCAGTCGAAGAAAGAGTTAGAAAAAAAAGTTTTTCTACAGCATCTATCTGCGAAAAGATATCGACGTGTAGTTGCAGTGAAGAGTCAAAACCTAGGAAAAACCTCAGTAACAATTCTTCGCAGAGTCATGTTTCAGATGATTGCTGCTCGCCGATGTCACGTGACGAGCGGAACACGCCAGGCGTCGTTGACATGTTGACTTTATGTCCTTCTCCTCAAAAAGGAAGATGCAAAGGACCAGTGAAACACCCATCTGCCTTTGAGTCAGAACCATTCTTGAAAAAAGCAGATTCCCAAGAGACTACAAACGTATGTGGCCAGCAGCAGCGTATGAACATATTCAACTCTAATTTACCAGAAGAACCTGGTTTTCATTCACGTGATGTTGCTCCTAGCTTCAATTACAACCATGGAACCAATCAAGCCATCACAGATTCAGTTTGTAGTAAAAAGAAACTTTTGCAGAATGTTGAAGTCAAGCCTGGCATGAGACTAGCTGGCAACATGGCTGGAAACATAGCGCAACAGCGCCCACTAGTGCCTCAAGAAGATGATTGCATTGAACAGTTTTCTCAACGACTGCATCAACAACAACCTCCCCTTCAGCAACAAACTTATCTTGAAGCGAAGTTTGTGAACAACCCTGCAATGACAAATACTCCAGAACTATTGAAGGCAGTGGCTGCGCAGAGGTTCTTCAACGAGAGTGTTTCGGTCAACGCTGGAGGGCAGCACAAAAGTGCACCGAAGGTAGATGTTCCCTCTGGGATACCAAACAGCCACTGGAACACGCAAAGCCGGCAAATTTTGCCAAAATCGGAATGCGTAACTTCCGCTTTTCATCCTCTTGTTGTACCTTCAACTTACAACCGCTTTAGCAGCGTTGAACGAGTTGCACAGAAAAGACACAAGTCTTACTCGAGTGAGGGCAATGCTAATATTGCAAGCATGATCGAAGAGGACAATACATCTGACCTGCGGGTGTCATTGCGCGAAATGTGCAAATACGCTGCTAAATCTGAACACGACAACAGGTCTAGACAAATATCTATGTCTGGGTTCCCCACCAAACAAGAACCGAATTATAGTTGGGTAAAAGAACCATCACCCTCTTACTATTACCCCCAAGCATTTGAAAACGGTTTTCCTGGTTCATATTCAACGTATGAAAGGGGGTTCTATTCCCAAAGTCCACCAGACGTGGAAGCGAATTGCAGAGAAGGAAGAACGAAATTTGCGGAGTATGACCAAACATTTACTTCTGCTGAAACTTTGTATGACGCTGAAAGCAATAGGACTGATGGACGGTTGAGTGATCCGGGAGCTTTCTTCCATTCACACACCCAGACCTGCCAGGAGGACTCTCATTCAAGAGCGTTGTTGCCGATAAGTGGCAGAACCTTCCTACGCACAGTGTCCACTGAGTATAGTCACAGGGTGTGTTCAAATTTTCGTGATGACCTAGTCGCGTCTTCTATATCACCCGACAATTCCAAACCGGTTCCGCACGTGAAGATTTCCCAAACAGCCGGCTTGCTCAGCAGTGCGCAACGCTTGCTGGACTTGTAGACGCAAACGCTGTTGAGCCACTGTTTTTCACAGTTTTCAACGTTACTCTCTTATAATACTTTAGACCAGTGGTTCCCAACCATTTTGGCCATGACACACTCCACAACGCAGTTTTCTTCGCGCGGCAGCAACGATTATGACTGAAACATAATTAATGGAAACGGCTTTTTTGGAAGAGTTATATACAATACGTCACAATAGCTTTCAACGAAGACATTCTCAGTTTTGAAAATTTCGCGGCAAGCCTGTTGGGAAGCACTGCCTCATACGTCACATGGAACTTTACGCTAATTTTCTTTCATGAAAATGCAAGGAAGCATGCTTCATTAAAATCAAACGTCCCCAAAAGTAATGCATGACATACAACTTTTGCACAATGACTCATCAACGATTTGTGTTTGCTGATTGCGATCGAATTTTGAATGGTTAAGCGTACTTGTTTTGTAGCCGGTCAATATAAACAATTGCAAGACTGCAAGGCCGAAAGTATTTTTGAAAGCTTGATGGTGTTTAAATGAGTACAGACCAGTATTGTAGGTATACGCTCGGAATGTGAACAAAAGCATAAGACTGAAATTTTGAACCTTTCAGAAAGCTATAATTTACACCACAAGTTTGATTGGATTAACTGCTTTTAAGTGTCAGATATTTTGCTCAATGTTTCCATTTGCTCATGCTAAGGTTTGACTCTTGAACTCTCATGTTTCATGACTAAGCAAAAATAACGGAGAAGTTGGTTTCAAAACATGGTATCCAAGCTTCCTTGGCGCAATAGAAATATCCAAAAAGGAACAGCGATAGAAACAACGGAAAATAAAAGATGCTTCGTGTCTCTGTGCAGTTCAAAATGATTTGTTATGGGCATGCACGTCGGGTTATAATTACCTTCGCTTAAAAACAAACACATTCTGTAGAAATACTTGTGCAAATATTTGCGGCAGCCACTTGAGAGATTGTCGTGAAAAGAGAAACGGCTCAACTGGATAAAATACCACTGTGCCGAAAAGTGCCGCGTTCAGTGCTTCATCCACTGAATTAACAATGAGAGAACTGCTCAGAAAAAAATTACATTTCCTTTCTAACAGCTGTTTTCTCTGTAGCTGTTCAGCGTTTTCAAACTGCATTTCAGTCATAGTCTGTGTATTTATGCGTCCTAGTGATGTTTCAGAGCAAAATACTGTGTATACATCGTCTAGCCAAAATCCACATGAAAAGAAGATGATGTATTGTCCTAAACTCACATGATCTCCTCCAGCTTTGTAAACCTAGGAATGAAGCTTTAGACATAGTGATAGTTTTATTAAATGTATCAGCATACCTCTGCCCCTGTTTGTACTCAAATACGTGCAAAAGATATTTTTGACGTTATCATCACCTTAAATTCATGCTTAAGGTTAATGACTGACTGCCATTAACAAAATGGTTTTGCTGAAATACTTTCTCACAGGATCGCAGGGTGCAGCGGCTCTGACTCGTACTAAAGGTGAGAGAATGTGCTACAGCGTTTGCCATTATCTTTGTTAGAAAATAAATATTTTTGTTCACCAAATTTATTCCAGCTTGAAGTAAACCTTCCCTAGTTAAGTTTTTCTTCTTCTAGATCTAAATGATCGGTTCTTTTCTGGTCCGTTCCCGCTTTGCAGTACTTCAAAACATGCCTTGGGTAAGACACGGAACTGCATCCGTAGGAAAGGCTCCACCTTGGGTCTGTGGAGTTTTGAGGGATATAGAACAGCCTCTTGATTGCAAACACTCCTGTAGGTCCACTTTGACCCCAAGCGGTAGCTTCGTGTCAGGGCCTCATCTATGAGTTACATAGTACTCCACGACTTCGCCACCGTGCTAAAGCAGTGCCCAAACAATATTCGGGTTCTGGCATGGGGTTGCAGCCTGATGGTGCTGTCAGTGGTCTTGGGCCCTCCTTTCCACTGGCCCAAGTGCTATCAGGCGACGACGGTGGCGTTAATCCTCCTTCATCCTAATCTCTTTTCAATGCAGGCTCCTTCTCTTCAAACATAGTTTTCTAATTTTGTAGATGAGGAATTAATTACTGAACTCAATGACTTCCAGAACGAACGAACTGCAGAGCATGAGACCTGCAGAGACATGCGGTTGGATGCTTTGCCTGAGTCTAATCCACAAATCAGGTTCCCACATATATTTGGGCGGCAGAAGTTAACGTTAGTGGAAGTGGCAGAGAGCACTTCAAATGTAAGTGCGTAGAATGAGGGGGATGTAAAGAGATATTTCATTATGCAAGTTGAAAAAGTTGGCCACACATTATTTATAGCTAACAAATCAAACTTTCTTTGCACTTCATTTGCGAATCCTCAAATACACCTGCACCATATCCATGTTTTAGGTGTGGTCAAACTGCCTGAAGGTATGTATGAAGCTTTGGTTGACTATTTCATTCTTTTAAATATGTAACAGAGCTTTCACTTATTAATTACAAGTAGATTGCTCGCTGTCAATAACCAGTTACAAAGAGGCATACAAAATAAAAACCGAATTGAGCGTTTTTTAACAAATGCTTCATACTTTGCAATAAAAATGCAGGGTATAGATAATAATCGAACATGGTATCAAATAATTTAAATTGTTTTCTCTTAAAAGAAGTAATACAAACTGCTTTTTTAAAGGTTTTCGTGATTTTCTTGAACTTGGCTATCAAACTTTAGGCTGTTGCCATTTTTGTGGTATACCCATTATGTTGTCGTACACTATAAATATTTTGTAGAAAATGATCATGTATGAAATTTTCCTTTCTGTTTCTCCATATTATATTTGTTTGACAGAACGAGCACTTCATTTAGACTAGCTAGAGCAACTGCTGACTGTGTTACTGTAAGAAAAAGAACAAGCTGTCCGGTCTAACTTTTATTTAACGAAGACAATTCGTTTCGTCCTACGCTGTAGAGCAGGTGTTGACAAGCACGGGGCCATGGGCCGGATACCGGTCCTTGAAGAAATTGTTACCGGGCCTTGAGGGATCAAGACCAAATTTGTCCAAAAGTGATTGGAACGACTGTCACGAGGAACACATTGCGAGCGCCATTGACTACCATAACCCTACAGGCCAGAGCACCTTTCTGCGGGAAAGCAATCCCAGATCTCTCATTGAATCTGTGCCATGATGACTTGCGAGCTGTAATGAATTTGCATTTGCCAATCATTCATTATTTTAAGAATCGGTGGCAAAACAATGCCAGGCTGAAACCGGCCGACAGTGCGGAAAAGTTGCCGACCCCTGCCGTAAAGCAACTGGATACCTTCGTTCAGAGTAACAACGTCCGTTGCCACTCCATGACAACCTGCCTGCACAGACAACTTGTCTTCACCATGGTTCCAGAGACTGCGTTAATGCCTTCGAACAACAACGCGCCAAGTCCTCGTTTTCGACATGTATCCGTTGTTACGAAACATACTAAAGTTTTGTTGTTCATTTGCTTTATTTGCATTCAATTCGGTAACACACAAAGGCGAACGAGAATAACACAAATGTTTACATCAAATATCCCCGTAGGATTGTATGATTTAGATTGCCAGGTGGTGTGTGAGTGTCCTAAAAAGGTTAGAATATTGTATAATTCGAAATTTCGTACAAAAAACATGTAAGCGCGAACTGAGGACGAAAGGTAAGCAACAACACAGTGACACACACTACCCGGCGCAGTTGAGGCGTTCATTGTGACGTCAGTTCTCAACTTCAAGAAACTTCTCAAAAGCTTTACAGCATTTATGGGCAAAGTGCTGCATCGCCGAAGCGCTTCGCCCTCTGTCTTAAAAACCAAAAACGTCAACAGTCTGCCCGAGAAGCATTTCTGCCTGCAGGTCTCGCTCTCGACCGATGAGCTTCAATGTAGGTGGCTGTGTTGGGAGTTACCGGTAAGCCGCATCACTCGAACAAGTTTTCTCTGGAATCGTCTGCTTATATACTTTTGCTGCCTTGCAGAACATTCCTTGTGGGTGTTTCGCAACGTTGTTTCGCAACCTCTGCCCGCTCTGCTTGGGTTGATTAGCATATTCCGGAAACATGTATTCAGGGTTCATTAGCATACACGTGACTAGGGTAATACTTCGGGAAGGCTTGCCGTGCCACCGAACACTACGGGCACATTTGCAGATACATAACTAGAAACGCAATACGCCGGAAAAACGTGTTTATGATTACATTTATGTTCACTTTTGCCATACAAATACTAAGGGCACATCAAATGCCGATGCAAATGATAAAATGTCTTGTTATTTCATTCAACACAACAACTTAGTGTGAACGTATTCATTTTTATGTATACATCATGTACAGGCGTAGACCTCTACACGTATGAATGAGATCTGTGTAAAATCTAAGTTCCTTCTAATACTGATGGTTAATTGAACAATGACATGAAGAACGTCAACAAACCAGAAACATATGTACAAACTACCTTTTGTGAAATGCGGTGTTCTCAATACGCAGACATGGCTAAAATATATTGGTTAAATTCATATCGAGGTATTCAGAATTGGAAAAACAGCCAAAGAATGACTAACTAATAACAACGCAACCTAAGAATGTTGCTATTTATTCACCAAGTTATACAGTGTAAAGTCCCGGACATGACGCTATAAGTTGCAGCCGGTGATAGGTTTGCAGTTAGGGACTTCTGCAATTTTGGGGTAATTAGAATATTCTTTAATGATCATTATTCCCAGGTCCATTCTGACCAGGAGTGTTGACGTCTGACAGGGATCCAGCTGTGGATCACATTTTCTCTTTGAAAGTCTGGACTGAGGTCTTCAGCCATGCAAGGCAATTAGTCTGTGCGTGGGGAACCGATAGGCGGGTGAGGAATATTTCTCCTCTGGCCGCCTCTGCAACTGAACCTGGACTCAACGTACTTCCACGCCTTCCTTCAGGCTCTCCAGGGGTTGCAACAAAGTGCGGTCTACACGATGACTGGGCAACTCAGTAACCTTAACCCTCGCCTGCAGGGCCGGATTTAGCTAATGCGAGGCCCTAGGCTAATCCATTTGTGAGGCCCCTTCTCACAAGGAAAAAATGGAAAAGCGTTTATCAATTTGCGCAAAGACGAAAATGACGATGTGGACCCACTCGAGGGTACGCTCAATAAAAATTTATGACACCTTACTAGGGTGCCCTACCCCACGAGATTGTCAATCTCCTTAGGCGAACCGACCGAAAACGTCACGTTTAAATATTTGACCAAACACACAGCTCACGTATTTCACAAGTTTTACATTCATTTTTATCTGTCCTTCCTTCTTTGGACATCGGCGCTTTGCGATTCATAAATTTTGCAGTTTGAAGAAAATGAAAATAAATCGAAACAAATCACAACTAAACGTATTAAACGAGCTCTCACGATTAATAGAAGATAGGACTATATGACTTAATTTTGAATTTTCTATGTTTTTATTGTAATAGGTAGGATACTGCTAGCCCTTCATATACCAGTTGTCTACAGTATGTCCCTAGGTGGCCAGGTGCATATCAAACACGAACAACCCACAAGTCCATTCGCCTGATTAACACGTAACAATCAGTACGATTCAGCAAACACACCCAAAGGGGTTGTGAGTATGACGACACTACAACCTGCGGATTGACCAACCATGGAAACTCGTGACTGATGTCACCACCACAAGATTTGATGAGGTGAATACAACTAAATTTCATGAACAGTTAGGACATAAATTGTTGTCGAATATTTATAGAACTCATCTTGCATCGGTAATTGACTCTTCTGCTTACCACAGTTTGCTGGAGTCCTTCTTGGACCCTTAGGCCCTAGGCTTAAGTCTACAAAGCCTATTGGTAAACCCGGCCCTGCTCGCCTGGACACGCTTAGGAAAAATTTTCGAAGCGATCTTCTTCTCTCGTAGAAGCTCAGTGGCTCGCACACACACAAATGATAGTGTCTTTGGCTTCCGCCAGGCTGTGTTGAATTCCGCAACTGTAATCAGTAAAGTAAGCACAGTAGAACTTTAATCAAAAGAAATATTTAAACTATAAATAACAATAGGTAAAAAATTCAGCAATTTAAAGTTTTGGATCTGTTTATTGCGTAGGTACGCAAATCACCTCACGGAACAACTGAGGTAGTATACGTTGCTTGGGCAATTTTCACGTGAAGATGCATCTGCACCAGAAGCTCTGTGGTAACTTTCGCTGACTTGGTGTGTCTTTAATCTACCAGCATCACAGTCAGAAACTCAATTTAACATTTCAGTGACATTTGGTAACGTCTTACTACTCAAGCCCTGTAAAAATATTTAAAACCAAGAAATGTTGTGTCGCTTGAAGACAAAACTTCAATCGTTCTAGCGACGCCGTTGGACTCAAACAGTCGTTTGGTGACGAGTCACGTACAAAGTTTACACGTAAGGTTTTCATGGCTTATGCTTCAAGACAGTGCCAACGTTTCTGGCTGGTGCAGTCTGATGCTGCGCAATTTAATGACAGCTCATTCGTGCACCAAAAAGTAGGTTGTTTTACATGCGTGTCCAGCTGAAATACACAAAAAATAACTTACTTTTGTCTCCTATTTATTAAGGATAACTTTACACGCTATTGATTCCAGTATTTGTTAATGTATTATCCACACGGTTAAATTAGTGGGTTCGTTCTTTTATGAGGAAAGAGACAGCATTTCACACATGACCAAATGATACAGACTTAGTTCATGATCAGCCTGCATGTTCCGTCATTTGATTTTAGTGACGATTACATGTTTATTTCACTCTTTACAAATCTACTTCATCACAAATGCATTCAGCGAAATTCATGACACTCAGACAAACTTAGATCACCGCTTTGCATGAAATATTCCTAACTAACCTGTGAAATAGTTTTACATGCAGTAGTTCATCAGAGTTGCAGATCTGTCATACCATTATGCCGTAGCACGTCTCAATGCAGTCTGAAATCGAACAGTCAAGTCGCTTCGCAGTATGACATTCTGGTTGTACAAAGCTGATATCATCTTTTCTGACTTTTAAAAATGAGCTTCAATTATCACAGATTTCATTTTTTTCTCAATCTTTAATTAGGGCGGAAAATAAAACCTTTGTTTTTCTCTATCAATAAGTCGCAATACGATTTAGTCTTCCCACCATAAACTGTCTCAGCAACTCGCTTCTGTTAAGCGCGTAGTCCTTTCGTAAGTCACAACATATCCCAGTGGTTTTTGCCGCAGCAAGATTTCGTCGTGCCACCGCAGAGGTTGAGCTCGAATGAAAGACTTCCACTGATTCCCTCCTCACTTACATAGGAAAGATCATTTATTTTGCGCATGGCTTGTGACCAAATCAAACTATTTTCCATGTTTCCTGCGTGTGAGAAATTTTTAGTTTTGGGGAGATTTAGCTTCAGATTCTCGTGACTTTTTGTCTCGTTTTCGCGACAGTGTCCTTGGGTTCCCCCCAATGTTCTTCTGTTTGAGCTCGGGTACTCGCACGTTGATTTTTCATTAACTTGCATTCGGAATGCTTGGATTTGTGTCACAATGATGGAAATTTGGTTTGAGCCCAATACATCACTTTGCCATGTCCTTTTACCGTTCGCTGCATTTGACATGCATGTGCTTTCGCCATCCTTGTTCGCTCTTTTTCAACGTATGGACTTTTGGACTTTGAGTGTCAAGGACGTCACGGTAGTTTCTACATTCAAATCTCCTAACTAGAATTTGGAAAAAAGCGATACACATATATTTATACACAAACACATAACATATGATATATACAACACGTCTTGCGTTTACCCCTAACATTGAAAATTACCGTTAACATTATTGTAATTGTTTACATTATCATTGTGAGGTCTTCATTCTAACGTATTCAACGGTGCTTCCAGGGTCAGGTCTGGTCAGATTTTCTGGCTATTCACAAACGTCTTCTGCATCTTTTTCTTGGCTATATATGCAGCGAACCAAAGGTTCTGCAACAGTTGTGGCGGGGGATGAAAACGCAGTTATGATCTTTACAAGCAGGAGACGAGGTCACTGAAAGACTCACTCAAAGCCAGCCGCAGTTGTGACTTGGATTAACATTTCATCAGCCTCAGATGGCTTTCCAAGACTTTCAACTTGTCATCAACTGCTCCAGGCTTCCTTTGGTGTAGACAGCTCCTGCAGCACATGATCGTAGCATGTTGACGAATTGCTCGAGGAACCAACGATGCGGCATGGAGTTGAAGCTTACAAAATAACACCAATTTATAAACTTGCTTGCTAACTGCAGCCGCGGACAGCCAGACAGAAGTTTCCATATGTTGATGTGACAAGCAACAGCCTAGAGCAACTAAATAACTGATACGTGGGTTTAATCTGCAAAATACGACAGGAACTAAATTCGCTGAAGTAGAACAAGATAATTTGCAGAGTCGCGCAATAAGAGTATATGGAAAATCTCTGTTTTTGCCTCAACTTTGCGCAATGGCCACGAAGGGCTGTACAACTTCATAGTTGCAATTTTCTGTCTAAATCTACCTAAAACAGTGTTAAATTTTCCAAAATACTAAACACTCCGGTCATATGTTGATGGCAGCTTTTGCATCTCACTTTAAGTTGCATTTGAAAAGCTACCTTTAACTATCTTTGTATAAATTGGCGGTTAGATCTTTCTCGCAGACGTATGCATGCAGTGAAGCAAGACATTTGTATCTATTCTGAAGTAAGCTTCGTGGTCATTTGTCGCAACATCGCAAAAACTTCGATGCCATCATATCATAGGCTTCGATACTGGAGAAAGTGTTGATCCATGATTATATCTACCATCACTAAAAGTAAAACGACATAGCGTCACTTTGAGTAAATAAAAATTTTCTATTGCCAACACCTTAGACTAACACTTTATTACATCAACACCACACCAACTGTTAATATATTGGTAAACCTGTTCTTGATGCGAGAACATAAACCCAAACCATACATGGTTATGAACACCAATATAATTGTAAGGTTATTTGCCACAAGTATCAGAGCAAATAGTTTCATGTTAACCTAATCTGTGCTGTAAACTTGTCAGCTTCAACCAATGAACCGGCAATGTTTCCGCATAACTTTGAGAGTTTGCTTTTCGAGAAATTAAAGATAAAAGTTTTCTGTAAATCGTTGATCATTGATAAAAAATTGACAGGTTTCTTGATTATACATAGTTTCACGTTTTTTTCATTTCGTATATTCCATGCAAGACTTCAGTTTCTACAACATCTTAAGAATATATCATTCAACCATGTTTCATCTTTCTGATATCAAATGCCATTTAAATTTCCGAACCGAACGGGCTGTATTTATTTTTAGCGTTTTTGAAGGTACAGACAAGAATCGGGAGCAGTTTAAGTCAGTTCCATCAAGCACTAACTCCCAAGGTTACCTTTTTTCGCAGTATGAATTGTGCAACTTCGAGTGAGGACCACTAAGCAGATGCAATATTTTCTAAATATTAGCAACCACAAAACTGGAGTATAATAATTTGTCAAAATTTTTTCAATTATTTTATTGCCTGTTTCGTTTTCTGGGTCGCTAAGCTTGGATACATGTAATTATCTGCATGTAACTAACACAAAGAAAGGAAAGCTACTTATACACTTGATTTGTTGCAAATACAATAAGTCAAAATACTAGTAAAACGCAGTTTCGGGACTTTCATATTTTTCAACTTTTAAGCATCTTGAAAACCAAATCTGTTAAGTAACAAAAAATGATTTTTGTAATTCATAGCAAACAGCTTGTGTACCGTGCTAATTACTCCCTTTAAACCAGGCACGGGGAACCTACTTAATATCACGGACCACATGAATTGTAGAATATCGCTAGCGGGCAGCACAAATTAATTAATTTTATCTTAAAATTACACCTTTATCTTGCAAAAGAAAATAAGGAGAGAAAACTATGCTAAGAGTGCTCTTGACTTAATGCCTACGTGTGTGCTTGTCATGGAGTTTGGTTTTGACGCGATGTTGTGTTCTAACTTGGGTATCAAAAATTCTGATGCGGCCATATTAAATAACCACGCGGGCCGCACGTTCCCCACCCCTGCTTTAAATTGACAGTCATGAACAAGCAGGGGTTAAAGACTATAGCGACAGCAAGTAAGAAACGCAGTGATGGTTTTCACGTTTAGAATTTAAACCACTTTTCTAAGCAATCAGTTTTCAAAAAATAAAAACATTAGATATATATATTTCAAACTTCGTAGCACTTTAAGTATAATTTGTTGAAATTGCAAGCAAACTATGCATCTATGCTCAGTGCTTGGAAACAGCTTAAACTCTTTTCGTGAAAGGAGAACCAATTCACTTGAAACAATCAATAAATTAAGCTTGAGGTCTATTTTAATCTACTTTGCTTTAAAGACTAATCATTCTTGATGGCGTTTCAATGACGTTTAATTAAATCTCTACCAAATCGGTGCGAGAAGTGGAGACGGCGAAAATCGAGGTGGGCGGCTAACCAGAGTCAGACAAACGTGAAGAGGCATTGTTTGCAATATGTTGTTGAAACTAATCATACGTGCAAGAAATTAATTTCTTGTAACAATTCTTGACAATTTGGAAATCGTTTGGTAGACGCGTGGAATGCGATTAACACAAAGGAAAACGACCAATCGCAATCTAAACCATAGTATCGTGCTTCTTTTGCCTCCTTTCCAGTTTATGTTTGATTGTGACCAAGATCATGTGCTATCAGTTGTTTGGCAGTTAGACAGTTTGACCCAAGCCACAACAGGAATCTTGAAAGCGTTTTCTCAAAAATAGTTAGTTGTTCCCTATTTTGATGGTTTTGAGAAAACATCTAGAGAAAAAGATTGCTTCAAAAATCAAAACCAACGTAGAAGCTGTGGAAAAATAAACAATCCAGAGCCACGCAAAAATTGAATGTTACTAAATGATATATAGTTCTTACTGGTTGTAGTTACAACTGATGGGCTTAATGACAGTAACAAGTGAACTTAATAACAAAAACGGATTATTGCATAGACCCTGATAAAGTTGTTTTGATTAGCTGATGAGCACTTTGCTCTTGTATAATGTCTCTGTATCGTTCCCAAGCGAAATCGACAATATTTTGTACTTCAGAGGTGAGTTAGGAAAATCTCAACTACATGTAAAAGCATAGAAACGGAGGTAGCGATTCCTCATCAATAAATTTCTTGTCTGATTGTGTCTGATAAAAACTGTGCCGTTTCGATTTATTAATCCTGCTCATTTTGTGTGTGTGGAAGTTTAACCACCACCAGAAGTAGAGTTCTGTCGTGGTTGGCAGCTCCCGCCCCTGCTGGATGTTACGTTGGTGTTTTTGTACCGGTCTGGCTCTGTTGGTAGTGGAAAATATGATCAATTCCCGGAAAAAACACGTTAATTCAAATTTTTAACGTTAGACAAATATGAAAGTATTTGCCCCGAGTAATGCTCGAAGCAAAAACACAGCTACAGGATGAACGTTTCAATTATTTAAACCAGGTGTTCTAAACCTTTTCAAGCACGTGGCCCAAATAATAAACAAATAGGAGTTGCGTGACTAACCGACTGTAGAACTTCTTCAAGGCATCAATTGTTGCACATGCACAGAGCAGAAATAAAAGCACTTAACAGCAACATTCATTGACAAAACGTGCTCTGCAATCGATGCAAAATCTGAGCCTGCTTGTTGTTAGAAAGCATAGATATTCGAGGCTAAATACATGGTAATGCACAGATCAACTCATCTTCCCTTTTAACTCTGCTTCTTGATTTCGTTTTCATGGCAACAAAAGCCGTCTGCATTAAAATGCCTTCAGTAACTGCACATTGTGCGCAACGTAGGAGAAGCAGCCACGGATCCGGAGTGAAATCCGGCAGGAAATCCGGCAGGATTCTGCGTTTTTTTTCATGCCTGGAGCTGCAGTCATAAATTTTTGAAGTTTTGTAGAACCGGTCCCGGAGCCACTTTTTCGGCAACAACAAGAGTCTGCATGGTCTTTATAAATGTAATTGATTAAGTAAAGACATTGCTTAATATCGGTTGCATCGATGGTGGCCGAAGTCTGAACAGGAGTCGGATTCTCAAATTTGAAAATATTTCGGACCTGGATTCAAGATTCAAATTTTTTGGAAAAGGAGCAAAGTCGGAGTTTGAAAATGTGACTCCGGCCACCTTTGCAATGTGTTATAAGCTGTGGACAAATTTCAATATCGCAATAATTTCTAACGCATAATGACAAAAGAGAGCGTATTATGATGCTCATATCTCAAGAGCTATACCCTACGTTTTCGATTTAAAGCAGTGGTTTTCAACCTGATGTCGCGACCACTAGAGGGGTTGTGCACTACTTTTAGAGCGGTCGTAAGGATATATTTTATGTACACAGATGTATTATATTTGCTTCATTCGAGATTTAGATAAGGATCGATGGGTTAAAGTGGGTTGCTATAATGGGTAGCCGTACAAAAAAGGTTGAAAATCACTTGAACGATCAACTTGTAAAACGCTTTTAATTTCATTACCACCAGGCCGTGGCCCAACGAAAATTCTTCCGTGGCCCACAGGTTGAGAAACCCTGATTTAAACCCAACCAGAAGAGCCTTTTGATGGAAGGTTTCTGAGTATGAACGCTGCTGCAAAAAGTCAACCTTAAAATCATTCCAAAGCGAAATGGAATCTCAGAATTAAGTAGGATAAACAGGTGTTAGGTTTTCGTGAACTTCAAATTTTCCAGTGCTACTCACTTTTTATGGCGTTTCTCCAGCCAGTCGCCCAGAACTCAGGTTTTGCTCTGGGAGTATTTACTGCAAATCCCCTTCATGTTCAACCGTCGGTCTTTTCAAGTTCAGTCTAATATATGCCAAACAATTGTTTTTTTGTCCTCGTCAACTAGTAATTTGATTTAAAGTGAAATGAAAACTTTTCTATTACTTTCTAACCACTCTGTAATGAATTACGTTGCGGAGAGTAAATCTTTGAGTTTCAGTCAAACAATAGTTTTAATCTGCTGAACTAAAAGTCGTAGTCTTTCCAACCATCTCTTGAAACTTAATTTATAAACGTAGCTTAAATGAGGCGTTTCATTGTGTCTATTCTCAATCACTCTGTTCAGTTGCATTCAGTGAATAAGCACCGTCCAGTTTTGATAATCCTCACCACGTCCAAGTGTTGAAGAAGAAAAGGGGAGTGAAGTTTGCGCCAACGTTTAATTCTGGGAAATCCAGAGTTTCCTTCATAATAGCTCCCAATAATTCTGGCCTGTGGTCAAAATTTCTGATTGTTGATTTAGGCCACCAGCCTTAAATTCTGGTCTATTTAAGCCGGTAAAACGGAAACGATCCAAAGGACCACAAAATATTTGAGGAATCTCTACAAGTGTAATGCCTTAGCAACACTGACGAGAGGGAATGCGGATGAAAAAATGATGAAAACCATCATTTATAATAATTTTTGCACTAGCTCAACACGTAATTTTGCGCGTCCCGAGTATCCCAAAAGTTTCAGAAATCCGCGGGTCTTAAAAGTCACACGACCTTTTATTGAATAATTGAATCTACGTTCTGTGTTTGGTTGCAACTGACACATAATCTGTGGATAGTATCAGTGCTGAATACAAATGATAATACGGCCAGGATTTCCGCAAGGTTTTGATGGTTGAGAACTGTATAAGCAAGGGTGACGCACTAACATTTCTGTTCAGTTTCACGGCAAAAGCGAAGCAAGGTATTGAAGGTTTTCCAATCGAAAACCAGTGACGTGTGATTTTATGAAAAAGTTTCATAAATTGCTTCAATAATTGAGACAAAGTAACATAATACTTGTAAAAGACAAAAAATTTTCGTGATCAGGATAGAGATGATTGGCGATTATAGAAATGAACATGGGTGTCGGAAGAATTTTCTCCAGGGGAAGGCAATAGTGGATTTTTCCAGAGGTAGCCAAAAACATTTTTCCAGGAGGAGCCAAAAGTCGTGAAATTTTATTTTATCCACTTAAAACTAAGAAAACAACCTTTTTTTCTAAAAATTTAATTTAAAAACGTCACTTTTTAAAATCCAGGGGCCAAGGCCTCCCTTGGCCCATCTTGCGACACTCATGGAAAGGAACCATTTTCAGGTTAGTAGTTGTGTGCCATTGAAGTATGAAATCAAAGTCCACACGATCACACATTTTGATGACTGCTCCTAATGACAGATATCAATCGTTCTGGTTCTAGGCACATGCGAAGCCATTGGTAATTTACGGCACAATCCATTAAAAATCCACGCATAGTCACCAAATTCAAATTATTTCAAATCTTTTTATTTTTTGGGACTTAAAAAATTTATCTTTCCTCATTCACTTACTTTTGATACTCCCCATTCTGGAGGGGTAGTGATCAACCACAACCTCCTCCAGATACTCCCAGTGATAATCCCTTGCGATGCGAGCGGGAAAACACGAACACATAACCCCGTATGAAACTTGTATCGTTTCATTTTCATCGCTGGCCAATGAGCTGTTACTTTCCACGTCTGAACGCGGAACTCAATATTCAATAAATTTTCTTCAACGTAAAATACTCCACTTAAAGGAAAATACATTGTTTTTGATAAAAGTGGAAGGACAAAGAACATTGACTGTGAACATGGATTGCGAGTAATATTTACCTGCTAGTTTTGAAAGTAGATCTTAAATTTTAAGGCTATGTTTTGAAAAACATATGGATCTTCGCTGACACTTGCAAATAATAGTCTTTTTTCACCAGAAAGGACAACAATCTAAATCAAATACTACCTTGCTCGTCGCACCTGGAAACAGACGGAAAAAAAGTGATGGAATAGCTACGAGAAGACCAACAATTTTTGCATTTTTAGGTATTCTGCATTTGTTGGTTTTCATCATAGATGCTGAATCATATATATTTTTATATCCCTTTATGCATTTTTTCTTGTCATTGGACATTGCTTGAAAATGTGTTATATTCAACAACTTTTATTATAGAAAAAAAACTGTTTTGAGCTTTAAAATGCGTTGAGGGCAATGAATGTTTCATTTGGAAATTTTATGCATGTAAAAATGAATGATCCACAGCACGTTTCAAGCAATCCTAACAACCTTTTCGAAGCAGCAAACTTTATGAACGTTTGTATAGAAGAAACTTTAAGAAGCAGCATACCTGGGCACGATCAGTCTCTGGGATAATCTGGTTTGATTGATCATTACAAAGTACACCTTGGTTTACATTTTCCGATTCTTTGAATCGAACAACGCGCAACCACTGAAATTTACATTTTAATTTCAAAACGTTCCCGGTAATGTGAAAAACCTGAAAGCAGAAAAATCAAATCACATTTTTTTACAAATGTTAATAATAACCAATTCGGTTTTTCATACTTCTCGACTGAAAATCAACATGTGCTGGAAGCAACATCATGAACTTCAGCGAAAATCCACAATACACGTTTTCCCCTTTTGTCAAACTTTCTGCAATATTGCGCGCTTTAAAGATTTTCTATACTTACTTGTCAGGTTCCAATTTGAAAAACAAGAAGAAGAACGCAAATGACTTTTTGGAAGAGGAGTTTAAAGGGCATAGAATCATCAACTTCAACTTTACGAAAGCCACATTTTGTGGATGCTGCTACAAAATGATTGGTGGGCGTTGGTTTTGCTTTCTTGGCTGTTTGTAAATACTTCAAATGCTGTGAAACTCTCTTTCACGATGAAGCATTTGAAAATGACTTATGCCAAAAACCACCCCATATCTTTAATACTTTACACAGGGTAACCCAAACAAACACAACCCATGACAACTATCGTTGTTATGCCCATAATTATTGCGGGTTCTGCTTTTTAGTGTCACCTTGTAACAAACTAATTGCTAACGGTATGGCATAGCGCTCTTGGAAAGCAAGTGCAAAATATATTTTTACCACTCAAGTTCTCACTTCAAAAATTGTTTTGCTGTTTTGATTTTTGCTTTTATTGTCGCGCACATTTCTAAACATACTTTGAGAAATAAAAGTTATTTGCTCTGGAATTTAGACCTAGTCTTTAGTATTTTCTCTGGTCCATCATATCGACCTGGCTCTTTCAATAACAACGCAACCACACTCAATAAATTGGAAACTATTTTTACTCAAAACAATGCATTCAAGAAACCGAAGTTGGTGAAATGTAAAGACATAAAAATGAGATATTACATCAACAACAATTAGATTTCAAGTAGAAAAGCGTTTTAAAAGATTATTCTTTGCATTACTGACTCCACAAGAAAGTGCTTTGAAAGCAACGTTGCAAAGTTCAAAATCATTCGTCTCCTTCTTCGAAGTTGTCTTCAGAAGCTAATGGCCGTAACTGTAAAAATGCATGAAACGCTAAACTTCGATCATGTCCCAGAAGCTTTGGTAAACTGTCTTCATCGAGTTTAATCAAAACTACTGGAAAGTGCAATGACCTGGATAAACATCAACGAGGCACATCAACGTACCAACGTTTAGCAAACATCAACGTATGGCAGTTCCCAAGGTGGAATGTAGTAAAGAAGGCGGACAATGATTAATTACCATGTAACGATAAAAGACTCGCAAAATGAAATGAAATGCCATCAGTGAATCCACACTGAGAAGTGAAGAAGAGCACCTGGTGTAAAGTAAACGAAAGATTAGTTGTACAATTTAGGAATTAAACGCTTTAAATTGGGAAAGGGTCTGATTTTTTTGTTCACACCTGATTTTTTGTTGAGTATATGATTTGAGGAACACCAACGAAAAAAACAATAATTCGAATGTGAACATCATGGATATTGCGAAAAACAATTTTTTCATAGGAAAAAAGATTAAAATTTCATCCGGTTGCGAATGATTTTTTATAATTTCTTAAAGCAGTATTAAAACAGTGGAGGGTACACATGCACATGCAGCGCCACACATTTTAATTAAGACTTGCTGATAAAGACGATCCGACCTTCCCTTTATTTGAAAACAAAAAGTAACGATATAAAGTGGTTGGTGCGAAAAGAATTAATTTTTTCTTTCAAGTTATTTCAAAAGTTAGTTTAGCACAAAGGACAACTTTTGTTGCAAATCAATGTAGTTTGTTGTTTTTATTCTAAGCACTTCGAAATGTTCATGCGTACAGTATTTTTCTGCAGTGTGTGACTCACTGTTTATCTAACTCCCGAACAGGGAATCTTTCTCTTGTAAAATAAGAGATTTCGAAAGTACTGATCCTCATCTTAATATGCCTGAACAATAGAACCTGCTGTGGGCATGCAACATCGAAATCTGAGTACTTCTGCTTTGGCGAAAAAGAAACTACAGTAGTGCAGCTGGATCTTGGTTTGACGAACAGCTGTGTTTCCAAACACCGCTTAGCTCAAGATTGTGTGACCGAAAATGTTTAACTGTTTTGCTAAAACAAAAAGTCTGAAAACATTGTCCAAAGTGCTCAAGCTTATTCCTTCCTCCATCATGCTGATTCGAGAGGTGACACATATTCTGACCTGATGCGGTCGCGCTTTGAGTTTTCTCCTACAATTTATTTAGTAATTTCGATGACGACATTTGGCGGTAAACTCACTCAGTGGCCTGGAATCGATCTTATAACTTTTCGATTAATAGAAGGACCTGTACTACTACGTTATTTAAACTTTTAACCCTGTCAAATATATTTTGGAATATTATGTATGAGGTGCTGTTGTTTTTCTGAAGGGTTAAAATTCATAATTGCTTCCATTATTTCTGTTTCCCTGAATTTCGGTTAAACCTGTTACATGTTTGCATAGTTTTAACATAAGCTAATCTCATTGTCCGAATAAAAATGAGTGACTGGGTTTCTGCAACAAACGAAACCGGGGGAGGCACTGATGCACACCCCAGCCCCAAGCGGGCACTTGCTTCCCAACAACCGTATCTCTTGAGGTCACTCCTTTGTTGATGAACTAAAACTGAGTGCCCCACTCCCGTGTGTGTGATGGGTGGCTAGTCTATGCATTGCTTTTTATAAAAGAATGCCGTTAAAATAACATGAGTTTCAGATTTGAACAACCAGTTAGTTTGTGATTTTTTGGATGGTTTGTTGCGGGTGATGCCTTCGGTTGTTTAACAAAATGTCTCAACATGCAATAAATTTCTCTCCTTGTCTAGTCTGCCCGCGAACCCTCTTGAAAGAAATCTTGCGACGGCGCTGTGTCTTGCTTCTTCCTTTTAGTGCAGCGAATTAACCATACGCCCACAGCAAAAAATGAATGCGCTGTTCTCAGTGGATTTCATCAAATTTTAATTTTTGCACCTAAGGAGGGCGCTGTGCAGGCGTGCCTTCACTCACTGGCGCTTTGAGAAGAAACCAACCACGCATTGGAACCAGCAAGAAGCATGCACCAGACGGTCGGAAGTTTATGGAAGTTTCACCAAGTGCTGGACATGGTCTACGCGTCTACACCAGGAGTGCACAACCTAATTGCTATTGCCGGCCGCATTAAGTTCATTTTTATGAATTACGACCGTCATTGAGTTCAAGATGCTTTTTGATTTTTTTGCATTGTTTCTATTTTGCTTCCATACACTGAGCCTAGCTACTTCCACACGTCTGTTTGGCCGTCTTTCTACTAAGTATCGTCATACAGTAGACAAAGTTTTATTATTAATGCACTGTCGCCATAATTTATAATTTAAATTACATGTGCACGGCCGCGCAAACTTTCATTGAAGGCCACAGGTTTACATCCCTCTTTCGTGAAACGTTGTGATTTCATTTCAACTCTTGCTTTTCGAAGCGATCAGGCCACACGTGTGTTGGGACAATTTTTCAAAAATTTTCAACCAGAGAACCTAAGTTTTTTAGTTAGAATCCTATCCACGGGTTGTTTCTCTCGCAGCTCAATCAGTTGGATTGATCTCAGTTTGTACATTCCGCTACTTAGCAAAGCAAGTAGCTTCGGCAATGAAGTGAAGCCTTCATGATGCTACTCTTACTACTACTATGGTGCATCCCGTCGCTGAAGACGATGATCTCAGAGTTTCCCGATTTTTTACGTAGTTTGTGACTGAATTTGAAATCCCGTAACTCAGGGAGGCATGCCATCTCTTGCGATCGGCAGCATGTGTTGTGTTTTCCAGGACCGTGGAGAGATGTGGAAACCAACCACGTCACGTTTGATCACATCCTTGGAGCGTAGCTTAGCTTGGGTCTGCCAGTTCTACGTTGCTCGTTGTGAAATTCGCTTGAGAGGATATCCTTCCTAATACAATAAGTGGACAACCCTTCTTGTCATCTAGTACACTTTGCAACTCCTCTGTAAATTATCAAACAACTAAAGCTGTAGATCTAGTTACTTGTGAAGAATTGATTCTGTTGTCACAGCGTTAAACTCTGAAGTAATGTCCAATCAAAGAATTCCATTAGCAATATCGATCCCACACGGCCAAAAGCATAGCATTTGCTTCGATAACACCTACTTCCAAACCCGCTGAGGTAGTTTCAGCGACAAAATGCAGTTGAACAATTGATAAAATTTATCGGATCGTTGTGGAAACGCAAGGACTTCGTGGAACGCTCCGAGTTGTTCAGACAATGATGACAACCGTTTCTTCCAGGTTTGCAAGTCTTTATCAGACATCGATTCATTTCAAAAGTTTGTTGCTAAACTTTTGATAAAACATACCTGCTTCTGCGATAAAGCGGTTCATAATTCCCGTGGACTGAACAACTACTTCATTGTAGACATTAGACCATGACTTGAGCCTTCGATGGCAGATTCGCAATTAATTCAAACTCAAACTCGTTATTGGATGGAAATCACTGTGTTTCGACAACGCGCTCGTCCACCTCGCCCAACAGTCATTCTCATTTGCTTCTAACGCTGATCCGATTGAATCGATGGATTAATTTCCTAATGGTGGCAGCCAGTTCAACAGGCAAAAACAGCCATTGGAGAGAAGAGGCTGTTTCCCTTGAACCGACTGCCTCCTTATTTAAAAGGTGGGTAAGGAAAGAAACAATCACCAACATGGAATTTGTTTGTCTAAACAACTGCCTGAACAGCAGGCGCATCATTCAACGCAATTGTGAACCGAAATCTATGACTGCCTTGCTTGGTATGAACAAAACGATACGCAACTCCACGACGGCGCACCCAATCAAGTGCAGTTTTACCTGGTGGTGGTCGGGTTCTTTTGTCACATTCTGACTGACCACCAAAGACATCGCAAGGGGTCTCTGCATCTAAAAGGTGCAACGCGCACCTGGAGATAAAAAAAAACATCAATATCCGAAATGACCTCCGCAGCAAACTCGTGAATTGCAACAATACTCCAGTTCAGTTGTTCAACTCGATTTACTCAAATTCGTTTGGTGCAGATGCGCATTCGAAAGCGGTGAAGGCCTTTTTCCTGCTTTAGGATGTTTAGAGCAAGATACTGCGTTAAGTACCAGTACCAGGTCTTTGTTAGGTCATTTTATTTGTTCAACAAAATCCTTTTCTACCATTCTCTGGATTTGCATGAGATTTTCTTTCAATTTTTTGTCACGAATTAATTTTTTCTGCAAACGTTCGAGTATGTTTTCACACTGCCAATGCTGTAAGGTGGCACTTTTCCATCGCCCCAAATGTGTGATCCACACATGTGGTGCTAACCCTGACTCAAGTTAAGCTACTTAAGTTTCCAAAACAAAATGGAAATTTTGAAAGAGACATATTGTCAAAGACATTACGTCATTTTCCCAATGTCAGAACAAGAACGACTGTTTGTTGCAAAGAGGCAATTGCAGAACACAAAGAGGAAGAATGCAAAAATAAATTGCAAGACTACTGGAGGAGTTCCAAGCCAGATGAAACCGAACAAAATGCAAGAAGATCTGGCTCCAAAAAATTACGTTAATGCTACACTACAGCTGCATGCTGGCGATCAAAGCATGGTACAGCCGTAACAAATGAACACTTTGGAGAATTAATTCGCAGAGCTTTAACAACGAATTGTCCAGATTTTTGGAAACTAGCAAATCAAACAAAAACCCAGTATCGATAAATACTGCCAGTTACAGGAAACGATGCTGATCAGTCGCGAAAATATCCAAATTGGCTGCGGGGAAATAACGACAACCTTTATTGCAAGTTAAAGTTTCCATAAATCCCAGAGGAGTTCATACAATGCTTTCTAATTAGAGGTCCCTTTAACTGCCATCCCTTTAACTGCCATTATTGTGAACGTTGCGCAACCTCAACTACGCTACGCACCGGCTTTTAAAACTAAAACCATGATCACGTGATTTTGCATACCAACAGCAAATCCAATACACAATGCTAGAAAGTGAGTATCAGCAAACAGAAGAATAACGGTGATAATTTTTGTCTTTTCTAAAGTTGATTCATTTGACTTTGTCAAGAATCAACGACGTTTCCTGCGCTTGCGTGATCAGTACAATTAGTTAAGTGTTCTGCCATTTGTGGTCACAACTCAGCATGCCACAGAGGGCTTTGACTGCGAAAGCAGTAAGCATGTTAAGGATGCTTTGCATCGGACGATTTGAAGGATATAAGCAGAAACTTTGATAAAGTAACTTGAAATGATTTAACCTTCGTCAATCTCAGCAATTTAGTTCTAACGTACTACATTTTGTGATTCTCAGCCTAGTGAAGGTGTCCAAAATTGTCTTAAGTTGAAGACAAGACCATTCGGTTGTTTTTGTAGAGTTTTTAGAAATTGAATCTTCGTTGACAATCAATAGCAAAATGTTAAAAACATTTATAAACTGTGAAGCAAGAACAATGGTGCTTTTCATAGGTGTAGGAGCAAGCAAATTTTGGGGTATTTTTGACCGAATTTTCCCAAACTTGCTTGAAAAGTTTTTGTGCGACTTTTGCCTACAAATTTTCCCGCAAAAAGATCACGAAGACCTTTTTTGGTGTGACTTCCAAAACAAGATCTTCATTTGTTTTTCTGCAAACGTTGGGCGCAATTTCCAAACAACATTTGGGCACCATTTTTGCCTGAATTTTCAGGGATTTCTGCCCAGATTTTCAGGGGTTTTGCCCGGATTTTCGACAAATCAAAACTTTTGGGGTGCACTTGCCTCCCCGCCTCCTACACCACTGGTGCTTTCGACCGACCAGTGATTCGCGGCAAAACAGAAATTTGTTAAACATTTGCACCTCGCTAACTTGTGGTAAGCGGTGCTTGTTACATTCAGGGACGGATCCAGCCAGTAAGTTTAAGGGGGAGGTTTCAGTAATATTTGGCAGTCGTGTCTCATTTCAGGTTCACTGCCCGAAGAGACATGAAGTATACTTCACAACATTGCTGTGACAAAACAATGGACGGCAAAATGGCCTTATATCGCGAATGCCGTTCTCCGAATTATACAAAATCATGGTGAAAAAAGTTACTTTCGTAGGTTTTAGGGGGGCGGTCGCCCCAATCTCCCCAATCGCCCCCCTTGAACCGCCCCTGCGGTTACATTCTTACTTACTTATCAGGCTTTGGTTGGTTTCAGACAAACATCATATCAGTAGTCATTAGTTTTATCAAAAGCACTATAAGGATCGGAACAAAGTCTGTTCATAGATATCACAATTCAGTGATGAAGCAATGTCCTTTGTCAAGGTTACTGCCTGTCAGTGTCCCTACAGGGGCGACTGATCAGAGACAGCAATGGAAGACACAGAAGCCTACATCTCCGTGTCCTCGCATGAACTGGCGGTTGCTCTTATTCGTAATGAAGCAATAAATTAGTTTTTAGCCGACCCAACTCTGGCCTGTTACAAGTCGCTTCATCTAGGGATGATAATTTGCAGTAAACTTAGTTGTTTTATACAAAAGTAATGGTTTCCGCAAAAACTTGATTAAGACATGTTCGGCCAAATGCAGCTGAATGTCTGTGTGATTGACATGTTAGCAAATTGCCATGCCGATGAAATAGCTTTGTCCGTATCTGTCTATTGGCATGTGCTCATTAACAAGAACATTCTTACGCCATTCTACATCAACAATAATTTCTGTGTGAAAGCTTGATTCTAATTTCATTTGAAACAAAACCATTAAAATTCAGGTACAGTATCTTAAAATCAGGTTTTGCCTGATAAGGCTTAGTAAATTTGCCTTCTTGCTGGTTTAATTTTTGAACTCTCAAAAAAAGCATTGCAGAATGTTTCTAAAGAGGTTTTAGATTTACTGAAATCAACTTTTTATGTTAGCAGTGAACAACTACAATATAAAAAAATCAAAAATTACTTGCTCTATCTTCTGTGCGAAAACATTAACTGACAAAAATATCTAAATTTCAAAAACTTTCCTGGGGCCAAACCTTGACATTGTGCATATGAGCTAAAGGTAACAAAAAATCTACCAATTTTAGCGTTTCTTTAACGTTTTATTGACATTGATTTCGTTTTTGGTTTTAGGAAACGGTTGTCAACGTCTTGGTCTGTTTTGCAAAATTTGCAAAATTAAACTACATGATCGATGCAAAGAGGAACTGGGAACGTGCAGCGGATACCAGGCAATGCTTTCATAAGTTCCTTTCAGGATCATTATTAATAATTTCCAGAGCTTGAAATAAGTTACTCACAATGTCAGTTCCTTCAAAATACCGACGAACTTTCGTGTTTAGTGTGAGGAATATTAATGTTTACATTGATACCGATAAAACTTTTGTTTCATAGCGTTTGTTATTGCAATTTCGTTGTTGAATGCGACCTTAATGCGAGTGGAAACCCAGCAGCTGGCTGTTTAAGCGTTCATTTTTGCATTTACCAAGTGGCCAATTTAGAATACGAGAAACGTAGTGTCAAAGTTGGTTAAATTTGAAAGGCTCGAACCAACCACGGTTAGTGCATGCAACTTGCAGTGTTCATGAAGCGGCCTTTCTCGATCAGCAGCTTATCGATCAGCATCATCCGATAAGCTGCAGTAATTACAGAGCAAGCGTCTCAAGGGACTTTCAGAAATGAATTGATGCAGAGCTGACTCAACCCGTGCATTACAGGAATGCAAAGCACACTGGAAAGATTCCCGATACAGTCAACCTTAACGTTGCTCAGCTTCTAAGCACATAACGATTTTTTGCCTGGTGTATGACAACGTTTAACACGGAAAGACAAGAACGATGTAAATTCAGTGAACAATTCCTGTGTCTCAGATTAAGCTTTTTGTTCGAAAACAGCTGTTAACTGTTAACTTTGAAACATGGACGAGAAGGAAAGTGCTGGAAATGATAATGGGAAGGAAAGCGGTGAAATTGACGCAAGCTCCAGCGCCAGTGGTGGCGATAAACATCATTGCGATGTTTCTTGCCCCGCACTCGCGTCGCACCTGAACGACGAAACAAGAAGCTTCGATTCGAGCGAAACGAAAGGATTTCATAGACGAGTCAAGTCTGTTGGTAGTTTCAGGAAATTTCTCCGAGTTCATTCTATGTCGTCTTTAACTGCATCGTCCAGGACTCGTCGACAAATATCAAAAGTTTCAAACGCATCGGACAGGTCTGATTCTAATCCTTGCAGTCCAGGGCCTGATGAGGTTTTCGGAGCGGGTGAAAACTGCGAGTTTGTCGGATCATCCTTGTTTTCCCAAAGCGAGTTTTCAGAATCAGGCAGCAGTCAGTTTCATAGTGTAGAGATTAATTCAAGCAAGTATTCTTCACTCCCGCCCTCTTCCCAACAACCTAACGGTGATTCATCAGACATGAACTCTGTACTTGCAGCAAAAAGATATTGGAAAGGTTTGCTTGTAAGTTGTTTGAAGTTTCAATTAAACACTCTAAGTTTGTTGTAAGCTTTCGAGGAATCAATCAACTGGGCTCTGCTTTCATCTTTTGCAATGATTCAAACTTGCACATATCTGTTTTCATGTAACTAGCGTCCCCAAAGGTGCAGGCTTTGAATCCATCAGCAAATTTTTCAAAATAGGAAATAGATTTCACGTAACACTTTGCATCAGTCCTCAAGGCAAATAAAAGATTTGTTTAATGCTTGTGTGTAGAACATGCGAACGTGGGAGATTCTCACACTAAGCATAGCTTTCTAGCATCTGGCCTTGACGACTATGCGTCGTGTGTTTTATTGGCCGCGAAATCCAAGCTTGCAACACGGAAAAAGAATGTTTTGCATGTTGTCGTGACCCTTAGATCCATTTGTTTTTTCAATCACTCTTCTTCTGCTTTAAAATTAGATAAATGGTGCATTAATTGTTCCGAAATAGTAAATATCTTTCACTAAAACGCTAGGGTATCCAAAACACAGCGGATAAAGAACGTAAGGAAAAAAAACAGCAACGTAAATCGCAAAATTATGTCTGACTATTAAGCTGGTGCAATCAAAAGTTTCCGTTGTCACGCTTTTAGAGAACGGTTTACTTTATGTTATTCCAAGCGTTTTTCGGTTTGAGCGTAATTTCTTAAATAAAGTAATTATTGCGACCAACAAATGAGGTGCCAGGGAAGTCTAAAAACCCGGGTTGTTGACCAGTTTGTTGGTTCTATTTAAAGTTTTGGATTGAAAGGCCATATTTGAGACAATTTAGGTAAGTATGATATGGTTTTGAAGATATCTTTTTAAAACAGTTTTTGAAATTTCTGATATAGTTATCCACGACAAGTAAGCGCAGGATTGAGCTAAGAAAAAAACTTCACTAATTTAACGCAAAAAATGTTTGTTTCATAACTATCTGTAAATTGGAGGTTGCTTCGAATGTTTTAGGCAATGCACATTTTTTTACATCTTTTTTCTCATTTGACTAGCATTTGTCGCTTTCTTCACTTGCAAGACAAAGACTTAGGAGCTCGTGACTTGGAAGAATAAAAAGCTTTGGTTCAAGTTTTCAATCAGGGGTGTTGCTATTTTGCACTTAAAAGTGAGGAAGATGAAGTCAAGCGTGGAAGTGATAATGCACTGCAGGTTTTTTCCTTATCAGTAGTTGATCAGTCATTTCAAGAACGACTACACTGCCAGTTTGATACTACAGTTTATGTTAAAAGGGGAATGCTGGTTTGATAAAGAAGAAGCAAGCCAAACAACATTTTGTCTTCCTTGTCTGCATCACTTTTTATCGAATAAGTGTCATGAATGGCCTGGCCTCCGTTAATAATTCTAAGAGTTTTGTAAAATGTTGTTGAATGCTGTTCGAGTGGTTTGTTCAGAATGTGAGAGTTTGAAGTTCTTGGTAACGCACAAAAATCAGCAGATTTTGAGTTTTCTTGAAGCGTTCTATGCCACTGCTCATGTAGCGCCCTATGCATAAATGCCTTGTTGCTCTGCAGCTTGGTTCGTTCAAGTTCAATCGCCGTTTGTCGTCAGCCTCCCTTCAGGAAGAAACAGAATCTCCAGGTATAATATCAAGTCTTGTAAAGCTTATTTTGACGCCATAGCATTTTTATGAAATGATTAATTAAGTTCATAATAAACAATATGCAAAAACACATTTATTATTTGCGCTTTTCAATCTTTCACTTGCTGCTTTAGTTACTTTTGATTTCGTCCAACACAGGGTGGGGAATTATTTATCATCACGGGTCGCGTGAATTGTGGAGTATCGCTGGCGGGCCGCAAAAATTAATTAATTTTATCTTGAAAAGTCTACCTTTTTCTTTCAACAGAAAATAGGGAGATAAATGTATGTCAAAGAGCGACAGAGACTTCCGTGTCTGCTTATCACGGAGCTTCGTTTCGACGCGATGTTGTGTTCTAACTTGGGTGACGAAAATTATGACTCCGGCCATATTAAATGTTCACGCGGGCCGCACGTTCCCCATCCCTGGTCTAACTGACAGCGTTGTTGTAACGGTGGATGCAACAGCTGCTTTACGAAACTTTCTGCTAACACAGGAAAACGACAGCATCTTTGGAAAGGTCTACGCGGTTTATAAATACCCTTTTTACGTAGTAGAATCAGTTTGCATTTAAAGCGGTGACTCACAACCCCTGTAAGTTATAGCTTCTGAAAAACGCTTTGCCATCGGTCGGTGATGGCATGAAAACCGTTACGTGGCTTGTTATACTATAACCTTAGTGCATGAAATCTTTTCATCGACATGACTTACTTTGATGGAACGTAAGTAGGCAAAGTAAAAAGTTGCAACTACAACTAAAACTCTCATCTTTGAGTTTACTGAACAGTTTCTGCAAATAATCTCTAACATACCCCGTATAAAGCACCAATGGCGTTCACATATACGAACGTTGGCATAATAAAATGCAAAATAAGGATGTGTTTTAACTTCGGTACACGAAAAGCGGAAGTGCTGAATAGCCTTATGATGAATATTACGGCCAAAGCAAACGATACAAATAACATATTGCAAACGTTTCGATAACTCCTGTTATCATCATCAGTGCATAGCAATGAGAAGTAGTCAGAGACCCAAAACTAATTTCTTTCCAGTTTTTCTGCATTTATTTGAGGTAGAATTCACATTCTTTGCATGTTGATTTTACTTAAGGAATTGAACCACTGCCCATATGCATTTGAATATGTGCGTTTGGCCTGGAATTAGTGGACCTCATCATCTTCTGAATGTTTGTGTGATTATGCTGCTAAACACGAAATCGCCTTTAATTGCAACAAAACAATTGTAGTTTTTGTCCCAAAAAGTATAAACAACCTGCTCCATCGAATGTTTTTCTGAATGGTGTACGTGTATAATTTTTTTGTTTTTTTTGACCAAGTGAAATACATTGGGTGTGTGGCTAAATGCCTCACTGAAGGATCATAATGATATTCAAAGACAAATGAAATCACTCTATTGCGCAGCAAACAAGCCCCGAAGTACATTCGATCAGTGCTCTCCTGCAGTAACAAACATTCTGTTTCGTACCTACTGCATGGCAATGTATGCTTGCCAATTATGGAGCAAATACACACAAACTAGTATGAAACGATTACGAGTTGCCTACAACAATGCCTACCGAAATATGCGTTACATACCCAGAAATGTTAGTGTTTGCCCACACCAGGTTAGCCATTGTGTCAAAGCATTTGATGCCTTGTTCAGAGACTATCTGTATGGTTTTGTTTGACGATGAGAATCTTCATCTAAACTTTTTTTTATCCGATCACTTCAACGGTCCTATGCTTTTGACAAGTCTTAATTTGTCCTCCATTCATTAACGCTCCTGTATGACGGTGACCAATTGCAATAGTTGTTGGGCGATGTCTCTGTTTGCTTTTCTTCAGCATTGCCATTGCGTAGCAACGAAAACCTTCCGTGTGTTTCGTGCCCCCTCAGGATTTCTGTATTTTCATGTGTTTGCTCCATCGCCTCCAACATTTTTTGAGAACCTTATTGCTAGCGAGGTGACGCATTATATTTTTCCGGAGGACACGTATATCACACAATAGTCACTTACGGTTGAGTAAAAATGCGGCTTCGAATGAAACGTGTGGAATAAAATCTCGAGAATTCGAATCTAATCGATAAATTTACTTTACCATAGACTGGAAATATGTACTGTCTGTGTACGTGTGCCTGCCCTGCCCTGCGAGCCGCACAAAATGCCCTCGCGGGCCGTAGTTTGTCCACTCCTGAAGAAGACGATGTGTGCAATTCAAATACGAAAAAAGTGAATATATAAAACTAGTAAAACACCAACCGACAAATTTTACTTTGAATTCAGTGAAAACAAACGGTTGGTTGTTAGCGTCATGATAAATGTTTTGCAAAACATTTGAAACCTTGATTAAAACAATTTACACGCTTTTGGGCCCCGTGGAGCACCCCCATCCGACTTTTCAAAAATTTTAGCCGTTTATCTCAGAACCTGATGTTAGAATATCTTCGTTTTCTTCCCCCTGACGGATTTCTGTATGAAGATGAGTGAATGTAGTTATAGATGAGGCGCTGTTTCAGTGTTGGAAGAATCCGGCGTCGGACGGATTTTTTCCAGTGAGGGACCAATAGTGGATTTTTCCAGGGATAGCTAAAAAGATTTTCCAGGAAGGGGCCAAACGTGATGAAATGTCACTTCACCCACTCCAAACTAAGAAAACAACCTTTTTTGCTAAACATGTGATAGGAAAATGTCAAATTTCAAAATCCAGGGGGCTTGGCCCCTGATTATCCTTGTGATATGGACCATGAGTCTGACTCAAAATAAATACTATATAACGGCAAGGCTATTTTCCTTGCCGCGTTTGTTTGCGGCAACTGCGTTGAAGAGACGATTTGCGCAGAAAAAGGAAAGCTGAGTCAGAAAAACACGTAACACCATACGTTTTAAAATTGAAAATCCCCAAGATATCGTTAAGAAGGTTATTGTGATATCGAGGGACAGCAAGGTCATCGAATCAAGCCCCTAATAACGCAACAAATAAAAACAAAAGGCACATAAACAAAAGTAAACAAAACGTAAACAACGTAAACAAAACGCAGCACGTAAACAAAAGACACGCAACACGTAAAAAAGCCGACAACAGACAGCAGTGTAATGCAATTTAGCACATTAAGCAGACCAAGGGGGTCACCGATAAATATTTGTAAAACAGGACATTGAGACAAATAGGGCACGTTTTTGTTAAGTTTTAGTTCAGTGAAAAATTAATTGCGTCGACTAGTAAAATCAAAAGAATCGTTACCACTAAACAGAATTGGAGCACACACGCAAAAATTAAAAGAAGTATTTCCCAGATGATAGATATATTACAACATAACTTGATCCAGTAAGTATTTTTGTATGTTGGACAAAGACTAGCAGTGATTTATATCTTAAGTCTTTGGGAATATTGTTCCAGAGTCTTGGCCTTGTGCATTGTATAGATCAGTGGTTCCCAACCGGGGAGGAATTCCTCCCTGGGGAGGAATTTCCAGTTTAAAGTGAAGTTACCAATTCATTGTAAATGTTTTAATTAAATTGACATTGGCTCTTTCAATGAGTTATATCATTTTATGTTTGTCAGTCATTTTATGGACTAGCACACGTAGATGTTGACAAACTTTAGTGCCATTGTTTGGCAACAAATATTTTTCGTCCCACTTTTATTAATCAGGTTTTTGTCATCAATAAAGACCATTGTTCCAATTGTAGTTAATACTAGCCTACGAACCCGAACACAAGCTACACAATTACAGGTAAGAGGCAGGTGAGAAATGATATATTGTAAGATCAATTATTCTTGCAGACCCTTTCCTGCTTTCAGTAGTTAGGCTACCGGTAATAACTGATATGATCAAAAAAGAGAAACAGACCTTCTTGTACAGGGCTGCGGAGCCGGAGCGCCGGAGTTGGGCATTTTGCCTCGAGATGGAGCTCAAATTAAAAATCAGGAGCCGGAGCCGGAGCCGCAGCCGGAGCTCAGTTCAAAATTTAGGACTGGAACCGGAGCTACGGCTATCTGCGAGGTAGCTCCGTTCCAGTCCTACATACTAAAGGTTTTGCCAAATAGACTTACTTCACCTAAAACAATGCTCTTTATAGAATACTAAACGCAACTGTTACGAGTTACGACACCAGACTGCAACAATAGATCTGCAAACCTTTGATGTTTCTTTGGTTTAATAATCGCCAAGGCTGTGACATTGTAGCTGGCAGGCGTGGTGTTACTTGTTGAACAATGGTTCTCAAACACTGTTCTAAGAGCCGCATGCAACTTCCAAGCATCCTTTGTGCGGCTCTTAGCAGTTTTTCAATAAAACCTCTAATATTTTGTGTAACAGACATCGTTAGTGCAATGAAACAAAACGTGTCAAGTGAAAAAATGTTTAGTGCGGCTCTCTAACAAAGTCGTAGGTCTGGATTTGGCTCCCTTCAGCGAAATGGTTGAGAACCACTGTTGCAGAAGTACAAAAAACGTTAACTACCACAACATCTTACTTTCAATAATCAGAATGTTCAAACCGGGTCTGTAGTACTGTAGCTATCTAAAAAGAACTGCTCACCTCAGTATGTGCGGGATTCCTTAGGTTTTGGTTAGGGTTCGGTTGTTAAACAGAGTTTCTTGAGTAGATGCGTGTAATGAAATCAAATTTTAAGTCAATCACATTGTCTTGTGCAAATTTCAGCCTTAATTTTTAAGCAGCTATAACAGCATTTAGTAACATAAGTTCCAAAATACAAAATATGATTATCAGTGATGTAGTCGAGGCCGTAACCTTCGAGATCGAGACCTGGTTAAAACTTCGAGACCGAGACTTCATAAAAAATCCCGAGACCGAGACTCAAGACTTCAACATTTGTGCACTTTGCTGAATTAAAAAAAATGTCGCCATCACTTCTACGTCGAATTTTTTCAAATTTCTGGCATTTTTCTGACAAGTTTTGGTTGTTTCTTACCTGAAAATACAACAAACAAATGTTGTTGAATTATAAAAATTTTATCAACTATTTCGTTGCTATATTCAAAGTCTCTAGACCTACAGCCTTTGAGACCGAGACGAGATCTGAAACCTTCGAGATAGAGACCGAGACTCGCAAAAAAGGGTCTCGAGACGAGAGATGACTCGCAAAAATGGGTCTCGAGACCGAAACCAAGTCTCGAGACCCCATCACTGATGATTATTCATATATGCAGTTTGGTTTTACAGCAATCATACCCTGCATCCAACTATCCGCCGATGAAAAACAACAAATTTGGTATTTATCGAGTTGAAAGTTGAATTAAATTGATATTTGAAACTTTTTTATTACTGGTGTATTTCAATTTGTTTTGATTGTACTTTTCTTTCATTTTTATCTTTCTCTCATGAAATTAACAGTGGCGCTATCTATTCGATTATTATGTCATTAATGATACCCGATTAGTTAGATGTTTAAGTGCAATCCAAGTTTTCTGAATGATTTTTGACTTTCCCCAGTTAAACTTGCTGCTTGTTTGAAGCCACCAAACAGAGCTAATTATCGTACAATAATAACTTATTGAAAGGACGCAACAGCACCACTAGGATTATACTTCAACCACAAATATTGTTAAATTTTTGTATTTTTGAAACTAAAACAATGCCACTATTCATAGCTTTTTTATAAAGTTTGTTTTTAGGTTTAATAGAATTAAGCAAACTTTTTGTTATCCAAGGTTTTGAGGCCAGCTTGGTCAATTTTCTACTTAATTTGATGAATGGGGCATTCTGGTCCACAGAGGATTTGAATATTTAAAAAAAAGTTGTTGAATTCTTCATTTGGATTCTCGTGACTACTGGTAAAATTTTCTTGTAAGTTTGTTAATAGGTGCATCACAAAATTTTTCAGGGTGGAATTTTTTGTAACACCTTTCCCATTTAGTTAACTTATTTTGTTTAGGTACTGTTTTAGCTAAACGAAAGATAGGATGGTGATGACTGATATCATATTGTAATACTTCAGGCTGTAGTTCATGCACAAAGTCATTACAGTATATGTGGTAAAGTAGTGAAGGTTTTTGATGTAACATAAACCTTGTAGGTAGGGTGATCATCTGATGGGCACCTATAGATTGCATGTTATTTGTAAACCGTTTGTCCAGTGTTATTAGATAAAGCATTAATATTAAAATCTCCAAGCAGGTAAAAAGTTTCTTTCCATATTTAAAATATTTATACTATTTTCCAAGATTTCTCCAAAATGCTTTGTATTTTTATTAGGATGGGAGTATAATGCACCCACTAAAAAAGACGTATTGCTAAAACTGTTACTTCTATCTGTGTATCTTCAATGTGGTCATTGTGTAAGTCCAAATCAGATCCGACTTTATGGATCAAATTTATTTTTTACCTACACCACCTGCTTGGGTTAATGAGTCTTTATAAATGAAAGTATATCCAGGTAATTGTATGTCATTATAATTGCTGTTATTGTTAAGTTTAGTTTCACTAACGGCTATAATGTATGGAGTAACTACTATATCTGTCAAAAGTTGATAAATTTTAGATATATTTTTTTGATAGACTCCTAGTATTAAGGTGAATAATAAGCACTTGTCTACTAGAAGATCTACATAATAAATTCTTTAGATCTTGTGCTCCATACGTATTGCACTCTTCAAAGTTTGGAAAATTTTGGTTAGAGCTGGCACAATTAAATTCTGTTATATTGGTTTCAGCCATAGTTATATGTAATTGAGAATGCAATTGAAGTTCCGATATTCCAGCCACAATACTTCTGTGCCGGCGCATTCTAAATCCAGTCTACGCTGGCAAAAAATGTTAGAATGAATGTAGGCCAAAACTCTGCCTCCATGGCGATTCAGGTCAAAACGGAATAGAGAACAAAAACCGGGAAGACGTAGATGGTTATTTAAAACAGAAGATTTTAGCAAGGTATCGGTGACACAGATAATGTCGAACCCATCCATAAAAATAAGAAACTACTAGGATAAGGAATGCCTTATTACTTGGGACAGGTAATTGCTTTCCCTGGAACTACTTAACACAATTATTTGGCGTCTGTGCGGTATGATCACCTATGCGTTTTTTTTGTTAATTTCGGCGACGGCAATTGGCGGCAGGCCTAAGCTTGAATTTTGCTTCTTGCTGGGGCGGTTGAGGTGAACGCTCTTGCCCAAGGAGCGCTACGGCAATTCACTCAGTGGCTGTAGATCGAACACCCAACCTTCCAACTGGGAGGCGGACACTTTACCACTGCGCTATTGCCGAAAAATCCGATAAGGGTTGTTTCAGGCAACGTAGAGGGTCTTGTGTACTTGCACCACACTTAGCAAGTGTGCATTGGCATGAAATAGGCAGGAAACAGGGTGTTTTTACTGCAAAAGAGCACTGAGCAAAGGCGCATTTGAGTTCGTTTTTTGCCCAGTTAAATGTTCTCACTTCTTCGTTTGTTCGTTTGTGATGTCAGCTGTTCGTTTGTGATGTCAACGGTCTATGTTCTAAGTCGCATCTGTCTAAACCACTACGTTAACAAACGCAGTAACAAGGTAAAGGAAGCAAAATGTTTAAATGATGTTTGCAAATTCCTTCAAACGAAGCCCTTGGCAACAAAACTGCGTAATTATTTTGGAATCCTCTGCATTAGCCAACATGTATTTTTGCTTCTGAATCGTTGATCAACAGGTTAAAGTGGATAAAAATGTTTCCAGTGGCATTTATGTGTGTATTTGTAAGTTTTGTTAAAATCAAATGTTCCTCTTAGGCTTAGTTTTACAAGGATGTTTATAAATATAGATTGCAAAGGCGATTTAACCAAATCATTTTGTTTCAGAGTCACTGGAAGACAAAGTGTATAAAGTTCTACGGGAAGGGTCGTTCATAGCAAAAGGAATGAAAAGTAAGTCCACGACTTTCTACCAGCAAGTTCTAACTGTCGCTTATTGTTATGAAAAGCTTGTTGCGAAAAGCTGCACTGCTCCAACAGAGATTCTTTAATTGAAAGAACGTCGGTCTCTCCTTGGATTTTTTCTTTGGGCGTTTATGAAAACTTTGTGTTAAAGACTGAGACGGTCTTTTACGAAAGCTTATCAAACAATTAGCCAGGAAGAAAAATTCCTTACGTATCTATCGACATCTTTGGTTGTTTCCAGCGGAGTCTCGAAATATTGTTTTTATTTTTTGCAATCGGAAAGAAATTCCGGTTTTAATAAATCTTTATTTTTTGCATATAAAGCTCCTCCAAGCGATGGTCTGAACTCCCCGAATGACATTAAAATGACAAAAGATCAGGCTGCAAATGAGAACCGGGATGGTGTCAACAATATGACATCACTGGCTGGTATGTCAAGCAGCACGGGAGAAGCTAGCGGTGAGCAAAAAAGTGAATCAACCATTTCTGAAGATGGACTTACCTTCAAAGACAACCCCACACCTGAACCGAACTACAGACCAAGAAACTTCCTCTTTCGCACCATTTCACATGCGGGAAGTCAACAGGACATGAATGAAGAAGATGCAGCAGGTAAACCACTGACACCAAATGTTTCCTTCACTTAACCTGAACTTGTAAAATTTGGTAGAGTGAGTAATTCCATGAGAGAATACAGAACAAGCAGCTTAAAAGCAGAAGTAAGCTAGAGAAAAAAGTAAAAAATAAAATAACTAATGAACTCTTTTTGTGGAGCAGCTTTTTTTCAACAGTAGACAATGCTTGATACATGCAATCTGACATCGATTTATTTAAGGTAAATCACTCCGACATAAAGTCTCAACTGTCTACGTGCCGCATAAAAACGGAAAGCTGCTGTGCGGCTCACGTTGTTTTATAAGCAGATGGTTGATAATTTTGAAGAGTCTGCTTTTGAGTGAGTTTGATATTTAAATCAAAATCTGTAAAGTTAGTTTCATAGCCTTTGTTTTGAACAAGTTTGTCTACGCTTTGTAATAATATTGTAATTTCATTGATATTTTAAGAAGTGGAACAGAAACGACGACTGAAACGCACACAGTCAAAGAAGAAACTGGTGAGCTTGTTAATGTCGTGCCGGGGTTCTGCGTAAGAAGGTTTATAAAGCCGTTTGAACAAACGCCCAGCCGTGTGCTTATCCTTTGACATCGATTATACTCTATAAATTATTGTTACGTAAGTCATCTAGTTGGAGGCCCGTCTGATAAAGATGGCTGGTTATTCTACAATGATAACGGCCAGAAATGAATCTGAGTTGAATTCAGTAGTCAAAAATTATCCTTCTGTACTTGAGAGTAGTGTAATTAGGTACACAATCGGAAGAAGTGTTGGATCATTTACAATTTGTAACAGACCTGAATGCATTAATTACGTTGGATCATTTACAATTTGTAACTGACCTGAATGCATTAATTACACATTTTTGTGAAATTGTAATTGAGACAATTTTATTTTTCTGTAATTATAATTGGTAAAATTTGTAACTTAAAAATGCATTTGCTTTCAACAACTTCATTGAGGCCGGCTAAGTGGTATCGTTGGTTGAGCACACAGCCCTAATAGGTCGGGTTCGATTCCCGGTCGTGTCATACCGAAGACTTGAAAAACGTTTAAGGCAAACCTGCGGTCTGTGCTCGTGCTCGGCATTAATGGATGGGTGCAAGGAAACAGTTCACGCGTGATGCTGACACCGACTCGCCGCCAGCGCAGTATTCATTGCGAAAGTAGCCGCGTGGCCCACGGCGCAAGAGATGGGAGCGGTAGACCACTCGTGGTGGAGTACCGAAATCGAGCATAATGGAACTAAACTGAAATTGAGACAAATATTCCCGACCTCATACATACGTGTGTGCAGCCGGATTTTACTTTTTCCCTCGTTTGTGTTCTGTTTTCCTCAAAAAGTAGAATGTCGTGTAAATGGTATGAAAAAAATTATGGTCTGCATTCCCTTCGTGGTTTGAATGACTCACAAATGACTCGAATCAAGTCAATGCGAAGTTACACTGACCCGGTAATATTTTATACACGAGGTTGAATGCGCCAATGATTGTGTGAATGCACTGAACACAACCCTGTGTCAACCAAAGTGTTCATCGGGTTTCTTCCAACCTCCATCTATCTCAGTGACTGAATAAAACAAAAATCATGGCATTTTTCAACATAGATTAATCTTGAACTTTTGTCTACAGAGGCGAACTTCTACAAGTGGGGAAGTTTAAGGGAAAATATAAAAGCACTTTTTCACATAAAACGCTTACGAATAGTCCAACCTGAAAGGTGCACTAACCAGTGCCCTTGTTCCCTCTCTCTTCGGCATGCTCTCTTCATCTGTAATTTTTCCTCCCCGTGCTCTGTGTTTGTTGGTTTGTTTTTCTAACTCACAACTGTGCTTATTTTATTTCCAACTGTTGTTTTTCAACACTTGTCAATAATTAAACGGGGTTGGTTGACTAAACGACTGCCATGGTCGTTGGTCGTCGTTATCCCATGTAACGCAGTGACTATCTTTGTTGACATTGATCAGATCTTTTGCCTTTTTGTTCACATTTATTCTAATTTCCACTGAATATTGGTCACTTCTTTACACGTTGATTGTTTGTATCGTTTCTGCTTATTACCCGAGTCATATGAAAAAATCAATCATCCAATCGCTATAGCAAAGAGAAAAAAATGGGGGGGCAAAAAGTTCTCTGAGAGGAGCCGAAATTTTTAAAATATGTCCAATAGTTTTAAACCATGTCCAAAACATTTTTCCAAGGGGGGCGAAAAAATTTCCTGGGGGATTCGACCCCTTGCGTCCCCAGCAGTTGACGGCCTGCATGCTACAATGCCACGTGACATAATACAGCCGCGTTCTCAAAATGAATGTAATCTTCAACGAGGTTTGACGCACAATTTTGCCAAATGCTTCCGTCCTCTACTTCTACACAGCTGTTCGCAATCATGTCTGCAGCGCCGATTGCTCAGTTGAGAGACAAGATATGTAAAATATTTTTGGGAAATTAATTTCTTGCAAAATACATCCTTTGATAAATATTTTAAGAAACTCCACTTCATTTTTTCACCTCATCAAACTAAACCGGTTTATTTTACAGCAGTTCGAAAAATCAGAAGAAAAGAGTAAAGTCTTTGTTGCTTTGTTCAAGTACGAAGCTCAACACAAGGATGATCTGAGCATCAGGTGAAAACTTGAATGTTACATGCAAGCTGGGCTGCTACATTTTTATCGTGCCTGTTGAAATCTTATTGAAATCTAAGGTTGCACTTTGAACATAACGTTGATTATTTTTACTGTATATGTATGAAAGGCCAAGAACTGGGTATGATTATTTTCTAATGACCTTTATTTATGGGGATGCACTGGGCAGCTGTTTCCGTTGAATGCAGCCCATGTTATGTTTTGAGGCAGATTACAATATTTTCGTGTCGCAGCTTCCAGTCGTGTAATTTCATCTGTATATTTTATCAGATTATCTTTAAAGCGCCTTATTTTTCAGAGACATGCCACAGTGGGTTGCGGAGTCGGAGGTAAAATATTCGACTCCAACTCCGACCTTTCCAAAATTTCCGACTCCGACTCCTTAACATAACGTAAATGAATTTTGGATGTCAACAATGGCAAAGAAGCGAGTTAAAATTATTTTTTAAATAAGCACTGTGTTATTGTCGCTGGATACATGAGTTAAGGCTTTGAATTAATCTATTTATGTAAAGAACGTACTAATTATAAAAAACGTTATGAGTGCGTAGCTACTATTTCTATAACGTGAATGGATTAAGCAATAGCATATAAACTACACGCAAGAAACTTTTTTAAGTGGTATATAGCGAGAGTGAACAGCTAGCCATAGAACTATTCAGTAATTGATCATTTTAAAATTTTCTGAACACAAAACCTAACATAAAAAACAACAAATTCATTCGCCTTACGTACCTATGGAGATTGGACAGTATGGTTGCTTGCAGCTATTGTTGGTTTTCCGATTACGCAGGAAAATCATACGGAATGAACTACACCCAAATAACTGCTCAGTAAATCATCTGAGTAAACAGGAAACACACAAAAGCTGTCAGAACAACACACTTTACTTGCAGTAAAGTTCGTGGTCCATTTGACCACCAAACAGCACAGTAGCGACACAAGAACAAATTGTCATCTCACAGAAAAACACGCTTCTTCCTCTTTTGAGAGAGTTCTTTTAATCCACTGCTTGGCCGCTCTAGATATCAGGGCAAGTGATGAGCAGCCAGTCGATTGTCTCATCGTCCAGAACCGTCAGGTCGTGCACTCCATGAGGAGTCAATGGATTGGACATTGGAGGACAACATGGTGGACGGTTTGTTCTTCTGCACCACAGCACAGGCCACAGAGGAGGCCATACCTCATTTGTACAAACAGGAGCGGAAGCGTCCGACACCGGTGCGGAGGCAGTTAAGCCGGACCCAGGCTCTTCTTGGGAGGGCCACTCCGGTAGGGTGGGTGCCGGTGTCAGAGATGAAAGAGCGGAGTCTTGTAGGGTTGTCCAACCACTCCGAGTTCCATCGGTGATCAGCCCAGAGCGCCGCACTTCTGTTGTTGTTGTCAGATGAACTGATGAGTTGTACCGCGGGTACAAATGGGTGTCTCGATTTTGGGCGCCATGCGTTTGCACTCGATGGACGGGCGAGCGCTGAGTGGAGCAGGTGTCCAGGCTCAATGGCACGGCGTGCTAGTGACATTGTGGCTCCATTGCGACGAAGCTCAGCAGGTTGGATGCCTGCGAGGTTGGAAGGTTGTCCGCTAGTGTAGGACGCAGGCATCCAGTCACAATTCGCAAGGCGTCGTTGATAGCGGGGTCAATAAGGCGGGTATGAGCACTGCGGCATCAAACAGGAGCACAGTAATCTGCGGTTGAATGCACCAGGGCTAGGGTGGCTATTGGCAGAGTTGTTGCTCCAGCACCACAGCCGGAGCCAGCAAGCCGCCTCAGGAGTGTGACGCGTGATGTCAGCTTTTTGCGAAGTGATTCGAGGTGTCAGCGATACGTGAACGACCTGTCCAACGTTACTCCGAGGTATTTGGGATCGGAGCAGAAGGGCAGGATTTCGTTGTTGTAGTTGACTTTTAGCTCACGTTTAGCTTCCTTGTTTTTAAGATGGAAAGCTGCCGACACGTTTTTGTAGTCCTGAGCTTGAAAGGAAACTGAAAGGAAACTCATTACACAACTGGACCACCACTTTCTCATTCCTATTCGACATTACGATCAAGGTTTCGTTTAATATCTATCTCATTAATGATCTTAAAAAGTACATTTAATAGTTTGCTCTTTAGAACAGGATGGCTTCTGTGAGTTTCTCCTTCATTGCAGCTCTTGGTGCGTCCTGATGAGCCTCAGTGCTGAAAACAAACATTCAACGCTGACTTGTGTTGGGGAAAGCGTTGCTACCAACTCAGCAGACACTTTCACTATTTCAGGATATCGCTTTATGGCTTCCTGAACTTCCAACTTAGATGATTTGCTGTCTGTTTGTTCCACTTGCTTTAATGTGTCACAGAAGTCAGCCTTGAAATTTGCTAAGCTTTTATGCACTGTAGCCGAAGTGTTAGCTGTTTCCTCTAGCTTACGTCGCTTTGAACTTGCTTCATGGTTTTGTTGATCCATCAACTTATCATCATCAACTTCATCGCACGGACCCTCTGAATCTGTTGTAGTGGAATTGGAGTCTGCATTTTGATAATATGCAGCAGTGTTTAAACCCAAAATCATCACGGTAAGGTTACAAAGCGCTGATTTTGCTTCATCTTACTGCGTTTCAGATAACAGCACTCTGTTTATAGGGTCCACATTCACTCCAGCCAGTAGCTTTTATTGTTAAGCAGTTGCACTTAGCTTTGTTTCATTGAGTCACTCAGTGTTTTGCAAGCAAAGACGTGTTTGAGATAAGGAAGGTTCTAACCTTTTCCACTCTTTTAAGATTATTCCAGGTATGAGATCTTCTTGAATTTTTTTGTCACTTGAAAAAGAAGCTTGAAGTTTTTCTAGTTCTTCAACTTGCATCCGTTGCATGTCAGACAGACTGACATCTTCGTTTCTCACATGCTTGCTCTTTCGCGGTTATCCATTAAATTATCACTCAGAATCATCTGGGCAAAGTCGATTGAGCAATGACGCGTAAAGCGGTTTTGATTACGGGTAACTGTGTAAACGCTAAGCAATGCGAACTGTTCCTTGAAAGAAAGAGTTCTTCCAATGATGCTGCGTCTTTAAGCTGAAACTAACTAATTTTGTAGCAACCAGCAATCAATGGAAATTGTGGTGCACAGCAAGAATTATCTGTTTCAATAAAATAATTCCATAGAAATTGTACCATTTCAACAGGCACGAGATAGGATTCCTAACTCACGAGTGCGATGTAAAAAATGATCCATTTGGACTTCCGGAGTCGGTTAAAAATTCGACTCCGACTCCAAGCGTTCTTACCGCAACTTTCATCCGACGACACAAAGCAATTATAAGAGCGAAGCATAAACTGCATTGCGTCACTACTTGGTCATGTGCTGCTTTCGGTAACACCAAATGAAAAAGTTGATTGCTGGTAAGAATACTCTGAAGACAAACTGAGGTTAAGACAGTGGTTCTCAAACATTCATGAGCCGTGGCCCCCTTCTAAGTTTAACTGAAGAATACTTAATATACCGTGACACTTGGGTTATGCAGTATCACGACAAAGGTGCCTAGTGAAGGCCTCTGCTCGTGGCCCCAGAGAACCGCTCCGTGGACCCCAAAGGGGGCCGAGAGCCCCGCTTGAGAAACCCTGGGTTAAGACGTACAATAAATTTTTAATGAATGATCAGATATCTTCTTCATTTACAATACGCTATACATTTACAATACGCTATATGTTTGAACAATGTAAGTGTACGATACGTAACAATGTAAGTGTACGATACGTAACAATGTAAGTGTACGATGCGTAACAATGTAAGTGTACGATACGTAACAATGTAAGTGTACGATACGTAACAATGTAAGTGTACGATGCGTATATGCACAAAAAAGCCTTGTAACCAGGGGCGAATCCAGGAGGGGGCGATTGGGGATGCCCCCCGTGAAACCTACGAAAGTAACTTTATTCACCATGTTTTACCAAAATCGCCCCCCTCTAACCTTACTGGCCGGATCCGCCACTGCTTGTAACAACCTTATTTTGGCGTCAATGCGTGAATTACAAACTGTTTGCACAGACCTGGAGATCGACTGCATGTTGTCAATGACAAAGACAGCCACTGGTGGATAGTAAGTTCGGTGTATTAGTTCTTTCTTAGAACTCAAAGAAAAACGAACCACCGTCATGTGAACATTTATAACTAATAACTGCACTGAAAAAGTAGAAAGTAAAAAATTTTTATGATTTTAAAATGACACGTTTCTTATTTGAAAAATTTTTTCTCAGTTCGTGTTTTTACTTTCTTATTACGTCATGTGTTGTTCCATAGTTTGTCTTTCAATTCAGTTAAAGTTTTGAAAACGAAAAGTAAGGTTATGATTACTTTCCTTCAGTTGATTGGATATGGTCAAACAAAATTTCAATCATGAAAGATTCGTACATTTGTGACGCCAGAATCCAAGTCAGGCAAACAAGTGTTCAAATTGAAACTTTGCTGCAATGGGGATAATCGAGATGCAATTTATCTACTGTGTCTACTCAGGTCTCTCATGTAAACGTCTTGCTTTGCTAATTGGCCTTCAAAGTTTCTAGTGTTTCATCCTCTGTGTGAGTTTGCAGAAGAGCTGAAAGGTGCTTTTTGCAGCTGCCAAATCTAGAACCACAGTGACGTAGTTCGAAGTAGATGCGTCAATGCCGCCCCAAGTGACTTTTTTGCATCTCACCTCTACATGATAAACAAGGGACAGGAGGACGCCACACTCAATAACCACCAGCTTGACCAGAACATAAGTATTTGCCCTTTCCGGTAGCAACAGCTGCACCAGCCTTTACTTTGCAATATAAAGCTCAAACTAATGTTCCAACGATTTTGGGTTGCTTTGCTGTAGTAACTTTACGATGAATCTGCCATGAATTCTTGTTAGAAGGTAACTTGAAATTATAATGATGTTTCTTATTTTTCCAGGCTGAACTACAGAGCAAAACAGGATTTATCCCTGCAAACTATGTTATGGCTTTGAGACCAAATGAAGAGGTTTATTTCTGCCCCCATGTGACAACCTTGAGAGATTCTGCAAAAGGAGAAGTTCAGATAAAAGCGAATCAGGTTATTGATGAAACTCAGCAAAATAGGGAGGGTTGTTTGTTTGAATCGGCTCCTTCTGCCACTGATGGCCGTCTTGATCATTCATAATGGTACAGTGAGGTGTAGTTTCAACAAACGCGCATGCGAAAGACTTACACATGGTATGTTTCGAAATCGTCCACCCAGTGACTGACACTGAGCTTAGGTCTACAAAGCTTTGAAATCTGTTAAAGGCATTTGCAAAAGCTCACATGTTTACTTAACCGAAATTTATAGGTGATCAAAGCTCATTTTTCATGTTTTCGCCAAAGCGATCTTTGTTTTAGCGAACTTCCTTAAACAAATTATTGCAGTCAAAGAAGTTGTTAGGGAATGTGTTCGAAAACATTACTGAAAAAATATTAGTCTTATTCTTTGTGCAACTGAATGTTGAAAGAACCCATCTTCTGTGTTTTTGAGAAGGTGACTCAGCAAGTGTAGGCCTGCAATTTTTTCTATATGCAAGTGTATATTAAACTGATTTTTAAGCAAGCAACTTTGAATATCTGCGTATGGATTAACTTTTACACTATGGACAATCGCGCCCAGGTGCTCAATGTCATTAACTTGATTGGGATAAAACCGAAATTAAACTTTCTTTACAAGCAATCTACACTGCTTTTCAGCCAGTAGAAGTCATTGCGATAAGTTAAACAAACAAGAATCATGAATATATTGAAAAAAGAGAAACGTTGAAGCTGAAAATATTCAGTGATAATCATAAAGTTTCTGTGGATAGACAACCAGCATCAGTCATTTGAAGATGTAATTAATCGTAAAATCGGTTTCGCTCAAACCTATGACCAGTTGTATCTTATTCTAATAGAAAGTTATTCTTCTTCAAACCTCAACATTGTTCCATGTCAGGGACGAGGAACTGAATAACCGGTCTCGCTCATGCAGAAGATATGGCGTTTTATGACATACGAGTACGAAATGTTCAAAACAACACCTGCCGGTCTTGTGCATGCCCCGAGCTCATAGCTGCTTCGCTTATGTACTCGCACTGGCCTTTAAAATTTACTTAAATGAAATCATGTTGCTGGTGAAACTAGTTTTGTCTGTACGAAACGTAGCTTTCAAATTCCGATATGCTCAGGTCTTACTTCTGCCGCAAGACTGGGCAGCTTGTGACTCAGCACTTATCCGCATCAGGTGCTCCGGCGGAGAAGGCCACATTCTCAAAGAAGATCTGTTGCCGTTATGAAAAAACAAAGCAGCAAAGAGCAAGAAAGGTAAGCATCATTCATCGGAAGTATACTTAGCACCGCAGTGTTGCCGCTAAACCACTGGTAATTAAAATCTATAAACGGCCTTGACGTTTAGCAAGCGTACCACGAAGCTCCTGCCGTATGATGATGCTGCGCATCCCAAGAGACAAAGTACAGTTGGTAGCTCTGTAATGACATGTGCGAGCACTTCCACTTACCATACATGACATGATGTTACTTTTGCCTACCCTGCTAAAAAATAGCCTAATAGCTTTAACATTGAGCAAGTGCTTAGTTAAACCTTAACCCGGAACTTCTGAGACACCTTCCGCTTTATGTTACCGGTGTCAAGCAAAATTTCTAATTTGCGAAATTTCTGACTTCACGCCATCTGCGCATGCGCAGGGTGATATTCCAGGTGATGCATTTCGCAAGCGGTGGCTGTTCACTGAGATATGAACTATGCTGAGAACTGATGATTAGGGTTTGGTAAGCGTGTCGGGTTAGGGTTTAGATTGGGAGTGTAAGACTAAGTGCAATATTTTGCAGTGGTTAGATATTCCCGTAGGGCGGCAGGCTATTGTAGCTTGTTGTGGACTATCTGACATCTAACTAAAAGTTTTTATATATGCAACATACATCAAAGAAGTAATCGCTAAACTTGATTCCTGTGCTCTGAGGAACAAAATAATTTGCATACAACAATGGGTCAGAAATTTCGCAGAGGTCAGAAATTTCGCTTGACACCGGCTTCGCCCACCTATTATAAACAGGCAATGTTTATTCATGCATTTTTCTAATTCACGCACGCACTGATTTGAACCGCTACTTTACATTAACAGTGGATTCGCAGAAAAGTTTCAGGTTGAAGTTTGTTATAAACTCAAGGATGGCTTTTGCTATGGGGTTTGCTTCAGTTTGATTCAGTAAACATGTTCGATGCTCAATTTGTTTGGTGTTTTATGCCACGTTTTACACTGAACCGGTTTTGGCTCCAAACAGTTACGCTTCAAACGTCAGAATGGGTTCACTTCGAGCAAAATAATTTCAAATTAAGTTGAATAGGTTGAAAAGTCTTTAACGATTCGAAGCTTCTGCTGAAAATGTCTGAAAATAGTGCATTGCAGATGCTGGTCGAGGTTCTTCTGAGTGACTGGCTTGCTTTGTAGCCAGAAGAAGTGATCGGTGTTACTTTTTTGACCCCTGCTCCTGTTCATAAAAAGTGACTCCAGCTCCTGCTTAGCTACTGTCTTACATGAACCAAATCTCGTTTTACACTTTTCCCAGAGTGCTTTAGGCACAATCACAATGAAATATTTTCGAAAATTTTTGAGGGTTTTCTTTGTGGCTTCACTTGCTACGGTATGCCCAACATTATTGCAGAATGCATTATTCTCCGTCTTGGATTGACCAGCTGCACTGTTACAACAAACATCAGCTCAAATGAGCTGTTTGCAGCCGTCAATCCGTCCCCGACAGTGTGACGTTATTTGCTTGTAATGTTGATACTGTCAATTCAAACCAGAGCGTTGCGAACCAATATGATCAGTTTATGGCTCTGAAACATTACAACATCGGCAAGGCTTTAAGTTCTATGACTGGGATGACCATACGCCGCGTTTAGATTACGACATTTCCTGTTGTTCTGACTGTGTCCCGGTTGTTCTGACTGTGTCCCGGTTGTTGTGACTGTGTCCCGGTTGTTGTGACTGTGTCCCGGTTGTTGTGACTGTGTTCCGGTTGTTGTGAAACGACTTGAATTTTTAACTAAAATTTTTTAGCTTTTCTAAATTAGATTAGAATTAAAATCAGAGTTAACTCAGCTGTCATAAATTAGATTAGAATTAAACTTTGCGGAATTTCAAAAACAGAAATTGAGCTAAAATTAGAATTGCATTTACACAAATCAAAGCAACTTTAGTCCAAGTTAAATTCATGCCCAAATGAGGATTTTTCTTGTAAAACTTCGAAACTTTGAGGAAACAAACGTTGTGTATTTATTGTGCGTATTACATAAATGTAATATTATTGTTTGCATTTGGATGACATCACCATGTTCACTCAGCCGACCTTTTGTAAAATTGGCAAAATGGGAGGTAAATTATGAAGATGAAATATGTTTCTCCTTTACTACGTACACAAAAAAACCCTAGTGGAAAAATCCCCTAGTGGCCACCCCTGGAAAGAATTCTTCCGACGCCCATGAATGTAACCATGAAATTTGTACAACTACACCATTTTTTCATTTTTGTTCAAGCACTATTGGGGAACAATAGATATTATGTTCCCCCTGAAACTCGGGCCCTGGGATTCATTCTCATAAGCATGAGAATAGCAAAGATTCGTACGCCACGATTGGCGCGTTTCTCGCTGTACAATTGGCCTGTATGGCTAAAGACTCGTTCCGACGGAGACGATGTCGCAATCATACCCAGGAGTTCTCGAGCAGCAGCCTTCAGATAAGGGAAACACTGTTCGTCTTTCGAATACCCTAAAACCAGGGGTCGAAAACTTGTTCAATGGAAGAGTCATTTGCAGAAAAACATAAACACCAGCGAGCCGCAAAATCAGTTTGTTTGTAGTTTCAATACAAATACGGTAAAGAATGCAAGTTTTCCATAAGATGATCTACAGTAATTGAAACGCAACAAAACGCATCATGTATCAATGTTAGTTTTTTGTTTATAGTCTCCAAAAATCGGGACAATAGGTTGTCAAAATGTGCGAATTAATTCTCCCAAATGTTCATTTGTTAGGGTTGCACGATGGTTTGTTTACACGAGCTTCGTTATAGAGAATAAAAATTCTCAGCAATATGTCTTGTTGAACATAGAAATGAGTCGCATTAAATTCTGGGTATTTACTTTCTGGATTTTTACTTTTTGGCAAAACCGGAAAGTAGAACGAAATTTTTTAGAACCAGGTCTTCTTGCATTTCGGTCAATTTCAATTCTGCAACAAACTAGTTCGTGAAAACAGGTTGGCAAACTAGACCGCCGTCACCGACTACATTTAACGTTGAATGGATTTACAGAGAATGCAAACATGATTTTAACTCATGCAGTTCATCAAGTCTGACGCCTCCAGTTGTCCTTGTCTTGCACTGTACTTTTGTATTCTGCCATTTTTTGGTCTGCAACTGACTTTTTGCGAAAAGCATTCGTTCTCATTCTCACATTGGGAAAATTACAGAATGTGTTTGACAATTTGTCTCTCACAAAAATTTTAATTTTGAGCTTTAGCTTCACTGTCTTTGTTATCAAATCGCGTGGAATCCCTGGTAACCAATCTTATGAACTCGTATGAACACATTGATAAATGAAACAAACATTAAATATAAGGCAACAACTCTATATCAGTTTGAGGTATCGCCATTCAGGTGGAAGAGCCACACGAAATATGTCGACGAGCCGCATGCGACACGCCATCTGCAGTTGCCAGTTTGCCCAAAGTTAATACAAAGACTTTATAGTAACTTTGATTTTACCCACCATTGCCTAAAACAGGGGTGGGAAATTAATTTGGCTAAGGGGTCACTTTCAGAAGGCCGCGTTTATCGGAGGGCCGTACCTTTTAATGGAAATAGAAGCCAACTCTCGGTTCAAGTTAACCTCAACACTAACATATTATAAGTTGGAGGAAATTTCAGACTTTCTTGAATGATACGCAGGCCACTGAAAAAGCTGTGGCGGGCCACGTGTGTCCCGCTGGCCGCAAATTGCCCACCACTGCCATAAAATATCACAGCTGACTGACTGTCACAAGTACCTAGTGACTATTGTGACTTCTGGTGTGAGTGGATAGGCAATGTGATCACCAGCGCAGCCAGCCCAAAAATTTGGTGGGGCCAAAATGTTTGATTTTCGGCGAATAACACTATTTTGTTTGGGATACCGCCTCTCAAGGCACAAAATTACCATATGTTCTGAACATTTGGGGGGTCATGGCCCCCTAGGCCACCCCCTGGCTACGCCTATGAATGTGACATAATAATAATAAATTGATAAGGTCACATACCTTGCACTGCAGATGTGAATGAGAAAAGAAATTGATCGAGTTTTTGCTGCTTTTGCTTTTCAGGTGATGGGATGGCCTTTGTGACCATTTTGTTGCACTTTCCTCGCACGAACGGTGCATTCTCGTTTCATCTTTAAAAATACCGTTGAACAAATTAGCATTTTTGGCAAAACCGGAAATTTGATTAGAACTAAAATTAGAGCAATTAAGCTTAGGCTATAGTAAATTAGAATTACCATTATTTCGCTCTAATTCATCGAATTAGAAAACTAGAATTATTTAGTTGTCCAAGTCTGGTTGTGACTGTGTCCCGGTTGTTGTGTCTCCCAGTTGTTGCGACTATGTCCTTGTTGCTGGGAGGGTTTTATAAAGAGAATTTAACGAAACCTCTAGAAGAATTAGTACTTGAATTGAGATTATGGTACAGCAAGCCGTCTCGTCTGAACGTAACCTAGAGACAAATTGATCTACTGGGTAGTGTCAAATCATGTTGCTTTGACGCTTTCCCATTTCTGCGTTGCTCCATTTATTTGTAACTCTTCCGGTGACAACTTGTGCCAGTGAACGATCTTTTCTAACTTATGCAGACTAAAAACTTATTTGCGAAGCACGACCAGTGATACAGGAATGAACGGGCTTGCATTGTTAAGCATTTATCGAAATTACACTCCCCCGGAACAGATATCGAACAGGCGTTTAAATATGACTTTATAACTGCTTGACAAACGTTTGCGTATGTATTGCTGCTAGCTTTATATGCTTTTCTTATCACGGTTTCGTTTTTGTAGCAAAATAAAAATTTGGAATTTTATGAGTGAAATATAACCCGCATGCCTTGACAATTTAAAATCGAAAAAACGTAACAGCAGCTTAACTGCAAACCGAAAAGAGAAAAACTCACAGTGGTTTGTTTCTTTTCATATTCTTACATATGCAGCCCGCTTTTGTGAAATCCTTGAGGGTGCAGATTTCCATGTTTTTCAAATGAACTTTTGCAGTTGGTTGTAGTTTGTAGAAAGCCGTCTCTACCCAGTGTAGATCGTTCAAAAAGTTGCTTTCATTCAAGCTAGCCACGAAATCACAACAGTTGAAGAGAAACCATTTTTTGGTTAAAATAGATGTTACAGCCCGCTGTAGAAAACCACATGTTTTGCCTACTGAACGGACATTTTTTGGATAACAGTAGAAAGCTTTGACAAAAATATTTACTGAAACAAAAAACATTACGAAACTTTCAGCTATTGGAGAAGGTAGCGATGGTTGCGACAATGGCCTCTACCTTATTTGCTGACTTTAAAAATTGACACACAACAAAAATATTCACCGCTTTTTTGCCAGAGAATGGAACAAACCACAGTCTGCATGAAACTGACATTTTTAAATTTAGTTTCATGGAACGCTGGAAACAATGAACCAGCTCGTCCGCATTTGAACTTTGTCGCTATGTTCATGAAATAGTTTGTGTGCCTGGCTTGCATCTTATAAAGCACAGGCTAAAACTAACCAGTAGCCTGCTGACCTGCCACTGTTCATCTTTTTGCAGATTATGGAGAGTATGCACGGTTTATATGTGATCAACAGTCACTCTCCTATCTCTTGCAAGCATAGAAAGACCAAACGTCTATCATATCAAAGTTATTTTGTGGAGAATTTATCGTTGCCACCGGCAGTGGACTTTCAAGTTTTCGTGAATTTGGTTGCTGTTTCGTGGTGAACGTCGTGTGGTGTTCTGAAAAGCATATTGTGTAGGACCAATGTGCACAAATCACGCGTCAAACGGTAAAATTAAACACTAGATGGTCACTGTGCTGGAGCTGATCCAAACTAGAAATGCCTGTGAAGCCCAAGGTACATACAGTACAAGTATCTGCCGAACCATCTCAATCGTTACGAAGTCACGACCCCATAGCCTTCTCATCGCACCAGGCATAGCTTGGTAAGGCATTCTTAGTTTAGCTGAGTTCAAATGTACTGAACACGCTTTTTATGTGCAAATCAATAATGACACTCTAGCAAGTCGTGTTTCAAACTGATATTGCGAATCGATCCAACGCTTCCGTCTCTTTGATGAGTGCTTTGCTTTTCCAGCCTGAACTTTGAAGGCTGATGAGTCTTGTACCTGAACACTCGGTGCTAGCGTAAAAAGCTTGACCACTGTTGACCATAAGCGCATGTTTTTATGGAAGGTTCCTCGAGACCTTGTTCGTTATCACGAGCATGGGTATCGGAAGGGGAACTTGCCCCATCAGGATTTTGAATTTGATATTTTCTTATTAAACTTTAGCAGAAAAATGTTTTCTTATAAGTTTGAAGTTGGTAAAATGAAATTTCACCACTGTTGGACACCCTGGACAAATGTACTATTTTCCCCTCCTGGAAAAAATCCTTCCGACGGCCGTGACCATGAGTATGGTCCATAATGCCCAAGATTTAATTCGTGTGGCAATTGGATATCATGCAGTGGACGTTCCAAAAGAGCTAAATTCGGTCACATTTCAATCAGGCCCGAAGCCACGGGGGACATTCCGGAGCAGTCCCCTCAAGTTGTGCTGCGCACAGAAAAATTTGTTTCAAACATATAATAAAAACAAATCGTGTCCCCCAAACCTTAAACCTGGATACGGGTCTGATTTCGACCCAAGGAGTGGGAAACCTTCACAAATGCCGGTCATTAGCTTTTTGTAAATTGGCAGAGGTAGATATCTTTCCGATGTAACCTACTAGATCTCTGTTTGGCAACATATAGAGCTTCTGTCGAGAAAAAGTTTATAAAATAAGCAGAGCCACGAAGCTGTCCCACCATCTCAGCACTAGTCGTTGCAACTAGTCCCACCTTTCCGCTTAACACCCAGCCTTGACAAGAAACTTACAAAAGACAATGACGTGACGTAAAAAACTCAATTTGAAGGTTCCGCAGCAAAGATGCCACTGCTTTAAATTGGAGACGTTGAAAAAATGTCAGCGAATCTTGAATTATTTTTGCTAAAAAAAGCGTGTGTCCTGCACAATTACCTGCGACATTAGAAGTTTCGATCGTTGTCTCGCAATCCTTGTACAGAATTGCTAAAACGTTTTACAGCTTTTGGTCAAGTAATCCATAGAATCTCGGAATTGCTTTAGACCAGCTATGTCCAAACCGCGACCGGCCCAGTCGAAGGTGTGTGCGTGGGATTTCGCTGTAGTAAAATATCCCATGTACTGACAACCTGTCCTTACTTTGGTAATCTTGAATTTGATATTTTTTATGCAGGTGGCCTTCAGTGCCGCTATATAACGTCTGTTACCATTCGAACGCTTTCAGTACATTAGTTTAAAAGCTAAATTTAGTTTACTAAGATCAAGGTAAGCCGTTCAATGTGCGGCCCTTGGCAAGACAGTGACATAACTTTTGGCTCAGTAAGTCATTTGGGTTGGACATAGCTGCTTTAGACCCACGATGGCTCCTGGCATCAAACCTCCCACCCCTGTGATAATGTCGTGAAACTGGGGTTACTACAAACGCTGTTGTTATAAACCAGCTATGACTGGAGATGCAGCTTACAACAACTGAACAATTCGCACTGCTTTCTGATGCGCCTCAATGCCAAACTTTAGTCGTGTTTGGTCCACAGGTGCCAGCTTTCCAATACTGCAATAGCTGAACACAAATGAACGAACAGTAAAGAATGCACTTTAATCCAATGACTGGTGTGTGCGAGTCTGAGACAAGGGCATCTACATTCGATTTGACCTTCAGATGGAATATAAACTCAGCACGCGAGCGCCGCTAGTGGTGCGACTCTGTGTTGATCTCTTCCGAGGAACCCAACATCAGCAATGTATGACACGAAGCTCACGCTTAACGAGGCTTGGGACCTGATGTCAATGCGAATAAAGTTCTAGCGACTTTTCTAGCTCTCAGCTGTTTGGCGCAGATAGCCTGAGCTTTCCCACCAGCCGCTCTGCATAGTACCTGTAGTTTGTTTAGATGCAAAAGGGTTGCAACAACCAGTTTATGGTAAGCATGATGATAACCAGGGCAACCAAATGTCAATAAAGTCAACATTTTTCTGCCTTTTTCAAAGTTTATGAAACGTCCACAAACCAAATTTCACTCTCATGAGGGAATCCCAAGTTATAGGTCAAAGAAAGTCAAAATTTATTAGGTCAAAATTTGTCGTTAGGCAGTAGTTTTTTTCTCTTTATCGATATTTTGTTGAATCTGCAACAGATATTGGTATGCTTTTGCAAGTTCAGTTGCGATTCTGTAATAATATTGCTGTTACGGCAAGATTGTATTTTCGTGATGCTTCATAGACCACGTCACTAGCACCGCAGTGGCGATCAATCCCTGCTCTCAAGTCGTGTAATCAAGGTGCGCCTGCATGTCATAAAGTTTTGGAATTTGCTGGTGGTGGACCAGTTGAAGTAATCGTAGCGTGTTTTGTGCAAACGTTGATTGTTGCGGCAGCTTGGTGGTGGCGAAATCGGTTTTTAACCGATTCCTTCTGTTTAACGTAGAGCGATCCGACCTGTAGATTTCAGACGATATTAGTCGTGTCCTGAGTGAGTTTATTTGACAGTGATCGTTTTTCGTGTGCGAGCGCGAAGTTGCTCGAGTAAGCTTATTTGACAAATTTGTGCGAGAATGCGCGGTAGTGCATTCAGTTGTTTTCTTGTTATTAAATAGCGTTAAAACCTTTTTTGCCTACTTTGTTACTTGCTGTAACAATTGGGTTTGTTGCGAATTCTGACGTAATAATGTTTAGCCCACTACTGGACGATTGAATATTACGTAGGATAGGCACGGTAGGCGAGAAACGTGGTCTTATAGTACAGGTTTTGATAAATACTCAATCCATTATGCATAGAGTGTTCCAACTTTATGATGTTCTCAGGTTTGATTCTATTGTAGTTATTCGTGTGCTTATCAATATATCATCCTTCAAGAGAAACAACTAAAAATTTCGAAGTTGAGTGCATGAATATGCTTCTGAGTTAAAACCGCAAACACAGGAAATTTATAGGTCAAAATAAAGTCAAAATTTTAAGTTTTTAGGTCAAAAAATCGGTTGCCCTCATGATAATCATAAACCATCACTGATGCATTATGCTCGTGATGCTATTTCATCGAAAAGGCACATTTATCAAGAAAAGCATCGCAAAATCTTGAACAAAAGCTTCTAATTCACAAATAATAAAAGACAGCATTTTAGACTCTACTTCCCTCACCTCACCCTGCATGCTGATCTGATGACATCACGCGGCGCACACGATTGCGAAAAATTGTTTGTTTTTAATCAAACTTTAAAACAAAACCACTTTTTCAGCCAAGCGAAGTTTTTAGACGCCAAATGCTACAAAACCTTAATTGTTTTCGAACTTGGGAAGAGTTGATCCATGAATTATTTACACACGACAACTTCCAGAGTTGGATTTACGAATTAAGGTCATAAATTTGCACAGAACCTGCAAACAACAGAGCACTGACAAGCCAGGTGTGGTGGAAAACTAATGATTGTTGCCATAAAGTTTAAGTCTGAAAAGGAAGCCGTGAAATACAACACACTTAGTACTTCATCATTAGTTAATGCAACCAATGATTACCGCACAGCTTCATGAACTGAGCATCAGCTATGAACGTAAATACTTCCTCGCACTCCTGTCGTGGGGGCAACGAGCCAAGCACGATATTGCTGCTGCGTTTCAGGTTTAGACAGCACTGGATTGGAGTGGTCAGACAATGTTTAATATCTGAACAAATCATTCAAAACCGGAAATACGAGAAATATTTATGTCACCCAGCCATAGTATTTCAAAACGTGATAAATAAACTTACAAGTCCATAGCGCGTTGTGTTCACGTACATCACCATCATCATAAAATGGCGAACAAACAAATCAAGTTATGAATGAATTACAAATCAAGAAGAAAGCAGACGTTTAAACTGAAACAATGTTAATTCGTGAAAACTCAGTCCATTAACGACGGGCGGGCAGTGGTGGTGCGATACGACTCTGAAATCCATTGAACGTGTGAGGAAGCAAGTCTGGGGGGAGGAAGCAAGTCTGGGGGGTCAAGTTCAAACCAAAGCGATGAAAACAGTTGCGCAATATCTCAGTGACGTATTTGTGCAGTAATCCTCCCCAACGACCACGAACGTATTCGCTGCGGACGAAGCGGTGGACAACGAAGTAAATAAACAGGTCGGTGGCCGTGGTTGGGCCAGACGTGGCCAGTATGACGCCAGCAGTGCTCCCTACAGAGCACTACGGAATTCCCCGGGCATATTGTCCCTCCATGCAGGGGTGGTTTCATGACAGAAGGCAGGGATCCCGTAAACCACACAGGCCGCCCCGTTCAAATGCGGCATCTTGCATACGCTTGATGACGCGCGTACGACGTCAGTCAATGACGTACCTGAACAGAACAAGCATGAGGTCAACATAATGACGCAACGAGCAGGGTTCGCTCGAGAGTTGAAAAACTCAGGAGTGTGCAGTGGATATGGGAAACCACCTAACGTGCGAAACCTCAGCGAGCACTTCGCTTCACAACACACAAACGACTTGCTCGCCAGGAACTCAGTGGGAGGTGACTTCGATTCATCCACTCCCACGAAGAGCACATTAAAATACAAATAACAACCATGTCCAGTGCAGTTTTGTGATTTCCTAACTGCTCAGTTGCGCATTCTCAGCAAGTTTCCGAACACATGCCACGAAAACTATAAAACCAGCGGAAATGCGTCACTGGTGTTGTGTTCACGAAGCAACGGCAACATAACAACGGTAGCAGTTGAAGATGATTCGTTGAAACACTGCACACTTGATTATTCCGTTCATTTTGGCGCCCGTAATTTCTACATCATCGCATCACCAGTATATACACTGGAGTGGTCAGGAGTGAGGGGGCAGATTACCACGTAGCAACGGAAAATATTTATTTAGAAAATGGTTACCATAACAACAATGAGCTGCTGGCATCAAATGCGTAAAGATGTGGCCATTGTTGAGGACGACTCAGCCCGAATGACACAAGGGCGAAATAATTATATTATGACGCATGAAAGACAACATCCCAATTACCCGGGCGCATCCAGGTGCTGAAGCACTTGGCAAAGTACATGTCGATGTCTTTGTCTGTGACTGGCCACAAGCATCCCAGAACGCAGGGGGAGCCGGACAGGAGGTAGGAAATCGCCATGCCTGAACAAGAAAGTTGGCAGCCATAACAACCTTCCTAGAATGACAACAGAAACGAGATAGAGCAGTGAAACTATTACTGCTGTGCGCAGAGGAAATGTTTGAAAGCGGAATGCTGTCTCGGGAAGACGGCATTCAACACAAAGTGAACATCATGGCGAGCCTTAAATAACATTACATTTTGACAGTTTCACTTCACAGCAATTTGACAAGAACCCACCACCAATGCACCCTCACCTTCAGGCTCCGTCTTCCCGGTCTCGGTTAACTTTCCACTCCTGCACCCCATAAGCAAAGCGCACGCTCGAGATCTTCTGCGTGCCAGGACTTCGCGCTGAATGAAGTGTGACCCAGATCCATGACCGCAAAAACTAAAAAGTCAAAAGGTTATATATACCTGCAGTGGTGCCATGTGGTCAATATGGCCCCAGCCTCATATGATAGGCCATATCTTTCAAACAGCGCAATGTTGTGAATTACTGTGGTTATGTATTTTGCAGCTTTTTAGTGTCCTTTTCCGTTACTACCACCTTGTGTTGGCTCGTTCCTGAAAATTTTACATTTTTGCTTATTTTGGGGTCATAAACTAAGTTTTCGTTTTGCAGAATTTTATTATTTATTTTAGTTGTATTTTCTTAGAATAGTGATCAATGATCGAAAGAACAATGTCGCTCCAGCAAGCCTTGGATCAAGAATAAATATTGCTTGATAAAAAAAAACTAACTTTTGTTATTTGTCAAAGTGTATCTCAGTGGAGTGTTACAGTGGTTGTCGAAAAGTTCAAGTGTCGAAGCGTATTTCAGTGCATATGAATTGCTTAAGTATCTCTTCATTGTATTACAGTGCATATCTTTTCAAAATGTTGGCTCTTTAGTGAAATTTTTACAATTTACTTGTTGGGTGATAATGACTCCAATGAATTTTTTCCATAGTACTGTGACAGAGATATACGTGTTTAGATTAGATCAGTTGTTTGCCTTTGTAAGGGATGTTATGGCTTCATTCAGAGGTCTTGAAATCTCCCCAGCTGCTTGTTAACTTTCAGCCAAAAACCTTTGTTTTTCTGGAAATGCTACGGAGCCTGCTTAAGAATCGAAATCACCAGACCATGACCAGCGTGCGGGCGCAGCAAGGTTGGTGTGTTGAACACACGAGGCGTGTTCCACGGAGCTGGGGTTGATGTGTAAAGCAGAAGCCTGTGTGTGGGATGAAGAGGCCGGTGGCAATGAAGCGTAGCGCTCGTGGTTCATCACCATGACAACAAACGACTTTCAGCGCCGTTACGCTTCACCGAGCAGAGCAAGCTACTTTCGAGTATAAATTTTGTGTCTTTCCATCAGAGTTTCAAACAACCACCATGACTGAGTTGCCCATTGCTGCTCTGCTTAGAATTCATCAACACGCAACCAGCCACGACAGCACAGGCATGTGTGCAAGGCACAGGCATCATGGAGAGAAAATAATGGCCGACAAACATTTTGAACAAGTGTGAAAACATCGCGACTGGATTAATACGAACTCAGCTTTGTTTGCTAAGCTGCTCCCGCCAGTATATGGGCTGGGGCAGCAAGCAAACACAAAACCTTAAATTATTGTCAAACAGACCTTTGTGCCTTGTTAATCAACACGGCTATGCAGGCAACATGAAGGGAACTTTCCCTATTTCCAGGTATCCACTCGCACCCCAACTCACTGGCTGAGGTTGGAGCGCAAAAAAGAAACCACGAGTAGCAGGTAAATGCGAGTAGCGGGTAAATGCGAGTAGCGGGTAAATGCGAGGCAATCTAATTTTCCTCCAACGTAGATGCAATGCTTCGAAAAGCGGCGGGTTCAGCTGCAAATTACAGCAGACTTGGTCAGAAAATAAGGTTGTTTCGTTTATACTCGCTCTTTTCACCCCCTCCGGAATGTCACTATTGGCCACCTACTCCAACCTCAGCTTGCTTGCACCGTGGGCCACGCAGCTACTTCAGCAATGAATGCTGCGCTGGTGGCGAGGTTTGTTATGAGAGGTTGGACATAAGCCTCATTCAGATGCCCGGTCTTCAGCTGATATGTTGTTAGGTGGGAATTGTTTGTTCTCGAGATAAGGATGTTGTTATGCCGACGCCCGTCACTACAGTACTGCAAAATATTTTCATTCTCCACGACGAGCTTGGAGGATGGTGTTGAGAGCGGGAATGGAATGTGTGGACACACACGAAGTTGCGAAAGATTTTCGCTGTAGCGAAAGCACATTGAAGCAGCTTTGAAGTGGTTTCAAGTCCCGAAGCGATGGTTTAAAGCTCACCCATCCCACATTCTTGCCATACCAACCCAACCGACTACCTCGGTTTTGCCGGGTTCTCTTGAAAATAAACAAGTCCTACGCAAACTGATGACGTAGACAGGCCGCGATTCTGACGTACTTGACACAATGGGTTCACCAGAGCGGAAACTTTGTACCTTACAAAGATTTTGAAGATTGCTTCATTTACATTTTTAGTGCTTCTCTTTAATAAACGTCATCTATAGAATAAGATTCTCAGACAGCAATGTAAATGTAAGCGAAAGGATGTTTATACTCACATGAAAATATCTTTTTCGGAGAGAAACGAAAACCACTGTTGTTGACTCGGAGGTTCCGAGATCAAACCCTGCCACGGGTGGATAGATTTGAACCAATCAGCAAACCTGTTCTCCGTTTTCACCAAATCACCCTGAAAATAACTTTGCATCCAGTCATATGTTGGGCACAACAACATACATTTGCTACAAACACACGCGAAACATCGATGACAACGCCTCTTCCATCCCGCCAATCAGAGTTGGTTGAGATAAAACGTACAAAAGCATTGTGACCGCCCACGCGCTTCGCGCAGCAGTTTGTTATCGCTGCTGACAACACCTGAAGAACCCACCTTCGGGTTGATGACGTAAGCAGCGTTACGAAAGTCGACGCTGACGTAAGCATTTGATTTGGACAAACGCAGAAGCCAGCGGAGCGTGTCGATGGAAGGTAGGCGCGACACAGAATGCCTGTTCAACAACGGGATGCTCTCCCACGGAAGAAGCTGAAGGTCTTTGTCCAGGATCAGCACCACGTGCCCACGATTCTGGATGAATGAAATGAACCATTTTAATTGCACAAGATCTGGTGTCGCACTGTTGCAACCTCTCCGGTGGCGTTGCGTTGAATGCGGGATTCACCACAAACGGGATGTGCGTGAAGAACAACACCAGATATAAGTGGCGCGAACAAGCAATAATAGAGTGATTGCGGCGTGGAATCTCTATTGTTGCTTGCTGCCACAGTGTCAAGCTTTGTGCACATACCGCTCGGGATTTCCGATCGCAGCAAAACACACGTTCAACAGGAAAACGCATGCTTTTTATAATCAACGCGAAATTATTGCGTGAGAGGAAGGACTTCTTTACATATAAACTTTTTACGAAACTGCAGCGTGGTTTAAAAGCACTCCATTGTCAAACCCTCAACACAGGGGGGATGGTTTGCATCATATGTCCATCTCGCTCCAGCAGCTGATTCATTTAAATTACTCAAACACAAACTAAGGACCTTTTTTGTAAACACCAAACAAAAAATACATTTAAGAATTCGGTAAAGCTCAGAGTACCGCTGTATTGGAGATCACAGCAGTGTTCACCATTATTTTTCAAATACGCCCCTCCCCTCCACTCTTCCCGATCAAATTGTTTTCGTTGAGCCACGTCATAAACCGCTGTGTGCAGCTGTATGACGTAATGACGCGCAAAACCTGTCGCACGTGGAGTGACGACACAATGGGCAGGTGGGCGCTGGCGAGACGCCGAGTTCTCGCTTCAACAAAACAGACCTTGAAAAGATTCCGCTCAAGATACTTAACCAGGGGGGGGAGCGGCACCGGACACAGGTGGGGCGAGACAGGGGTGCGTGGCGTTGACTGTTAACAACGTCACCTGACAAACCTACACAACCACATCGAACTCACTCTGCATGACACAGGCTCACCTCTCCCCTCGAACAACTCTTCGTCTCGAAACTTTCAAAAACCTTCAGCACGGTGTCAACAGGGGGGGCAGGGGGGAGGATGGTGCAAACTGCCATCACTTTTTCATCAGTTGACAAATAATTCCACGACGACAAATACATCTGCCAAGTTTAATTGACGGATCAAAAATATGAAACAAAATTACACGTCAAACATTTGCGCTGTTTATATACTGTACCCAGAACGCAAACACAAGGATTTTGGTTCAACGAACATAGATGAGAATGGTCTCTGTGTAGTTTGATAGAATTTAAAGCTCTAAGTGTCCTGCAAGCTTTGGAAGAATCAGCCGACTGGGCTCTGCTTTCTCCACTTTGTGATGATTCAAACTTGCGCATATCTGTATTCAAGTGACTAGTCTCGACGCAGTCGCATCGATCAGGAAATTGTTTGTTGGTTTGACCGCATCACTTGTGTGGCGGCTCAATGCTGGAATCTCTGAAGTTTTATTTAAGACATTAGGAGAAGCGTTTTGTGTTGTCGACCCAGGGGTGTGCGCGCAGAGATAGATCCACCAACCTCAACCAGTTGCTTGTCGACGTCTTTGTTGCCGAGAAATTGAACAATGGCTTCAGTGCCGCGGATTATTTCGTCACGTTTCGCATCGCTAAGCACGCATCCAAGCATAACCCCTCGATAGTGGTTCAATATCTGATAAAACACATAATTGTTGCTGCAAGGCATTCCAAGAAACGTTTTTGACCATTTCTACTGCAGACCACTTCCTGCTTACAACATTTCAATATTTGTTTCCGTCTGTAATTCTGGCGTTGAAAAGCACGATAAAACATAATAGCAATTCTAAAACGTCAGCGACATTAAACTTCGAAGATTCAACATTCTATGTGCAAACTGAAAGCGAACCGTTCACCAACAAGTTGGTAACAACTTTTACCAACTATTCAAGGCCACCTTATATCACCTGTTTATCACCGAAAGTAATTTCGACGACGTCCGCAATCTCACCTTTCGGCCCAAGCCAGTTATAAAGTCCCCGAGGGCCCTGTTCATCTTACGTCGCTGGGTCCACCACAAGGACTTGTCCGTACTCTTCATCCCATCCACATTGCACTGCATCAAGTGATTGAACTTGCTCATGGCATCAGCCACAGCTGAACCTGGATGGGGGGGAAAGCATGTTCAACAATTTTACATTTTCATTATATAAGAAACACGCGCCATATTTGCGAAGCACCATCCCGGCCGGTCATGGTCCATCGCTAACTGGCAGTGAATGCAATTTGCTGCAACAGCTGCCAACGTTAGACTGTGGTCATAAAAACTTAATTGTCATCAAAAATGACAATGAACAGAAATCGAGTGCATCCCCAAAAAGAAATCCAAGAACAACACCAGTCGTGTTTGGAAAGTTCAATAACAACAAAAATGAGCAATAAAATCGTCACGGTCTGATGGTCACATACCGTCCATGTTGAAATGCAGCGGGGGGAAGTCCCTCCGAAGCCTCGTCACAATGATGTGGTTCGTCGCGTCACCTGCGTCTAATAAACTTTATGTTGTGAGGGGGGTGCTAGATGTGAGGGGGGAAGTGCTAGATGTGATGGACACACATATTGATGGCTGGGGTGGCCGGGCCGGACAATTTATCCGGATATACGCAACGGACTCGACGTCACGTCCGGTCTTCGCGTGAGGAAGCCACAGGGTGGCGCTAAAGCTAAGCTATGACGTCGATTGCGGAGTTAAACAGGTTAACGAGGGATCCAGTGACACAGTTAACTGCACATTGTTTAAACAATGTGTGCAACAATTTCGCAAAAACTTAAAAACAAATAACCATTTCAAATATTACAAATCTATCCTGTTGATCAGGTCCACATCTAATCAAACGGAATTTATTGCAACTTTATCTTTTCAAATCTAACAAACAGCAGTGAATTTTAACAGACCAGTCAAAGGCAACAAACTTCAAACAACACAACACACGTCAACACACCTGGGCGGGCAGTTGAGAGCAAACACACAGTCCATGCTGCAGGTAATTCTTTGCAAATCTCCTGTATGTAACTTTTGCTTTTTTCCGCATTTTTAATAAAATAATAGGGATGAGTGATTTCAGCCATTTCCTGCAACGCTTCAGCTAGCACAGGATCGCAGGCATCTGTCGAACATTTGTTTGTCATCAAAGATGAAGAGACAGCGTCGCCAACCAAGTGGTGGTTGGTGAGGAGTGCGCAACGCAATTATGACGCAGCATCAACAATACCCGCGCCTTTCAAATGCGTTGCCATGGTGATCTGTCGTCTCCGCGATACGTCATTACATGATTTCACTGTAATTCGCAACCCAATCAGGCAATGCAATTACATGTATAGCAGCACAGCCATTGAGGTGAAGTATGTGCATTCTCTCTACGTGAGATGTACACCAAACTATAGGATCAACACAACCGTCTATGGCAGTGCTTGCCAACATTTTAAGAGTCATGGACCCTTTTGACGATTTGACTGATACCTCTGGACACCTTTAATAAAACCGGTTAATACTGATACGTACAAGTGGTCTCTAGCTAGAGAATGCTGTCATCCGCTTTGCGCGCCGAAAATCATTGTTTCATGGAACTTACACGTAACAAACTGACATTGTTACATGACAATCGAAATGCCTACCGGATGGAATTGTGTATAAAAGCGTTGTCAAGGGCGGGATAATTGCAACTTGCATACCTTTGATAAAGTGAATAAACATGTGGTCGTTCACACGAGCCAGATCTTGTGTTGCCCTGTAGCCTGGATTATACAGTTACGCTCGACTCGTGGTCGTTTGCAAACTCGACCACCACGGCCGGTAGTTTGGTATTTCGCTATTTTCCTTTCATCTTATACATACAAAGGTCATGAACCCCTGGGGTCCATGGCACCAGTTGGGAACCACTGGTCATACGCAAGGGGGGCATGCTGCAAGTTTGTCATGCGAGGTTATTAAATGAACAGCAACAAAAATGTAACGGACAATCACGCAGTACACACCTGCATGCAGGTTTGGATTTTGCTTCATAACTTTCTGCGTGGCTTTGATCTTGCCTTTGACACTTAAATGAAAGACCGAACGAAGAGTTATTCCAATCGACATTGTATGGAACGCAGCGGCTACCCAAGGATCCTTCTGTGATGCGAAGGCACTTGGCGCATGTTGCAGTGCTATGCACTGAGCAGATGACTTGGTGGTGTGGAAGTCACCTGCAATAATGATCAAGTTTGTGATTGGGCAACAGTGGCATAAGCCCATGGTCATGAACACACACAAGTCTGAAACAAACATCTTCAAATACAGATGAAAGTAAGCTAGAATACCAGTCATTATGAGCTTAGGGTCCTCTGAGCGATACGATACTTTCATTTGTCGAGACTAGAAATAAAAGCAAGCAGAGGCTATCGCAAAAATGCTTCTTATACTGTACACGTAAGCGCACGCACGAGATCTACCAAAACTTCAATGCAACTGACCACACGCGGTACTGAGTTTGAAGGAGTCGACCAGGTGCGCGTGACAAGAACTCAGATCTGTTGATGAGAAGTCTTCGAGGTCGTGAAGTTCAGCGAAGCACTGGTTCGCCTGAAAACCAAACAATGTTCTGGCGACGACCAATCACATTCAATAGTTGCGACACGTGAATTGCTCTCGTCCCTTACCCGTCCTGGTTGTGGCAGAGTGTTCAGCAGGAAGCTGGTGTTCTCCCGCATGCTCTCTATTTCATCGGCATCTGGTAACGATACAACAGGTTACCCTGCATGTGTGCTGGGGCTGGAAAGAGGGTCAGGTATTTCGGGCGGAGGTGGCATTGCGACAAAGATGTGCTCGCATTATATAATCAGAGGCAACTATTTATCAACTTGCGCGCCAAACAAATCACTATCACTTCGAAAATCAAAAAATGCGATGAAACGTTGATTTCAGCTGCAGCAAGCACCAACATTGGTGACTTTGCATTTAAACCCGCGGAGGTGCTTCTCCTGCACCGCAACCCCTGTTCTGTGGCTGGCAAAGGTTAATGCTACGATTGATTTTCATGTTACTTTGCCTTTTCGTCACCAGCACCAAGAAAATCGAAATATTTGGTTGTTTTTCTTTTCAATTCGCGGCATTTCCCTCTTGTATCTTTTCTTGAGTTGTCCCTGATGAACCTCGCAGGAATGTACTTGATCGCACAACGCAACGACGCCGTTTGTGACAAAGCGATCGTTGGTTGGGTTGCCGGACTGTCTCACGACGAGATGTTGCTGATGGCAGAGAGGCAGCTTCACGAGAGCGCGACCGGGAATCGAACCCAGCCCAACAGCTTTGGTGGAGCGTGGCTAACCAGCTGTACCATGTTGCCAGTAAACCTAACTATGCGAAGCACAAACCAAAGGTAAAAAATCTAGCACTTCACCTTTGAATCCATCCGGATCTGCGTGGTCTTCCTTGTCTCCTACCGAGTCTCTGAAACAGAACAACCACAAATAAACGCCAGAAGCATCCCATTCACCGCACGACATGAAACTTACTTTGGCTTCAGGAGTGACTTTGCTGGTCTTCGGGATGGTCTGACGGTCTGATGAACAAAACAGTGGCGGTCTGATCAGACCTCAGCCATAAAAGTTAACTCCATGCGGTAAACATTATCAATAACTTATGAACAGGGGTAAGAGCACTTGACACTTGATACAACTGTCCTATAACTCTTGTCTGTCAGCCAATAAGGTACCGCATAATTATCTTCACGATTCACATGATTTCACATTTTTGTAGTGTTGAATATCACGATTTAAATGATGCACAACGCGCACGTTCGTTTTTGACGCATTCAATGAGGTGTGATGAAACCAACACAACGTTCAGGCAGTTGAGCGTGGTACACGTCGATTGTTGTCATCGATAAGCCTGCTTTGTTGTTGTAATAAACAAGAGACAATGCAGGTGGCCAATCATCTTACTTCTCGATCTTCACTCGTATACACGGGCCCCTCCTCTTCTCTATGACGTCGGCGAGCCTCCCTGCGTGACGACCTGACGTTGCGAGTGGCGGCTTTCCTTCTTGGTCGCGTCTTCATGGCAGGCGAACCACATGGATCCTGCAATGGACAATAAACTGAATGATCAGTCAGGACACAGGTGGACGATGCACTGTTTGTAGACCCACGCCGAGCAACCTCAGCAATGACAAGCATTCCAACTCAAAATGCCAGCGATAAGTTTTTAGCATGTTTCATGAACGGGGCGAGTTTTCGGTCGTTCCAACAGCATTCTGCATGACGTCAGCGGTTAAGCTGTCATGCATGTTGAAAAGAAATTTGAAAAATACAGTGCATTGCTTAATCATAAAAGTTATTAAAGAAAAATTATTGCATGCGGAGTCCCTGCACTGCAGCAAACACCCCCACGTGAGATCCCTCAACAACTGACCAAAAAACGTTCCCATTAAGCCATGAACTTACAGTCGAGCGGGTGGTTTGTGGTGTGAATGTTGCATGGAGGAGATCGACCAACAAGTTTGACACATTTCGCAATTGCATTCATTGTATGGGACCCCTTCACAGATGAACATTTACTGTAGTTGCAGCGCACTCGCAACCATAGCAACCCCCCTCACTTACTGTTTCCTGTGTTCGATCGACGCTCTCATCGACTGTAGCGGAAATAGCGGGGGTTCTGTTTGATCGCCGGGGTTGGGCGAATAACGCTTTGTCTCCGTCACCATCGTCATTGTGTGAGTCATCAATGCCAGGCAGAGGGAGATGTGAGTCGCTGGTCTGATGCAGTGAAATATTTTTACTGATATATTGTGATAAAAAGTACGGCATGGCTGACGGTCAACATACCTTTGCTTTACTTGCTGACTGGGAAAGTGAAATTTGAGGAACGTTGTTTTCGTTGAATATTTCAAAGTTTTTTGATTTCGAGGTTCTGCTAGTAGAGTGTCCAGCTGGAGTTTTTGCATTGGCCCGGGTAACTCTGTTGGTTCTGAATGCGAAATATTAAAAAAAGCTTGAAGAACAAGCACAGTCTAACTCCACGCAATCCATAATCAAGTGTACCTCTTGACTTGGGGGGTTTTCAGGGCGGATCCACTCGCCTTGGTCGTTGGCTTCTTTGATGTCTTAGGTCGACCGGGCGTCTCGTATATTCGATCCGGTATACTATCCGAAGCTTTTCTGTTTGCACTGTCATCTTCCCTGGATAAGGAAGGGTGGAACAGAATGCAACCCACGTATAATTATTGTTTAGCGCCACCTCGGAAGGTTTGCGACCGTATCGGTTAAAATATGGACACCATCGAATTGCAGATTATATAATAAATCATTTCTAAACTAAATCGTTTCTTGCAAAAAAACTTCGAACAATGAATCTTTTGTCTCAGATAAGATTTAACAGACTTAAAGCAAATGATGTGTGTTTGTCGACTACAAAACTACACATGTGGACACATCAACAAGGAAGCGACAGTAAATAGTTCAGATGCAGACCTTCCACACACGGAATAAACGATTACGTGCGAAATCTTAGGAGGCATAACCGTTGATTTAAGTGAACAGAGCGCTAACAGTGCAGCTTGCAGTACAACGCCGGGACTATCCTAACACTACCAACAAGCATCACATAGATCTTTCAATCCGTTCGACAATGGCATGAACGGATCAACAGCATGACACGCTTTGCCACTCGCTACTTCCGCTTTAGTGGGTAACAAACAAAATAAGACACAAATATCTGGTGGTTAAAATTAAACACACACAAAACTACATAAACAACAATCCCTCCTTCGACAGAGTTGCCTTTGCGCAAACAAACAATTAAAGATTTTCGAATGTCGTAAACTTTACTTTTTTCTTGAAGTTGGAATCGATAAGTTGTTTAATTTATGAGCAAGGTTTTGGTCCACTGCACAAGAAACATTTCTTCTCCCAAGGTGGTCGATCACAGCATCCATGTACACGGAGGTGTCTGCTGCTGAGGGAAAAGGAATTTCATGAATCACAGCAAACTTACAGTTGAAATGAAACAAACTTTTGTGGCAGGGAAGCAGTATCGTGTAAATCAGGTAAGAAATGCACTTCACCAACCTGCTGTGCGATGGATCCCATCCATGAGGCTTTTCCCAGCAAGGAGGTGGATCTTTGCCGATACCTTCGAACAGCTTGATGACAATGGACAGACTGCCGACAACAACAACCAGCTTAACAAAATAGACTAGTCATTCCTAGAAGATTATTGTTTCATTCTTAAACTAGACTTGATGCAGATAATAGATGCTTGACACCTACTAACGTGTGTACAAGGGCAACAGCTTGCGATGTATCAGTAAACACGGTTGTTACAAACCAATACGAAGCACAGAACCCGAGTTTATTGGACATGGCTTTTCAGTACCAAGGCAACACAACTGCAATGCTGAGCTATATTAGAAAGTCCTCTAAAATCTAGAGCAGCTATGTCCAACCGAAATGCATTGCTGGGCCAAATGTTAAGTCACTCTCTTAATGAGGGCCGCACACTGAATGTCTTGCGTTGTTCTCGGTAAACTAAAATTTAGCTCAAGCTAGTGCAAGCGTTCGAATCCTATCAGCAGTGGTAACGACTTTTTGGCACCTCTAACAGAAACTGTGATGTCATAGGCGAGTTTAAAGTGCCAGTGGAACCACAAAAGAGAACTCGATTTGGTGCAAATGGAAAAAAAGAATTGAAATCAGAAACCTAGAAATAAGTTTGCACCTCACTGGACACATGAAAATCTACCAGTACGCAATGCAGACATGATAGAGTGACATTGAAGAATACTGCGTAAACCACAGGTGACCACGTGACGACTGTTACCTGGATCAGGTTTTCAAGTCTTAGTCAGAAAAGCTAACGTGAGCCATTAGCTGTTGAAGTGAGATGGAGATACAGATAATTTAGATTGTAGACTTGCTTGTGCACAGTTGCTTGTTGTACAAGGCTCGCCTACGTCACACTACTACAGCCAATTGAGCTTACAGAAAATACACTCGCAGTCCACACACATGCTTCCCATGTTTGTTGGTCGAAACAATTATATAGAAAAAAGTTCAAAATATTTCCACTTTTGCAAATAAATTACGCTTTGACGAACCCATTGCCGCCATGTACGTCATAATCATGGTTTCTTATATCGTGTTTGAAGAAAGATTTTGCTATTTTTGAAGTGGACTGGGGCAAAATTGAGGCGAACCATTGATGTCGCAAAAATGTGGGGATGACAAACTTCAATATAAGAGTTGTTTGTGTCGTCACTTCAGTAACACTTCAAACGGTGTTTTGCTTCAAACAGAATCACAGCAAACAAACCTGACATGAGACGCAATGACTTTTTGATGAACATTGTCGACGACCTCAAATTCCCGAACGAAAAATAAGCTTCTGCGAGTGCCGTCGTGTTGTCCAGGAGCTCCTTCCACAGCAGTTCTGAAACAAAAGAAAACATGCCGGGTTGGCCACGCCCTTGTTAAATGGCTACCTTCTTGACAAGAAACTTTTTCTTATTGTTTTTTTCATTTCAGTTTCGGATCGGGTATTGAGCTTTCACCTCAGCCCTCACAACAGTGGGAACCAGGCTGTAGGGAAATCCACACACGCGCGGCCAGTGGAACAGTGGCGTCCATGAGATAAGCGCGCCTTGCAATATAGAAATAATACAAGAACACAACATTTTATGTTTGAGAAATAACAAAAAAGTAAAACCTTCCTCCCCGAACAAACCTGCTCCATCGCCAGATCCCGTCTGATCTCCACATCCCTGCGGGGAATAAGTTGCTGGTAATATCTCACATCAAGACATGTACAGGTTCACTTTTTTCAAATGCGAAATCTTACTTTCTTGTCCATTTGCTGTTTATTGTTGAACAACGATATGTTTCTTCGGGCGCTTTGCAATAACTTGACAACAGTAGGAGAAGAAGCGGAAACATTCTAAGAAGTCAAAAGCAAACGCCTTCATTATTTAGAATTGAATCGTTCGAATATTTAAACGATGGTGTTTGCGACGGTTCTATTTTTTAATAAGTCATGATTGTGCTCGCCAGCGCAGCACAAGACACTCTGCCCTATCATCACATCTTGTCACTTCACAATGCGTCCTACTGCTCTTTCCCATGAAGACGCAACAATGAAGCCTTAACATATAAATTACGCACTGCTATTAAAAAACACTTAGCACGGCCACAGTTTATTAAGAGATTCTTATGCCTGCAATTGAGAAGCCTTCACAATTTTATTTACAATTTTTGTGGCGAACGTTGCAAAACACTTCAGCATTGTAGTTATCAACTGTCAAGCGGATTTGCCAAGAAGTAGTAAAATGAAAACAGAGCAAAGTTTGATTATATATACCACATAGGGGACCTACTTTCATGTAATCCGCACGCAGTTCTGCGAGCAAGCATTGTTGCTTCACCAATAAGCAGTTGGTGCACAATGTGCAGCCGCACGAATCAGGGTGATGATTAGACCGGTGGGGCATGGGTTTAGGTTTCCTCCGGGGGAGTGGGGGGCTTGCGGTTAGATCGGGCGCCGACACTGACACTGTTGATGAGATGTCCAAATCAACTGTGGGCATCGTCAGGGCATCTTCACCCACCTCTTCCATCAAGCTGCTGTTTTTTAAAGCTTCGGTGACGTCTTCATCATCAGAAGCAAGTCCTCTGTCTGCGCACAGCTCGAACAAGTAACCCAGGAGCGATCGTATTTTAAAAGGAACGAAATGTCCATTAACTTCAAGACAGGAGACTTCCATCTTATTTTCCCACCACTGACTGACATGATATTTTCATTAAAAAGAAAAATTGCAACCGCGCAATTTGCAGCGTCTTGATCAAAACCATTCACAAGCGTAGGTAGCCACGACACAAACGAATCATGAACAAGTAGCTTGTCAACCATAAGCACAATGACAACGTTACCATGCGAACTGAACTGATGCAACCTAGATGCACTCAACATCTTTTTCATACAAACAGAGCAACACGTAAATATTCTGTACACAGGAGGTTGTGCGCGACGTTACCACGTGTGCCTGCCTCCGCACAGTGGAATCCACATTTGTTCTTGTTCATTGTTTTCTACTCAAATAAAACTTTAATAATCAGTTTTTTATTTTATTTACAATGCCTGGCGCCAATGCTGTCAATACATTAAGCAACAATTCCATAAACAATCAGCTGAATACTTGAAGGAACGAACTTACGTTCCGGTCGAAACTTGCCATATGAGCAGTTTCAAAAGCATTGGTTTATATCTGAAGGGGAAATGTTTAAGGGCGAGTGAGAGAAGATGCCTCGTGTGATGCAGACGCTCACCGACAAATCAGAGAACGATAAATCTTGTCGCTCACCGACAATTCAGACAAATCTCAACAAGAGCAAAGATTAAGAAGCGACAACTTCAGGATTTTAAGTGTTATGTAACTGTAATGCCTTATGCACAATGAACTAGGTGCCGATTATCAGCCTTGTTCAGCTGATACGTCACCGGCAGCATGAAGTCACGGTCAGTCGCGGCCGGCTCGTACTAACCCACGTTATTGGAATGCAACCTTGTTCTTCTTATATCACATGTTGCTCTATTATTGCAATCGATATATTTGATGATATCCTCACAAATTGCCAGCTCTTCATCAAGACGAGCGTAATTGCATTCCATTCTAGCAAGCTTTGCCATCAAAAGCTCAAACTGCAACTCCCTGCCGTCAAAACAATTGCACACCCATTGTCAACAATACGATATTTATAATAATATGTTATTTACATATATATCACAAAAAGATTCTATTTGAATAAGAGCTGAAAATGCGTGCTCAGTAGTCGAACCATCCTCTGATAAGATCATAGTGTCTGGTTCTTGGCTGTAAAAGGATTTCTTTCGATAGACAGTTGTTTATTAAAAGCCTATTTGTTTTAAAGAAAACACAGAGCTTGGAACACTCAATGTTTTTAGCGAACAAAGTCAAAAAACACAAGAAACTTCGTAGAACTACTCGAACCAGACATTTGAGATGATTGACCAGACTCCGGGGAATAATCCGAAGATGCGGAGCAAACAGTAATATGCGAATACTGCAGCAAATGTTGTTTCAGCTCAAACAACAAATATGTTAATTAAAACAAGCTTTTGATTGCTCCTGTTTCGCAATCGTCTAGAGTTTGTGCACATGCGCACTTATACAGTAAAATACGACCGAAATCGATTCCAACGAATATGAAGTGGCGACTACCAATGCAATAGACCAGGTGTGACCAACTTTTCTTCGACTGGGATCGACTAGAAAATTTTTGATAACCGGTCGGTAATAAAGTCACAAGTACAAAATGTCAAAATCCAATAAAAAGGAATATTAATTGAAAAATGTTCTTTTTACGTATCTTGTCCATTCAATGCAAAATCAGGCGTGATCGACCAACTGATACTCGCAGAAGACAATCACCAGTACGAAAAACTTATGGTTCAGGGAGACAATTAATCACTTGCCAAACGTCATTCGTAAACGCAATTAACTTCAACAGAGCAACTTGATCACACAAACCTTTCCGGCAAGAGCAACAATCGTGATAACGTTATTCCATCGCTGATGTACAGACTGGCAACTCTCACTTCACCAACAGTCAGCCATAAATCGGAAATTTTATACAAGATATGAAAAAGATCAAGGAAAAGTTCAAACTGTCGCAGCATGTCATTGTTGCTTCCTGGAAACAACAATGTTTTGAATAAGGGTCTGGGCCCAAAGACAACCATTTCCAGCAGGCCATTATAACAAAGTACAGTTAGGTGGAGAAGTACCGTTGCCCGAAGCACAATGTATGGCTCGCAAACCGTACAGATCGTGAGGCGTTTTATTCGTACAATGTAGGCCTTTACTTTGATTTATTTAAGAACAAATGTTCAATAAAACCAGGAAATGCTGATCTTTATTCACTTCAGCCTCGGCAGATGGCGGGGATTACCCGGGCAGCTAACACAAGGTTCGTATCTTTACGTGAGGTTAGATGAGTTCACACCGTTACAGCGTAAAAAAGAAAACAAAAACAAAGTTGAATTAAGCTGAATCCAGACTGACCGAATGGTGAATCAATGCAATGCACGAGAATTATTTCGACATCAAGACACAAAAGCTGATTGAGTGAATTACAGCACTGCACGCAGACGTCCAGCTTACCTACGGATCTCCTTCCAAGTTTAGGAACAGCTTTCACAGGTCCACTAAAATCACACACCTTCAACATCTAAATACACAAAAAATAAGGTCACGAGAATAGCGTTGTTTTCAAAAGTTTGCTAAATAATTACCCGAACATCCTTAGAAGCGACAAATCAAACAATTCTTGTTAAGTTACAGAAGCACAATACAAGATTGTAATATTTCTCATCCATTCATAGGCTGGTGGTTATTTCCATCATCACGTAAAGCGGTTGTTCACTCGGAGCTCACCTGGAACATTCCGGGACAGCACTGGTCTAAAAGCATCACAATCGTCTGCAGAGCATGTACTGTTTGCTGGAGGAAATGATGCTTGGCAAACGAGCCGAGAGTGCATTGTGCCGAAGCCATGCTTATCTCCGACAGCAGAATATCCACACGGGCAGCCGCGAACGATGAGGCGAACGACACTTTGCGATGGTCCGCATCAATGAATTCAATGGAAGTGATTGTCTGAGCGAGCTGCTCAGCTTCGGATAGCTAAACATGGTCGCGAAACAGTCAGCAAAGCACCAAATACGTGACAACGTAGACAAAGTCAACAGACCACAAACAACATAGGCATAGACGATATACGACGAAACGTAGACGAAAACAAGTGGTACTGGTAAAATGTTCATGTACACTAAGTGTTCGGCGTGAAAGTAATGTAACCTAGTGATTGGAAACTGGAACATCACTTCATCCACAGGAAAGAGCACGAACTGGTCGAGGAAGCCAAACAATATCCCCCGGATGTTGTTGGCATCTCTTCGACTAAGTGTCGTGGATCTGTTGAATTGGACGATAGGTGGAAACTCTTTTACTCCGGGGTTGAACCAGCACAGGTAAGCCCTCAGCTGGCAAACTGTGTTGATGAATGGATCCCACTAGGAGAGACGGTGTGCATGTTGAGGTTGAAGTTGTTGGACCCTGTGTTCGATACAGGTATACGGACCCAAACTCAAGTGCACTGTACCCGGAATCCATGAAAAAAATTAGTGATGCCCTGCCAAAAGGTTAAAACTAACGAATCCAGGATCCTTAAGGAGACTTCGATACACATATTGGGGCGAAGACGGGAAGGAATCGATGAGCATTTGTGATGTAACAACGCACTGTGCACCATGAACACTTCCTTCCAACGGAGATTTGCGCAAGTACACCTGATGCAGAGATTCCTTTGGTCAAGAAGTCACTTATTGATTTCTACATAGTTTCGGCTGACTTGTTCCGTTCAGTGTTGGACGTTCATGTCAAAAGAGGTTGACCGATTGGCCAGTCACCACTTGCTGGTCTGCAACAGCAGCTGGAAAATCCGCCGGTCCTACACAAACGTGCAGATCTAGGGGGATCTACCGAGTGAAGTGGGAGGCCCTTGTGGACAAGAATGTAAGAGGGGACAGCGTATTGTCCTTGTTCCGAGAGTTCCCATAATGCACAGAAGACGCGGAGGTGGAGTGACGTCTGTTCAAAGCAGTTGCAGCTTCATCTGCTGCTTGGGTATGTGGACGGAAATGACTCGGTGTGGGGAATAATGGCAATACAGTAACCCGTGGTAAAACCAGGAGGTGAAAGATGCTGTTCGAGCAACAAAAGTAACCTACAAGGCATGGCTTCATAACAAATGCGACTCTTCTTTGCATTCGCGGTAAGCTGAGGCGCGAGATTCCGCAGCACTCACGGTGAAAAAGTCCAAAATGCAAACTTGGCAGAAGTTCGGACATAAACTGGATTCCAACTACTGGCAAGCCAACAAAGTGTTCTGGCAAACCATCCGTCGTCCCCGCAGCAAAATATCTAACATTGCTAGATCCATCAAAAGACAAAAATGGTGGCTCTCTTACTCAGTAAAGAAGAGCGATGATACAGGGCATCAGAATTGATACAGCTCGTAGATGCTTTTTTAAATGTGACTATTGTTCCAAAAGGCATGAGCTAATCAGACATCCTGTTTGACAAAGACACTTGTAGTGCGCAGTATCTAACACTCATATCTGGTTGATCTAGTCTTAGTCTTACATCCCATCGCTCCTTTTATTGATGAGTCACTCATTATGAACATTTTCACGGTTACATTGTAATCAGCCTTTTGTTATAAAGCGTAAAAAAGGTGTAATTGAGCTGCAAACTAACCTTCCGGACCAAAAGCAGAGCTTGGATCCGCACAGATGCACTTTCAACCATCAGATGATCTTTCATCTTTTTTATTTTGTCCTTTCGTTCTCTACACCGGCTGACACATGATTCGAAGCCTGGATTAAGAAGCATGATGCAGATACAGTGTATAGCACTTATGAATACCTTTACACAAACAACAAGCATCTCACAATATTTCCAGGTCTGCCTTTCCAACAAAGAGGAATCACTGGGGCCAAGTGCACCCTAACACACAATCGCAAATTTCTAGGCGAACATTCTTAGATTGGGAGTACTGAAGAAGATCACAAAATTGTGTTACTTCAATATTTAATGCCAAACTATATTTATCTGTTTCGGCTCGCTGGCAATTAGTTTACCATACTATCAGTGCCTTTGGTAAAGGATTGCATACATCTAACAAGGAAAACAAACTCAAATATGATGTCAGCAACAATCAGTGGACAATCTGATCAACAAATTAGAAGCTTATAATGGCATCATGCCCAGGCAAAAATATTGATGCAACGCAGGATATCTATGGTCGAAAAACCTTGAAGTAAAAGCACGATTTTACAAATGCAAGGAAGTTACCAGAACTATTTTTCTGTGTATAGATTGCCCGCCAACTTCATATTAATGCCCATAAGCTCCAATCAACTGCATTACAAATTAAGCTTTCTTTGGACTGCTTAATAGCAGTTAAAACATTCATGGTTAAACCACTCACCATCGGACAAGTGCAGTGCTTTTTCTGAAACTGAAAGAGCCTCTTTCTCCATTTTACACAGACACAAGAGCTTTGCCCAAGAACACTTTGTAAGTATATAATGCATGGCCACCAATGGATCATCACATTCGCCACCTACAAAATACACTGCATTGAAGTTTGATGCCTTTGAGGACTAGAACATTCAAGGTACAACACAAAAACTTATTTTTTCGCATATTTTCTTCACTGTAATACCATAAGGAAACATTTTATGCAAAAAAAAGTGACAAAGGTTATCACAACCAAACCTTCGTGTGTAATCCGTCCCAACATTTGATCAAGAAATCGAAATGCTGCAAGCGACAAGGATACCTACAACAACAAACAGTGCCACCTGCACATCATCAGGGCAATATCAAATATGCCATCCCCACTTTGTAATAAATATCTAGAGGTATGGTTCTGAAAAATGCTCAAAAAGAACCGGGAAAGGAACTACGTATCCAATTGTGAGCATTTCTTGACCCACCCTGCAATTTCATGCAGTGCACTTACACAACAGGTATAGAATTAGCCCATACCTAGGATGAGGTTTCACATTGCAACAAATTATGTGGCTACTAACTGTAGTCATCTGGAAAACTGTCTTGCAGTTGTGAGAATATTCCATACCTGACAACTATCAGTATCCTTAGCCAAAAAAAGAAGAAAATACAACACTACAAAAGTCAAGCATGAATTCATGTGTATTACTTAATGTTAGGCAACAAGATCAGAGACACCAATCTCATGTTATGTGATAAAGCAATCTTCTCAACTGAGACTTGAGAGTAGCATTAGCACATTACCACTTTTGTTAAAAACTATTTATGTAAAAGGATCTTTGAAAATTCATGAAAACACGCTGTGTGAGATTATTTGAAGCAACCACCTGTACATGAAACAGCATACCTCTCCACGCAGCTGCAGAATAATTGCTGCGACTTTCATGCAATTCAAAAATTCAATGGTGTACTGAAGTTTGCTCTCATTATTTTGAACTGATTCAATGCAAGACATAACAATTGAACCTAGGTCCATAATTCTGAAAGGTCGCATGCTTGGAAACCACTGGAGCAATTTAACAGACTCAGAGGTGGCATTGTCTTCATCAACAAAGGAAGTGGTTTCTTTCCAAACCTACGAGAGAAAGTTAATCATACACAACATACCATTTAAAGCTGTAAAGCAATGCTTCTAATTTTCTAAATGAATTATATATAGTATATACTGAATAAGACCTCTTTGTGGCTTCTACAATCAATAACAAATTACTTATTGGATGACACTCATATTGCACCATATTTCCTTAATTCTGTAATGATTGGAAGTTCAGTTGCTTTGCAGATTTTTTTCTATTTGCAAGATTTCAACCCAATTTTAGTGGTTTCTTATATTAAAAAAAATACATACAAGCTTCAGCAGAAAAAAAGTGTAAGTGTATAACAATCAATGACTCAACTTGATTGTCATAAAAAGGTTGGCCAGAGGTTTTTACAGCAGCCTTGTGTGGCTGGATTTGTGGCTTTTGACAATGGCACAAGCCACATCAGTTTAACAATTTACTTACTTCCACAGAGATTTTGTGCAAAATCACATCAAGCAGCAAAATAAACAAAACCATGGACAGATCTGCTTTACATGTTTTTATCAGAGGATGTTTAGTGACAATGCATGCATTTTTAAAGAAAGCCTCCAGAAGGAATCATAGGTTCAAAAGTAATTATACTTTTGAATAATGCTTTCAGACAGGAACAGAAAGTTTGTAGCAATGTCGCACAAAGTTCGAAATTAAAAATTTTAATTAATGCCCAAGGCAGATGCCTTTTTGTAAACGTAAAAAGAATAGGATTCAGCAAGCCATACCCGGCTTTTTTTTAAAGTTGATCAGGCTTTCCAGATCTTGCCAACTACCATGAAAGCTTTCACTTTGTCAAAGCATTATTTCCTGAATCCACCTGATCAAGACCCATGTTTTTGCTAAAAGTTGGCACAATCACAGGGAATCATTCGAACCATAAAAGTGTGCCACTCCAGCAATTCTTTTCAGTACCTACATTATCTTTTCTAAAGAATGAAATCATTAGTTGGCTCAGTGCTGGGGCAACTGCCTTAAAACCACTAACGCAAATGCATCAAAAGATAATAAAAATCATTGAATATAAATCATTATCAAACTGCAGCTCTAGTAGCCCACCTTCCAAAAATTGTCAATAACAAAAATATATGAACTAGAAATTGGTGAATTTATGTTTCATTATCACAAAGTTAACTACGAACCATTTTTTCTAAGTACTTTTCTGAGCTAGATCAAAAACAGAAATATGAAACTAGAGTGATGCAAAATTACTATTTGCTGCTTTGATTTCATCAGAAGAAAGATCCAGAAACAACCAAGATTCACTGGCCCCAAAATCTGGTCCCAAATGACCTACAATCTACTTCATTTCAATTTTTCACAGTGGTTTGCGTGAAATGTATTTAACAGCATCTTCTGAGGATGTTTACGCTACTGTAAATATACATAAATATCTGTACTTCAATATGAACAACTGTTCTGTATTGTTATTATACTGTTCTTACAAAAACTAAATATAGCAAACTTAGAAACTGCAAATTATAATAGAGAAGTTACCCTGGGTGTAAGTGTAAATTACAAACTTTAAGGATATTTTTTATTGTTTTCATACCTGTTGCAGTAAAGGAACAAGATCATCTTCACATTGTTCATCAAATAAATAACTCATGCTGATAGTAACATTGTCATTTATGTCTGCATTTTATTTAATCTTTTTTGTCTGACTTGTGTGTATGAGTGTTTGTATGTGTTCATTTTTGTCTCTCTGTTGTGTATCACTTCTCTTTTTCTTTCAAGTATCAATGTCAGTAAGTTTAACACATAGTGGAAATAGCAAGAATGGTGCAGTTAGATGAGGTGATTGCAAGATTTTTCACTGTACCATTGCTCGGAAGATGTCCACTTCTCAACCGTTTTACATGTTTTGAATGTTTTTGTTAGGTCATGAAATCATCATATATATAGCTATGAAACAATAAATACCATGCATATGATTATGTCCACCAATTTCAAGAATGCTGATATCAAAAGTGACAAACAGCACATGGCATGCAAACAATTCCTGCACTTTGTTTTTCTACCAAACAAAAACAATACACGGCTCAAATATCTCACATAAAATAACTTTATTTCTAACGTCAGTCTTTCCAACTGTTATTTTGAGCTCAGTGTAAACTTGCAAATGATAATTGGTGTCATTCACTGCCACTTACAAATGGCCCCTCCATTTGATTTAAAGCTGATTTTGACATGAACACATTTCACAAGACTTCAACCTTCCCAACAAATCATTGATTGTCAATCACCAGTTGCATGATATTACATCAATATATCACCAGAGACAACAAGGCGTAACTGTGAATACATTATAATTGCACCGTAAAATCTGAGCTGAAGAAATCCTTGCACAAATTGCCCATCAGTAGCAGGATCTGGATTAATTCAGAATTCTACTTAGACTTGCCACTTGCAGTAAACTTGCCTATGAAATCACACTTAACACTTTGAGAGCCGGTCTACGATATATTCGTACTTCGATTTCAGCCTAAAACCAGTAGTTGTCAGTTGCCTTACCAATGCCCTAGCTCCTCCACCGATTGCGCTAGAGAGCTGTTCAAGGGCTCAAATGAATCAGACAGTCTTCTAGATTGCACTCGATAAAAAAAATTTTGGTTGGGGTTGGGGATTTTTAGTGAGTGACGTCATAAGTGAAGTAGATTTTGTGCCATTTTGGCTCATGTTGCCTGGCCTAGGGCCCAACCGCTAGGCCTAAGTATTTCGCTAAAGTTTTCATTGGAAACTAGGCTCAAGTCTGATTCTTTTGAGCCTTGACTTTCTAACGTTTGTGGTTCAAAAGTTATGAGCTTAAATGAACAAATTCATTGATTATCTAATTAACTAATTAGTCAAAAACATTTACTAACTTAGATCATAACTTTTCAACCCAAAACCCCAGCAGGTCACCCAAGTACCAAAAGACTCGGATTGTAGCCTAGTTTCCAGTAAAAACTTCATCGAAATACAACCATCTAACAGTTGGCGCCCAGGGCCAGGTGAAGTTGGCCAAGGTGACCAAAAAGTCCTCCACTTATGACGTCACTCACAACAAACCCACACCCCCCAAGCAAAAAATTTTTTTAGAGTGGAAACTACAAGACTTGTGTCTTTTGACACTTCGACCAGGTCTGTAACCTGTACAGGAGCGGAGATATTCCCGCGCAAAGCCACGTGCAATCCAGCTGTTTTTTTTGCAAACCACTTGAATTAATCCGGACGTCGAAGTGTTAAGGATTGGTTAAAGATGCTAAACAGTTGTTACCATTGCAGTTAGGATTAGAACGCTTTCAGTACATCAGTTTAAACTAAATTTAGTTTGCTAAGTAAGTCATTCAGTGTGCAGCCCTCATTAATAGATCATTCAATTTGCGGACCTAATTAACATAGTAACATAATTTTTGGCTCTGTAGGCAATTTCAGTTGGACATATCTGGTCTAGATTCAAGACTGTGTAGAACACCCTGACAATTATACGCTGATAGCAGCTTTAGCCATTGCTAGCATGCTGCTGATTGTCCCAGTAGGTTTCACAAAGACATTGATTTCATGGTTCTTCCGGCATCTCTGCAAATTTCTATCAATCCCCTCTTGAGTAATAAAGAATGACTATAGAAGGATAGCATAGAAGTTAGAAGTTCAAGATAAAATATTGATGACCTAGCACAATATCTTCAAATATTTGAAACTTTGAAAAAACAACAATTATAAGAAAGTAACAATATAAAACTTACATAATCAAAACATTCCTGGAAACACATCTCACCTCACACAACTTTCTTTCCCAGTCGCTGATGAAATGAGAAAATTTTGTTAGAAAAACAACTTCCCAACCAGGCTTAACATCACTTTTCTGTAACATGTTGCATGCAGCCATGGATAAGGAAAATACATCACTGAAAATTGCAACAAAGTGGATTACACCAGGGGTTCCCAACCTTTCTCTGACCATGTACCCCTTCAGCATTTCGATAGATGAATATGTATCCCTAAAATTTCTTATGACAAAACATTTTAGCATGATTACTCACAGATATATCTAAAAATAAGCATATAACGGCTTTTGAAAATAACATTCACTGATATATGTGTAAATATTTCGAAATCAATATAATATAACTATTTTTTTCTCTTATATTGCTAACCTCAAATGTACCCCTTCAGATGGGCAAATGTACCCCTTGGGGCACATGTACCCCAGGTTGGGAACCTCTGGATTAGACAGAGATACACTGAAAAAACATATTTTAGTACCACAATGTCTTTTTTATCTTTTCGATTTGAGAAACTTCCAAAGTAACTGTGGGCAGGGGTTAGGTTCAGTTGCCCAATCTTCAGTAGACTTCATTGTGCAAACTCAGGCCCAAGGAAAGGTTAAGGTATTAGGGCCAGGTTCAGCTGCAGAGGCTGCTAGATTGGAGAAATATTCCCTACCTGCCTATTGATTCCTGATACTAGACTGATTACTTTGCAGGCTGAAGACTTCAGTCTACACTTTAAAAGGAACTACTTGGTCCAGAGTTGGAGCCCTGTCAGGAATCTCCCTCTCCAAGCCAGGATGGACCTGGGCATAATAATGCCTAAAGGTATTCTAGTTACCTCAAAACTGCCGAACTCCAGCCCTATCACTAGTAGCAGTTCAGCATCATGCCCTGGACTGGTACTCACAGGAGTACTACTGTATAATAAATATTCAAAACAAGTGAATGATATTGAAGAAACTTGGTTGAAGTATGCAGTTGACATTTTCAACTTAAAACAGCCATGCAGATTTAATGTACACTAGCTTTGATTCACAAAATATTGAATAAACAACTTTACATGGCTTGAAAAAGTTCATGATTTACAGCACTTGCAGAATCAGATTCAGACAAAAGTTGCAAGAACATCAACTATCACTACAAAGGAACCAACATAAATTGCTGCTGTTACATCCAAGCTTGCACTAGATACAAGTTACCGGGTTAACAACTGGGCAATTGCCCCCAAAATTTTCAAAAACATGTTTCGTTGTAACTGTGCCAAAAGTTACAATCATTTTGTCCTACCCAAAAATATCAGCTGGTTGCAACCCTTCAGGTGACCATGGTTGTATGCAGAACATGCACATCGTTCACCAACATTTCATTGATGATGAATGCATAAATGCACTAAACACTTTCAGAGCCGCCTGGTTTCGGCAATTTTCACAAAACAAACAGCAGTTTTCAGTTGCCTTACCAACGCCCTAGCTCCTCCGCCCATTGCGCTAGAGAGCTGTTCAGCGGCTCAAACGGATCGGCCAGTCTAGTAGATTGCACTCGAAAAAAATTTTTTGCTCAGGGGGTGGGGTTTTTTTGTGAGTGACGTCATAAGTGGAGGACTTTTATGCCCTTGGCCCACTTTGCCTGGCCCTGGGCGCCAACCGTTAGGTGGTAGTATTTTGCTGAAGTTTTTCTAGAAACTAGGCTACAATCCGAGTCTTTTGATACTTTGGATGACCTGCTGGGGTTTCAGGTTCAAAAGTTGTGATGTAAGTTAGTAAAAATATTTGACTAATTAGCTAATTAGTTAATTAATTA
>Ga0210059_1000018_pt1 | contig 107288 bp, 54 predicted proteins | sample Ectturendosymbi2_FD_188042 | JGI IMG/M metagenome (GOLD analysis project Ga0210059, IMG submission 188042) | Ecteinascidia turbinata endosymbiont from Florida, USA - Sample 2 (SPAdes) (version 2) | ecosystem: Host-associated > Tunicates > Ascidians > Unclassified | place: Key West, Florida...
GTGGGGTGCGGCACCATCCTGCTGGAACTACTGGAGGACCCTGACGACCCCTCTCCGTCGACCAACTGCTGTCCAGAACTTGCCAAGCACCTGGACATATCTCCCGGTTGATTCCAAGCTCCTGACCTCGCCGACGCACAGACTTGCTTGGTCTGTGGACAACAGAGTCTCTGACAGCAGCAACGTTGTGTGGTGTCCTTGATGATTTCGGTCGTCCAGAGTGTGAGTGTCTGTTAGTGTCTTTACGATTGAGGTTATGCACAGTCACATGGGTTCTGAACTTGTTGACCCATCTGTAGATCATTGAGTGGACAGGAAATTCACGCCATCCGAACCGTTCTTTCAACTGCAATTGAGCTGCGTGGATAGACTTCTGCCGAAAATATGCCTCAACTATATATATTTTTGCTCAGTAGTTCATGGCATCTCGAAGGTCAAATTTGGTAGACTCTTAGAACATTAATTCTACTTGATAAATCTGAAAAATAAAAAGAATTGATTAATTATTTCAAAAGTTATTCAAGTTTAGGTGATGACCGTTTATTTTGTGTCACCCTGTAATTGAATATCTTTGTGTGTGTAAAAATGCAGCAATGTTACAAGCTAAAAATGCTTTTATAGTTTCTAGATGATGTTTGGTATTTGGATGCTTTTATGCTAAAAACATTTTTGACTAGGTTTTATACAGAGGAATGACTCGGTTAAACTTGAATCAGCTTGCAAAGGATAGTATAATGAAACTGGGTGTACAAACTCGTACCAGTTTACCCCATAGAGGCACTTCCCACACTGTAAAGCAGGGGTCCTTAAAGTGGTGCCTCCAGGGGTATTGAGGGGTATTGAAATTAGATGTTGGGGGTATTCAACAGTGTTGGGAAGTAAAGTCCGAATCCGGTCTCATGTCCTCATTCTCTAAGAACTTGAACTTGCTTCAATCCAGATTGACTTCGACTTGATATCCGTTGACGTTTTTAGTACACCTTTTTCAAAAGTAATTTTCAGATTGACGATTATTTAACTTAGGGATATTGAGGTGTTAAAACTTAAGGACCAATGGTTTGAGTTACAGCCAGCAGTTATATGATCCCATTGGAAAATTACGATCCAACATCGCATTACGTCCGGCAGCTGACAGTAGTAGTAGATTAAATTTAATCAAAATTTTCCACCACGTGCTATTACGAAATCGGAACAAGGTTTTTGGAAAAAGTGAGGTTAAAAACGCATTTAGCGCAAACATGATCGTATATCAAAATTTATCCGATACTACCAAGCACTTCTGACCAAGCAATTCTGACCAAGCAATTCTGACCAAGCGCTTCTAACCAAGCATGTCATATCTGAAACATCGCTGAATGTATTATAGGAAAAGCGAAATGTACATTGTTGATTTCTGCTTCTTTGTAGTTTTGCCAGTGTGCTCGATAACAATGGCCAGTTTTTTGGAGAACATCGACATTTGAAACCAAGCGAAGTTTGCGGTATTTGTACAACGAAGTAAAGCAAAGTTATAAAAAAATCGAAAACAGACGTATCATCACAAGCAAAGAGCTTTATTTCATGCCAAAGCTGTGTATTTAACCAACCAAGATTTTTGTACTTTGAAGCAATCAGCAGTAATGTTTAATTGGTTATGGTTCATATGTTGTTTTTTCTCCTTGATAGAGGAAACGTCTGATGTATTTTAAGGCTAGCAGTATCCAAATTTCAAACCTACAGCTTCCACATTAAGAACTATTTCAAATTTCATGCAATTTTTACAACGCATTTTTCAGTACTTGGAACTGCGTTTCCATCGAAATATCCGCTTGATGCAATCATTCCTGGCGGTCGTCACCACGGTAAGAACTTGTCAATCCATGCAGTTAAAACGATCAAATTCTCAACGGAAAAACAGTGCTTAGGTGTGTGTACTTTCATAACTGAAAGTACGTTGATGTTAGTCCAGTATAAAGCAAACTGGTTTGGTGCTTTTTAAGCCATACGTTTTCGTAAAAACATTTTATTATTACGGGGAATTTGTAGCCGTAAACAGGTTTTTTAACTGAGATAGTTTCATTTGCTGAACGACCTCTCAAAAAATATTTTATCGTTGGAGCATGACCAGAGTGTCTCACTTCTTTATCGAGAGCAGGGAACTGAGTGGCAAAAAACACTCTGTAAAGTCATTTTAACTGTAAGCAAATGCTTCAAGATTGCATAAAAGTGCCTACACCTTCTCTCATCTGATAAATAATCTGTAAAAGTGCGAAAATATTTAACATAACCTACAGTATTGTGCGTATGTGCCAATAGGTGGACTAACAACCTGCAGGTGAAAGTTTATAACCAGCTCTTTCCCCATAATGGAGTTTCCCAATAGTAGTATGAAAATATAACGTTTGATACATCAAGGTATGATAAATTATTTTACAAATTTTGTCCTTACTTTTTCAAGAGGAGGGTATACATTTTTAAATATGTTTTTTACTAATTGTATTTAAATCACACTTATTGTTTGAAACATGTCGCAGCTTTGAAAATAATTGCTTAAAATAAAATCTGACGTAGTTGATCAAACATCTTTTGAAAACAAAACTTTCTTGCCTTTTGTGACAAATTCTAACCTATGAAAAAGGTCAGTTTCAAACTTAGCTGCTTTAATTTGGAGTTTGTCTTGTAAGTGTGCTGCAAAGCTACAATTATATATATGAATATTGCATCTCTTGCAAGTTAGATATAAGTAAAAGCTCTAGGTTTTCTGCAGGTTTTCAAGGAATCAGCCGAGTGGAAATCGATTTCCTATTGACAATCGATTACGTGAAATCGATTTCCTATTGAGTGAAGTTACTTGAAGTTAGATATAGTGTACCTACCTTCTGCAAGCAAGCAACCAACCGTTTGTTTAACGCAAATAAATGATGGGGTTGTTTTGCTTGACTCCAGTTAAATTATGTTTTTTGACAGAGAAAGTAACGTATTTGCTCAAGTTCCCTGCTTTGTTTCTTGATACACTTGTCAACGCAATGCGAAGAACCATTCAACACAATCGCCTGTGTTTTTTCGTTCAATGCAGATCATGTATCTCGGGTCAACAATTTATCTTCCAGCTTTGGCTTTGAACGCAGTGACACCGATGAGCTTAAAGTGGACAATTACTATCACAAGTATCGTAGCCATCTTCTACACGACTCTGGTGATTAAGTACTGTGTTTTTCATAGGATGTTATGTGCATCAGCAGCATTGCTAACGGACACGAAAAAAATTTCAAAAAAGCTAAAAAATACGAAAATTCTGAAATCTAAAAGGCGTTCACCAATTCTGTTGTCGCTCTGACACTACTCAGGATCTGTTGAGAAGGCAAATGTTTAAAATTAAAAGTAAAGCGACGTATAGCATATTTCATAACAAAGAGATGTCTTACTTGTTTTACTTAATTCGGAGTAGAATGCCAGATGCATTTTCTATGCTCAGCAGCAAATCAACCACTGACTTGTACGGGTCGTAGTAGTCATTAATTGAAATTTATGAAGAGTATGTGTTCTGAGGAAAGTCAATTTTATTCAAAGGGTGGAATGAAAGCGGTTGTATGGACGGACACTGTGCAAACGTTCATCATGTTTTTCGGCATGTTGGCAGCGTTCATCAAATCTATTGTGGCCGTGGGTGGTGTTCATAACGTGATTCAAGCTTTGGAGAGGGGAGAAAGACAAACGATATTTAAGTAATTAAATTTGTATTTTCTGACCTACTGCAACCTTATACAAACCGGTGCTGATTTTAACATTGCATTGGGCGATGGTAGGTTCATAGCTAAACCTGGGGACGATAATGATCCAGTGAAATCACCATCTCGTGGAAAATTTGTTTACTGTTTGGCCAACATACTGTTGATGGCATATCAAGCAAGTCGCTACAAGAATAGCGTAGTTCGCACGTGGTAGGTTTTGTTTCAGTGGGAAAGTTTTGTGTTTTGTCTCTATTTGCGCAGCAGTTGGGACCGTGGATTTGTTGCGTTTGCAATGGCAACCACAAAGTCCACAGTTCTTGCAAGGCCCTAGCGCATTTTCGGTTTGTTTTTTCTTAATTAAAACAAGATGCTTGCAGTTTCTTAGTTTTTTTCCAATGACGGAAGGGCTTTTGTAGGTAATCATTGCCTCCACATTTAGCTTTTTATCTTTCTCTGATAGAGTTAGCAGGTTGGCGAATTATGTAGCCCAAATGTGGGTCATCTTCCTTGTCACATTTTGTGTTGTGTAGTTTTTCTTCCCAGTTTGATGCCATTGCTATCATGTCAATTGTCATGTTCAAAAGAAACCACCACAATATATAAGGTGGGACTTAGCTTTTCAGTTCCTAGAATTTGACTTGCCGGTCTTGAAAGTTGAACAGTTCTCTTATATTTTGACGCCTATCTTGCCAAAACTTGTCTGGGCCGTTTTTGCAAAAAAGCTTATGTTGAGAGTTTTCATGCAAAATTCTAAAAATGCGGCAATGCGTGACGTGCTGATGTTCACAGCAGATTGCCACAAGCATACCTATATGTGTTTGATGTCAACGTTCAATGAACCCTCTGGGGTTAACAGTGTCTTGAAAAGCGGATAAACGCAAGCCGATGTACTGTATCGAAAAACCTTCGCTGACGCACCGTTGATCTTGTGTGATCTTGTGATACGAGTTGTCCTTCCATTTCATTTCATTTGTGTGTAGCAGCCATTGATAACTAACTGCGCCCATATTATGGAGTTCAAGAACAAGGCCGTTGAAAGTTTAACTCAATTCATCAAAGTAAGCGTAGCATAGCCTACATTTATCTGGCACATACACTTTTTCAAACTGATGCAGTTCTGTGATCATTATAGCGTTGCAATCTTCATATTAAGAATTAAGAATATTCCCGTTTATAAGGGCTCGGCAAATCACAATTGTCCTTACTTCTCTTAATCGGTCAGTTTGCTTAAACTGTCTCTCTATTCCTTGGGTAAATTGTTCTTTGTTGGGGTTCAGGAAATTTTTGTTGTTTCTGCAATGCTTCTGTTCTGAGTACAGCCTGCTTCCACACTTTTGTTTGGCCGTCTTTCTACTAAGTAACCGCATACAGTAGATAAAGACATTTCTTACTGCACGGCTGCCATAACTTTGTTGAACGTGAAGTATACCTGTACAAAACCGTCGCCAGAAATTCGTCAATAGGAGGGCTTTACGTTTGTCGGGGGGGCTTTACGTTTGTGCAAGGGGGGCTTGACATTCAAATTTGACGAGCATTCCACTAATTTATAGTGTTTCATATTTCAGTTTTTGGGGGCTTGGAGCTTTGTTTGGGGGACTAAGCTCACCAAATCCCCCACATGGCGACGGGACTGTTCCTGTATGCCTGGTTGCATACGGCCAGAAGTCAGACTTCCGCTTTATCATTGTATTTTGCGTAGTGATTTCATTTGAACTGGAGCACATTTAATTTAAATTGCGCAATAAATTATGCAAGTCTTGTATAACTTGCGCTAAAAAAACACGAGTACATCGAAACATAACATATGCAGCCTTTCCGGGTTAAATGAGACAAAAATTCTAATCAAAACAACACTTTCCTTGTCCTTATCGAAGCAAAGTCGTCTATGACTTCCTCATAGTAAGTTTTCGTTATTTCATCCCTTTCTATTTTCATCAAAGCTAGATTACGAAACCTGCCCTAACTTATTGTTAGTCATTGAGGCCCGGAGATATGAAACGACTAGTTTCAGTTTACTTACAGATCGTTCGCAGCTTGCAATAGCCTACGTATAACTGCCATTGGCAACATTATTAGCAAAGCAATTCGAAGAATGTCAGGAGGACTTCCGCAGCACGCGATAATTTTAAGTTGCACTACTTGAAACTAGCATTTTAAATTTTAGAATCTTCTCGTATAGTTGCGTGCCATCTACGTCTGAAGTCTACACAGCTTCTAAATTATCACAGGTAGATTTTAGTTTTTTACAGTCAAGACCTTTTCACATCAGCAGCGCAGCAAGCCAGCCCTAAATTTTCGAGAAGCAAATTATTTTGAATTTAAGGAGCAACAGTACTTGGTTTGGGACACCGCGTCTCGACGCACAAAACATTAAGATATGCTAAAAATTTTGTGGTCATGGCCCCTTAGCCCCTTGGCTACGCCTATGTTTCACAAAGCCTTGGATATCGAATAGAAAGCCAAATTTTGACAGAAAAATCTAGCTGTAAACAAGACTAACAAATCTGTTTCATGAGTTAACATTTTTGCTCAGCTGGTACGGTAACGATACTAACTGCCAAAACTAACTAGTGCTCTCTACCTTGGTCTATGAACTGGGGCATAGGCGTAGCCAAAGAGGGGCCTAGGGGGACATGCCCCCCAAATTTTTAAAACGTACAGTCATTTTGTGCTTTAAGAGGCGGTATTCCAAACAAAATAGTGTTATTTGCCTAAAATCGAGCATTTTGGCCCCCACCAAATTTTTTGGCTCCTCCCAAATTTTCGGCCTGGCTACGCTACAGGACTGGGGAATTGTACAAAGCCTAATTGTTATCAGAAAATACCTGTAGTGGCCATCGAAGAACTTTCGTAAAGTCGAAGTGGACCGCAGCAGTTTAAGTAATTTGTAAATCCGTACGATTTCAATAGCACTTATTTGCGCAACGGTCAGGTACTCACAGCCTCAGACTTCAGCCAGACTCTGAACAATATCTTCTTGCCTGAAATGTAGCAGTACGGACTGACTAATCCTTTCTTATAGCCAGGTATGTAGTGCTAATAAAAAGGTGTGGGAAAGCACCAAAAATCTAGCCAATTTGAACAGCTTCAAACTCATTTTAAAACAAAACTTGAAAAAAATTTGGGAACGCCGTTCCCACGCGTTCCCGCCCCACTACACCCCTGTTTATAGCGTGGGAAGGACGTGGTCTCGTAGTTATGGCATGCGAGCGTTCTTGCTCTGTCACAATGTCTCAGCGTTGTGATATGCCACAGTGCCATAGTTTTTTCTTAATTCATGGTGGTGCTGGCACAACACGTCCGAATAATAATGCATAAGGTAAGGGCGCTGTGTTGATGCAGCTTTGCAGTTTATGATGTATGAGGCGCAAAATACTAGAGGTTCAAGAAACTGTAAATACAGATTTCAATTTTTGCCTAGACATTTTTGCGCCCCCGTCAAAGTGGCGCCCATGGCACCTGCCGTGCCTACCATACCCTGGATAAGCCACTGTTGAAGAGAGCTGAGAAGTGCAACTGAACTCAGCTCTAGGCATGTGATTTTAGTCAGCTAATGCGTCCATTCAATGTTTGGAAAGCTGCGGATTAAAGTGGCGGAAGATTTATAGATGAGTGACTGATAGAGTTTGCATGACTTGCAAAGCAAGATTCCGCTGGTGCGTGTAGGCCTATCCCTTCTGCAAATTGTGCAAAAGAAAATTGCAAACTACAAAGCAGCTATCACACAGCATAAGAATGCGGTGGACCACAAAAGAAATGAAAATGCAGTGGCAGGTGTTGGAAGGTTAAATTTTCTAGGTGCTAAGAAATCTGTCACTGCTGAAGTTAGGAAAGCAGATGTAGAGCTTGCAGCTTCTCTATGATGACACTGCACAGCAGCAACTGTTGATCATTAGGTCAAGTCGTAAAAAAGTATGCAAAACCAGCATTAAATTTTAAGTTTTTGTTACAGATAAATTTGGTATCTATTTGGTATATTTTTAGACAAGATTTGGTGCAAACGAAAATTCTGATGCGGGCCATTTCAAATGTTCACGCGGGCCGCATTTGTCCCGCGGGCAGCAGGTTCCCCACCCCTGCCGTATTGTGTTCGAAAATTGTTGATATTCATGCATGGGAAGCTCATGATGTTCGGACTTGAAAATTTGTTTATTTTCGGAAAATTTTTCAATTTTTATTGCATAATACCAGAGATGTAAACCAGGGGGGCAAATTCTCCGGGAGCAGAATCACTGCGGGTGACCAAAAAATCACAACAATGCCATAAGTGCTTTTTTCAAGACCGTACGTTAGCTTCCAAAATACCTCAGGTTCGAACAGAATATTGCACTGTATTACGCTCTATAATAGCTCGCAATTATCTTAGTTTTTGCACAATTAGCAGAAAGTATACACAGCACCAGCTGAATACAGCTTTGCAAGCCACTTCAGCTCTATCATACCCTCTTTGTTAAATCTTCTGCCACTCTCCCACGCAGCTTTTCCACATTTGAATGCATCGTCTGTCTGAAAGGCACACCGAGAGCTAAGTTCAGGTTTTTCAGAACATCTCAGCTCTCTTCCAATCTCACTTTCCGCTTACTCAAAGTGCATGCTTACTCCCATATTAAGCAAAATCGCTAAACGTTTTTATATGGCTTCAACACCACTATCGGTTTTTCTGTTTTCGCTTTGTAATTCACCAAATAATCTGGCTTAAAATCTCAACTATACCTTCTGACTAAAATATATCAAAAATATACTAAATTTTTCGTATATACCAAATCAAAAAATTATATATCAAGCACTTTGAACACATACCAAATTTTTCAAATTTGGTAGATATGTATATACCAAATGGTAACACTGAATCGAAATCGTCTTTCCCATATCATCAGATCACCCGTCAACGGTATTTCTTGGCGACTATTGAATTTTGCGGTCGCCAAGAAATACCACTGAGGGGTCACAGAAACGCTGGTGCATTGTTACTGAACGAAACTGATTGCAATGACGGAGTTTTTAAAGCTGCCTTAAGACTGCGAGTGGAGGCTGCTGACAAGCAAACATCTGACCTTTTTTTAAAGGCTCCCCGCAACGCTTAAGCTGGAGAGTGCAAAATCAAATTATATCTTTGATGGGTGATGCCATACGAAAGCAAATTCTTTACTATATTTCCCAATGCAAATACTTTTCGATACCAGCGGATGAAACGACTGATGTAAGTCAAACAGAGCAACTTAGTTTATCCGTTCGGTTTATCAAAGATACCAAAGTGCACGAAGACTTTTTGTGCTTTGTCCCAGTTTCTTCAACAACAGGCAAAGATCTTGCGTCTACGATTCTCACCCAACTATCTCAACTTGGGCTTAATCTGGAACGTATGCATGGCCAAGGTTATGATGGCGCAAGTAATATGAGCGGAAAATATCGAGGTGTCCAGGCTAGAGTAAAAGAATTGTACCCTTTGGCCATGTACACTCATTGCTGTAACCATGTTCTTAATTTGGTCACATAGGCGTAGCCAGGGGGGGAAAAGGGCTATGCTCCCCCCAAATTTTTAGGAAATATAGCCATTTTGTGCTTTGAGAAGAGTTTTTGTAAGCAAAATAGTGTTATTCGCCTAAAATCAAGCATTTTGCACCCCCCAAAATTTTTGGAGTGGCTACGCTGGTCATTAGTACTTCATGGAAGTTGCCAGTTATTAGAAATGCGATGGCAACTATATCGAAAATATGCGTTTTTCTGTCGCGTTCTGCACAGCGCGTATCGATATTTCAAGACAAATGTTAAAAGACAAGTTTCAGGCTCGGCTTCTTCGCGACAGAAACTGAAACCAATTTGCGCCACACGCTGGGTAGAAAGACATGACTCGGTCATCATTTTTGTGACACTCTTGCCAGCAGTTGTTTCTACACTTGAGGAATTGCAGCAGGAAAACAAGCAAGTGGAGGTTGCGACCAAAGCAGTAACCTTGCTCAATTCTGTACAGAAATGCACGTTTTTAATCGGGGCTTTAGTTATATGCAACATATTTCTGGTATAATCCTGCCTGTTTCAAAACTGCTGCAAATGAATGAATTGGATATATTTGCAGTGATTGAGCTCATTGATAGTGTGCTGGATATTCTCCGTCAAAACAGAAGAAATTGCGAAAACGTTTATCATAAAATATTTGACCAAGCTAAGAATGAATGTGAAAAATATGATGCTCCACTATTGATTCCCAGAAGATGCAAAGGTCAAATTTTCAGAGCTAATTATCCTTCTGATGATCCTGAGCATTTTTTTCTGGAAGTCATATTTGTACCGTATTTAGATCATTTAAATGTGGAAATGGAGGATAGATTCTTTGATCAGAAGCAGAATTGCCGAAGTCTTTGGGGTTTGATACCTAAGTATTGCGATGCTTCGCCAAGCACTGCTCAAGATTTAGAAAGGTTACTGGAAATATATCAGGAAGATATTGGTCCCAGAGCAGCGGTTGTTCCTGAAGTGCAGCGTTGGGTAAATAAGTGGAAGAAGAAAGATGTTAGCACTGTTCCTTCGAGTGCCATCAAGGCACTCTGTGCTTGCCATGCTGACATTTATCCGAATGTCTACATATTGCTCACAATTTTAGGCACTCTTCCTGTATCAACTGCTACAAGTGAGCGCAGTTTCAGCACAATTAGACGTCTTATCCAAGATTGTCGATTGGAAATGAGCGAACGACATGACATGCACTGCTTTCCATACACAAAGACCGCCATATCGACAGAGAAAAAATTATGAATGACTTTGTTGCCAGCAGTAATCGCAGATCTGATTTTGTGCTTTTGCATATATAAAGTTTATGAAAGGGATTGTTTTACTAAAGCGAAAGATTTGAAATGAATATTGTACGACAATCAACTACTTTGCCCATGGCCCTATAGGTAGGACTAACACTTAAGCAACTATACACATTAACTGTCCGCCGGTGTATTCGTGCTGTCGCTACGATTCCGTTTGCCGTGACGGTTTGCTTGTGAGAGAGAGTGAGAGATGTCACGTGCTTAGTTGGCCAAATAAGCATGCATGGGTTGCTCCAAGAGCTTCCTGAAGAGCATCTGCCCCTGTCCATTCTCCCATTTCAAAATTTCTCCGGCGGCATCTGTCTGTACTTTGCGCAATTATCTGTAAAGTTAATGATATGCCGGCTAAGCTTTGTTTGCTGCAACTGCCTCGATTATGTTTGATGATACACTAGCAACACTTAAAAGCACTAGTGTTTTGGAGAAATTTTCGGCCATTAGCGTCAACTAGTTAGATGTTTCAGTCATTTATTTATTTCAGTAAACGTCTTTTAAATTTTGGGTAAACACTTATTTCATGAGTCACAGTTTCTTTTTGTCGCCACCAGTATTCTTGACGTCAGTCAGTTTGTTAAGATGTTATGATTTCTGAGCTTGTGTTACGAAATTTTGATTGTAGTCGAGTGTGTTTTCTCTCTGCTGTTACTTCAGCCTTTCAACTTTTCACCCGTAAGCTTTGCTTGCAATTTTCAGGACTGAGGATGCGTAATTTTACGTGAAATCAATTTCCTATTAAAAATTTGCTGATCGATTCCTTGCTTACATCCATCGTGGAAAGTACATACTTGTATACACTAGCAATTCGCAAACGCTTGTGCTGCCTTTTACGAGCATGTGCAGAAACTGTTGTTTCAACTCCGTTTTGGTGATTTAACAAAGGTATTTTGTATTGACCAACAACCATGTAGCGTGGCTGTGAAATAATTCTACGATCTGTAGTGGTACTGCAGTGCATTTTGCTTGTCTGCGATGTTGAGAAAAGTGCTGTTGATAATATTTCGTGACAAATATTAGCCAACTGAGACACCAGAATTTCTGGAAGTGGTATGAAGTAATGCTACTATATAACATAAGAGTGATTTTAAAAACAATATCTCGGGATACTAAGCATGTTACAAACTTCCATAAACAATGTCAAAATTTTGCTGGTGAAGTTCCACACTACATCGCATCGTACTTTAACATGTTAACAAAATCACGGTAACGGGAGAAAACGGGCAAAGGAAAACAAACGTCGCGGCTGGACCTGGTCAAGAAAAGTGTTGATGTGTTGAAATTGAAATGGCATCTATGACATAAATGTTATAGTAAATAAGGTAGCCTGTACTTTAGTGAGAGCAAAATATTTTTCTCAAAATTTCAGCCCGCCCCTTATAAAATTCCTGCGTGCGCCCCTGGTCATAGCACTAGCACGCTAGACGTTTCGGCCAAAGAGTGCTCTCACTTCTATATGCATTGAAGTCGCCCATAAGTGTCACTTTCGTGGTCTTTCCCTTTCTCCTTTCTTTGGCCATTCTTGCTTGCATGTAGTGGTCGCGCTTGTGTGACCACTACAGCCCCAGGCGCCATCTAACTTCGTTACGTCCCTGCACATCACGATTGTTTAGCCCAGTGGTTCTCAAAGTTTTTTTTCATTCCCCCCCTTATACTCCGAAACACTGTCAATTCCTCCCCAATAAAAACCACAAACAAAATAATTCCAAAAATTTCAAACTACTGATGTGAAGAAACAATAGATGATAACGAATCAAACAGATTGTTTTATAACGTCAGTCACTGCAGTCAAACTGCAGTCAAAGCAGCTTGCACTTGCATGCTGTAGAGATTCCAACGTAAACCAACCTCGCTGTGCAGTTTTTATGCGTTGAAAAAACAAATAATAAAAGCTTAAGGTTTTAACATCCACAGATTTTCCTCCCCATTTCCTCCGTGGAACATGTTTCCTCATGGGAATTAAAAACTCCTCCCTTAGTGAGCCAAGTGGCATCTGTTTGAGAACCACTGGTCTAGCCAAAATGACCAAATTTGCTTACAAAAATACCTGCCCATCAGTATCAAACTATCAATCAGAAAGTATAACAAAATGCTGTTGATTATCGAACTCATTTGACCATACAAAATAACTTGAAGGTCAAAGAAAAGGCATATTATCCCTCTCACCAGGAAAAACGCTTGGGGTACGCGTAGAGACAAAAATGCCGAAAAACTCGAAAGCAATAATTATGCTGACACTTTGCCCTGGAAGGTGTTTATTGCATCACAAGGGCATTGAAAATGATCAGAAAATATTTTTCCAGCACATCACAGCGGGAAACGTAAAGTTTACAGTGAGTCAGTGACCAAATTCTCATCCATTCAATCTCTTGTACGAAACGCGACCATATCGCAATACCGCAAGTTTAGAAATACTGTGCAATAGATCTACAAAAAATTATCAGAGAAAGTAGAATATTGGTCGATAAAAAAGCATCTGATTTCGTGCTAAGCTGAGCTTTTGTCCAAAAATTATTGTTGGCAGGCAGAGGTTTATTCCTTAAAAAAGAGCTGTGGGAACGGAGTTCGCAAACCAACCACAGAGGACTGATTCACCTACAAGAATTTCCACACTGGGTCTTCCTGTTTCACTTTAGTGCTAGGGTGCTATACACGAGATAATGTGTCATTTTTTCATTTATGCTGCTCCAGGCCCTACACGCAAAAATTGAAATGAAAAATATAAACCTCCAAGTGAAGTTACTAGTGCAAAGAGGTGTGGGAACGCCATTTCCACGCGTTCCCACCCCACAACACCATTTCTGGCAGTTCTGACGATAATCAGTAGTCATCCTTAGCATAGCCTACACTTACAGCTATAATCTAGCCCGGTTCATTTTAAAGCCTACCAGACATGTAGGTTACGTTTTGCGGTTAGATTACCTGTTTTGGAATTTACGCTGTCACTGACCGATCTACCTAGCCTGTAGTTAACTGCACTGTAAGTGCGTTGTAGCGTCATTTTAATGCCTTCGCTTAACTACAGTAATAACATGAGCTGCACTTATTCAATAAAGCTTGTAGGAAAAAATACTATGATCTGCAGCTTATTCAACGTTTGTCGGCAGTCTGCTCAGTCCCGTCGCCACGGGGGGGCTTTGGCCCCAAACAAAGCTCCAAACCCACAAATTGAAATATGAAACACTATAATTCAGTGGAGTTTTCACAATTTTTAGAATGTCAAGCGCTCTCGCGCAAACGCAAAGCCCCCTTATTGAAAACTTTCTAGCGACGGTTCTGAGTCTGCTGCTTGTTCATCTTTTGTCCACAAGAAGCCCAATTTTACCCAAATGAAAAAAGAGTTTAAATACTTACGTGCGCAGTGACATGGCCAGCCCAAAATTTTGGGTGGGTCAAAATGTTTGATTTTAGGCAAGCAACAGTATTTTGTTTGAGATATTGCCTTTTGAAGCACAAAATGACTAGATATTTTAAACATTTGGAGTGGCCATGGTCCCCTGGCTCCCCTGAAAACGCCTATGTACGTGCGATTTATAAAACGTATAATGTCAATACTTCATATAAACTCTTACGTATTTATATAACATTGGGAGTATATATTTTTATATAATATCTTGTTCATTAGAAGTTTCATTTACAGTGAAATAAACACGTTCTGACTGCCCAAATTCAGCAAAATAAGCTTCGCATTTAATATTTTCGTCCCTATCCCTGTGCAAGAAATGCTTCATTTAAAGGCTATACAAAAAAACACCCCAATGGACATTTCTGTGCCGGGAATCACCGATTAAAAAAGCGCATCTAGAACAAATTAGGGGGGCTTCATCCCCCTTACCCCCCTGGATCCGCCTGTGACCCTGGAATCCCAACAGAGTAGTGCACTTTATGGATTATGGATGTAAACCATGTTACGTCCAAGTAGTAGGCCTTAGTCTATATTTGCTAACATTTATAGCCTGTTTGAGAAACAGAATGTTATTAATCTAAACATGTGCCTTGCACAAGGAGATTAAAATTCTAGATATTAGAGAAGTTTATGCACGCGTATTTCGGCCAGTTAAAAGCATGGTGCGCATGCTCTTCAAGCATAATTTACTTAACCTCGTGGTAAAGTTTATCAATTTGCGTTAATGAAAGAAAACGTTCATCGCAGCGCACTGCTCTGACCCGCCTCAGGTTTGTTCCTTCGGTAACAAAGTTTTGTCAACACTTGCATTTCATTGCAACATCACCAAATAATGGTCGTTAATTAATTGCCCATGATTAACATTCTTTTTGTTAAGCTCGCTCAAAAATTGGTATTTGCAAGCTATACCAGCCTATTATGGGTATTTGCGGAAAAATATTTGATAATTCTACAGCTAAATCGCAAAATTTGCAAATGCTATGCTGTGAATTAAATATAAATTTTAAGAATCCCTACATCCCAACACAAACACGAATCCTCGAATTGGAGATTTACTTTGTGTCCGCAAGTGGAACTAAAAAATAATGAAATAAGAAAACATAAAAAAACAGGATATTTTGTTGTGAAGGCATTCGGCCTCGGAATGTGCCATAACGTCGAAATCTTTTTTAGAAATCACCATAAGGGGTCCCCTGTAAGCATGTTAGGGGGTGCAGAGTTGGGTTGCTACGGCACTGCGATCAAGTATGACAAAGTTTGAACTTTATTTGCTGTTGGTTGCTAAATACCTGAAAAAGTATGCATTTCCAGGATAGCATTTCCTAGCATTGCTGCCTTGTTTTGATTTTGCTCTATTATTTATGCTGTTGTTATACCTGTACCTTTTCCTCCTTTTCAGTTTTTCAGCGGATATGACGTTACCATACACGTTTTGGTCAATGATAGCGGGTTATGCATTTATGGCGTGCGGTTCAACCTGCGTAAACCAATCCATCTCTCAACGATATTTGTCTTGCAAGTCGGTTAAAGACGCAAGAATGTGAGTTATTGCTTGAAAGCAATCTTTCGATTTTATATGTACAAGAAATGGCAATGAAATACGGCAAACATCGTAACATCCGGTTTTCTGATTTGGAAGCAGGGAAAGCAAGCGTGACTGCCTAAAATGCACCTGTCGTCAGCACGCGTATTTACGTCAATAATTTTCTTTTTGCACAGTGCTGCCTTGGTCTCACTGATACCCGCCTTCGTGTTTTTCTTCTTGGCAAGCGGGAGCGGTTGCGCAATGTACGCTTATTTTGAAGGGTGTGATCCTTTAAAAGCAGGAGTGATAAGTAAACCAGATCAGTTGATGCCATTGTTCATACTCCAAATCTTTGCCGATTATCCTGGAATGGCAGGTCTGTTTGTTTCTGCTGCTTTCAGTGGAACTCTCAGGTAAAGACTGACTCGACGACAGACTTCAGACTTCAACAAAAAATTTTGTTTATATTAATTCACAGCGCAATCTTTACTAAACTTTTCAAGCTTTGCATGTGTGTGCTTTTGCAAATATCCATTTTGTCGCTTATTTTACAAATGTCTCGACTGCAGTGAAGCTTTGCCTTTCCTAAATTGAAAATCCGTTTTTTTTGAAAAAACATGACTATTCACTAAAACAAAATCTAACAAAGATTAGTTACGTCGGTTTACTCGATCAGTAAAACGTAGGTTTTCTGCCCAATTGTTCATCGAAGGCCAAATAATACACAAAATCAGTGGAAAAAAGCTTTGTGCCTTGCTCTATAAAAAAAAACATATCGTTATTTAGACAGATTTGTATTTCTCTTCATGTGGAGTTTTTCGTAGCTGGTAAATAAGCACAACTGCTTAAGCGCCACTATTTTTAGCACCGTATCATCGGGGATCAATGCAGCTGGAGCTTTGATTCTTGAAGACTTCATTTTGCCTGCGTGGCCAAAATTAAGTACCACCTGGCAAATCATCATCAGTAAAATCATTGGTAAGTTTCTCTGCTTACTTCTGGTCACGCAATGCTCCTGACTATAAAGCGTTAACCGAGAAAATGCTAACGAATACGTGTTCTTAACAAGTTATTTGTAATTTCATTAGAGACAGTAGTATGTAGGATGAGTAAACAACTATTTTTTGACGTTGTTCAGTTACAATCTGCGGACTTCTATCTATGTGCTATGCTTTTTGCATTGAGCACATCGGTGCAACTATCATGCAAATCGGATATATTGTAGTTGGAACTCTCGTTGGACCAGTCCTCGGGGTGTTTACCTTGGGCATTTTTCTTCCGTGGTGTAATACAAAGGTAAGCATTGTAAAAAGTCCCCAGGATGCGACGAGAAAAAGACGAGGGCGGCGAAAAACTCACGCGGGGAAACTTTCCTTATTGGTTTTTGTCTCATATATCAAGCACTGGACGAGAATACAGCAAGAACTACTTTTAAAGATCATGCTGGAAACATGTTGCAATTTTAAGTTCCCGCTTGTACCAGGTTGAGGCTTGATGCATCCGCTTAAAAAGGTTTGAACACTATGCAATAGAACCGAATCAAACGAACACCACTTCTGGTGTACCTGCCTGTCATGAGGAAATGCAGGTCGAGAAACGAACAGTTCTATGATTCCGCCAGCTTGCCGTTTTCCTTATTATTTGCGAATTGGTTAGGTATTGGCACTACAATGTTCTAAGACTTTAGGTTTATCGTGCAGCGTTTCGAAAACATTTATACATTTTAGTACAATTTTATTTTTAACGTAACGCATTGCGAGGTCAAGGGGTTCGCCACTGCTTAAATTTAAGGGTTTTCAAGAAATTTCTACCCATAAGTTGACCAAGAAGCAGATGGTGTGATTGCATCTCCTACCTGGCCTGGTTCTGCTTTGGCGTGAAGCCACAGAGAGTTTAATATAAACGTGATTTCGAGACTACCTAGGGCTGTTGTGCCCGGCATCCTCCCGAGGAGAAAATCGGGTGTTAAAATAGAGTGATGCATTCCTTCCTTGTGGAAATATGTCATTGAAAATTTAATGGCATACTCTTCAGGGGTGAGCCTGATAACGATGAAAAACAGACCTTGACTCATGCAATGCTTGGTGCGTTGGTATGAAGCACAGGGTTTTTGCTACAAGATTTGGAAGTTGAAACAAGACACTTGTATGGTGGAGGACATTACTGTCGCATACCTAAATGTGATCAACACCTAATAACAACAACAACAACACCCTGTGGTGCACCACTAAGAAAGGGTTCAGGAAGGTGCATCACAAACTTGTCACACTAAACATATAATTTTTACAAAACTTTCTGTTAGCAAAGATGAACCATTAACCAAGCAATGACTTTCAGGATTTAAACGAGACTGCACATTCTAAAGTGTGGTGCGTAAGCATCAGACCGTGTCAAGCTAATTGTTGTAATTAGTTGATTATTTGTGATTCATAAGCAACGGACAATGAGCCACTATCAACTGAATTATGGAGCTGAGTTACAGAAGTTGGGGACTTGCTTATTTAGACCCGGGTGCTTACAGACATGGGCGCAATTAAGTGGGGGACACGTGGGAAGTGTCAGTAAATAGGATGCATGAGTTTAAGTGTTTTAAGTAAATAGGGTGCGTGAGTGCGTCAAAATATCTTTAAGGGTGCACCGTAACAAAAAAGGTAAAGAGTGCGGTTCCACTTACGGTTTTCTTGCAATGAAACGCGCAAACCTCTTGCGGCTTTTGGGTCAATGGTCGACAACCACCGAACCGGTACCGGGCCGTGGATTATCAATTGCTACAGGGGCGCGAAAGCACCAACTGTTTACTGGTGGTAACACCACTCACTTTCTGGGCATGTGATTCGTCGATTCTTGCCATGGAAGCACTGTTCCGTGCATAGAATGAGAGCGTTGGAGCGTGAAAGAACAGTGTAGGAGATGGAGTGGAGCTGTAGATTCTGCTGCAGCAGCCTTATCTGATAGTTCAAACGGGTAGCTTCATTTCAGCTATTGAAAAATGGCAAACATCATAGAGTACTCCTGGGCCGCGGTAAAATTGTCAAGTGTTGGGTGGTCCGCAGTCATAAAAAGGTTAAAAACTGACTACCGTATTTACTCGATTGTAAGCCGCTCTTAACTGTAAGCCGCCCTTGATTGTAAGCCGCACAAAATGGTGTTCAAAAATTAATGTAAGCCGCCCTTGATTGTAAGCCGCACTTCACCATAGGTTACCTAAACCTCTGAGATACTTTCATGCAGGCTATAACATGCTTCGTGTTTGATTAGCAACCCTGGTAATGTTGTTTCGCCACTACAAATAACTTGTGTTCATCATAATCCCCTCTGTGACGGAGAGAGCACATATGCATATGATGCTGAAGAGAGGAAAGATAATGCGCAAAGAAGATTTGGTCAACAAAACGCAGCCAAGGAAAGACTGGGCGTCATTTAGATATTTTGATAAGCTAAAGAAAAAATGTAAGCCGCACGAAATGATGAAAACAAAATTTATAAGCCGCGGCTTACAATCGAGTAAATACTGTATATGCGTGACAATTGCCAAATTGACCATTAACGTTTAGGAGCCCAGCAGGCGAATTTTTCAACAACTCAGCAATTCTTTGTAGGTATGGAGTATAGTTAAGAGCAAGATTTTTTAAGGAAAATGTTAGGTACTCGGTATGGACCTGTAGGGACCCGATTTCTCGGATTCTAGGGACTCGATTTTCTGGTATTCTAGGGACCCGATGATAATTTTGTCCGATTCTAGAGACCCGATATTCGATTCTAGGGACCCGAATCGGGTCCCTAAAACACCTAAAAAACCCTGGTTTAGAGTATACCTCAAGTATAGCAGGCATGAAGTTCCAAATATTTAGTCTTAAGTCTAAGAAATTGTTTTGATCTTGTTTTCGATGTCTCAGTAGAGTTGAGCTTTTGCTGATTGCTTTGTATTGTGATTATGCTTATCACGAACTATCTATTGATATTTTGCAATATAAAAAGGAGAATCTCTTTGTTGCTTAATTTAAACATATCCTTTCCAGGCTTATAGTGTTGTATTTGCTGTAATTCATTAAGTTTATTGTTTTGTGTTTTTTCAATACAGCGCTCACATTTCTGCATCTGTTAGTATATAGCCTACTGTGCAACGAACTTCTAGGTTATTTAACATGTTAAGTAATGCAGGGGGTTGCAGCCGGTCAAATCATCAGCACTATCACCATGGGCTGGATTGCAGTGAGCGGTTTTGTTTACGGTAAAACGCCAGAAAAGTATGCATTTTTACCTACTTCCGTCGACCAATGTGGAAGCGAAAATACAACGGTGTGGTCAAACTCTACACAATACACGTCCTCCATAGAACTTTCCACGAGATCACACGTTACTTCGACAACAGTAGAGGCGAGGTATACCTTATCTGGCAATAAGAACGCTCTGATATCACGGACATTGTCTGTTAGTTGAGTATTTTCTATTTTAAATAGTAGCAGACATCCGCCCTGATGGTAGCATAATGCATTTTTGTGAAATAGACTGAAATCCATGCAAATTTTAACGTTGCTTCTTTTCGTTTATCGCAACTTTCCTTTCATTTCGAACGTTTCTTGCTAAAGTGAAAGCATTTGCTCGTATTTGAATCCTTTCTAAGCCTGCAGCTTACTGTTTTGCAGGACAGCGATTCAAGACACGCTTTTCGAAATTTCTCACCAGTACTACGCCATGATGTCGTTTATCATAACGGTTGTCGTAGCTCTACCTGTTTCTTTACTTACAGGTGAGTTAAAACAACCATGCACAAGCAGCAGTAATTTGCGTACTTGACCGCTATGTGTGCAATAATATTTTTCGAAAAGAAAAACGGTGTTCCACAGCTTGAAAACAAGCGTTTTACCTCCGAGGTGATCCCACAGTGCCGGATGAATAATAGTAGCAAATGTGACAATTGCTGCGGGCCCCGCGGTTTTGGGGCGCCCGCGGTCATTTGTGCTAAATTTCACTGAAACCAAGTTACATTTTCATTTGTCTGGGAAATTGCTTCTGCGCAGTCCATTTAACACTGTAAATTTTCTGAAGTAATTTGATTTTGAAATGTTCTTTGTCTACAAATTAAAAAAGTTGTAAGGGGCCGTTTTTGGCATATTTGCACTTAATTTTTGCTATACGTTGACAAACATACGACTTGCTTCAAAGCTTATTAAACGTGGCTCCAGGAATAAGATTTAAAAAATGCAAAAACCAACTTCGAAGTTCTAAAAACTGGTGCTTTCACGGCATCTCTGAAAGTGGGGAGCTGGAGGCGACTGCCTCGTTTACCTCCCCTAATATCCACCCCTGATCATACGTATGGAATATCTTCAGTCCAAAAAGTCACTATTTTGCTATTGGTGACCAACTGCAGTGGAGAACCGTCGCTTTCTAAACGTAGGATGATAGAATGAACAAAAGAGCACCATTAGGACAAAACAAACTGAACTGCCTGATACCAAAGAGTACAGGGCATGAACTTCCATGTGAAATAGGCGCTACCAGTATAATAAACAAATTCGCTACGGCAAAATCTAGAAAATATAATCTTAAGCAATAGGCTTGCTGCTTTGAACAATCGAATGCGACACTTATACTGAGACTACACTGTCTAATACTGTCTAATAGCACTAATCAAATTTCTTGATGAGTCTGGAAGCAATAAGCATTGCTTCTGTACTGTACTTGTGAACTGTACAGTAACGTGTTGCTTCTTGTTGAAAAGATGCTGTTTTCGTTTTGGGTATAAAAACATGTCGCCCATAATGTCCACCTGTTGCTATTTAGGAACAGACTTTTCGTACTTACGAAATTTAATGTGCTTTAATGGCAGTTACATGGATTTCCACATTCACACAATCTATGATTTAACAGTGGTTCACTATTCAAGTGTTTTTTTAATTTAGGGGTCTGCACTGTTGATATGCTGCAGGTCCCTAGCCACTTTAATCCGGAACTGTGATCCAAGTGTTATGCGGAAATGTTTTTGTTTTTTTCTTTCACAAAGACGCCTAACCCTGTCTTGGTTTTACAAACCACCTGGCGACACACCTGTAGCGGCCCAGAAGTTTGTTACTTGTAAATGTTGCTTCGTTTATTTGTTTAAACGAGGCAAGGAATCGATTCTACCTTGAAAAGTAAATGTACACAGAATTGCACAACACGTCTGCATGTTTTCCGGTAGCTATTGCAGTTCTGATTAGAGAATAGCTAATATCATTGACGACATCATTCAAGTTCTCGGTTTTGATTGCCATACAGGACTCCAACGCTTTTCCGAATGATGTGGGAGTACCTGCGAAGTTACTAGAAAGAAAAAATATGCATATTGTTTTCACACCCGCTATTTGACAGAACGTTCTGGCAAAATACAAGAAACAGTTTTGTGAAAGATCACCCTTTTCAGACCGCATCCATCATAACACGCTTAAATACGATATGGGGAAGTAATTTGTGTCCGCAATTTTAGATCAATTTTCTGAGTACTCGGCAATTTGAAATTTACTTTTTGTTTACGTTTTTACACGTATGGAAGAGTTTTGACAGTGCACTGGCAGTCACGTGAAAGCCAAACAGTCCTGTGAACTTTTATGAAAAACGTGGCCTTAAATATTATTGACACCGTACATTTTTCAATAAGCCTCTCGAAAAAATCAAGTGTTTGTAGATCTGGGATTTTTAACGTTTTAGAAGAGTTTCCTATTTTGCAGTTATAATGCTTCGATTAAGTTTCCTATTTGCACCAACGGGGGTCAGTGATTGCAACAATGGTGCCCACTTAAAAATCAAGTGGAGAGCAGCTTATCTTGGCAGGACAAACTCTCCTGTCGTGAGGTTAGATACGTCATATCTTATTATCGTCAGAAGAGTATTCCCTTTTCTGTCTAACATTCATTTGCAGCAGGGATAGTTAGCGGTGAATTTCTGTATTTTACCTCCAGCCGAGCTTTCCAGCATCACAGTACATAAGGTTGAGTGCCATGAACTCAAGAAACTGTGCAAGGGGGCTAAAAAATGAACGTTAAAGAAGAACGACATAGATTTTCACAAAGTCTCCTCTTTTTTACCGCGCTTTGCACTGGTATAATGAACAGAGTGGCAAAGAGTGCTACAGCCTGGGTTTGACTCTAATATTTGCATGAAAAGCCAAATTTCTGGATTGCGCGTAAAATTACCAATACCCACAGTTCCAAATGGTACGTCTGCCCCGCACGGCCAGATTAAATTAACGCAAGGCCCGGGGAAAAGTCGTGACCGCGAGGCACCCTAAACGCTTCACGCAACTTCGTAGCGTTTCACATGTTCTCGTTTCAACTTTGCAGAAGCACCGGTCAACAACGTCAAAACTGATAGGATTTGTCAGCCTACACTTCAGAGACAATTGGGAGTGCCCGTGCACGGCGGTTTATTTATTTTCATGCCCGCTTTTCCTCTAGGGAGGGTCGCGAGGGCAGCAGCCCTAGGAGGACTTGAAATACGTCACGGTCAACAGCAATTTTAGGTCATTCTGCTGGCTCCAAACCAAGACAGGACCAAGAAAGGTCGGAAATGTAGCCACTCCAATTGGTACTTGGACGACCTTTGCGTCGCTTTCCCGTGGAATTAGCCAGCAGGACTTGCCTCGCCGTTTTTTCGTGGGGCATTCTGGACACATGGCCGATCCAATGCAGGTGGGATCTCTCGATTCGGAGAAGTGGTTAGACATTCTAGGCTCTGCAAATTTCACAGCTGCGCACTTCGTCGCGAAGTGTCACTTCGTGTACTCGTCGCAAAAATCCCATTTATGCTGCTTGCACTTGAGATAATATTTTTTCAGTCATAACCCAAGATTCATGACTATAGGTAAGGATCAAAACAAGACCGATTTAAAAACTGACAACTTTGCGATGTTTCAAAGCTCCCGTTTTGTGACCGCAGAGTGATGAAGCTCACGCAGAACTACGTTAGCTTTATCAATCTGTGTATCAATCGTCTCGCCTCACTCCGCCTTTCGTCACTCGTAAATACCATCCCAAGGTATTTGAAATTTTCCACCTGTTGCAGTGTACTGCCGCTCACTTGCAGCGTACACTGCCTTGGATTTATAGAGAGACATAATACCTCGATCTTTTTCGTGCTAATTTTTGTTCCGGCTCAGTCGCACGCAGCGGAAACCGATCGAGTGCATGCTGAAGACCATGTTGAGAAGATGCTAGCAGTACCAAATTGTCCGCAAAAAGTAAGCGGTTGATCCTGCAGCTCCCATCTGTGACACCCTCCTCGACTGTGACTGTCTCTCTATCCAATTCATGTAGACCAGGGGTGGGGAACCTATTTGCTATCACGGGCCGCATAAATTGTGGATTGTCGCTGGCGGACCGCCAACAACAAATGATTTATCCTAAAATTCTACCTTTATCTAACTATCAGAGATAGAGGCTTATTATGACATAATATCTTAAGTACCGGCTGATCATTGAACTTCGTTGTGACGCGATTTTGTACTCTAAATCGACTAACCAAAATTCTGATGCGGGCCATATCAAATGTCCACGCTGGCCGCAGGTTCCCCATCCCTTATGTAGATTATACCACCAAGAGGAGTGGTGACAGCACACACCCTTGTCGGAGTCCCAACAATAACGGTGAACGGTTGTGATTTAACACCCCCGACACGGACACGCACTCCTGAGTTGGAATACAGTGATTTGACGGCCAGTAACAGGAGGTCCGTATGTGGTTAATTTGTTCCAGACAGACAGTTGTATCACAAAAAAATTGATCTTTTTGCTACAGTGACACTATGCAACCGAATTTTTGTCATTAGACTATCTAACCATCTTCACTGTACAAATCGTCCATTCAAGTATGTATTGAGGGGAGATATGTCTCCACTCAGGGCCGGCCCTAGCAAGTGCGGATCTCCTCTAGGCAGTGGTGCATTGACGTCATTGTCTTCAGTCAACCGTGGTACGACCTTTTTGTGAAGATATTTTAGTAGATAATTATATGAATATCAGAATGACGGCAGCAAACAACATGCAACTGTGGTGGACATTAGACAGTGTATCGCTATACCAGTATCACTCGTAATTAGGCCATTAATTGTACAATGGTGAACCCAAAGAAGAGTGTAAATGCAGAGTTGCGACAATCAAACCGAACTGGCAAGCGAATTGAACTTGCAAAGTAATTACTACACTCTTGGTAAACGGCACTTTTGTTCGAAGAGCACCTGAGAACAAGAAATAATTACATTTCTCACTTGTGGTTACCACCAACGCGCAGACGCGTTTTTGGCAAAGTTTGGACGCACGATCAGTCTGCGTTTTGACGCAAAAACCAGATTTCGCAAGAGAGAAACCCGCCCGACGTTCCCCAAAATTCAATAGTTATTCTTAATGCATGGACTGGGAATGCAAACTGTTCTCTATGAATTAGAAATGCAATGCACAAAGTTTTTACAACTACCACGTCACAGATGTACAAACACTTATCAAACGCAATATAAAATTCGCATAATTGATTGATGAAATAGAATCCTATAGCCGCCCATTATAATGAAAAACTGGAACTAGTGTGCTTGATGACATTCACAATTTTTGCCTGGCCTAGTTAAGCTGCAGGGCAGCTTGAAGTGTTCTATACGCTCATGAACCTGGACTTTGAAGTGGTGGTTTTTCTACCTAGACTTTCGACTTTCGCTCGCAAATATGCAAAACAACCGACAAATAACGAGGAACAATTTTGTGGACAAAGAAATGAAGAAATTTTAAGTGCAAAGACTTCACAAAATTTTGCGCTGCTTTTTGTGAAATTTTTGCCTTCCACCGGTTCAATCTCTCATTTTTTGTCAATTGCTTCAATGTCGTGGAATTCATTTTGTTTTGACAAAATTTTAGTCAAGATGTAACCAATTCGATTGCTTGTCTGTCGTTTGCAAAAAAATTTGTATGCAGGCCAATATCCGCCCGAAACATTTTGACAAACTTATTCCAGAACCCGGCCCCGATCCGAAAAGCCCGGCCCGACTAACAACTCTGCCGCAGCCAACCAAAAACATTCCAAAACAGAAAGATCTTTCGAGAACTGAACAACGTTACGTTGGCAGAACTGCCGTCAAAGTTACTGTAAAGCAACAGCTACTCGTCTTGACCTGCTCATTGCGAGTTGAATCACTACATACTTTGTTTGAGCAATAGCTGTAGGCAGGGCTACCATACCGTCCTTATTTTTAAGGTTTGTCCTTGTTTTGCAGTACTACGTCTTTGAAAATGTTAATGTCCTTGTTTATAGGAAACGCCCTTATTGGTGACTTCCGTATTTATTTCTTCTTATTTCCGGTAGCTTAACAATTTTAAACAAGCAATATCTGATAGACATACAGACCATTTCTATCTCATCGTAAACATTTTGTAATCAAACGTTTTTGATATCATGAAAGTAGTATAATCTTGCAGCACAGAGAAGTAACGCACTATCAGGTATTGTTAGCACTGTAAGCTGTCTCCTGTAGTTAGGATTCTTAGGAAGGCTTGTTTTGTGGCGAAGGTTTAGTATTTAATTGATTCAAGAAATAAGCAAGCAAAAAAAGCGTTTTCCGTGGTTATTCCAAGAAGGAAGTCGAGGATAAGACATTGCTGAAGCAAATGGTTTCTGGAGATAAATAGGCAAACATATGATCTAACATTAGTCATGCAAACAGAAACAATTGTTTTCCTTTTATGTAATAAAATTAAATTTCCCTTAGCCGTCCTTATTTTTGGTTCTAGATCGATGGTAGCCCTGGCTGTAGGGCTACTGCAGTCTTAACTGGCACTTTTAACAACCAAGCTCCTTCCACAATGTGTGGGACGTGGTGGAGCACAGATATAACGCCTTATATAGCATGAGAATTGAGCATGTTTGATAAATGTTCGGTAGCGGAAATTCATGGTTCGTCCAAACGAGATAATTCTTTGCTAAAAATAAGATTTGTAAGCAGTTTCTAAGGAATTCTCCAGCTCAGAGATTATCTGGCAAGAATGAACAATCTTCCCAAACAACATGGCGCGGGGCACAATGCACCTGCATCGGTTACATCGGCTTAAGGCCGGCTTGGTCTACACTCTGTCGCAGATCAAAACGTACACAGTTTTTAACGAAATATCGCGCAAAAGCAACTTGATCCGTACTACTTCACTGAAGTTTTGCGATGGGAGCTTTGCAATAGTTACATCTATTAAGTGTTCCTTGATCTAGTAGATTCTAGTAGAACATAGTTTAAGAACATACGCTTAGTGACACAGACAGACGGACAAGACTGCCGGACATCGGGGACAATTCAATGTAACCGGCTTACATTCAAACATAACGACATCCGGACAACAGCGGTTTGTTTGATCTAGGACTGATACCGTCACGATGACGACAAGCACTTCGTAACTGATTGTTACATCAGCGCATTATAGGTAATTGCAAAGGCGTTAGATTGCGAAGAATACTTAATAATGAACTTATTGAAGTGACACTGGCCTCCGTCGCTCTGTCAATGTCATTTTTGAAAAAAGTCAGCTACGAAAAGTTTCATGACGCCGCATTTTTTGCTTGCGAAATCGTTGATGTTTGACTCCAGGTCCGTATCTTCAAGAATCGCATGCTCCATACGTCTTAATCGTTCAGGTTTAGTTCTGATTTCTTAGTGAGCACTAAGTGCTACGTCGTATTTCCTGTGGAGAGTTCTCGCAATTCATTTGTTTAGTTTCTTAAGCCTGCTTGGTGTCCTAACTAACTTTAGTAAGTTGTCCAATGGTCTTGTCAACATATAGCTCTCATTCTAGTCGCCACGGGGACTTTGGTGTGATTATCCACCCCAAAAAAATTCCAAACCCCCAAATTGAAATATGAAACGCTATAAATCAGTGGAGTTTTATCATTTTCAGAAAGTGAAGCCCCTCTGCAAAAACGTGAAGGCCCCTATAAAAAATTCCTGCTGCCGAGGGTTTTGAAAGTTGTAGCGTACTTATCATTGCTTGAAACAGTTCTGCGAGAATGTCTAACTTTCTTGTTTTTTCAACGCTCATGTTGCTCTGGCCGTTGATTAGCCTATTCTTAAATTATGGCTTTTTTGTAGAAACTGCTCGAAAAATGGATATTAGGCAGATTAGAAAAATAAAAAGCATACCGGATAGCCGAAGTGCAGAAAACTTTTCAAGCAAAAGATTGAGACTTGAGGTTCAACCAGCACAGACCTAATGGGGTAGAAAGGATAAAGCGTTTTTTGGACGTCCATTTGCATTGCATCGTCAGCAACCTGAAGGGAATAAGCAAAATTTCGATGTTGCCCCCCTCTGGAAAAATTTCTGCGGACGCCAAGGAATGCAATAATTTTGATCTAATTCTTGCTTCATAAAGCGTGGTGCTGTTTGGCTCAATTCTTTCAAGTTACTCAAAAACGATAAATGCCACAGTTGTCAGTTTCCTTAACCTATATATTAAACGCAGTGATCAAAAAGCTCTACAATTTTGATGCGTGGTGAACAGCCTAAAAATATGAAAAACTAGTCAAGGAATGTTTTGAAATTTAAGCGCGATACCCCCAAAAGCGCAGGGCCTTGGGGATTTGCCCGGTTTGCCGAGGCCCTGCTGCCCCCATGTCTCTCAGCAAAAAGGTAGGAGGTCAGTGTTCCCGCGTTCCGGCTTCCCTGCTTAAGAGCAAATGTATATCTTGAACGTATAGTTTTTCAACACAGCTGAACGTTTCTACAGCCTATCGCCAACTACCTGTTGCAAAATATAAATTGAAAAATGCCACATTATTTTATTCTAGTTTTATAACATAAATGTTTACCTCTGCACAGGAACCAAGTTTAAGGGCGGGACGGGGCGACATGTCCCGCCAACTTCTGGAAGGGAGGGACACAATATCGTTTGTCTCCCCCAATATTTTGTAATCAAAACAATGTATTTGTACAAATTTCATGGTTACATTACTGTTGGAAGACCCCAGAATAAAGCCAGGAAATAAATAAAAAAAAGTGACATTGTCACTAGATTATCTATAGATACAATGTACACATTTACAATGTAAATTGAATTACCATGATTGTTGATAGCTGTGTTGATTAATTCGAATTAACCGGATCAGTGTGTACACGAATGTCGCTCAAATATTGACTGATACGTGTCATGTTCTTGTGAGTCGAATTCCTGCGCTGGTCAGTAGCCTGCAATATACAGAACATGATTGCCAATGCTAGTACTTACCAAGAGATCTTGTCGTTTGTTTTTGATTTGATCTATGTGACTTAGCGGTTCTGGTGAGAATCTTGTGTTTTTTTAGTAGCACTGCACTTTATTTTGAAGCTAACCAAATTTGTATTGATTATCACAATTTTTGACCATAATTATGCCTATTTAAGCCAATTCTCAGTTTTAATGTGTTTTCACATTAAATGCAATACTAGGCATAGCACCACCAGCTGTACAGTACAAGCTACTATACCACCACCATGGGCGTAGCCAGGGGGCACTTGGGCCATAGTGCCCATATGCGGTTGCCAGATGGTCGGTATTTCGCCGGCCTGGAAGGTATTTTACTGCAAATTTAGCAAAGGCCTGCAAGAAGCCGGTATTTAAAAAATCAGTGCCTGAAGCCGCTATTTTGAAAACACATATCTTGCAGTAACTGCAAAAAGAACTAACGTATAACTTCTCAAAATATAATGCCTTTTGTAGAGAATCTTGTCAGGATAGTTCCTTCAGCAAAGTTTAATCCGGCCAAATACAGTATTTAAGGCTAAAATAAGGGCAATTGATTACTTGTCCCTTAGCACTACTCTATAGCCACTATCTCTCTATTTTCCCTGTTCTTTAGTGTACCCATATGAACCATCCTCTGCCCTCCAAACGTTATCTGTATCAGGATTTCTTTTGACAATTAATCGTGAAACCGTCGTCGATAGGGTTGTTGTCTGAACTACTGTGCTCAATGGCGTAGCGAGGCTAAGTGTCGCCCGGGGCCGACCACAATAATGCCGTCCTTTCCACCCCTCAAATGTGCTCACAGCAATTTAAAAAGAAATAAGATCATGTTTTGTGCTTGTTAAAGATACAAGGAGTAATAGGGTATAACACTTTGAACATCAGAATCAAGCCGCCACAAGTAAATGGCTTAACTTTGTTACACTAAATTTTTGCAGTTTTTGCGTGTATTATAAACACTGGGTTATAAGTGGAGATGAAAATGTGAGGAAGAATGTGCTTTGATTCAGTGTTTCGTAAATTTCGTTTGATACAAAGCAGTTTTCATCGTTAAAGTAATTAAATGAAGAAAGATTATTCTCTCGGAGAAAGTGCTCGGCTCAATTATTGTTACCACCGCCAATGCCAAAGACTGTGTTTGAATAGGCAGTGTTTCAACAACAACAGTTTTGCGTACGCCTCATTTCTCTTAAGTTTTCGATGATATTAAGATTTTTGTCGCTTGCAGTGCTAACAGGGAATGTTAATCTTTTAAATAATAATGGCAATCACTTTACTTTCACAAATGCGCTAGCTGCATTGAAATAGACACACTATTTCGTCAGCGCACTATAATTAACTCAAAGGCCAGCGAATCAACCTGTAGCAGGGGCGTAACAAGGATAGATGGCGCCCGGGGCAAGAAGCAAGTTTTACGCCGCCATGTTCCAACCTGAGATCTTTCTGAAGCAAATTCAATGCGTTAAAGAAAGTACTTGCGACCTTGTTGGGACTTTCGGCGCCCAGGGAATTGTGCCCCCTTTGCCCACCCTTGTTACGCCCCTGCCCGGGAGGTCATTTCCCAGCCAGTCTTACCAGAAGGTACTGAGACATTTTTTGAAGAGTTCTACGTGAGCTAGAAAATATTTGTTGCAAACTGAAGTGAATGTTGCACGCAAGAACTTATTAAAAATCAATTCGAAAAAAGTGCTTTGTGTTCATACAAGCAATACTACCATAGAAAAGAATATAACGTCAAACTGTACGGAATGATGCTCGCATGTTCATTTCAAAAATTGATATGCAACATGTAAAAAAGGATTTTTGAGAGTAAAAAAATACCGGTTATTTTATTATTGTTTTTGCGTTGGGCTATAGACTCTGCTCACAAAGTATACGTTTATCCACTGTTTGAAAATTTTCAAACCAACTATTTTGGGAGCTTCATGGAATTGAAAAAATTACACGAAAAAGAAATGCAATTTCAAAAAAACGTTCCTTTTGCAAAACGTGTTTTGAGAATCCCGTACCATTTAATGTGCACTTACGAATTACAACACAGCCTACATCTGCCACTGTTAAGAAATATACTTTAACAAAACACATCTGGTACCCCTGTCCTCAAAATATATAATTACCATTATTTGCCCCCTATTTTGCCAATTATACAAAAAGGTCGTGCTATAGTTGAATGAACATGGTGACGTCATCGAAACGCAAACAATGCAAACAAGTTTTGCCCCTCAAAGTTTTTTCGGTCTCCGTTACTATAGATTAATTTTTTACGTTCCGGGCGCTGCACAGCACAAACCTCAAAAAACATGTTTCTGACGTGGTAAAGACATTGACATTAACAAGTAAAAGAGAAAACTGATTTTTAAGGAAGTTTGCTGTCAATTATAAGATAGGTGGAGTCAAAGCTGCAAAAAACATTTTGTAACAGTAAAATATGCAGATGTTTTACAGTATTAAAAACCCTGAAAGGTCCACAATATTTGCCAGCGTATGACCGTTCCATCGAAATGTGCTTTATGTATGTAAAATCATTCAATGCTAAAATAAGGTTATCCTGCTTTATTTTTAAAGGGCCAAACAAGCCTGAGTCAATGGATCCAAAATTATTCCTTCCTTTTGTTGATCACAAGTGTTTACCAAACAAAGTGCGATCATTTTTTCGCTTTGGGGTTCCATTAAATGAAAAGAAGTGGGAACCCCGGAAATATGAAGAAGCGCCGGAAGAAAAAAGCGACCTCATCGTTTATTCTTACTCTGAACCTGCAATGGCCGTTGACATGAAAGCGTCAGTTGTATGAATTGGAGCTGCACCATTAATTGCTGCTGAATTTCGTTTGCAGACCGTAACGAAGACTGGAGAATGTGAGCAGAATATATTGTGGTGACAGGATTTCATTGAAAATACAGCATTGCTGATTTTGTAAATCATTCATTGTAACTCAAGGAAAGTAGCTGCAGTAAAGTCTTATGTGCCAAAAGGCCGAATGCCTAGTACACAAATTTATCACGCGAATGCACACAACGCAACCTGTGGTAACGTTTAGGAAATCAGTAACATAGCAAACAAACCCGTCTAACCTTCTTGCATTGAGCTTCCAACACGCAGCGGTGTCAAAGGTCCTTTTATTAGGGTGATAAAAACACGGCAAGCCTAATTACAACAGAGACTCAAAACAACACATGATATAACACAGAGGTTAAAGGTGGAGCACAGCAAAAAATAACGTTTTATTTTATTTAACGACGACGAGCGGCAGACCAGAGCCTGAATATGCTTGACCAGCCAAGAAAAGATCACAAGCACACGATAAGCGGGCCACCATACGGCAAACAGTCGATAAAATTTTTCAAGGACGCAAACTGTCAACAAAGAATTCGTTCAGAACGAATAATAAATTACTATGAAGGATATCCAGAGTTTTATGGAGAGGTGAAATGGTTCGTTCATTCTGAGACAGCATTATAAATATTTACAGTGGATTAATGGGCTTAAGGTTGAGCAAAGTCCAAACAACGGAAGTTGCAAGATCGCACATTACACTTCGCAGTATATTTTGCAGGCCTTTTTTCATCAACATCAATTTTACAGACAAAGAGTTCAGCACAAAATGCAGAATGAAGAGTACATCTCGTAGATTCTCTTTGGTACATTGGCACTACATGAGCACAAACGATAAGTGCACTTGGTCAGGTTCAGGACACTATGACCCAAGCGCATTCTGCACCGCAACGATGCACTACAGGGATTACTGTCACGTAGATGGCAACAGTTCTGTTTTGAGTCCTAGTAAAACGTTTCCAGACGTAATTTGAAAACCGAAAAACAAATAAAAGATTTGTCCACAACAGGCAATACGTTCCATAAACTAGTACTTTTCTGGAAAATTGAATCAAAACGCATGTTCTTTTTATTAGAATCTGAATAATTAAACTGTCACGAAGCATGTGCGTATGAGAGGTTACATGTTTGGTGACGCCATACCAAACATTACCTTATAGTACTGACGAGAGCTAGCGACAAATCGGTTTCGGCGTTTCTTGCTTTAATCTTCTAAATCTCAACTGCAAGTAACGAAGCGCAAATCAAACATGCAACGCCTGGACTCAGTTGCAATCCATACCCTTCACCATAACGGAATATGCGCGCGTTTATCGAATGCGCGGCACAGAATGCAGAAGGAGCAATGCACGAACACCGAAAACACGGTACAATCAATCACATCTTTACTCCCCAAACACAAACGAACAGAACCTAGAAACAGTAAGATGACATGCGAAGCACAGAAGAGACGTTCCCTGCACTGTCGCTTCCCCGTATCATTCCGCAGGTTTCCATTGTCGAGCTTATCGACGGACCTTCGGCGATGATTCTCATTGAAGCAATACCAGTGGCTCCGTTTAGCCCTCAGGTGGAAACTCTGGTGGTCTTCAATGCCCTCAGGTGGAACTCTCAGGAATTCCCGAAACATCAAGTAGCTGTTAGGTTCGGACGTCATCGTTTAACATCGATTCATTATTAGGGTTGCCAGATTACCGGTATGTCACCGGCCAGGCCGGTATTTTGCTGCTAATGTAGCAGAGGCCGGTAAAAGGCTGGTATTTTGAAAATCTGTGCCTGAAGCCAGTATTTCAAAAATAAATAAGTTTCCGTAACTTCAACAAGAAATAGCGCATAATTTCTCAACTTTTATTGACTCTAGTAGTGAAACTTTTGAGGAGAGTTCTTTCAGCGAAGTTTACTATACACGTTGGCTGCTGTTGAGGCAATCCTTGGTGCGATTGTCACGTCACAAACACACCGAATTGCAATGAGCCAGCCAAAACACAGGGAAATAATAATTGTGGCTCAAAAATACTGATTGTCTTTCTGTTTTCCCTGTGCCGCTTACGAAATACGACGCAACTTAGATCTGGTACTGTTGACAAATCAAAATGGCCGGTACTTTTACAAAACGCATCTGGTAACCCTATTCATTATTTACTTGCCAAATCTCCGGAAAAAAATCACTGAAAATCTTTCGGAGAGCAGTGACGTGAAACTAGGTCAGATGATACGGTTTTCTCTTTTCCATTGGAATGATAAATAAAAGTGTATGACGGGGAAAGGTTGAGCAGCTTGACGGGATCACAAAGTGGTTCCCTCTCTGACCCCGAGAAACCTCGCAGCAGCACTAATCCACGCGTAAAAAAGCACGATGGAAGAGCCGTGCCTGTCACTGCTCGTCGGGAAAACCGGAAAAGACGTTCGTGAGGCGTTTCATTCGTGACTACGCAGATCAACAAGTGAAGGAATGCAGAGCCTCTGGCAGTACGTATTCCAACTTTTTGTCGGGTAGGGAACTGCTGCTAATAGACCGGGAGCCCAGAGGGTCTAAGTTAACTGGAAAAGTAACCAATTTCTACTGGTATCACATCATCTAGTATCGCTTGCTGTACAAGAAACTGGTGTTCTGCCGTGTCACAGCTGGTGGGTGTGGTCATGGGGGGTGTTTCACTGCACCCCCAAAATTGAGCTAGATCAGTTGGAAAGGTAACTACTTGAAACCTCTTGCAAAAGTTTCAGCATCATCCCAGGAACACTAAATGGCCAATGCCAGACGTTTTAAGTGGTGGGGCACCCCCGCCAGACGCCCCCAAAATGGCCACCCCAAAACGGAGCTAGATCAACTAGGAAAATAATCACTTCAAACCTGTTGCAAAATGTCCAGCAAAACCGAAAGAATCAGGGGTTCCAGATGCTTGAAGGGGTTCACAGCACCGATTACGCCGCCACGGGGAGCTGCTGGCGTCATAGAAACCCCCAACAAAGGTTTGAACCCCCTAAAATAGAAATGGAAGCACAAGAGCACAACTGATTTTCCCATCGACCCGTTTTTTGTTCTGTCGATTTTTCAACCTGTTTCTGCAATTGCGTTATCGCGATATCGTCGCGCTTTTTGCAGACAAAATTGAATGGAAGAGCAAAGCAGTGGCTTATAACATTTATTCACCCCAAGCTTCATACTTTCCTCTGTGACCAGGAATAACAATGCCTGACCATTTTTCTTTCGTTTGTGATGTAATAAACACGTTTGAGGACAAAGCGTCAGCATTCATTGTATCGAGTGTTTAACGTGAAGTTGCCTAGTTGTGGGCGTACAAAACTGCAACTTGTACTTTATCAACGCAGTGGCGATTATTAGGGGGCTGGGTGGGCCATGCCCCCCCAGCTTTTTGCTTAATTTCCTGTTGAAGTTCAATTGGTTGACATATAAAGTGGATAACTTTCGGACAGAAATATTTTAAACAATCATTTAGAAACCCTCTAGCTTGCATTCAGTATTTCCCAAATGCATGATAATTTATATTGTTGTTTTTTACGGTCGGTTAACAACAGTTGTTTATGACGACACACACTAGTGCTCATCATACACAAACCGTATACGTTGACCTGCATGTTGACCAGTGGCGTATCTAGGTTAATGCAGGAATGGCACGCGCCATGGGCGCCACTTTGACGGGGGGAGCAAAAATTAAAATCGTTCTGTATAGTTTCATCAACCTCTATTTTGCACCCCATGCCAGGGACGTAACAAAGTTAGATGGTGCCCGGAAACAATGAGCAAGTTTGGCGCCCCATGTTCGAACCTGAGGTTGTTCGGAAGCACTGTATTTATGAAAGTACTTGTAACATTGGTGGACCTTTTCGGCGCCCCACGCAGAGAATTGGCCCCCTCATGGTGATTCGACGCCCGAGGAATTGTGCCCTCCTCATTACGCCCCTGCACCATTCATTTATAAACTGCAAAGTTACATCAACACAGCGCCCTTACCTAATCATTTAGTCGGGCGTGTTACGCCAGCACCCCCAAGCAATATGATAAAACTGTGGTATTGTGACATGCCATAACACGAGGGTCAGACATTGTAACAGAACAAGAAAGCTCGCTTGCATATCTACGAGAACTTGTCCTTCTCGCGCTATTAGAAAGGATACGTCAGTCCGTACTGCTGCATTTCACGCGAGAAGATAGCAGGCCCGTAACCAGCTTGGGACACCAGGAGGGGCGAAGAGTTTTCCGAGAGGGGCCTAAATTTTTTCAACTGGGTCCAATATTTTTAAATTATGTCCAACACATTTTTCCACGGGGGGCAAAAAAATTTCTAGGGGGCCCTTCGCCCCCCTTGGTTACGGGCCTGGAAGATAGTCACAATCTGGCTGTGATGTGTTTAAGTCCGCGGCGATGAGAATTTGACTGCGACGCAAATAACTGTTGTTGAGGTCCTACATATTTACAAATTACTTAAAACCAAGGGTGGGGAACCTGGAACCGGCGTGAACATTTGATATGGCCCGCATCAGCGTTTTCGTTACACAAGTTAGACTACAATATCACGTCAAAACGAAGCTCCATGATTGGGACGTACTTAGAGAGTAAGTCAAGAGAAGCCACACTTCCTCATAGGTAGAGGAAGGTTGAATTTAAAGAAAAAATTTGATTTTGCGGTCAGCCAGCACTAATGCACGATTTATGCGACCCATGACAGTAAATGGGTTCCTCACCCCTGACTTAAACTAACGAGGCCCACTTCGACTTTATGAAACTTGTTCGACTGCCACTAGTGTCCGACAAATAGGCTAAATGCAATGCTCCAGTCCAAAGACTAAGGTAGAGAACATTAGTTAGTCCCTGAAAAATTAGCAGTTTGTCGTAGTAGTTGAGCAGAAATGTTACCTCATGCAACAGATCTGTTAGTCCTGCTTAGAGCTAGCGTTTTCTGTCCAAACCTGGCCTTCTGTTAGATGTCCAGGGCCTTGTGAAAAGGTCCTGGCTGTGAGAAGCTAAAATCTACGTGTGACAATTTAGGAGCCGTGTAGAGTTCAGATTCAGATGGCAAGCAATTATACGAGAAGAGTCTAGATTGCAAAATACTGGTTTCAAATGCTGTACCTTAAAGTTATCGTGTCCTGAAGTCCTCCTGACATTCTTCGAATTGATTTTTGCAAATAATGCAGATAGTGGCTGTTATACATTACAGTATTTACTGCAAGCTGCGAACGTTCTTTCAGTAAACTGAAAGTGGCCCTTTCATATCTCTGGGCCTCATTGATTAAGAACAAGTCAGGGAAGGTTATGTGACATAGCTTTGATGAGAATAAAAAGGGATAAAACAGCAAAAGTTTGCTTTGATGAAATCATAGACGACTTTACATCGATAAAGGCACAGAAAGCGTTGCTTTGTTTTAATTAGCACTTTTGTGTAATTTAAACGGAAAAAGCTGGATATGTTTGTGTCTCGATAGAATCGTGTTTTTGGAACAGAAGTGACACATGACTTGCATTGAATAGTTTATTGCACAATTCAGATTGAATGTGTTTCGTTTTAAAAGAAATTGCCGTTTGCAGTTGCAATATGTTGTTTGATTTTTTGGTAAGATACACATCTTCATCAGGCAACGTTATGTAGACCTATAGACTACGATAACGTTATTATTTGAATGTTTTGATGTTCATCATAATAAAAATAAATGAGTATAGAAGTATGTTGTAGTCATTGTGGATAATTTATGATTTATTTGCTGAAAAGTTTAAAGCAAAAATAAACACAATATTTTCCGTTTTAAAAAAATTGTTTTCTTTATGGTTGATCTTTTTTAAAAATTGTGCCTATATTTAATATTTGAATTACACTGGCCAACACAATTTTGGTGCTCAAGGTTTTAGAGCTGATTTAGACTAACTTTGGGTCGTTAATTTCAAAAATGCAGTCCGTTATTTTCTATCAGGTCAACTTTTTAGGTTATTTGAAAATTTCGATTCTTGTGAAGGCCTTGGTGAATGGTTTAGCTCTACTCTTAGACTTCCCTGTGACATCGCAGATTTCAATTCATATGCTATCTGTGGCATGTCTTAATTATCCATTGTTTCTTTGTGACATCAAAAATGTTGAAGTAGGCTACTGTACATTATGTTTAATTGCTTGCACAATGCACCACTGCACGTCCTCTCTTTTATTCTAGTTTGTGACTTAAAACTCATTAATATTACAGGTTGCTTTAGTTTATAAGAATCTTGATTATGGCTATATCATCAAGAAGACGCTGTTTAAATCAGTGGTCTTCAATCTTTTTTGTTCAATCGCCCCCCTACAGGAACTTTGCTTCAAAATCGCCCCCCACTTATGATTTTAGTGTTGGCAAAATATCATTTAAATTTGAATATATTTCAATGCTGATGAAATAAAGGGCCAGTTTAGCTAGCACAAAAAAACGAACAAACAAGACGAATGCAATTGCATGTGTAGAAATATTATTCATTTCCAGCCAAATGTACAAACATTGCAGTCGGCTTTAATTTTCATTGGACCAAATCGTTCTGCAGCCAGAGCGAAAAATTTTAGATACCTGGAGCTGGAGACGGATCCCGACATGGGCGCAATTAGGTGGGGGGCACGAGGGAAACGTCCGCCCACTTTTTCAGACAGTGGGGAATAATATGCCATGTCCCCCAGATTTTTCTCTTTAGGTTTCGTAAGATGTTGGTTTCACGCCAAGCTGTCTCCCCCACATTTTACAACAAAATTGCGCTCATGGAGGCCGAAATTAGCGTTTCAGCTTCACAGTCCTGGTTCCAACTACTGCGAACCTTTCCCCTGGCTTTTATCTGCAAGTTTATAAAGCAGGTTGCAAATTGGTCAGCTTCAGCCTTATGGCGCTTCCACCGACCTTGTTCATGTCAAGACGATTGCGGTATTTATTACGAATGTGCAGTACTTGGTTGAAACTTGCTCAGCAACATATTTCGTGTGAAACTTCAGTAGTAACATTAGTTTAACTTTGGCACAGGCTTCATCATCGCTTTGGTAGTCGACGAAAAGTTCCTAGATGTGGAATTCCATTCGCTTATGTTACTTAACTGGCAAAACACTTCACCCTGTGGCTTTCTACACAATCCAACTTCTGACGTTATATCGCAACAGAGACTTTTTAGCAAACCTCAAACTACAGGTGGCGGAAACGATTTTTTGGAATTTTTAGTTGAGCCAAAATGAGGCTAGTTGCACTTACTTGCTAGTATAAGCAAGGATGTAGTGCTAAAAAAAACTGTGGGAACGCATCCAAAAAAATAACCATTTTAAAACAGCTTTAAACTATTTTCAAAAAGCAAAACGTGAAAAAGGTGTTGGAACGCCGTTCCCACGCGTTCCCGCCCCACTACACCCTTGAGTATAAGTTCTCCTTTTCCTGGCCTACTGTACTGACATACTGTGTAATTAGTCAGTTGAACACAGTATCTTGCAGCAATATCAACAAGGACAGTAAAACACTCCAACTGACTGAAAAACATGACAAGCACGTTTTACAATTACGACTATTTGTAATTATTTTTGATAGCCATTAAGTGCTACGCAAGTCGTCTCATAACAGTCATTTTTCGCGTATTTTTAATAGAAGACCACCTTGTTCCACTATTTTATTCAAGTTACGAACCAAAGTTTATAAAACGCATTGCTACGGGCTATGACTGTTTTGCCTACGAAACAATGTATTGGCAATGCTCTACCGAAAACTTTGCAAAGTTTTGTTTCAAAGCAATTTTGTTAATGCCCTGATAATAACATATACAGTTAGGGAGATTCGTGTGAGTTCACGGGGAGAAATAAGTAGACTAAGCTTAATCACAACTTTTTATTAATATTCTTAATCGCAGCGAAAGTCGACGTGATGATTCCGTGGTGCAATGTTATGATTGTTGGACCATTTTTGGTTGCTTCAAAGAAGCTGATGTTTTTTTGTCTAAAAAAATGGAGTTCGGTCCATTGCGTATTTTCCCATTGCTATATCAGTGTTGGTTGCTTTCAACCAACATAAATATAATAAAACGAATCAATGCATACTACTGTGTGTATACCAGTGGTTCTCAAAGTGGTCGATATCGACCCCCAGGGGTCAATTGGACCATCCAAGGGGTCGATAAATAGTCAACGGGTTGAATAGGGTCACTGAATGGCCCTCAAGTTCTAACATATTTTCGGAGTGTGTATTATTTTATCATGCATTTCAACTAAAAATTTCTCAAACTTATTTTAACACATACTTTCCTTGTATTAGTAACTGTTGGGCTAGGCCACGGGGTCTACAGAAAATTTCAAAGCTTAATTGGGGGTCAACGTGAAGACAAGTTTGAGAACCACTGATGTATACGAATTTAAGCAATATAAGTATCATAAAACAAACTAATCCGTACTACTGTATACGAGAAAAGTCCAAATTTCTGCGCGTGTCGACATGCCTAGAGACTTGCAATTGTTATTGCTTGATGTCGCATTTTGAAGCTGCTCATGCAACGACTAGGTCAGCTACACCCAAACCGCTGGCCGCATGCGGCCCAGTCGAAGGTTTTGTGTGGCCCATTAGGTTTTCGTTGTCGTAAAGGTATCTTCCATGCTGACAACCTGTCCTTATCTCGATAATCTTGAATTTCATGATTTTGATGCAGATGGTCCTCAGAGCCACTTTGTCGTGTCTGTTGCCATTGCAGTTAGGATTCTAACACTTTCAGTACATTGGCTTAAACTTAATTTTGTTTGCTGAGATCAAAATAAGTCATTCAATGTGCGGCCCTCGGGTATTAATATGTCATCCAATGTGTGGCTCTGGTTAAGATAGCGACATAATGTATGGCTCAGTAAGCCATTTGGTTTGGACATAGCTGGACCAGGTCAACAAACTACCAAAATACTTACTGCAACAGTCTTCCCACTATTTTATCTTATTTTAAACATTAGTCTTAGCAATACACCTGAAAAATCGTCAGAACCGCAGTGTTTGGCTCCCAACCAGTACCACTCTCCGTGGCCTTCGATAGTCAGTGCAGTAATGCATTTCACAGGTCAATGCTAGTTTGGCTGTTTTATCAGCACTCCTTTATCTTGTGTTTTATAATTTTTCTTTACGAAGTCGAAAGTGCATCAAATAGCTTGGTTCCAAAGTGGCAAGTATAGTTTTTATTTTTGGAACCAATTCAAAAATTTTGTTCATTTCAACCTGGAGAAATCACCCCCCTGGAAACTGAAATCGCCCCCAAAATCTGATAAATCACAAAATCGCCCCCTTAACGCATGAAATCTCCCACTGGGGGTCGATTTCGCCCGCGATTTCGTCCACATTGAATATCTCTGAACCAAACGTTTTCTGCTATATCTGTGGCGAATACGCTTTACAGCATAACAGGAAAACAATCAGTGATTTTGTAAAGCGTGCTTATCTTGCCTAGTTCAAAGTGATGCTGGGTGATCAAGACAAGCCTTGGGCAACCCACATTGTGTGTAATAGGAAGAATAGGAACTCCTTGACATATCCAAACTTAAACTCTGCAATCAGGCCAGTTCCACACAGTGAAGAACTTCCTGTTCCAGATTTTGAAGGCTTACCACAACTGGAATCTTCTCTTTCCAGTGAAGAGGTGGACGTTTCAATTGACAGTGATAACACCCTAGCAGATAACGATTTTCCCCCATCTCTTTTATCCCCGCAACTCTTTTCCCAAGGAGAGCTGAATGACTTGACAAGAGATTTGAATCTTTCTAAGGAGTCTTCTGAGCTGCTGGCTTCAATGCTTAAAGAAAAAAATCTTTTAAAACCGGGTACGCTCATCACCTTTTACCGGAAACGTCATGAAGAATTCTTGCCATATTTCACCCAAGAAAATGAGATTGTGTACTCTAACAACGTTGAAGGTCTTATAAAAAAGCTCTGAGTCTTTGCATATAATCCTAATGATTGGCAACTTTTCATTGATAGCTGTAAAAGAAGTTTGAAATGTGTTCTTCTGCATAATGTTAACACTTTTGGATCTATTCCTCTTGGGCATTCAACAACTCTCAAAGAAAAATATAATGAAATTAAATTTGAGCTGGAAAAAATTTCATACTACGAACACAACCGGATCATTTGTGTTGATTTAAAAATGGTTGGATTTCTACTTGGTTTGCAGTGTGGTTATACGAAGTTCCCATGCTTTCTATGCTTGTGGGACAGCAGAGCTAGAGCCCAGTACGGGATAAAACAAGAGTGGCCTGTAAGAGAATTGGTGTCTGGTGAGAAAAATGTTCAAGCTCACCCTCTGGTGGAAAGATCTAAAATCATTTTACCTCCCCTTCATATCAAGTTGGGTATCATGAAACGATTTGTAAAAGCACTCAACAAGGATGGTGACTCTTTCAAATATATTTGCACCAGATTTCCGGGATCAACGATAGAAAATTAAGAGCTGGTATTTTTGATGGTCTCAGATAAGAACACAATTACTTTCCAAATTCCATGAGTGAAAAGAATCCTGTGCTTGGAGTGCCTTTGTAGAATCTGCCAAGAATTTTTTGGGAAATAGAAAAGCAGTCAACTACAAAGGGACTGTGGCCAAGTTACTAAGCACTTTACAAGATATGGGTGATAACATGAGTATCAATCTTCACTTCCTATAGTCATCTTGACCGCTTCCCCGAAAATCTTGGCGATCTGAGTGATGAGCAAGGGGAGCGGTTTCATCAGGATATTAGTGAAATGGAAGCAAGGTATCAAGGTAGGTGGGATGCTGCCATGCTATCTGACTACTGTTGGTCAACTAAACGTGACGATGCTTTTGCCATTCATTCTCGGAGATCATTAAAAGGGGAATTTTGAGCTGACATTTGACCTTTTTAAAGGATTCCATTGACAGTATGCTTGCTTAAACTCACTGATTTGGCTTGTTATTGGAAGATCCAAAAAAATAAATATGCAATTGTGTTCATACAATACCATTTCATCATTTTGTAGTAAACTCATTTTGTCACTATAGTGGGTGCATCATAGCAGGAAAACTAGACCTGATAGAGAAAAACTGACTGCAGTTTTGAAGTTAGCGCCCCAAAATTAGGTAAAAACAGTTGAAACATTTTTGGCACTAAGAAACAAATTTTTTTTGTCGGCCGGTGTTATCAGAAAGGGCGCACATTTAAATTTTGCCACGGGCGCCACTTTGCATAGATACGCCACTGATGTTGACACAACTTACGAGAATTAGAACACCACGCAGGTTTACAAATATGAGCAAATGAATTATGAAAGATCGCCACAACTAATATAGCTTTGCACTCAGTATTCACTCACGTGTAAGAACAAAACCTTAACGATTAAGACGTATTCCACAAGCCTGTATAGATTTATTGTAACAAGCCACGTGGTTTTAAACTGCGTGAGAAGAAGCCGGCATACCGCATTTATTCGATTGTAAGCCGCGGGTTATAAGTTTTTTTTCATCATTCGTCCGGCTTACACTCAAGGGCGGCTTACATTTTTATTCCTACACCATATCGAAAGGTGTAGATCAGTGTTCTTCAACAGTGGCTTAGGGGAACCCTAGTGTTCCCCAAAACATGTAGTGCGGTCAGGGGCGCAAAGAGGGGAAGCAAGGGGCCACTATTCCCAGGGCGCAGGATCACTACAGGGCGCCGAATCGCGGCGGGGCCGGGGTCGCCGACAAGTCCCAACATGGTCACAAGTACTTTCTTCAATACAGTATTTCCTTACGAAAGACTATACAGTAGTTTTGAACACGGAGGTACTGTTGCAGACCCCGGGTCTAGGGTCTGAACATTTAAATAAGAAAAAACTTTTTTTCAAAGCTCGACTATTTTCTTGTTATGTCGTCGACTTTATTCTAAGGAGCTTTCTATTCACACATATTGAAGTTGTCATCTTGACGACTAAGAAAGATTTCCTGCATCGTGCTTTGTTATTCTTATTATGAGTCATAAAACTGTCCCTTCTTTTGAACAAATTATTAAATGAAATTCATAACGTCAATAGCGCAAGGCCAAGCATTCTCGCTAAATATTATCACCGGTCAGAACATTCTATTTTGATCACTTCACAGTTGAAAATCAAATTAATGCCAGAATAAAAGGTACGCCGATTCAAAGGCAGACCATCTGCACCGACTTCCTTATTCGAAACGTGCGTTATTGGGAGAGAGCATAACGCACATAGCAAGTGTTCTTAAGGTTCTGCAAAGCTGTGATGCACGTTGGTTCGCCGGAAAGTTTACGCCACAGATCATTTGTCAAGCGCAATGTCTCCCTTCACAAAGCTTTCGCTGTGGTTCGCGCAAGTTCGTAGCGTTCAAAACAACTTCTCAAAGTGAGCACTGCGCAGATTGGTTTGGATAATTGCAACATTGTTAGAAATAAAACTTTAACAAGCTACAATGAATTATTACATATTGTGACATTGCGTCACAATAGCGCCAAACTTGCTTCTTGCCCCGGGCGTCATCGCCTTGTACCAGACATGGCGTAATCGTCAACAGCAGCGGTCCTCAAAACTTTTCGGATGCTGGGCCAAATTCGCGATCTTATCAGCGTCCACGGGCCGGACTATTTTGTGTATTGAAAAACAAAAACAAAAAGCATAACGTTAATCACGTTTGTTTATATTGTTATTCATTTCCCTGCTCGATAACATGTTTGCAAGTTGACTTATGAAACTTCTGCTTTTGTTGCATAATAGTTGTAATATTTGGTTCCATGCTTTATGCTGCAATATGAAGAGTACCGCGCAAATGTGAATCTGAAATTCTTTTTGCAACTGCCAGATAACGCTTACGCTTCAAACTCAAAATGCCTACTACAATATAAAGATTCCACTGCACTTATGCAAGCTAATGTAGAGTCTACACCAGTCTAGACACAATGGCCTCAACCAGCTGACTTTTCGGGGGAAGGGGAAAAATGATTGTAACTTGTTGTACGTAACAACTAAATACGTTTCAGAAAAAAATTGGGGGGCAATGGCGCGGTTGCCTTTTCCTTTTTACAGGTCTGCTAGGCAATAAGCACGTGTACAATATTAAGGTGCTGGTGCGCGCTAAAGACCTGCGCGTGTTGAGTTAACCTTCGCGGGTTGCGGGTACTCGCATTAGCTCGACGTCCTGGTTGAACTTGGTGAAAGGCGGGTCGGGTGCGGAATAAGAAACCTTTTGTCAGGGTAACTGAATGTTGACCCAGTGCATGTGAAAGTGACATGAGCAAGAAAATCTAGAGAGCTTGCGATACAAAGGTGCAGCAACATTCTCCAGCGGTGACGAGACCATAGATTATAGTCACCAGCTCCCACTGATCTTGCAAAATATATGCTCGGGGTGATAACCAGGCCCGTCACCAGCTTGGGACACAAGGACGGACGAAGAGTTTTCTGAGAGAGGCACAATTTTTTGAACTATGTCCAATAATATTTAACTACGTCCAACACATTTTTCCAGGAGGGACAAAAATTTTCTAGGAGGTCTTCGCCCCCCCTGCGTCCCCCCTGGTTACGGGCCTGGGGATGACAACTAGCGCTGCTAGTGATGTATGACTGGGCATGTCGTCAATAGCATAATAGTAAATTTAAAGAGTTCGTCAGTGAACGGCATACTCTTTTTCAACAGGGCTTCAAAGATAAGAACGAAACGTTCAAGGTTGACAAAAAGGTTTCACTTTTTACTTAGCAGTGTTTACAAAACGCTTCTAGTGGATTTGAAATGAATCACATAACAAATTTCCACTAGCGACGAAACACGTTGCATGAGTTTTTAGTGGTTCTCAGACGTATATGGCAGATGTGGGAGTGGGGTGGGTGCGGGTTGATAGTGTGCGCGGGGTGGATGGAGGCTTAAGTCTGAGGGTGCAGGTTAGAAGCTTGCGGGAGCATTACTCGACTTCTCAAATTTCTGCGGATACGGGCCCGGTTTAAGTTGTGCGGGGCAGAAGCAGGCAAAAATTTTCAACCCACGCAGAACTCTAGGGCGTATAAACTTCCAACGGAAAAAGCAGCTATGGCGTAACAGTTGTCTGTTTTACATTTAATTGTCTGTGTTGTTCACAAGGCATAACATTATAAATGAGTGACCTAGGACTTAGGTCCTAGGTAAATCACTTTTAGTTCATACATTGCAAGTTGGCTAAAGTCCAAATTTTTTTAGTTTAGCTTTTGACTGAAACGGAAAGGTTAGTTTACTTTTGTTTCTAAAGCCGATATCGAAATAAGATTCTCAATTACCGCAAATGATTTTTGCTTTTTGTGTAATTGCATCTCACATTAGTCTATTTACACGGATGTTTTACAATACTAAACGTTCATAGGAAAGCTCGCGGACCGGATTGGAGCCCGTTGCGGGCCGGACTTTGGGGACCACTGTTCAATAGTAATCGATTTAGAATCTATTAGAGTTTTTTGAGTAATTGTAAGCGATTGAACTGACTAAGAACAACATGCAATCGTAATTGACGATTCCTTTCGCGATTAAACTTTGAAGTCTTCACTCTACATCACTGTGCGATGAACTGCGGTTTTGGTGGCTGGGTTTCCTCCTTTATCATAGTTTGTTATGTTTGTGTTTGAGGGGAGGCAATTAGCTCATCTGGGTGCGTTAAATCCAGATGGTCCAGCTGCAAGCACATAGTTTGTAGCGAATTCTCGCTTTGTTCTAGCTAGCCTTCTTGTTGGACGCCAGAAGTAACGTAGAGAGCGTAGTGAGAGGTAGCAACAAAATGAAAGCTTTTCTTAAAAACGAGTTGACAATTAGGTAACAGAAGAGATAACGGTACATTATGAAGAGAGGTCAGTGGCGTAGCCATGGGGAGGCCTGGGGACTTCGGGCCTCGGGCGGCACTTTCAGAGGGCGGCACTTCGCTGACCAAAAATTAATTTTTGAAAGAAGTTTAAAAGTTCTAGGTTTCGCTATTATTTTGAATACATTTTCTACCACATTTCAATTTTAAATTTAGAAGCTAAGACTGGTAGGCTAGCCTAAAAGAACACGACACGTGGCTTTGGAGTGAGTGAATTGATAAAATGTTTGAGGGGCGAAGAGTTTCCTAAGAGGGGCCCAAATTTTAAAAAATATGTTCAATAGTTTTAAACTACATCCAAAACATTTTTCCAAGGGAGGCAAAAATTTTCTTGCGCCCCCTATTTATGGGCATGCTTACTTGGGGGCCAATTTTGCCCCAGTCCCTGCACTTTACTTGCCAGAAAAAGCCATTTCAGCCATCTCAGTCAAACGTTCTTTGCGCAAAGGAAAGAGATGACATTCGACTGCAGACTAAAAACGTTAGGGCTCCAGTCGTTTTCGATTTATATTGCCCCTCCTCTGAAAATCTGATAATTTTTTTTTTGCATGAAATCACGGTAAATAGTCAAGGCTACCTTAATCCTTTTTCGCGTATCGTTGGGGGGCCCAAAACGCCATCACACCCCAAATTTTTAGAAAATATAGTCATTTTGTGTTTTGAGAGGCGTTTTTCTAAACAAAATAGTGTTATTCGCCGGCATGGTTTTGCAATACAGTTTTCGAAATCTTTTGGTAACCACTCCCGTCGCCACGGGTTGTTTTGGTGGGCTTAACCCCCCGAAAAAGCTACAAATGCCCCAAAATTGAAATATGAAACACTATAAATCAGTGGATTTTTTGTCAAATTTTAGAATGTCAGTCCCCTTGCATAAACGCAGTCTCCCATCTGAAGAAAATAATATCCTTCTGGTGATGATTCTGTTGGTGGACAACAAAGGCAAGGAATAACACCATGCTCGTGTCATTGGAAGAGGTCCAACACAACAGCTAGACCAAGTGCGCAGGTCAAAATGAAGACTGCAAGCAAGCGCTTCTCAACCATAGCCTGTTTCAAACTTGTTTAAAAATTTTTTTCAAAATGGGTCCCTGCAACTATGGAGGGCTCCGCGCAAGTGCCCATAGAGTTAACGTTTGAAGTCTTCTACATATTCCAAGAATTTTAAACCGCTACTGAAACGTGAAGTGAACAATGAAACGTTCTTTACATCACTGAGATCATATTATCAGAATGATTGTATAGCCTGCTATACGTAGTAGATATACTATTTTTAGTTAAAGACCACACAAAATTTTATAATACTACACGAAATTTTATAAATGTTTACATTTTTAAAGTAGGTATGCCGCCATCACATCCCGTTATTTTTCCTTTTGATCCCCTGGAATGAGTAAACTATTAAAATGTCATGCGGTGAGTTTACCGGAGATTTAAAAACCAATAGGGAGGGCAGTTTGACGAAACATGTGTGACTCGTATATGCCCATGCAAAGAAAGCAGAATATAGAAAAATTAATGATGAGAAAGGTGGCGACAAGCAGAAAAAGCAAGAATTATAATCGACAATTAAAAGCAAGACATATTTCAGTTTGTTAGTGTTTGATTGCAATTTTGGAAGTGCTTTATTAATCCTTATATCTTTGAATAAGCACGAAACATGAAATTTCATTTAAAATTTTGAAAATAAATTTGAGAGGTGGAAAGGGCGGCACTTTTATGGTCGGCCCCGGGCGGTAACTTAGCCTCGCTACGCCACTGGGAGAGGTGTTGGTTTTGTTTAAATACAGTATGTTCAAAGCGAATCTCTGAATGTAAGTGCTGGAGTAGGCTACGTATAATTAATACAGTAATTTGCATAAATTTTGTTGTTTTGCCTCCAACTGAACACAACTGGTTGAAGTCGTCACATGACAAGTTTGAAACGCATGTCCTGATTCATTGAACATGACATCTGTAACAGCTCAGTCCCATGAATGGATGATGGTTGTCATGATTTCAGGGGTGGCAAACAGTTAGCAGCTTCTTGTTTGCATTAAGTAAACTGTAGTCTAAATCATAACTCTAAACACTGAACCCCTCAAATTAAAAGTTGACCCTACACTTTGACCATAAGCCCTGATCCTAAACCCGAACCATAAACTCTTAAATCCCAACCAATTGTCTCTGCATATTGTACTTGTCATATGACCAGGGTTGTAGTTGGGTGCGAACGTGTGGGAACGATTTTCCCGTACATTTTTGTGGTGTGGAAAAGCGTTCCCATACCTTTTTGCACTAGTAACAGTACTTTAAGATGTGAGATCTAAAGGATTACATTAAAACATGGTTGCGATCTCACAGACGTGCTAGCGACATGCAGATTCGCACTGCTAGTCAAAAGTCTACAGTGAAACAGGAAGATCCAGTGTAAAAGTTATTGCAAGCAAATGCTCACTTTGTTCGAACTATTTAGTGTAGCCTTCCTCTTTATTTGGTGTATGAACGGCGTTCCCACATCTCTTTTTTTAGCACTACACTCTTGCACCTGACCACTTCAACCACCTGTGTTCAAATGAAGGCAAAGTAGTCCCAGCACAGGTTTTGTCTCATGAAGCAGAATAGACACTACCCGAATGCGTTGTGCCACTGTGGGCCCTGTCATACTCACAGGGCCGGCCCTAGCAGGTGCGGGGCCCAATGCAAGACCTAGACGCGGTGCTCCTCTGAGCAGTAGTTCTATGACGTCATCGTGTTCAGTCAACCGTGCTATACGACCATGGTAGAGCGCACATATAACGTCTTAGCATTAGAATTGAGAACGTCTGATAACGTTCGCTAATAGAGGAAATTCATCGCTAGTTTTAACTAGAGCGTTGTTTGTTAACAATGACATTTTTAAACCGTTTCTATTGAATTCTCGAGTGCAAGGGTATCTGGAAAGAATGAACAATCTACCTAAATACCATGTCGCGGGGGCCGAGAGGTGCGGGGCCCAAAGCAGCTGCATCGGTTGCATCGGCTTATAGCCGGCCCTGCATGCTCATAAACAAAAAGTTTGACATATCTTGCAGGCTTGACATATCGCGTAACCTAAGTACTTTTGCGAGTCAGTTGCATTAAAAAGCACACTGAAGTTTTACCACACAGTCCCGTAGCCATAGGGGATCTTTGATGGGCTTAGCCCCTCCGAAACAAAGCTCCAATTCTCCCCGAATTTAAATATGAAGCACTATAAAACAGTGATGTTTGTTCAAATTTCAGAATGTCAAGCCCCACTGCACAAATGTAAAGCCCCCCTAGCCTATCGAAGACTTTCTGGTGACGGTTCTGTTGCCACACCAAGCTTTGCATTAGCCGTTTCTCTGTTAAGAATGGTTAGATTTTAATACCATCAATGAGTTCACATTCATAATTTCATTTATTAATCCTATTCATTGTTGCACTTTAACCAAACCTAACTACATAGAAATGCTTGTGTACAAACCAAAACAAAACAGCATTCAACCCAACACACTGGCTTAAAATATGTCATTTATATTGAAATGATTGACTAAAAATTCAGTCTAAGAAGTCAATGTCACAAAAGAACAATTTTGCATATCATGTTTAAGAAAGAAAAAAGCTATCTGGCCTGGTATCATCCAATAACCAGTCAATGCACTTGCAGGCTCACGTAGAATAGGCGTGAAGACTGCAAGGTCTGGTGTAGACTACAGTTCATATTAAAAGAACTAGGGTGCTCTAGCTAGTTGGGACTAGAAATCACAGACCTACACTAGCTGTAGTTAGTGCAGGTATGGGTACGCAGAAGACAACGTCCTTAATGTATTGGCTACTGGATGAGCCCTATCTTGCCACATCAGTAACAGATTAATGCTGACAAACTTGGCGTGCCCAATTAGCAGATTAACAGGGGAAATGGGATTACATTACAGCACAGAGATTACACCATAGACAGACTCTGAGTCATGGCACAGTAGCCTGACTTACTCTAAGCCACAAATTATACGTCTTATGTCACATATCCCTCAAAGACATTTCCCCAAGGATAGTTTATCACAACAAGGAAAAAGTCAGACTAGTCTACACGTAAGCGCAACACGATCGAGAGATACTGGAGCCAGACATCGACATACGATAATTTGCAAATCAAGCCTTCTCAAGTGGAAACACTGGCCCTCAACGGAGGGTGGCGCGCATGGGCCACGACCAGAAAAGCTGATGAGATTTGTTTTCGATTTGCTTTTGATTTACTTTTTTTGCAAAATGAAAGTGTTTCCGAAATGAAAATACACTTGTTTTTGAAAGGATAATGCTTTTTTATAAAACATTTGCAAAGCGAAATGTTTTTGAAACGATAGTAAAAAACAAAATTGTTTTTAAAACGAAAATGTTTTTATTTATAAACCCACTGCGAAGCGAAAGTGTTTTTGAAACGTAAGTAAAATTGTTTTCTAAAAGAAAATGTTTTTATTTAGAAACCATTTGCGGAGCGAAAGTGTTTTCGAAATGAAAGTAAATTGTTTTTGAAACGAAAAGATTTTAATTTGGGATTACATTTGAAATATTTTTTGTTATTTTTTTTATGCTGGAAAGAAAAAATTTTTACGGTGGCACGCATGGGTCACCATACACCTGTCCGAAAGGTAGTAAAAATTCATAAAGCCTGGCGACAAATCTAACAAGCAGCAAAATCATGCTACTCATTCTTTTCATTGGCAACCAAAACTTTCCACAGATCTGATCTTCCGAAGTCAACAGATCTAAGGTGATGAAAACCACGTTTCAGTCGAGTTGTGACCACCTGTGCGTTAACCGCTGTCTTATCCATTTAGAACAGAGGTGGGTAACCAGCGGCCTGCAGGCCAAATGCGGCCCGCGTGAACATTTGATATGGCCCGCCTCAGAATTTTCGTTAGCCAAGGTAGAGTACAACATCGCGTCAAAACGAAGCTCCATGATAAGCAGGTACTAAGGAAGTTAAGAGAAGTCGCTCTTCCTTATATTTATAGATAAAGGTAGAATTTTAAAATACAGTTAATTGATTTTGCGGCCCGCCAACGATAATGCAGAATGCATGCGGCCCGTGATAGTAAGTATAGGTTTCGCATCCCTGATTTAGAAGGTCTGTTAGACTGAATTACTCCTCACCAAGTACGACAGTAGCACTGGAAAATGGAAATGGTCACTTGCCTACCACATGGCAAGAGTCTGAACTGATGCGTCACAGCATTGGGTTGTTACATCTTAATGTAGTAATTGCTGTAAGTCTACTGTCCTGAGCGCAATGCTGGCAAACAACTTCAGTCAGGGGTGCAGCGCTTAAACAAGGTGTGGGAACGCCGTTCCCACGCATTCCCGCCCCATACTACACCCCTGATTTAGGCTAAAGCCGAACTCTAACACCAACTGTCTCTCAGATGCCCTCAAAAGCTCCTTTATTCTCGCAATCCCTTCAGACAAAATGTAACCGCAATGAATTACTCCTCTGAAACGAAGTAAATAGCATTTATGATGTCACAAACAGTAATTACACAACCATGCTACGGTGCTATACACGAGGTAACTTGTCATTCAATGGTGCCACTCCTAGGATTTTCCACTATAGATCTAGTGTCTTTTCAATTCATCTAGTGCTCTAGTGTTTTTTTATGGCTATCTGGTGTTTTTTTTATGAGTGAGCTGAATTTAATTAAATGCACCATTTTGTGTAATTGTAACAGTAATTGAGACCTTTTGATTTCGAGCAATTGTAATTTGCTAAAAATTCTACCTAAGTAAATCTTTAATTACACAAGACAATATAATATGTTTTGAGCTGCGACCGCTGCGAAGTCACTTGGTCATCTATTAAAAGTTTCAATGAACTGTACAAACAAACACAAACGTTGCTGCTATCTCCCGTTTTCTTTCTCTCTGGTTTACAAATGAGTTGCACATGTCTATGGTTGGCATTGCAGTGCATTTTCTGGGCATTTTCACTGTGTGTAAGTTTGATTTTGTAATCTAGTGCTTTTTTTCTTAATTCCACCCCACTACACCCCTGACTTTAGCACAAGCATGTGTTTTGCGATTTTTGATCTGATTAGTTCATATGCTTTAGCTGATAAGTTGATGTGCTTTAGCTCAACATTCAGTTACCCGCACAAAGAATTTCTCATCCAGCGCCCAGCCCGTACTCGCAGTAAGTACAACCCACTCACGCCCCGCGGCAAGTGCAGCCCGACTCGCACCCGCACGCACAGCAGTGCGGATTCCCGTACCCGCCCCGCAAATGCGGGTACCCGCAACCCGCGCCGGTCAACCCGCCCCGCGCAGGACTCTACTACAAACGTAGTGTCGGCAGTCTTCCATCTCAACAACAAGAAAGCTAAACATGAGGTAAAATTCAACCACAACAACAAACCCCTGCCCTTCTGCTCCAAGCTCAAGTACCTCGGAGTAACGCTGAACAGGCGAAATTCCTGACTTGAGAAATTTTTGACTTCACGCCATGTGGGCAGGACAGTCATATTCTACACATCAAATGCGCTGAGAAAACTTAGGATTTGGTATGAGGATTTGATGTTTAGTTAAGTGCGTCGAGTTAGGGTTTGGGTTAGAAAGGGAAAAATAAATGAGGTCTAAGACTACGTCCCATATATATTTAAGTGATTGCACTTATTCCCGTACTATAGCATGTTGTGGGTATCTGATATCTAACCTGAATCTTTTTATTTGCGCAACACACATCAAAAGAGTAATCGATAAACTTTATTCCCTTTCTCAGAGAAGCAAAATAACTGACTAAAAATAAAAGGTCAGAAATTTCGCAGAGGTCCGAAATTTCGCTTGACTCGGGGTCCGCCAAATTTTTTGTGTCCCCCAAATTTTGTTGTTCCCGTGAAAACTGTGTTTTAAATTTATATTAAAAGCGAAAATCTTGCCTCCTAAAATGTATTCCCCTGCAAACCTTAAATGAGGGACACGGGCCTGCTTACGTTATCGCCGACACCTCGAGCCACTTCTCAAAAAGTTGATATCACGCGTCGCACTCTTGAGGGAGCTTTATTGCTGAGGTGTTAGTACAACAACGTTGCGAACAACCATCTTGATGTAGCGGCATGTAACTTGATTTCAAAGATGAACGAGTTGTTCCGGCAAGTTTGCGGATTCGCTTGGAAATTGCAATTTATCTTATTAATACCAAGCTGTTTATTTTCCTAAACATTCATTCGTAGTGTTATTGTTTTCCTGTGAATATTAGCAACCGATTGCTTGTCTTAACCAACATTAGAATCAACAGTGAGTTTCATTGCGAATTTCGATTAAACGTCGAGCAAAGAAAATTAAAAAAATACCTAAACAACAGCTTCGACTTCGCTGAGAAAGATTCGCAAACCTGAGTTTGATATACTATATTACTAGCAAATGGTCGCCTGTAACTTCGACAAGATCTTAACCATAGGCGTAGCCAAGGGGGCCAAAGCAGCCGGGTCCCCCCCTAAATTTTTAGAAGATATAGTTATTTTTTTGTTTGAGAGGCGTTTTTTCAAACAAAATAGTGTTATTCGCCTAAAATCAAACATTTTGCCCCCCCAAATTTTCTTGCCCCCCAAAAAATTATGGTCTAGCTGCGCCACTGATCTTAACTAAATTTAGTTCATTAACCGTATTGACTGTATTGAGCAGCGTTAATGCTTTTGTTTTTCTAAGTGCTTTTTAGTAGGCTTAGTAATTAGCTGCAAGTACGGAATGCATTGAAAACACTTTGGGCGCTATATGCAAAAACTAAAACAAACGAAAAACTAAGCAAAAGGTTTTATCAGACTATGAAATTCTTTTCATAAAATTTCACAATATGCAACCACAACTCAGAGCTAGGCCAAACATTAAATACCGCGTTTAAAAAAACGCGCTTGCGACACGCTTGCTTTTCATCACAAAAGGTTGAGAACTTGCGGTGTATTTGTCTGGTTACCTGTTCTTATTCTTTAAAGTGTCAAATATACAGTAAAAAAGTGTTTAAAAGAGAACAAAAGATTCGCTTCAAAGGTATTTTACGAGTAAGACAATCTCTGAAATTGAAGCAGCTTTTATCTGTTGCTTTATAATTTCATTACATCTTCATTCCTGCTATCATCATTCATCTATTCATTCATAAAGTTCAACACAAAGTGTATTTTTCGTGAAATACTTTGACATACACTATTTAAAAATCCAGGAACAAGATGGGAGCAAATGAAAACAGAGTAAGCTATTTGAAACCAAGTTGTACGAGTAAGAAGTTAATTCACGGTAGTATACCGCATTGCTACCCTAGTTTCACTGGAAATTTATTGTTGATTTCTGCTTTGTCCAACTCTGACACTTTGGTGCCTAAAACTGCTCGGTTGTTTCTGTGCAGAACGTTGACCAGATGTTTTACGTCCCTGTTCAAAGTTTGCCGTGAAGTTAAGAATTTTTAGGCCAAAATTTAACTCTTTCAGTTTTTTTCATACCAACGCAGGTAAGTGCATAATCCGGTTGTTAAGAATATATAAATATGAGATCCGAAATTGGTTTACTTAACATTCCCCGGCACAGTGTTACGAAATATGCTATATATTTTAAACTAGTATTTATTATGGATAGAATACAGGAAATTTTAAAAGTTGGGCGAATTGGTGTATCCATTCCAGTATTTGGCCAAAATCGACTTTTCTACTTCTATTGTTTACTGCCCGTACTCTGGGTTGCGATACTTGTATATGTGAAACATGGAGTCTGAAAGGCTTGGACTGTTATGTACTTGAATGTAAACCTCCATTATGTTCAAGAGGTGATAAGTCCAACTCTTTCCACTTCCTCCTGTGCCATTTAGCAAAGCGTTTTGAACCGAAGAGTTTCGACGGGAAGCGTTGGGTTTACACCATATACTTAAACATTTGCAAATAAAATGCCCTCCATGCGAAACTTAAAACGAATACCACAATTGTTAATACTCTGCAAAGACAATATAGTTGACAGACAGAAAACTCTCTTGTCAGTTCTTTTTTAAGTTGGACAAAGGTTTCCTTTGTGATTTAATAGTAATAACTATTTTATATTCATAAAATGTGTGGCGACTATTATGATTTCACTCACTTTTTCGCACATAACAAAATTGGTACGCCTGAAACATCATATTTATTAAAAGTAGTATGCCAAACATAGTTTACCATCTTTCTGTTTTGAGAGATTTCGTAAAGTGTTTTCGCACAAACATAATTAGTAAACTGAGCAAAAATGTTTCAATCTGAGTCATAGAATATAGGGTGAACACAGGTTCATAGGAATAAATTAACCACCTTTTTATTTTCACAGCATTTGTACTACTGTTAGAACAAAAGTTCTGCTTGTTTGCGCAGATGCTGTGCACGCTCTGTGTCGCATACGATTTGTTTGACTAAGCAGGTTTCAAACGCAGCCAAGAAATCGAGTGTAGCAACGCAGCATCAAAAATGGCTACTATATTTTCTTTCGAAGAGATGTTCTTTGGCACAGTGGATCTGATTGTGTTTGCAGGTGAGATGGACATTCCATGTATGTTAAGAAAAAGATAAGTCCTCTGCCAATTAGCACTATAACACCGGCCAGGCCCATGAAATACTGGCCACCTGAAAATGCATAGAGGCATCGATGGGATGTTTGCATTCAGCTCTGGCTTGTATTCTTGAACCAACAAAGATTGAAGAATCTGCAGCCCCCGCCTATTGTTGTCACTGCCAATGACCTCGGAGTTACGAAAATCAACCAACTGATCTGGGTTGTCTTGCATATGCCTGCACACCGACGAGCGTAGTGAGGTTCGATGCTCCTCTACACGATATCTTAATTTGCGTTGCGTTTGTCAAGTGTAGGAGGCACCGCGCATGAGCAAAACAACGTTGTATTGGTTGAGTGAAGCTTGACGGTCCTTGACCGAGAACCAGCTTTGAAGCTTACGGGTATTTTGAAAATAACACACCTTCACGTTTACTACGTACAGCTTTGCGTCTTATAAGCATTTACCCACTGTGGCTTGTTGAAACTAAAGTTTCGCCAAGTCTGCACAGCTGACCAGACGGGCGAAGTAGAACTCCCTGACTTGAATCATTACACAACAACTGAAGATCATTTGGATTTGTCAGTAAAGACTTTGTAAATACAGAGCAGATGGAAGACAATTCATTCATGGTAAACCACCCAAATGTAACATTCAAGTCAATCGTATTCGGAGAGGCAATGAGAAACAGATGACGCAACCAAAGGAAAGAAGACTACTTCATAAGCCCAAACTATAGTGTTTCATAAATCCAGACAAAAAAAACTTTCAGCTCATTTCAAATCTGACATGTGCACACATCCATGCTCTTTATGTGGCGTATGTGTGATGTGCTATCTGGCAAAAAAGTGAACAACCTTTCCAAGAGATGGTCAGCGCACCGCGGTACTTGGAATGGAATAAACCAAATAATGCGAATGTCAGCAAACAAATGCCCTTATCGTTGCATTGTGCAGTGTTGCGTGACAATGACACCATTATAAAGTATAAACCACATTTTTTTCACTATTACACTGCTACTTTTGTGGACGAACCAGGTTTTGACTCTTTGGATCCCCTTAAAGAGAAATATGGCCTAACAAAATAACCGCACAAATTAATATTCAATTAATGATCCTCCCTCGCTTGAAATAATTCTTGAAAGCCATTGCGATATTTACTAATTTGCTGCATATTGTTTTGCCCATTTTTTGCTTCCCTTTTACCACACCTGCAATCTTCATTTAGCGATCCTTCCTCCTCACTTTATTACGTTTAACATTTAATTATCAAGGTTCTCCCAAGAGTATGTCTGTCAACTTTACGACCCACATTCTCACTACTCCTTCGCTGTACTGTATGTTGGTCATCGGGACCTGATTCAGTTGCTATGGTTTGGTTGCTCCTTCATTGACCACAGATAATTTTTCACTTTTAAAACCCTGCTCAGGTAACCAGGGCTGCGGCTGACACCTCCTTTCGTTTTTTGTTGATTTTATTTTATACTTAAATGTTAGAAACCTGTGCTTCCATGACTTTTCCTGATTTTCAGAGACTAATGGAATGGTGCTAGAATTATTTTGCAAAAATGTCCCTGAAAGCCTATAAAGGGGTACCATACCACCCATGGTTGCCTGACACTGTATATATCAAATTTCGGACACCTTACTAAGTCAACATTTCAATGCAAGTGCAAAACCTATTTGGCCAGTTATGACAACCGATACGTTATATGTAAAGAATCTTCCTACACCATGACTTTATATGAAAAAAAAACGGATCCAACACCTGCATGCCGTTTTCTACGCACAACAAAAAATCTCCTCTAAAAAATCCCTTTATTGGTGGTACCCTGCATAAAATTTGTATGATATGTGTGTGTTCGCTGCGCAGATAAATTTTGTTGCGAATGTGATTAACAATGGACATATGGAAGTAAAAAAATAGTTTGGTATGGTAATACCGGATGTCACGTGTCCCGAGACCACATTAGGAGAATGGGGCCGCAATGCACCCTCCGTTACCTGACGTATTAAGTATTTTCAAGGTTACATGAGCAGGTTTACAGAATAAATTTTCGAGAAAGGCTTATTTTTCAGGTTTTTCTTGGAGCAGCTTGTGTTTTGATTATTCATTTCAGTCTTGAGTTTGCTTGTTTTTCTCTGCAGCCCTTGCTTTAGTTTTTCAATATTTTACCCGTAAGCATCGCTTGTAGACTTCAGGACTGAGGATGTGAAGTGTTACTTGAAATCGATTTCCAATTTTTAAAAATTTTTTGAAATATTCGACTGCGTCGCCTTCGTGGAGACTTTATTTCAAAACGGATATGTGCATCATAGCACGGTCATAAACGCAGAGCCCAGTCAGTTGATTTCTCTAAAGCCTGCTGCAGGTCTAAACCTATAAATTTATTTTTTCAGGACTTCTTTTACTTGCACTACTAATTGGAACCTACCATGCTGTTAAAGATCGAAGGAAAAGTGATGCGGATACTTATTACTTTGGTGGAAAATCAATGTCGCCAGTAAATGCGTAGTTTTTATCTCGCAGAATGAAATTTAATCAAAGTCGCTCTGTTGCCACTTATGAACAATTTCTACTATTTTAAGAGAACAGAAATTCGGTACTGCCCAAACCAAATTGAGAAATAAAATCGTCATGAATCGGAATTTTTTGCTATTATAATTCATGCTCTGAGATTTCTCAATTATTTTTACTAGATTCCAGTTGGTTTATCTATTGCGGTTACGTTTTCTTCCGCCATAACTGTCATTGGTTTTCCAACTGAGGCATATGGCTATGGTTCTGTCACTTTCTGGTATGCTTTTGGAGGTTTCATTCCTAAAGCAGTGGCAAGCATTTATTACGTTCCTCTGATCCACAGGCTTCGTCTTTCAACTATTTATGAGGTAACTGTTTGTTTGTCACACAACGTTTGTTTGAGTTTCTTCTCTTCGTGGTTTTGGTCCTAAATTTCTAATATCTTATTGTGCATTCCAAGTTTTTCCTGTGAATAAGAAAAACATCTAACTTACCAATTTTAATTTTTTAGTATAGAAATGAATTATCGTGTCAGGACAAGTTCGTAGTCATGCAATGTTTAACCATATTGCTGGCAGAAATATTCTAAAAAAACGTATCAAAAGCACTTTTCAGATTGTCGGATGTGCAGCTAAAATATGCTTTTCTAATCATATTCCAATCTATTAGACAGCTGCATATTTTTATCAGTTTTGCAGTAAACTCGATTTTGCTTTACCGTGACAAAAGAAGAACCAGTCATAAGCAAGGCCGTCCCGAGACAGTTCTGCGCCATAGGCAAGCTTCTATGGTTACGCCAGCATTACACGTCACACTAAAACTTGCACTAGAAGCTGCAGTAATATTTCTCGAAGACCACTACAGTTACTGCTTTGAACAAGCAATACAAGACTGATTGCAACCATTCGGGATTTGGAAACAAAGAAACAAGCGAATATTGCGCCCCCTGAAAGCTGCGCTCTAGGTGGCAGCCTAGTTGGCCTAGTGCAAGGGTCTCAAATACGGACAATTTCTGCGGCCCGTGATGCTATATCAAATAATTCGCATTTAAGTTATTTAGTTTATTCACCAGCGTTTAGAAGTGCTCTGACAGCGAGTGAACAAGTTCCGTTTAAAAACCAAGGTAGCGAAGGCCACAAATGATTTGCATATAACTTACCATACCTTTCGAAAGAATTAATATGTAAAAGCTGTTTCTAGTAAGCTTCAGGTATCGCCGTTGTTGCGTCAGCGTCATAATGCGGCCGTCGGGTTACTTTATAACCCTCATTTGGCACTCAGAGCATTTTGAGTTTGAGACCTCTGGCCTTGTGGAAGGGCCAGCCCTGCTTATGAGGCTAAAACACATTGGTTTTCTTGCTGGTAAGTTTTTCATGTAACCGATTTTATTGATTGTCTTACGGTTTGTACAAAACAAGTTTCCTGAGCTGTGCAATTATTGCGATGAAATTTAGCGTTGTGCAGTAGTAACGTTTTCCTGTCTTTTATCTTGTCGGCACTGTTTCAGCAAATTTTCTGCACAAACAAATTTATTTTTGTGGCGTGGGTGTCTTTTGATATGTTTTTATATTGATAAATTTTTCTTTAGTTGTACTCAGCTGCCTGCAATCACCTTGATTAACCTTTTGCGTATTTGGATGTATCTCGGTTAGGATTTATCTCATCGAAAGCTCGACTGGGTGTTTCAATATTTAGACATACTATAGTAATATACATGCTTAGAGTAAGATACAGGCTTGTCGCTTGAACGTATTTTCTGTCCTATCCCATGGCATATTGCGACATCCCATTTGATTCTCACGAAACTTGTAGCACAAAGTACATTATATCATGTTCATGTTTAATGTCTAATATACAGAGACATAGAAACTGACCCGAAACAACACAATCAGGAACGGCCAATGACTAGTGGGTGGTCCTTTGTTAGTTGTTCCTTTGAAAAAGCTGCCCTATTGCTTTAGACAAATCCCATGAAAATCGCATACCCACCAACAAGCCTGTTAGTATGAATATTAATATACGCTTTAGAAAGTGAGTACACGCCTAACACATATTTTATCCTCTGCTTACAGTATTTAGAACTTCGATTTCACAAAAGTATTCGGCGTCTTCATTCTGCGATATCATTGCTTGCACTGGTAAGGTTATCTTGGTTGAAACTGGCAATTGCTTTAACATAGCAGTTCACAAAAAATGATAAACCACGTAAATGACGTGCAGGAATTCCTAGTTTCGAAAAAATTTTTGTTGATTGTCATCCATCGATAATAATTTGACATTGGCTATTGATCAAAGAGACACACTTAAATGCTCACAACAGAAAGAGTTGTTTAAATTAATTATGTGTGCGTGCATTTCAAATAATAGCTTTCAGTAATGTGGTTATACGTCGCTTTATTCGCGTTCGAGTGTACTTTAAGTTACCAAAAATTATCTTATTCAATTCCGGTTCCTAAGTAACTAGTCTGCTTTTTGGAGACTAGTTACTTGACTACAGTTATGTGCAAGTTTGAATTTACGCAAAAAGAAAAAGAAGTGCGCTGTGGACTGATTCTTTGAAAGCTTGCAGCCCACCCAGAGCTCGTCAATTTCAGTTTTAGTCGCAAAATGTTTCCAGTCATCGTTTCAATGCTTTAAAGGATTTTTGAAATATATTGAGGATAGACACGGGCTGGCGTGTGGGTCGAAAATTTCTTGATATAATTCGAGTTATACAAAACAGATATTTCCATAAGTAGGCCTACACCTGGGGCCGAGATTACTTTGGTGGAAAATTAATGTCGCCAGTAAGATCGTAGTTTTAATCTCGCAGAATAAAATTTCATGGAAGCAGCTCTGTTGCAAATTATGAACGAATTCCACTATTCAAAGATAATAGAAAGCCAGTAAGGGATAGAGCAAATTGTGAAATAAAAACTTCTTGAATGAGACATTCGTGTCGTTATTATTGATGCTTTTGAGATTTCTCAATTATTTTTACTAGATTCCAGTTGGTTTATCTATTGCGGTTATGTTTGCTTTCGCCATAACTGTCATTCGTTTTCTCACTAGTCATCGTTTTAATGCTTTGTTAAATAGGAGTTGTGGAATATAATAACACCATGACTCTGGCTGACGTGTGGGTCAAAACGGTGTTGATGTGATTCGAGTTGGTCACAGTCAGTAACTATTTAGACTCACTCCCCATCAAACGTTCATGCAAAGAGTAGAGACACCACATCAATTTTGCAATGAAGTCTCGAGTAAACAGAAAAAGATTTTGACTTTGTGACTGTGACTAAGTCGCTCAAAAATTGATAAGAGCAAGGTAAAAACTTTTAGGAAAAATTTATATTCTTTATTCTTAAAAAGTTTTGAATGACAGCATCGCGTTGAAAAGGCATGATTTTCGTTGAAATTGTTACAGATTTTTTCTTACTTTCTTTAATGTTTTTTGCTGGTTTCGCTTAGACGTCCTACCTTGGAAATGCTACATACCTTCCTGCTTTGGCGTTGAATGCGTTGACCCCATTGAGCCTAACTTGGACAATTGTCCTCACAAGTGGAATATGCGTTCTCTACACAACAATGGTATGACTGCGTTAAAATAAATTTCAGTTATAATAAGCTCGGAAGTTTACACTGCAATGATATATTGAAACGGCGTGTTTTCAAATGTAATACTAAATCAAAAAACAACATTTTTTTACAGCCACCGCACGATGTCCTATTTTTTCCACAATTAATTTGCAGAGGGCGATTGAAATAGTAGGTTCCTGTTCAGAACGAGTTTTGGGCAACTTTTTTTTCAATTTGGTTGAAACCATAATGTCTTGAAGTTTTTCAATGTATCAGACAATTTTAGTACATTTCATGATGCGTAATAGACTCTCGGACATTTTACTGTTTTTTCCAGCAAAGTTATGATTTACCTTTACTGGCTGAGTGGTAGTTGTTAACCGCCAGGTATGTACCATACATTCCACCAGGGTAATCACTCTTCAAGATAAGGGTTTGTGTGTGTTGCGCCTTCAAACAGCCAAATTTTAAAACATTGTATAAAAGAAATGAAAACAACTGTTCCCCAACTTACCATCTAACTTGAAACGAGGTTCTTCAAATGAAAGCACGTGTACATTTTGTTAAGTTTGTTCTTGGAAACGAGAATCTCTGTACATTAAAAAATAACCCACGTTTATAATTGTGGTATTTTCTGGAACCTGTGGCCAGAAATTCACTGCAGAGTGGCATTTACTGAAGATTTTTTAGAGCCAGTCAGTTTCGTCTCTACAGCGCCGACAAGTTTGTGAGAAATGGTTGTCAAACTGGACAACCATGACTGACTACATTAATGATGAATGGATTTTCAAGTCATGAAAATCATGGTTTTAACTCTTGGAAATGGTGAAATCTGGCTTGGAACTCCTTCAGTACTCTAGTGTTACAATTTATTTTTGTACTCTTCCCCTTTGTGGTCCTACAATTTCCTCTTAGCGAAAAGCATTCGTTCTCATTCTGACATTGGGAAATGACAGAATGCTTTTGACAATATGTGTCTTTGAAAAAATTGAATTTTCTTCTGTGAACTTAAGTAGCCTAACGTGAGCTTTAGGCTCACTATCTTTGTTATCAAATCGTGTAGACTCCATGTTAACTAACCTTACGACAGGAGCGGATCGAGAGGGAGCGATCGTTCTCCTAAAACCTGCGGAAGTAACTTTATTCACCATAGTTTTGTACAATCAGGAACACAACATTCGCGATATAAGGCCATTTTGCCGTTCATTGCTTTGTCACAGCATTGTTGTGAAGTATGCTTTATCTCTCTTACAGTAGCGAAGCCGGTATGAGACTTGACTAGCGAATATTACTGAAATCGCCCCACCTAAGTTTACTGACTGGATGCGACCCTGACTTATGAGCTCGCGTAAACACATTGACAAATTAAACAAACGTGAAATATGAGGTAACAACTCTCTTTCAAGCTGAGATATTGCTCTTTATCTAGAAGAGCCACGCAAAATATGTCGGCGAGTCGCACTTCGCCCACCATTGGTATAAGCCTACGTGGCCTCCCGCTATTAGCAGTCGCTCAATAGTCGTCTCGCTGCATTACCTGCCAAGGTGTCTGCATTCACAAGTTGCATGCGGCAAAACGGCTACCACGGTAACTTGAAGTGAATCTTTAAAGATGTGTTTACATGTTATTGTGACGCAACAAAGGCTAATAGCAGAACAAGTATCGCTCCCGAGTTTTGCAACCTGCGTTTGCAGCCGAAGGAGCTGATTAAGTAAACTGCAATTTCAATGACTGCATTATGCCAGAACAGTGAACTGACTCTTGTGCAGTGTGAGGGTCATATTGGCAAACAAACTGCCATTGCAAGAATCAACCCAACTAATCGGAATTAAACTGCTGATTTTACGTTTTCTACAAACTTTTGCTTCTTAGTCCCAATATCCGGGGGGGAAATGCCCGTTTTGCCCCACTGCGGACGCCCATGATGATCGCGTTATTGAGGATTTGTCTCGCACAAACAATCCCTTGGAGGGTTGGCATAATCATATTAAAGCAAACATTGCTTCCTTCCATCCTAATATCTGGAAGTTTGTGAAAATAGTTATAAGGTAGCAGGCACTAAATGAAGTAGCCATTTACCAAATGCATGCTGGATATCTGGCACCACCGAAAAAAAACGTTATATGGATTCGGCAAGCAGGATAAGAACCATCGTACAGGATTACGAGAACCGTGGCATCTTGGACTACTTGAGAGGAATTTCACATAATTTGCAATTTTAGAATGAAGCGGTCATGGCTGCGAATGTTGCCGGATCTGCGGGACACTGTGGGCAGCTCGTTTCTCTGCCAACGCGACCAACCATGTTCCTGTATCTTAAATAAGTGATGTTAAGTGTCGCGTTGTGTTTTAGTGAAATGTGTGTAGTATACATACTCACAAAGGTTTTGGGACTTCAAAGCGGTTTCTTGAGAAGTCCACACAGTAAAAAGTACAGTATAGTAAGCATTCTTTAGTTCGGTGTTTGCTACTTCGTATCTTGTTTAAATGGCATGTGTTGTGGGATTACATGTTTAAATCTATGCCCTTTCTGCTAGTAGTTGTCACATAACGAGACATGTAACCGGGTTCGATACCATCTCTTCTGCCCTGCTGTCATTGCGTATATTTCTTGGCTGTCTTTCATATTTCATTGATAAAGGTCATATTTGGAGAATTGCACAGTTACTTCTTAATTAGGTCTAATTTATTTATCAGCATTTTATTTGCAGCTTTACAGCGCAGCTACCGACGCCACAGACTGCGATGGAATGTAAGTGGCAAATGCGTTTTAGACTCTATTCCAGTGGTTCCCAAAGTATGGATCGCCTCCCAAAAAAGGGTCGCGAAGGGTAAAAAAATGGGTCGCGCCGAGGCCATCCAAAACTGAATTGTGTATTTTCAACATCACCTGCTTGCCTGTGCCTCCCTGTAACGTATAGGCACTTGAGAAAAGAGTAGATCTCTGACTTTGAAATCGACTTAGCAAGTTACTGCCAAAAGTCACCCATACAATTAGTATTTTTCATGCCATGTTTGAGTCTTGGGTCGCGGGGTTTCCACCAAAGTCAGATTTGGGTTGCTCTAAAAAAGTTTAGGAATCGCTGCTTCATGCCGAATATTTACGGCTAGTGCGAAACGAACGCGAAGAGAGAGGCGAAGCGGCTGCAGCAAAGCGAATGCAAACCAGAAGAGAAGCGAAAGCAAGAAACGCTGCGCATGGCCTATGTGTGGCAGTATACAGGCAATATGCGCAGAGATAGCTAAATATTCGCAGAGATAGCTAAATACGACAGAGATAGCAATCTCTGCCCAGAGATAACTAAACATGCGCAGAGATAGCAGTTTTTGTGCTAAATCTGTCAAATATAATATTTTTATGAACGGCGCTCCATAATCACTTATGCTGTCGTTAATGAATTACGTATTACGAAATAAAAAGTTCCAATCATCGAATCTGGTAAGACAATATAGCACAGTCAACAATTAAAAAGTTTTGTACTGACCTTCTCCATTGCAAAATCATCCAAGAATTCATCAAATTTTGTTTGCCCATGTTGGAACTTTCAGTACACAGAACGCACAGCGGGAACAATCATTCCCGGGTTATTGTGACCCATTACTTCATTTTCAATTCTTTTGAATCTTGAAAAAGACCGATCTCCTGAGCAGTTACTCACCATCAAGGTAAGAGATAGGTGTCCCTGGGGTGGAAAAATTATGAACCACTATTTTAAAGCATCAGATCCAAACGCGCTAAAGTGGCAATGGCCCACCCCAAATTTCTAGCATATCTTGTCGTTTTCCGCTTCGAGAGATGGTGTTCCAAACCAAATACAATTTCTCGCTCAAAGTCAGAATATTTGACCCCTCCCAAAGGTTTCAGCTGGATACGCCACTGGGACGAAGAAACTTGTGTGAAACTGCCACCTAGGGTACATGTGCGACACACCTTTGGTGATTTAAAAATTTTTGATACGATAACGGCTTGTATTTCAAATGGTTTTGATGCAGTGGTCCATAACCGGGGGGCACGCCTCAGCGGGGGGCGTCAAGAAATTTCTAGGGCGGCGTGAGCCCTTACGAGCTCAAGTATGTCACTAATGTTTGATTAATAAATTTAGCAAGAAATATTTTTGTTTTTGTTATCTTCTTTTCAGGGGGCTTGAAACAAAGGACAATTAAACGTCAGGCATGGAACAGAAAAGATTAAGGACCACTGCTTTAATGGCAATAAAATTAGAGAATTCAAGATGTCCTAGGTGGCAGTTGTCGTGAGTGGCACTTATCCTAAGTGGCGGTTGTCTGGTTGGCAGTTATCCTAGGAGGCAGTTCTATAGGTGGCAATTGTCCGGGTGGCAGTTGTTCTGGTAACAACTGTCCCGGGTGGTAGTTGTCTTAGGTGGCCGTTGTCCTAGTATGCAGTTCTCTGGGTGGCAGTTGTTCTGTTGGCAATTATCCTGGGTGGCAGTTGTCCTAGGTAGCAGTTGTCCTAGATGGCAGTTGTCCGGGTGGCATTTGTCCGGGTGGCAGTTGTCCTGGGTGGCGATTGTCCTAGGTAGCAGTTGTCCTAGGTGGCAAATGCCCTGGGTGGCAGTTGTCCTGGGTGGCAGTTGAATTTACCAGAAATGACTATATGCAGAAATTCAGAGAACAGAATAACAGAAATCAGATGTAAGCATTCAATGACCTTCCATAAAAGTGTAGTAACCACAATTAAAGCTAAATGCGCAGCTTGCACAGTTTGAGTGATTAGATAACTCGCTAATAACATTGTAATGAACCCAAGAAAAACGTATAAAGCTGCATTTATAAGCGGAAAATGTTTTGCAGATTTTCTTGCATCAATGGTAGGTAATTTATCTTTGCACAAAACCCACAACTTTTCAAATATTTTGTGCTTTGTGCTTGAAAACAAAAAGATGCATGCGCTGTGATGCACGCTGAGCGTGACACTCTGCTGTGGCTTTATCTTATATGAGGGCATAATATTATATTTCATTCTGAATTTATGAAAATATTTCAACTTGGTTGTGCTTCAAGCACCTAAATGAATCGGAAAAATTAACAGATATACAGTAGCAATTAAGCAACAAAGTTTACCGTGCAAAAAGAGACTGCTGCGCTTATGGTATAACGCAACGCAAACTCTTATACCACCCAATTGCAGGTGGCCCTCCTGTTGACTCAGTTACAATATTTTGAAGTACTTTCATCTTTTTGGCCACGTAATCTTGGGTAGGTTCAACAACTATCTTAGACTGTTTTAAGCGCAGTGGTTTCAAGGTTAAGAAACCAAAATAAGTTCGGTTCGATGTATGTGGAAAGGAATCCTTTCACCGCTAAGAATCGAACATTGAAATATTACAGACAGCTGTATATATTTCATCTAGTTCGCAGGCATGATCAAGTCTTATTCAAACGTAGGATTATCGGGAATTGCAAAAAATCAATCGGTTGTTTCGACAAATCTTGTCTGTTTGTTTCAAACTGCTCCATTATGCGTACATGATTGTATCTTCAATTTCATCAACCCACCAGTTTTTGAAAGACTTACCTTTGTAAGTTAAAGGCGAGTTGAATCGCGTTATCTGCGTTTCCTCACCGCGTTGGATTCACATACTCATGCCTTTACTTTTCGCCAGTATCAGTTTTATTCCTGTGTGTTTCTTAGATCGCGTTTATGTATCTTGTTCAGGGTGGAATGAAAGCTGTTGTATGGACGGATACTCTGCAGACTGTCATTATGCTTGTTGGCATGCTAGCAGCTTTCATAAAAGCGATTGCTTTCGTTGGAGGAATGGACAACGTGGTTGCAGCTATGGAAAGAGGAAATAGACAAACATTCCTTACGTAAAAATCTCTGAAATTATCATAAAACTTTTACTCAATTTGTAGTTACATATGATATAACCCTGTAGAACCTGTATACCACACACCGATTTTATTTTTTTGTAACTTGTCTAACGTCACTTATTAGATAAGAGTAACAACACAACATAACACACATTTACATTGTCAAGTGTCAGGTAATATTCTAATCCTTGATGTTAACGCTGTTTAGATAACCTCGCAGTTTATTTCTATAACTCTTTGGTTGCAGTTAGAATATTTACTATTTTCCATTAAAGATTGTAAAACTTGCTCATAATTAACATTTTATTCAGTATGATTAAAAATCACAATCCACAACACCCAATGACAGGGGCATTTGCATTTTCTGTTCTCAACCGTTGCGTGTTAATTTATACAATGTGCACCAAGTGTTACCCTCATTTGAAATATGGATGCTTATGAACGATTTGAAGTTTGGGTTTCTCAGTCATCAAATTTACAACAAAATTATTGTCTTAACCCAAACATGCCTCATGCAGAAGGTTGTTTCACGTTTGGCTGGTTCACAACGATTAAAGAAAATGTTGGTTAATGAAAATTGGGACTAGCACTAGGACCGAATTTAGCTGATGCGAGGCCCCAACTAGGCTAATACACTTGTGACTCCCCTCTCCCACTACTACGAGATGGAGAAATGGAAAAGCGTCAATAAATTTGCGGTAAGCCTAAAATTGCGGTATGGACCCTCTCCAAGTACGTTCAATAAAAAAATTTTGAATCCTTGCTAAAGAGCCCTGCGATCATTTCGTTTGTTGCTGACTGCGACGGAAAACCGTTGCTTGACGCGGACTTGTGAAATTCGTGCTTGGCTAGTGGGTACAGGATTTTTAATCTCCGCAGGCGAACCAACCGAAAACGACACAGTTAAGTATTTGACCAAACACATAGCTTACGTATTTCGTAAGTTTCACATCAATTTATTGTCATCTGTAATTCATGATATGTATGTCTATCGGCCCTTCGAGTTTCATAAACTTTGCAGTGGTTTGAAGACAGCTAAAATCGAAAAAATTAAACGACCTTTTCGTCATAAAACGTTAACAAAACTACTGTACTTCTCCAGCTCAGACGAACCACTGTAATTATAATTGCTACATCTTGAGTTTCAGTGATATCTCATTCTGGAACAAGGCTGCAACCAGGTGATTTTTTGGGGGGGGACAAATCGATTGTAACTTGTTGTCCCTAAAAACTGAAAAAATATTGTCACTTACACAACCTTTTTGAAAATATTTATGGGGGAGGAGCAACTACCCGGTTACCCCCGGATTGCTTTCCATCAAACCTCCCAAAATAAACTCGTCTCTACAGAATTCATTTGTTTCAGGGTCAATGATCGTTAGCTTAAGTCAGTATAATTAATCAGACGCTCTCACTCTTATTAATGTTGGATTTTACAATGTTTTTATTGTAGGATACTGCTAGCCTTACACATACGAATTATCGGCAGTATGAACTATTGTGTAATACCAGGTGTTTTGACCAGGTGCATATCAAGCACAAAAAACCGCAAGTTCTTTCGCTAGACTCACACGTAACAATCGGTACGATTTAGTAAACAAAGCCAACGGAACTGTGAGTGCAACGACATTTTAGCTTACAGGCGGCTTATCCAACTGATCATATGGACATTCATGAAAACCTGTTAGAAGACCTTGGGGTTACCAACACAAAGTCTGATTTGGTGAATAAAACTAAAGTTCATGAATAATTTCGACACAAATTGTTGACACATATTTATCGAGCTCATCTTGTACCGGAAATTGACTCTGTGCATGCCACAGTGGGCTGGAGCCCCCTTGGCTTTTAAGTCTACAGATAAATCCGGCCCCGACTGGCGGACATACCTGGATCCTATGCCCAATCAAAATTTCTAGCACTCAGTCAGCATATTTCGTGTTTTCACCTAAGAAAACACGATTTCTACTTACTTCTTTGTGTATGCAGAAACCCTCTTTACATAAACAGCAAACAATCGACTAAAATGAGTGGTCTGTTGAAAATCTATAATAATTAAAATCTTCTTCAATGCCGAAATGATAATATAATGGGAAAGTGAAAATGGTATCATTGGTGGTGATTATTTTCTATCCCAGATTCCACTACGGTATATCCAAACGGCTGTTATAGAGATTCAGTGTGCTTTGCTCCAGTGACCACACCACATTCGCACCAACGCTGATATCTATACTTTATATCCAAGGAGGAAACACTGCAGCTTTTTTACAGCCAGGACAGGCTTCAATAGAAATATAACATAAAAATTTTTGCAACTGTCTTTGCTTCAAACTATTGTACGTGCCTTTGACCACCACTGCGTTTGTTAGACTCAATTACTTTTTTCTTTACGATTACGTTGAGCTACCTTGTAAACTTTCCTTAGTGTTCAACACTAACAGACTCTATTTTTCAGTTTTACTCCTGACATGACTCTGCCGTACACGTTTTGGTCGTTGATTGTTGGATACGCATTCATGTCGTGTGGAGGAACTTGTGTGAATCAGTCCATGTGTCAAAGATATTTATCGTGCAAAACCGTAAAGCATGCGCGGATGTAAGTTTAGACAACTTTTGTTCTTAGTAAAAGTGTTAACTTTTCAGCTAAGTAAAATTGTCCCGCTGAAACAAAAGTAATCTATTTGGCAGTGATGGCCTTATAGAGATGTCACGGGTTCACATTTTTATGACCAGAACCGACCCTTACCCATCTCAACAAAAACGTAACTCAACCCGTAACCCCTACGTAATTTTTGTTCCATACCTGACCAGGCCCATAAAATAGAAGTATCTCTTTTGCCTCACGAGTCAAAAGCACTGCTGGAACGATTGGTCGAAGTGGTGACATGACAAGTTCGGACTTCGGAACGCATGACCTGCTTAGTTGACCGTGACATTTCAACGCCTCAGTCAGACAGACGAGTGTTGGCATGATGTTTATGCTGGCAAGCTGTTATCAGCCTCTTGTCTGCCTTGCCTTAACTGTAGGGTGGTGAATATCGTCATGTCAACACTTCAGTCAATCGTGTTCGAGTAAGGTAGAAAAGCTCCAATACAACTTTGCCTCATAAGGCAAAATAGACAATACTGAAAAATAATATCTTAGATGAAAATGGTATTATCGGCATCAAATTGCATTTTGCATTTTGCGTCTTCTATTTATATCAAACACATAAGTTCAGTGATTCAAAACATTATGTAATGAAATCGTTACAATCTTGGTGATAGCCCGAAAACCTGAAAAAGGGAACAAAAGAAGTACCATTCAAGAATGGCAAAACAAAACCAACATTACGATAAAGCAGTTTCACGAGGCCAAACATTTAATGTGTGAAGTGGAAACAAGCATATCTGTGAATTAGTCGCAATAGAGAAGAACAATGTCATTTACAGCTAGGTCAGCGTGGTCCCACTACTTTTGACCTACGGGCCATTTTACAAAAACGTGACAAGTCGCGGGCCACTTCCAATAAAATGATATATAAAACAACAAATTCACAACCTTTAAAACTAAAAAAGGGAAGATAAGTAAGTGTGTCATTGAAGTTATTACACAATAGCAAGTCATTACAAATTTCTATCAAGTGGATGCCTGTGGTCGAGGCTTCTCTGACACTATCGTTGCTTTATCAGCACCAGTGTTACTGGTGCAAGTCGGAGACGATCATCCAGTATTTCGTCTGCCAATCGTTTTCATTGCGCCAGATGTACACTTCAAGACAACGAACGGCAGGGCACCAAAAAACAGTGACAGGTACTCCAGCGGAGGGTTAGCGGCGGGCATTACCTTCTAATTTGATCGTAAAATAAAAAGATGAAACGAAATGTTGCACAGGAAAGGTATAATTAATCAACTGCACTTTATCTAGTGTAAGAATTCAGTGAGACAAATATAACCTCAACGGCGTTCAACTAATTTCAGATTTGAAGACTTTCCTGAATGTTCCACGAGTCACTGAAAACGCTGTAGCGGGCCACATGCGGCCTGCAGGCCTGTAGTTGGACCACAATGAGCTAGGTCTTGGTAAAAAGTCATGCATGTGTAATATACTTGCCTTTCTTTAACACTATGGTAACATTTACAAAGTCTGGATGCACGACAAATATAGCACGAAAAATATAGTTTTTATCAACACTTGCTTCTATTTTTGGCTATGCAGTCGTCATGAAATTAAGCATTTCGATGTTTGTCAGGTGCAACCAAACAAATGACTGTCCTAATCGGAAACAAGTAAAGACATACTTGGCAAGAAAATATATTAATAAACAATCGGGTCTCACGGGTTTTGTAGCACTTATACTAGTTGGACAGCAGTTTTATAAGCTTGCCTCGATGATATATTGGGCTATACAATACTGTTAATGCGAACTAGTCTGTATTGTACCCTTAGTGATTCAGTTTCAGTAAACCTAGCTTCCTGAAAACCTATGACCTGTCCTTCGTACACTACAAACGACCACTACCACACCTAACCACCACAGAGCGTTCAGTCCACAGCACAAACAGCACAAAACATACATTATGCGTTGTTCGTTCACAGATCTCAAAAAACTCTTAAGGTCCGACACAAATTCCACCAGAGGTCGACGCTAACGACAACTAACGTCACAGAAAAGACATTTTCTCAACATCCACGCAAGTTCTTCAAAAAGTGAGCGAACTGTAGCGGTACCCACGAAAAAGCAAAAGTGTTTGGGGTCTGGTCCATGAAACCCTGTTCTTATGTGCCATTTTAGCGGCCCATGGGCGACCCAGGCCTGACTCGAGTCAAAATGAAAGACTTGACATTAGATTGAGAGTCATTTTTACAAAATTTCCAAACTTTCTTATTGATAAACACGGTAGTTTGCACACAAAGAAATTCGCTGTTTTGCTTCAGTGACGTGTGATTAGTATTGGCGCAGATTTTCTATTGTGACTGTGTCTCCAAGTGGTTTTATGCTAATGTTTCAGGCCCAGGGCGCAAGGGTTCCACCTAACACTAAGGTGGAGCTGAGACTTTGCTTTTCACTGAGCGGTCATCAGCACACAATACCTTCGACACATGATCGTGGTATATGCAGTATGACGTATATACAGCACATACCATGAGTGTGGCAGTCGGCCTCCTACTTTTACTTCGGATATTTTCTGGGCCACTTGAAGGACAAGGAAGTATTTTTGTTGCAGCAGGGTTAGGCTACACTTGTGGAATTAACTGAGACTGAAGAAAGGAAGTGAAATAAAAAGCTTGACATGCTTGCATGCTGTGGTTTGCTAAGTAATATGTGCCAGAATTTTTGAGTTTTTTTGAAGACACTGTACAACATGTCACAGGCTGATCACCTTAGTCAAGACAATTAAAGCTCCAGGTTTTCTGCAGGTTTTCAAGGAATTATCCGACTGGGCTCTGCTTTCATCTTTTGCGATGATTCAAACTTGTACATATCTATATTCAAGTAACTTCACTCCATAGGCGAGACAAGCAAGGAACCAATTACAAAATTTTAATAGGAAATCGATTTCACGTAACGCTACGCATCGTCAGTCCTTTCATCTGCAAACAATACTAACAGGTGAAACGTTGAAAGGCTAAAATAAAGGCGGAAAAAACAAACAACCTCAAGACTGTACTGAATAAATCACGCAACATGACTGCAACAATCAAAAGTCAAAATTATGTCTCATTCAACTAATTGTATTCACGAAAGTTTCAAAACGAATTGAAAAAGTAACATGAACTCAAAAAATTTCAACACAGGCTGCTATGATTAAGACTACGGAATACGTCATTCTCAGATAAATGCATTGGAAAGTCGTTTATTTGGGCAGAGCCAAGGTGACGCGTTCATTTAAATCTTGAAGCAACACGTAGTATGATTCAAAATATCTGCAGAATGTGCAAACCAAACTGCATTTGTTGTGATGGCAACCAAACCTCAGTGCACGCAATTGACTGACGAGAACCAAAACGCCAGCAGGCTAATGGCGAAACCACAACATGATCCTTCCCCACGCCACTGAGATAAAAAAAATTTTGCTTACTTTTCGCGCTGTTGTTTAGACGTATGTTGACTTGTATTGCCGTTAGCCTGCTGGCGTTTTGGTGTTTTTTAGTTTTTTATTGAAATGAGTCAAGTGAAAGCTATTTGAACAGCTTGTTCTGAACATTTTGGTAATGAGAAACAAAACAACAGGAAAAATGTATGACCGAAAGCACTATAGTGGCCTTCGTTGTGCTGCCTATCATCATGCCAGGAGCAAAAAGCGCATCCCACAGAACTTTCACAGGAAGTTGATAAAAAGAAGAGAAAAAGAAACTTCCAGATGCGTACCACGCTTTGCAGTGAGAGCAAGGCACTCTGGTATTCCAGAATGTACTTACAACACGAAACGGATTAGCATGAAACTTTTGGCAAGAGAAAAAGGTTAAGTTCGTTCCGCAACGCATAATGGCACCCTGGGCAAAAAAACAGTTACATCCTCAAACGTGCCTTGGTGCATAACGTAGTAGTTTAATTTGACTTGACATTGACTCGAACTTCCAAACCAATGACTCGAAATGACAAGGGATGTGCATTATGGAACATTTAGAGTTTCCGGAATATTGCGGAATCTTTATTTCGAATCCAGAATATCGAATCCTATTCGCGAACAGCTGCGGATTTGTGAAGCGCTATGCATCTGTGAACACCCCTTTAGTACAGCAGGAGCCGATATATTGACTTTGCGGCACGATTTTTGCGATAATTCATGAACCACTGAAGCTGCGACGACACTTGGGACATTGTAACAAAGTTTTTTTTACGGCGCATTTTTGAGGTGTTGACGGCGTATTTCTGGCGTCATTTGTGACGTTAGACCGGTGAAAACTAAAATCTTGGCGTAGTAAAAAAAGCGGTCATGTTCAAAGACCTGTAGACAGAGATACAAACACGTTAGAAAAAATTCATCCTTCATAAAAATCTCAGCAATGACCTAAAGATTGCATAAAAAAATTCAAGATAAATTTACCACTTTTTGGCGGTGTCCAGGGGTAATTGATTTGGTTTGGGGGGTGATTTTGTAGTTTATCGCCTAAAAAATCCGTATATCGGGTTCCGAACACAAAAAAATCTGAAAATTGCAGAACATTTTGACATCCACGTCTTACAACGGTGTACCAAATTTCAAGCAAAACGCAAAAGAAGTAAAAAAGTTATGGTAATTCAAAATCTAAAAAGTTGAAGAAAATTTGACAAAAAGTATAAAAAAACTTCGAAATTTTTGGTTGTTTTTCGCGTTTTTTCCAATGGTTCAACCGAAAATTGTTTGCTTTCTGTGCAATGGTTCAATCAAAAGTCCACTATTGGCAACGGTTTCGGCGTACAACCCGAAAACTCGTTTTTTTTCAAATTTTCCAGAAGTGCGTTTTTTCGCCTCAATTCTTTCTACCTCACAACTTTTTTGGTATTGGTAAGCGACTTCTTTTGATATTGGTGGTTAGGTAATAGGTAAAGTCCTTGCAAACAGTCGAAGGAAAAACACCCTTCAGAAAAGCTAAAACGTAGGCGTGAGGAATTTTTCTTGAAGATGACCCAAAATGGGCAATAAAACAAACTAACGTGGTTTTCTCAAAATTTTGAAATGCAAACATACCTTTTTGTTAGACTCATTCGAAAGATCTCGCAAAAACCGTTCTTGCAGTGTTTTACTTGTGGACGAACCTTAAGTGGTTCGGGCGGTATCGTTAAGAAACCGACATAACGCCCTCTACGATAATCGCATATTCCGGTTAAACGCATAGACAAGCTTGGCTGGCTAACCGCCTGTGCAGTCAACCTGATTCGTCTGAAAAAAATGTTGTAGCCTAGGCGTAGCAAGAGGACGTTTGATAAAAATCTGCAATCGCGCAGATGTTTAGAACGCCGATCAACGATCACACGCACTGTTAATTAGCTCATTACCTCACTACGCAACGCCGTTAGCTTGTTGAGTGCTTCTTTCTTCGGAGCGCAGAGTGCTACTGCGAAATTTATTGCAACTACATAACTTATTGAAACCTTATGTTTTGCCGAATTTTTCACGTTTATTTCATCCACATTTATTTCGAATCCAAATATTCGAAAAAACTATGATTTTTGGATTCGAACAGTGAACGAGTCGTATCCATAGGATGCGATATTCCATTATATGCATCCCTAGACATGACTCGTGAGTTTTTACAATTCGACTCTGACCCGACTCGAAAAAATTTAAGATGACCCTGACTCGAAGAGCTAGTGACTCGAATCGACTCGTGACTCTACAGATATGACTAGGCCACAGCACTGCTATTTTTCCTGGTGAATGTTTTGTCACATGAACAAAACCGAATGAAGTAGTTGTTCGCCTAACTAAGCAGTGACAGTCTACTGCAGTGGCGGATTAAGGGGAGTGCTGACTGGGCTACAGCCAGGGTCCCCAAGATTTAGGGGGCCCCCAATCCCTAAATCGGTAAAAATGTGTAATATGTGAACAATGCATAATACGCTGGAAAAGATACCATCGCCAATTGGAACTAATAAGTAGGCGCTCTGTGCTCACTCATTGAAATTACTTCATTGACATAAAAGTAGTTGATTCTTTGGCGTGTGGTCTGGCCGACACTCACTAACAAGTTAGTACTCCAAGGTCTAAAAAGTCAAGGTATTCCATCCGCTTGTCTTATTTTGGTTTCCGATGAGCATGCGGTATCCACGTCATTTGAACATCGATCCTGCAGACAGCCCCGAATGAAGTTGTGAACTTGTGTGTAATGTAGTGTCAAGTCTCTCAACAATGGTGAAAGTAATTAGATTTTAGCTTAGGAAAATAAATCGTGGTGTTATAAGGCAGGACTGCGACTGCCAGAGTTGGTATATACGCCACGTATATATCCTCGTGTACTTTCATGTATTTGTGTGTTCTTTGTTACTGCGATGCATGTTTGAAGTCCGGCGGATTGCGTGTGGGAGTGAAGACCTTACACAATACACACATGTCAACTGGTCGTGTATTACTAATTCTGGCACTATTTACTTCCAAGATGCAAGCTTAGACATTTTGGTACATGCTACTTTTATGTGAATCGCCATTATTTGCTATAATTTTTGATAACTGACTTAAAACAGAATAAACGCAATTATATAAAGGAAAGTCGACAGATATCGAGTTACTTAAAACGTTAACTGATAACAAGAATTAAATCATATCAAGCACGTCTTGGTTCTGTTTACATTTCGTGCAAGTAACTCTAAGCTTGCTCACGCTATAAATCAATGACTCATTCGATTTAAGATTTTAGTAAATGGTAAGATGTGCTTTTACTTAAAAATTTTGTGGAGAGTCATTTTCTATTCTAAGTGTAGTAGAAAAACAAAAACAATTCGATAGTGTTATGCTTTATGAATGAACGTAAAACCATGCGTAATAAGTGAAAGTGAGTTTCACAACAGTTATTGGTGAGTGTATGTATTGTTCTTACTAATACTCGTAGTCTTACTGATTTGTCCTTGGTTGAGAACAAGAAAATGAAATACTGAATTGCAATGAGTACAATTATTATTTTTACCATATCAGTTTAGGACCTGTCAAACTGGGCTATTATGGTAGGTAAGAATAGGTTAAAATTTGATTACGTTAGTTTTAAGGTTAGGTTACTTTTATTTTTCTCGGGAATCTGATATGGAAAGCTGTTTTTTCTGAAAATAATTCTAAAAAAAAATTATCTCCCTCAAAACCGCCACTTGGATATATATATACACAGTGGAACTCCGCTAGCGCGACCACCCACTGGACGGCACTCATTTGGTCGTGTTAGTGAGGCTGGGCTGCCGACTCAGGTGTAACGTGAATGTTTGTCTGGAGAGCAAGTGTGACCACTGTTATGTGCTTTTGTTTGTGCATCAATATGTTTAGCTTCTTTTAATTTAAAACAGCAGGGGTGGAATGGAGTAATAATTAATTACGTGTTTTTGATCAAGGCGCGACTCTTGGCTTGGCGTCCATCGCCACTGTTTTAATTTGAATCGTGGCATTTGTTCTTTGGCAGTTGTGTGAGGCATGAGTCGGCTTGTTCGCCAACGTATTTCTTCGTTGCATGTGGTTCTGTTCTAAGGCCGTTTAAACTTTGAATAAAGTCTTCTATACTGTAGTAGTGTCAGATCAGGGTGGTCGCGTCCACTAGCATTCCTATAGGTGTGATGTAGGCTATTATCGCGATCACTTCATTTGTACAATTCTTTCCTTGATTGAAAGTTATTTAGCTTTGTCTTACGTGCTGCCATAACCCATCGTTACTGCACCATAAAATCACACAACGGAAAAAATCGACGTCAATAGTACAAATTCCTGAAACGTTTACTGCAAATTATAAGTTTGTAACGGTACCAGGACTACTGAGACCAATTCATTTGAAACCATTCATTTGAGACCACGTTCATTTGAGACCACAACATTTCAGACCACGTTCGTTGGAGACATATTCATTTGAGACCACTTCATTTGAGACCACGTTTATTTGAGACCTGTTCATATGAGAACACATTCATTTGAGACTTTTTCATTTGAGACCACGTTCATTTGAGACCACGACTTTTGAGACCACGTTCATTAGAGACCTATTTATTTGAGACCACGTTTATTTGAGACTTTTTCATTTGAGACCATGTTCATTGGAGACCACATTCATTTGAGACCACATTCATTTGAAACCACATTCATTTGAGACCACAGTCATTGAGACCACAGTCATTTGAGACCACAGTCATTTGAGACCACAGTCATTTGAGACCACTTCATTTGAGACCACATTCAATTCAGGCCACATTCATTTGAGACTACATTAATTTGAGATCACATTCATTTTACGCCATGTTAAAGTGAAGCTGTTTTGATTTACTCTGTATCACCTTTTATGATCTGCCTTTCACTTTTTTCCGGGCGACCTGAAGTTTTCCAAAATGACTATTCATTTGACATTTTGCAAGGTTGCGCCCTTCCGTGTCCAGGGGTGACCCACGCTGGCTTGTAAATGCACCCGCACTCAGGGCCGAATCAAGGGGTGGCAGTGGGGATAATTGACCCGGGCCCCTCGCTCTGAGGGGGCACCCAGTGATGATAATTGTTTGTTTTAAATAAAATGCTCCTTTGAAAAATTGTGATTCGGAAGCGATACAAGAATACAAATTTATATTCCGATGTTGCAGTGAGTAGGCCCACATCTATTAATTTCTCTACAATTCTGACTTGCTGCCAGTTTTTGCAATCACTACGGGATGTAAATATTTTTGTTTTTGTTCAATGCAAATATATTTGAATTTTACTTGTAACTTTTTTCTAATAATCGGTCTGTTGGCATGAGTATGATTATCTAGTCGTGTATCAAGCCTACTGCACAAAGTCGCGAACACGATAATATTGGCGTGCTAAAGCTAGTCCTGCTGAGGTTGCTGTCTAGTCTATAGAAGTGGTTTTAAAGTGATTGTCATTTGTTTCAAGCACCCCTGACGTTAAATAAGCTGTACAAACAAATGTATTTATTAGTAAATTTATTGATCAAATTTTCCATGTTGCAGTGCGAGTAAGGGCTCGCGTCCCCTGGAATTTTATTCAATCCCCCTAGGGTGGCGCGCCACCCCAGTTAAGAACCATTGGTATAGTATCAAAACGCTCCCGTAACTTCTTGTGTCGCCTACTCTAGAGGTTGCCTAGTCGAACTGTGGCCTTTGTTTCATCATAAAGACAAAATATGGTGGAAACGCACTTTTCTTCCGATGACTGCCATCGTTGTGTAACATCATAAACACATGAAAATGGTAATGTCAAGCCATTTGCACCATATGCTATGCGTGTTCCGTCAGAAAAGGTTTTCATCAGTCGATTTTTAGAACGAAAGAGCAGAAAATGAGATTACAGTGTTCAACTAGCGCGATGCTGAAATTTGCAATGCCTGCAGGAGCTAAAATGCGCAAAGTTTGTAAGGCGGCAAAGCGCAAGAATCTGGCGGTGTTAGCTAAAACCTCGCGACTGCATCGTTTTTTTTCAGCAAAGCTTTCAAGCAGCAACGTTAAAGCAGTGGTGTTAACCAGAGCACCTGAAAATGTAGGTGGAAATCACGACATTCAAAGCTTCCAAGCACTTTTCACACTCAGCGTGTCTGGCCATATTGACATGTTATTTTTCAGGTGTTTTTGTTTGTAATCTCTGGCTTTTTATTGTTTGGGTTAATGTCGTTTCTTTCCGAGTCACTCTCAAACCCAGTGGTTCTCAAAGTGAGCGGAATCGCCCCCCTGGGGGCGATTTTGATGGGCACGGGTCGAAAAAACAAAGGGGGCTATAGGGGGCGAAACAACACAAACGGGGACGAAAATGCTCGATCACTCATCGATCACTGAGTTAACTTCAGTAGCCTTCTGCCATGACTTGTCAGTTTCTTGCAGATGTTAGTTTATTATGATAATCGTTTGAGGTTGTTGCTAAAGCGATTTATCTATTAAATTTTACTCTGGATCGTCTACGTGCCCGGCTACAGTGTGGATTTTTTCACGGCTGCGAAGCCGTCGTAAAAAATGACACAGCTCCGGCTCCGCAGTTCTTCTTTTCATAAACATGACTTCAGCTCCGGAGCTTTTAGTTTTCATTAGTGTTGCTCCGGCTTCTGTTCGCTTTCACACATTAATATTTTAATTGTCTCGGTGTTCATCAAGTTCAGTGGAAAATGATTTAAATCAAGTACACAGAACTAAGAAAATATGCCAAACCTTTTGGAGTAATTTAATCTGGTAGTTTTTGTTACAAGCAGTGGTCCTGCCATGAGGAAATCAGCGAAAAAACAACAATCACAAGTTGAGACGATTAAAAGAACAGTTATTGGCATTAAGGAATCTCAAGATAACGGTAATATAAACAATTTCTGGAAGGGGAGTCGCTGATTTTGCCGTCACTGCCTGAGGACCTTTTGTGATTTCTTACGACCAGAATCAAGAAAATGGCTCTTTGGAAAACTACATTTGTGTCCGAGCATTTGCACTCGTTGCATGTTTTGTCTATTGCAGTCTTGACGATTCCAGAAAACAGCGCTGCCAGGGTAAACCATGAAAAGAGCGCAAAGCACGCAGTGGACTGTCATGTGTTCCTTCAAACACGCACACATTTGCATTAACACAAATGAGAAGAAGTGTTTAAAAGCCCTTTGTTCGAATAAAAAGTATAACTCGTGGCAAAAAATCCACATTTGACTTTTCAAAAATACCTGAAAACATCTGATTTCTTATCTTTTGCACTCATAATAAGCAGTGATGAATCGCAAAGTAAAGCGATTTAGCGTGGGAACTGGTTACCGTGTTGAAAACAGATTTTTTTCCACAGATGAAAACTTCAAGAAAAGTCCACATTTGTTTACATTAATTTTTATACCCTCCTAATAAAGTACTGCTATGCAAAGCAATGCTAGTTAGCTACCAATTATTTATAACTTACATGCTACTGCTTGTAAACGTCATCTTTTCTGGTGAACATTCCTACTTTGCAATGGCGTGCCGTGCATTTCACGCTTAAATATATAATGACATCATATCTCAATCATACTACCTACTAACAGCATAACTACATACAGCTACAAAACCTATGGATATTTTATTATATACCTACTTATTACAGCTCAGTTCTTTTCAGATCGCTACTCTACTACAGAGCCGGTTTGATCCTTCTGACTAGAAAGTAAGATATTATGATAGTTAAGGTTTTTCTTACTTGTACAACAGTGGTTCTCAACCATTTCGCCCCTACCATTTCATTCGGCTCTTCCCGCACTTTAAAACACCGCAGAGGCCAGAAAACTCTTCATACCTCGGGCTTGGAATGGAGCGTTGCACCCTCTAAAATCTAATTTAGACCACGTCAAAGAATTACATGTTTTCCATTCCTGCCCTTTTCCTTTATCGAGGAGCCAAAATGGTTTTAGTTTTCAACTAAAAATGAAAGACGAGAAAAAATGTCGTTTTGCGTTGGTTGAAAAACGCACAGGAGAAAAATTTCGTGGCTTTTTAGAAGTGAAATGCAACTGCGTATGAGCAAAACGTCTGACACGTGATCTCTACAAACGCGACTGTTTTAGCAGATAACGTCAAGTCCCGCAAAGTGGAAGGTAAATCATAAAAATGTGATTCACAGTAAATCAAAACAGCTTCACTTTGACATGGCGTGAAATGAATGTGATCTAAAATGAATGTGGTCTTAATTGACTGTGGTCTCTAATGAATGTGGTCTCAAATGACTGTGGTCTTAAATGACTGTGGTCTCAAATGAATATGGGCTCAAATGAATGTGGTTGCAAATGAACAGGTCTCAAATATTGTATCTTTTAATGCCAATCACTGTTGGGTCAGGAATGTGAAAGACATGTCAAAGAACAAATTTTGATGCCGTAATTAATATATGGGTTCGATACGGACACCAAGGTAAGTTATCGCAAAATCCCAATATTTGTTTAACCTACCTATATTTTAGCCGGTAGTCAACACAAGAGAATATTTTTTGTAAATATGATATTTCATTTAGAACGTTAAGCATTTCACAAACAATAGTATGATAAAATAAACGCTGTCGAAAGAACACTGATTACTTGGCTAAGTAAAGTACATTTTCAGTATACAAGGTCCGTTCGAGCAACACGGGTGCTTGAACCATCAGTTCGAAGAACAATCGTACTTGTGTCGATCATACTGATCATAATATCGTTCAGATGAAGATAAATCGTACAGAACAAACGTTCATTTTTGTTGAGCAAGCGAACAGAGCATCGTAGAGTTTGTAGAACGAACGAACGAACGAACGAACGAATAGAACGTCGTAGGGTTTGTAGATCGAACGAACAGAAAATCGTACAGGTGACCAAGCGTACATTTCTTCAGTTCCAACGTTGAGATCCATCTTCGAGATCACGAGGTAGTCCGAAGTCTGTGAATTTCTTCCCGGTATATTTATAGGCTAAAGGGTTCTTTCTTGTATTGCTCCCACCAGGAAAGTGCCTTATTGTTTAGTTTATTCTTTATGCCTTTGATTTCAAGGTGTTCTTAACGGAAAGTTTAATTTCTTAGTTTATTTATGATGGCTTCGGTTCTAGACTGTTCTGACGCGTTTCGCAATTGTCGGTGCACCTTCTGAATTTGTCTTGTCGTTCGCTGCGTGCATCGCAACCTAGAACCACCCACTTCCTTGATTAGTGTTAGCTTGAGGTCTCCGTTTCGTAATCTCCTGCCAGTCTTGTACCTTCCGGTGCTTTGCTCTTCGTGCTTTTACTCTTGATGCTCTCTGGTCGGCTTCCTTCAGCTCGCTAATTAAGCTTCCCAGTTAATCTTGCTTCATATCCTGTTTTCCAAGTCCTTGCATAGACTTGTTTACATTTCAGTTCGTCTTGCGGCTTTTGTGCATCCTGCTGTTCGTTGCATCACGGGTTTATCATAAGGTCATTGCCTTGCTGCTTAACATACATATTGTCTCATAAGAATCGCTCACTACGTTCTCCTTTATGTCATTTGCTGCATATGTATCATAGGCTTTTTGTTCTGTGTCGCTTTTTATTGGAATTTTTGTCAAATCTTGTTGTGAACAAAACTTGCTCACAACGCAAATGAATGTGGTCTCATATGAATGTGGTCTCAAATGAACAGGTCTCAAATGCCGTGGTCTTAAATGAACGTGGTCTCAAATGAATAGGTCTCAATTGTCTGCACACCGTTTGTAACATCACAGTGGCAGTTACTGCGCTTGCACCCACGCCGACATCCCTGCATCCACGATGCTTCAGGTGCAACTGAGCAAATTGCTGCTGACAGGTTACTAGTTTTCCAGCGTAAGAATACTGATGGAATGTGATGGTCGTGTTACGCGGTGCTCGATTAGCAGTGTTGTAACAGCTGCACTGTGGTCGCGGTCTGCAGGTACCGGGGTGGTCGCATTAGTGAAACAAAAGGTAATGCATTAGCATAGGCAAGACCCCGTTAAAGTGGCCGTGATAGCGGGGTGGTCGTCGACGGGGTGCCACTGTATATTGAAAACATTTTACAGGTGTTTTGTGAACATTTATCGAGATGGTGTCAAGTCTCCAGCAAGAAATGACGACTTAAAATCTACAGTATGAGCTTCGTTCATATTATGACGTCCACATTAGTTCACGATTCGGTTCTTTGCTCATGCTTTTTTTGTTTCAATAATACAAATACTTCAGTTCGTTCATTTATTTTTTTCCCTAAGGCCATTTTATATATAAAGAAAGGCAAGGGCGTTGGGCGTAAGCAAGAGGGTTTGGGGTTAACCCCGTTTAGCTTGATATTTTACAAAATCCTGATTACCTGCGCAAAGGAAATTTAATGTTTTCGCATACTTTTTGCTTGTTAACTTGTCAACTTTGCAAATACTACAGAATAAAATTGCATGCAAATTTCAAAGAACATTGTAAATGCGCCAAAAAGTAATAATTAGGTTTTGGTGAGAATCAGGGTTATCGTCTGCGTGCAGAAACAATCTCACCACTGTTTACATACCTTTCGTCCACTATCCATGTTTAAACTTGTGTTCCGCAATAGTTCACTTTATCCGAAATAGTTGTCTTTATTTTGTCTGCTATGGATGATCAGCGGAAGCCCTGACCGTATTGGCTACATTACCAAATTCTGTAGCATGATAGAACTGTTGCACGAGCTCAAAACAGCAGTTTTTAACATAGAAACATTCAGGCATTTCATAATGTCTCAGCAGGGGAAAAGGAAAACTAAGTTTATGGACATCTATAAATAATAAAATATTGAAAGTTTTCTTGCGTTCTTTATGCGCATTCTCAATTCTTGTGTAGCAGGGTTGTCAATTTGGCTTTTTTGAAACCAGATTTTAAAATTCGGGTTGCTTTTTGAACAACTTTGGCTTTTTTGGAAATAAAAAAGCCAGAAAAATCTGGCTTTTCCAGCATTATTTTCAGCTGGATAGGCTTGGCTCTGGCAAAACATTGTCTGAGCTGCATATTCATTGCAAATCTCTTGCGACGAGGGTCTATTACCATGCAGGGTGCACAGAATATTGTAAAAATTTTACTGTTGCCCTAAAAATGATCGATGTTTAATTACAGGGAAGGAATATGCTCCTGAAGATTGGACTTGTGTTGTGGCGATGTTTTTGACGAGCTTTAATATCTATTTTGTGTGTGGTTGTGCATGTTTTATGTGTATATGCCCCAAAACTGCTATCTGTTTTTTTTTGGGACAAGGTCTGTCTTTTTTGGGTGAAAAAATGTTGGCAACCCTGTTGTGTAGTTTAGCAAGATTCGATCTTGCAAACCGGGGTGTGCGCCAGCCAGTCCAGCCGCACACTTTTTATGCTCGACTGCTCGTATTCGACGAGACATTAGCGCAGCCTCATTTTGCAGTTGTAAATTGCTTTGATGCAGTGTTGAGTGTGTTTTACTCCCCTTTTTCAAATCGCAGCCATAATTTTGCAGTTATTAACTGCTGTGTCGGAGGGTTGAGTTTATTTTCCTCCAATATCCTTACTTGGAGGGCTGATAGTTTATATTCATTGCAATGATACATAAAATAAGGGGAGGGCGTGTAGAAGAATATGCGTGTTATGTCAACAAACTTCGCCAAAACCTTGGTTTGGAAACGTGAATATGACGTCATATTGTGACGTAACAAAGACCGCACACCACAAACAAATGACCACCATATGCCACTGAATGAACCCCTCCATGAAAATTTTCTGCGTCCCCACTGTAGGACCCCTTTCTAAGTTTCAGCCAGGGGCCCCACACAACCTTAATCGTCCCTGGTCTACTGTACCTGACGTCTGCATTTCTTACGATATTGGCTTTTTCCTTTTATTGTTACTTTTGCACATTTCCTACAATCTCAATTAAAGGAATGAGGCAGTGTAAAGATTTGTGTAGTAACTAGATAGTAATTTTTGCAATGCGGTGCGCGAGAATAAAATCAATTCTATTTTGTATCTCCTAAGTTTTACAAAGTTTGATGGTTTTGCCCAAAATATCATCTTTTCAAAAGTGTTCCATAAGGCTTCGGCGCTTACAGCTGTTACAGCGCTGATAAACATGCACTACTGAATTTCAAGTCAATCGACCTTTGCAGCGAAAATTCATATACTTTTTCATAAATGGTAACATCAATTTTTCGTGCACACTTTTCAATTAAACAAAGTAAGTTTTGATCCAACAACCGCAAATATTTAATTCAAAATACGTCCAACCACTGTTTGTCAATGCTTCAGTGCAATGCAAGCATCTTCTTCAGACTTCAGTGTTAAATATCTGATAGCATTAAATATCTTATGGTTGATAGTTTGTCAATTAAGGAGGCATAAAAAAGTAACGACATTCGCGTTCGATAAAAACATGACTTTGAAAACATTACCGTATTAAATACGTTTGAATAAGAGTGCGCAGCCAACAGTTTTAGATGCAAACTAAAGATGAAATTTAAGAAGACTTTCTGTATTGAAGTAATACTCTACAACTCTTACCTCAATCATTCAATTGACATGTCTAGTCGCACAACATATCAAAAGTCGATCCTTGCACCCAATCAAGCATGGTGGTTTTGACAGTGATATTCTATTCTAGGTAATTACGGCGAATTTTATACCACAACAAAATCATGAAAAATAGGTGGGCGTCAAACTACGTTGTTTTTTTTACAGAGCTATTGTGATTTCCATCATCCCTGTGATTGTTTTTAAAGTCGTGGCTTTGGGCACAGGTTGTGCGATGTATGCGTATTTCGAAGGTTGCGATCCTTTGAAAAAAGGTGTAATTAAGAAACCTGACCAGCTGATGGCTCTTCTTGTCGTTTCCGTTTTCAAGGAAGTTCCAGGAATGGCTGGCCTGTTCGTTTCAGCTGCCTTCAGTGGAACATTGAGGTAAGATCAGATATCGCCATGATAGGTTTTTCGTAAACCACAGACCCCCAACTCACATAACTGAGGTCATTTATTTTAAAAACGTCACTGCATGAAAGTAATTTGACTACGTGACCTTGAAAATAATCTTCTTATTGGAAAATAAGCGCACTGGTTAATTACACAATAATTACCATCACTGATAACTAGTACTCATATTTGTGACGAGCTGTTGAATGTAATAAATAAATTAGGAACTATTTGCAATCCAGCAAGCTATATACTATCAGAAGCAGATCCATGATTTTCATTTGGGGTCTAAGACGGCCAATTTGTCACTTCGATCAATTTATGTGTGCTGTTTACGCCTCAGAGCACACGGTGCTACGGCCCGGGCATCAAAGACAGGAGGCGTCCAAAGAGTGAAATTACAAAAGTTAAACTGTTGTAACTACGTACTTCATCGTATTGTAGGACTACTAACACATGCTGCATGGAGTTAATTTTTCGAAACTCGACATTTTGTGAACACTAGTTCAGCTGTGTTCAAGTGAAATGCATTACTGGGCGAAAGTTAAGTAACTCTCTTAATGAGGGCCGCACAGTGACAGACTTGCCTTGTTCTCAAGAAACTAAAATTGAGCTCAAGGTAATGAAACCATTTGACTTGTATTTACCAATGAAAACGACTTTTTGGCACCTTTAACCACTCCAATAACTGTGATGTCATCCGGGCCGGCCTTAGCAAGTGCGGGGCCCAATTGGAAACACTTTTGCGGGACCCATCTCAGTGGTTTGCGCATAATTTTTTTAGGAAGGCATCAAGTCATAATAATAGAAATCATGACTTATGTGAAACAGCGAGGTTCGAAAACGGCAATGCCAAGCTAGGGGTGCTGAGACATACTCTCCAGTTTAACTTTTGCAGTGAAGACTTTCCATGTTCGTTTCACGAACATCTTCGTAACACCCAATAAATCCATGAATTGCTACACTCAATACCTTCTGTCTCGCCAGGGCCTAACTACTAGAGTCCTGCGCGGGGCGGGTTAACCCGCGCGGGTTGCGGGTACCCGCATTTGCGGGGCGGGTGCGGGAACCAGCACTGCTTTGTGTGCGGGTGCGGGTTGAACTTGCTGCGGTGCGGGTGCGGGTTTGGTGCGGGTGCTGGGCGGGCGCGGAGGTGGGTTGAGAAATTCTTTGTGCGGGGACCTGAGTGTTGAGCCAAAGCACGTGAACCTAATCAACTCAAAAATCGCAAAACACGTGGAAGTACTAGAGTTGTTTGCCAGAGTTGCGCTTAGGGCAGTAGGCTCGTCTCAAATCGCGAAGGCCGTTTCCACAATCGGCGATTGAACTGTTGGAGTCTCTTGCAGGGCATGAGTCTATCGCAGAGCAGACTCAATATCAGTGGCTCAAGGAGTGGAAGAAGTCAGGGGTCCCACCTCATTCCCTTCCACCACCCAAAGTGGGAAACCCCGTGGAACAAGGTGGTAAGCGATGGCAGTATGGGACCCACAAATGCTGCGCATTCAGAGAAACTTTAGCTTTTACTTATGCTTAAGTGCTCACTGCAGTTTGTACCAGACGCCCTCCCTCAACGAGGTCCTTTGTGGTAAAATTCGGCTTGACCACGTTCGTGTCTCGGGCTGCTAAACTCAGATTTATAAAAAATTACCTTTTGTTGAAATTGTTTCGCTTTTTTCTTACTACTTTTGTAAAGATTGGCTAGTGAAGACCGTTTATTTTCTGTAGGGTCAAGGTCACACTTTTGTCTGCCACTGTTGTACTCTTGCACTTATTTTGAAATAGACCGTTTAGGACCATAGTCAAGCATTTCTTTGTATATGCCAAATCAAATCTGAAAATTTTTGTCTAGCCCTTGCAAACTTTATGTGCGAAGCTGAGCATCCGTATCAATGCGCATTTTTGAAATATCTCTCAATAAATCAAAAATACGATTTCCTGATTGTTTTTTCCCCGTATTTCTGATTCGTTGTTCAAACCGGCACGTGGAACCCATTGCATTTCGGCAGATCTTTCCACGAAGAGGTTATTCTTTTAACATTTTTTTACCAACCAGCGCGCCGACATCGTTCGAGATAAGGCGATCTGATTCGCAAATCTCAGCAACATCAACAATACCTATTCGTCAAATGCTTCTTGCTGGTTGTTTGTGATCCACTGGCATCGTTTGCCAAACAGTGAACCTTTTTTCATACAATTAAGTCCCGCTTTTAAGACACGCACGAAATACTGCAACACCTACAATGTGTGATGCAGTTTGAGATTTTGGATGCCTCAAGAACGTGAAGGAGTTAGTTTCAATCATATTGGTTACATCGTTGAAGGGCAAACATCCGGTGAGATTGCATAGACATAAAAATATCCAACGATTATGAAAAGCGTTTCTCAAACACATAAATTTCAAACATGTAACACAGATAAAAATATAGTCAGGAACAGAGGCTTGCAGAAGTCTTGTGATGTCTAAAGGCAGGGCAATTGCTTGATTGTAAGCCCCTTGCCTAATTCTACTTTTGAATAATGTGAGAAATATATAAAGATTAGTGCAGCTATGTCCAACTCGCGCCCCGCGGGCGGCCCAGTCGAAGGTTTTGTGCGGCCCAGTTGAAGGTTTCGTTGTTGTGTAGACTATGTATGATCAACACCCTATCACGACTTGATTGCAGAAGGCACCTTCCCATGTGTCCACTGATGTACAAAACACATTTCTAGGTTTCTGATTTGTACCCTTTTTGTTCCATTTACCCTAAACTGCGTTCTACTGTATTTTATGGTTCCAGTTGCGCATAAGCTCGCCTATGACATCCAGGGCCGGCCTTGAGCCAATTGGACCGATTGTTTCCAATCGGGACCCGAGCCTAAGGGGGCCCCGCGCTACGCCTACTAACCTACGTAAACTGACACTTTCCATTGAATCTGCTTGTGTAGCACCGGAGCGAGTCCCACAGTTTTGTAAGCGTGGGGCCCGTTGCCATCGAAAATCAAAGTTAACTGCGCGTTTTTTTAAGTTTGCCGATTCTGGAATCGTGACAGTGGTCATTTTCTTCTATATGTGGTCATTTCTTTTCAATTGCAGCTAGTTGAGGCAGGGAGGGCTTGATAAGTTTTGAGGCTGTTTTCTGTTTCAATTGTAGGCGTTTCGTAGCCTACTTGAAGCAGAAGGATATTGCTGTTTAAACAGTTTCTGCCACTTGTCTTCTGAAAGTAAAGTTTAGGTCGTAATTGCAAATGTTTGGTGCTCAGTCTGTCTTTTAATAGCATTATGCGTTTTCCCTCGTAGAGATTTGATGGGGCAACCTCTTTTCCTTATTTGGTTATTGCCCTCAGAATTTACAGTTGACCATTCCAGTGACCGTGGCATCCGGAGAAAGACGTTCTCTAAGTTGAAACTAATTGAAACCTATTTGAGATGATCAATCCAGCAAAAGCGCCTAAATGTTTGACGATTATGTCCAATGAACCCAAAATTAACAGAGGCTTAAACTTGGACAAAGTTCTAAAGAGCACTGCTAATGCTAAAGCACGAAAAATACGTTTTTTTAGCAAATGCATTTTTTGAACTGTAGGTTATAATAGCCTGAAGCAGGGCTGTGGAGCCAGACCTAAAAATTTCAAGCTCCAGTTCAAGGAATCTAAAGTTTATGGCTCAACTTCTGGGTCCAAAATGATTTGGTCAATTGAAAGCTGAAAACAATTGTCTTCAATTTACAATTGTATTATTATCCCAGCATAGATAAAAGGTGTCGCGAAGTGATATATCTGATTGATAGTGGGAAGTGTGCAAAAAAGTTTGAGAACCCCTGATCTACATACAAACGAACTTGGTCGTAGGAAGGAATTTTTCCAGTGGAAAGATAGTGGATTTTTACAGGTGGTGGCCAAAAACATATTTCAAGGGGGCAAACAACCATTAAATTTTTATTTCACAAACTCGAAACTAAGACAAAAATATTCTCAAACTTTAAGATACAGGGGGTCCAAGGCCTCCATCCCCATTCACCCCCTTCGGACCACCATGAAAAGAAGGATATTACGTGCACGTACGGCAAACAACGCTCGTCCCACAATAAGATAACTCGCTTGCCCCTCAAGGACTGTGTAACCTGAACCCAAATTTCAGGATACACCATGTAAAATTTTTGGCTTCGGCTCCAGTTGCAACCATCCAAAGTTGCTTGGGTTTGAGCTCCAATTGCACAGCCTATTCATCTGTTTCATTTGTCTCTGCCTTTATTGTGCAGCATTATAATACAATGTCGCATTTGCAGTTCTTGTATGCTGTCCTGTTGCCACAATTTTGCTTTGTTGATATTTTGTTGTTAAGGTGTTATATTTTATCTTTGCTGGTTGAGTATATCAAGCCTTGTTGCTAATTTAACATATGGCCAATTGGCCTGACCTACACCGCGGTAGGTAGTAGAGTCCTACGCGGGTTGAAATTTTGTGTCCGCACCCGCCCCGCACCCGCAAAATTTAAATCCGCCCCGCCACGAACCGGCAGAGGTTTGAGAAATTTTGCCCGCATCCACCGCGCACCCTTCTAACCCACACCGTCCTCGCCCTGCAGACCATCCTAACCCGCGCCCGCCTGGGTACTTTTTCGGTCTCAAACCCGCACCTGCCCGGAAACTACTAAAAACTCATAACTAGGGCAATTTTTTGTTGCAATAAAATCGTGAGAAATCTGCATTTATTTTTAACAAAGTTGCAGTAAGAAGTTGCATTATGCACAAGCATTTTAAACGACAGTGACACATCGATTCGGTAATTCATATTAACTAATACAATTTTCAACAATCATGACAATTCAGTTTACATAGGAATTCTTTGTACTGTTTCTACAGATACTCCATTGATAATGCTCATTTTTCTCAATTATTTCCTGGTTTTATTCTGGGGAAACGTTTGCAACAGTAATGTAACCATGAAATTTGCACGACTACATTGCTTTTTATGACAAAATGTTGGGGGAACCAAAAGATATTATGTCCTTTCCTGTCCAAAAGTTGGGGGGAAATGTCCCCCCGTCCCCCCCATAAAATCGGTCCCTCCCCCACTGTACTTGAACTTCTCCACCTGCTGCAATGTTATGCTGCTCACTTGCAGCATACAGTACACTCCTTGTGTTTTGGGAGAAACATAATTAGTGGTGTAACGAGGCTCAGTGCCGCCCGGGGTAGACTAAATCGCCGCGCTTTCTACCCCTCAAATTTGCTTGCAAGATTTATCCAGAAGTTTGGTAGTGTATTTGTGACTTGAAAGTGGAGTTGTGATTTTGAGCTATGGTGGTATTGATGTCCGTTCAAAACAGACTTGTTCATAACAGAACATTCACAACAGACGGTATTTTAAGTAGGATAAAGTTAAAAAGCAGGGAGAAGGGTACCTCTTGCTTTGACACAATTTATTCTACTTGAAACAGCGGCACGGTCTTATTCAAATACAATCCCCGACAACATGTACAGGGTTGAAATTCATGAAATCCTGATTGTCGAATTACATCTCCAAATTGAGAGGTCACAGTTGCAGTGGTTGTGTCGAATGACCAGAGTACCCCAGGAAACATTGCAAGGGCAGTCCCGTTAGCTGCATACAAACGAAATGTACCGAGAGGCAGTCCAAGCGCCAGGGTGTCTGACCTGGCTTCGTCCTGTCTTGGCTTGGAGCGAGTAGAACTATCACAGTTTGCTGACGACCATCGGTAATATCAATAATTCGGCTTGGGTTCGGGACGGGTTCGGTCTTAAGTTTGTCAAACTGTTTCGGGCCGATTCCGAGTCTGCATACAAAATTTTTGTGATAATATTCAGAGTAACGAATTTTTCGTTCGTGACGTAGATTTTATTTGCTCACTTAGGTGACTTCTGAGAGTGAAGTTATTGTGATTTTTCTTCATCTAAATCTACAATTGGAAACACAACACATTTGCGTTCTTTTATTCTCTGCTCGCCTCACACGCTTATTGAGAAGGTGATAGCATTGATTACATTTGCAAGCGATGTAGTTTCGTTGAAAAGGTCAATTACTTACGCGATTCTTGACTTGTTTTAAGAAACAATTTCGCTAGATTTAACACTAGGCAAGATTTATGACTTCGTTTGAAGTGCTGAAATGACATACATTTTTGATTTCGAGAATCAGTGGGTTTGGAGTTTGGACACTGCTTCTGAAAAGAAATCAACAGTATTGAAACGACCAATATTTCTGTCGCCGGTTACTGTTGAAATGATCGAGTTGATTCGATCTTCAATAAACAATGATTATCTGTGAATTGATCAGTCATGTCTATTTTGCTAAGCCGCCATTACGACGTAAATGTGCATATCTTGACTCACTCGGTAAATTTGGTTTTGGAGCCTACATCGGGCTTTAAAAATAAATGTCGGACTCGGGCCGGGTTCAGGCTTCATATTGAGATCCGTTTACATCTCTGCATCAGGCACCAATCTTCGAATATTAAACATGAACTAATCTTAATGTAACCCGAAAGAAAAGGTTGAATGCATCAAAACGCAGAAAAAGATAACTTCCTGCTTATCAGTGGTTCTCAAATTGTGGTACACGAAGGTCTTCAAGATGGTACGCAAATAGACCTAGATTCTGTTTTACTTCACAAAAAATAGAAAATATATTCACAGTTACAGTTTTAACTTCCCGGGTTATGTTAATAAATTCCTGCATCTTTGTATACTTCCCTCGTTGGTTTTTAAAAAATGGCCGTTATAACTTCTCACAGCCGTTTTGTTCATGCCGCGTATGGGCCAAGTTGGGTTTTCCAAACTTTTTGATCGAATGTTGGTTGAACGAGTTTTCGTGGAACAAGGTGGTAAGCGATGGCAGTACGGGACCCACGCTGGTCTGTAGCCTGCAATCAGAATATGGCTACTACCAGGCGCGTAGCTATGGGGACAACGGGGTAATGCCACCCCCAATTCCAACGTTTTCAGGTTAATAAAATATCTGAAGTATGAGCCAAAGAAATACTTCAGTGCAAATCAAGGAAACCGCCTCAAGAAACCCATCCTAATTCAGCTTTTAGTCGAACACAAACTTGATCTGACCTTTTGTAATCATAATCAAAGACCACACGTAAAAACAATTGGAGTAACGATTTTTGCAGCTGTTTTTAACAAACCAGCTTGCTGTATCCCACCTAATGTTTATGTAAGCTTCATTTCAAAACCATCGCAAATACCTTTCTGATGACCGTGGGTGTTACAAATATAACTTATCCTTGTTTCCAGTGTCAGCATAGCTTTAAATCAATATCGTAGATTTTTGTTGTTGCACAACTACGGTAGATGCGTAAATATAAATTATAAGTTACAGTAGATGCGGTGATATAAATTTCATATATCTTGAAGCTCAAACCTTTGCTTAGAAGCGATTCAGTTTATAAGTCTTCTTCATTGGGCCATAGCCACTTTTTAGCAGCAATAGCGTTCATTCTAGATAATTTATTTGTGATAACATGTATTGTGACGGTTTAATCACAATTATCTGGAGCCTTCATGTTTTCGTCATTGATTCCCCTTTACCTTGTCAGCGAGTAAAAGATCAATATTTTCAAGGTATTAGACTCCGACCTGCTGTTCATTAGCTCAGTGTTTCAACTTTCATTTTATGTTAATTGCCATCCTATCTTGCAATAAATAATTTAAAATCATTTAACTGCAACGAGAAGAGTCAGCAGCAAAATCTAACGTCAGTGGCGATTCTAGAAATAAAAATGTGGAGAACCACTGCGAGGCCAAGGAAAAAGTAGGGGGGCAACATAAATGTCTAACCTGCATGGTGATTTTTCATTGTTTTGAAGATTAAGTTGCTATGATTAACCCTACCAAACCCAACATTGGCTTGTGAATATCGTTAAATATGAACTAACGGTATTATTCGCTAGAGCAGCTATGTCCAACCCGTGGTCCGCATGCGGCCCAGTCGAAGGTTTTATGTGGCCCAGTTTAGGTTTTCGCTGTAGTAAAAATATCCTGGATACTGACAACTTATCCTTATTTTGATTTTTACATTTTTGTTGCAGGTAGTCTAGTCCTCAATGCCACTTTATCACCTCTGTTGCCTTCGCAGTTAGGATTCGAACGATTTCAGTACCTTAGCTTTAGCTAAATTTGGTTTGCTAAGATCAAAGTAAGTGATTCAATGTGCAGCCCTGGTTAAGATAGTGACATACTTTTTGGCTCAGTAAACCATTTGGTTGGACATAGCTGCACTACAGACACCTAAACGCCACTGTAGATGCGATCATATACGTGTACTGCTACATCGAAAATTCTGTGCTAACCAGTAGTGTAGGAGGCGCACCTCAAAATTTTGATTTATTGAAAATCCGGGCAAAATCCTTGAAAATCTGGGCAAAATCTCAGAAATTCCGGGAAAAATGGCTCCCAATCTTGTTTGATTTCATAAAATGGCGCCCAATATTTGCAGAAAAACACATAAAGACCTTTTTTGGAGGACATCCCAAAAAAAGTCTTCATGATCTTTGAGGGAAAAATTTGCAGGCAAAGCCGCCCAAAACTTTTCGAATAAGTTTGGCAAAATTTGGGCAAAAATTCTTCGTACCACCAAAAATCTGCGTGCTCCTACACCTATGGTGCTAATCATGCAACTTCCACAGCATTCCACATGTAAATCGAATCACCATTTTCCATACACAATTGTGCCGGACCCACGTGAACGAAAACAGCTCCACAAAAGTGAATACAGTTCATATGAAAGCGAAATTATTCCAACCACGAATTCCATGTTGATAGCCAACTAGTTTCATCAAAATATTCTTACTACTAAGCACATAAAAATGAACCATCTTCCAACGGATTGGTGACTACTTACTAATCCGTTTTTGTGGCAACTTGTGGACATTTTGTGATTGTGGTGTATGTGGAACCATAACAATGTTATGCAACTAGACCCTCCACAGAGTAAGTTTGAATTTTATATCATGTAACTTAATCCTTCGATTATCATGTCGACTGCCAAGTTCATCAACGAAATCATCTAGATCTAACAAACAGCAATCATCTAGATCTTTTTTCCAGCTAGCACGTTTAAATTTAAAGTAGATCAGTGTCAGCCAATCTTTCAGTGGCCATGGAATTTCTGGGAAATGTTTTCACTAATTTCATTTTTGAAAAACTTCTCTCGCATGAAGCGCCGGTGACGGGAAGAGTTAAAGATACCAGTAACAACCAAACGCAGCTTTTCAAGTAGCCATAAATGAAAAAAAAATTGTTCGAGCGATATAAGCAGCTTCGACACCTTCAGAAACAAATTATTCGTCAAAGTTATTTCACGTTTTAAATCATTTTCACCAAATGAATATGATTTGCGAATTCTTCCAAATGTTTTTCTGATGGAAATGTTTGACTTCCGGGGCAAAGAGCTGAAACACGCGAAAGAATTGCTTCTGAATCATTACAGAAAATCCGTACAAAGTTCTATGAGGTTGCAGGACATGCGGGTAGAGTGAAAACTATAGTCACGAAACACTGACGTAAGATGTTTCGAAGTCGTATACACAAGCCAGATGAACGCAATACAGCAGTTAGGATAAATTCAGATAAATTAAATGACACCAATTCTTAATGCTTTAACAAACCTTTTGCTACTGGGACAAACAACAATCTGTTGACAATTTAATCTAACTCTATCTCACACTGAAATGCAAAAAAGATCAATCTTGCCATTTCTGCGACTGTTTCTTAGTTTCGAAATGACTTTTTTAACAACATGACCGCGGTCTGACTAAATATCTCGCAGGATCCGAGCAAGCCCTGGTGTGTGTCGTCATAAACAACTCTAGCTACCCGACAGTCAAAAACAACAACAGTGCTCATCATGCATTTGGGAAATATTGAGTGCAGGATAGAGGGTATCTACAGTAGATAATCGTTTAAAATATTGCTGGCCGAAAGTTATCTACTGTAGTTATCTACTGTATATGTCAGTCAAATGAACTTAAACGGGAAAATCCCTCAAAAAACTGAGGGAGCCAAACGGGGGTCAAGAAAAAATCTGGGGGCCATGGCTCACCCAGGTACCCCTTAGAATCGCCACTGTCTAACGTAAGTAGCAAGATGCTTTCCATTTTGGAAGGGCTGAGGGGATTGACACTGCCATTACTTACGGATAATGAGATAACTTGCACAGGGGTGCATGTTAAAATTTAGGGGCAAACTCTCAGAAAAGGACCTCAAAACATCGCCATTGCGAAACGTGGATGTGGAATTACGTGGATAAAAGAGTTAAATTTGTTTAACATTTCAATTTATGAACTAAATTCAAGAGCGTAAGATACATACGAGAGGAACAAAAGTTTGTAAAGTTTTCCAGCTTCACGATTGAAAGCTGCCTCCTATGGCACATTTTCCCATAATTTGTACTCTATTTTTAAACACATAGGACTTGCTTATGTGCCTCTAGAGTGGTACATAACCTTTTTAACTAAAAAATGGTGTAAAGCTCTCAAAGGGGGTACACGGTGTTTCTGAAAAAGAGGGGCACGAGGCGACTGCCTCGTTATCCTCTTCTACTATTCATCCTTGAGCTTGCAATCTGTCTTGATGGCAAAGCGCATGTGACTAAAATGAAACTAAATTTGAATTTTTTTCCATTAGGGCTTCAAATTCCACAGATAAGCTATTGTATTTTCAAGAAGCCCGTAATTTGTACAAGTTTAATTACCTGCAGTGCTAAACTATCTTTAGTTGCAGCTGAGCATGGTCAATAAGTTTTGTAATACTGGGTTTACTATTGTGTTTACAGTTTAATTCCATCTTCTATTTCAAAGAGGTCAGTTAAATTTAGCAAAGTCTCATCAAACAATTCAAATGAAGTAAGTTTAAAATAGCTACAAACGTTTCACGCGATAGGTTGAACATAGCCAAAAGATCTTACTGATTATCAAAAATCCAAACATTTTTCAAACGAGTTGAAAGACCCTAGCATATACGGTTATCACTTACAGACGCGAATTAATTGCTCAAAAATTAGACGACAATGGGATCCACTTCTTATATGCGCGAAATTTTTGTGGAAGACCTACTTCGGATGTCAGTTCCTCAGAGCAAAGTTGCTGTTCGGCTCCGGTTGAACGTGCTGTGTTGGTGTACAGCAGAAGCGTGTAAATACAGTATAACAAGAGCAATCGTAATGGCGGCCGCAATGACTTCTTGCTCAAGTGCAATATTGGGCATTGAGAGGTTTACTAGCGCTTTTGCAAGAAAACTTTATGAGTAAATGGTGGTATTGATCCAAAGTAGAAGCTTGAAACTTTACTATCAAAACTTTTAAAAGTTGTCAATTCAATGAAAGCAGACTTTTTACTTGTCGGCTTAAATCTGAATACAATTTTTCAAGAGAAAACGCCGGAAACGTGCACGTTTCATGGAGTATGCTTTATAAACAAGTAGCATTAAAAATATTTAAATGTTGAAACTCGGTTTTTATTTTCCCAAGCTTTATAAACCAGTAGCATTAAAAATATTTAAATGATGAAACTCGGTTGTTATTTTCGCCAGCCCAAAATTTCTGGCTACGTGCCTGGTTGCCGTGCTAGTATTCACCAAAAGATCTTGTGCTTTATTTTTGATTTGATCTATGTGGTGATGAATTGTTAGTAGCAGTATATTTTATTTATCAAAAAGGACCAAATTTGAATTGATAATCATAATTTTTTAGCATAATTGTGTCTCTGTAAGCTCTCATAATTAGTCTTTTCATCTTAAATGCAGTGCTAATGCTAAATATCTAGATATAGCACCATTGTGTACTGGTATACACTACGAGTTAGTATACCACCACGATGGGCGTAGCCAGGTATCAATTCCATAATGTGCCTCCAACTTGGCCAATTCTACAAAAATATCGTACTACGGTTGAATGAAGATGGTGACGTGATCGAAACGCAAACAATAAGGTTTGTCCCCCCAAACGTTTTTAGCAAACTCGGTCCCTGCCGTGAGGTGGTACTCACGAGTGACAGAAGGTGGAAAAAGGAGATCACGCGAATTGGTAAAGCAAACGCTGTTCTTCGTTAAACTTATCGCTTTTGTGGACACGAAACGGGAGCTTTCAAACACCACATAGCTTTACGTTTTAAATCGTTCTTTACACTGATTTTCACCTATGGTCATGAATCTTGGGAATGATTGAAAAATACTATCCCAAACGAAAGTTGCAGAGATAAGATTTTGCGAAAAATTCATGATCTGTCACTATGCGACAAAGCGCGCAACTGTGAAATTCGTAAACCCCTGATTGTCGAGCCACGTCTCCTCCCAGTCTTACTGAAATCCCAGCTGCTTTGATTCGGCCATGTGTCCAGAATGTACCAACTAAAGATTGGCAAGGCAAGTCCTGCTGGCTGTACCAGCGGAAAAGCGGCCCAGAGTCGTTTTAGGGCTACGTTGAGTGGCTTTGCCTCCGATATTGTTTGGTACCATCTTTGCCAGCAGCAGAACTATCTGAGGTTACTGCTAATCGCGAGGTATTTGGAGTCTTTTAACGGCTTTTACCCCCGCGACCCTCCCCGGAGGAATGTGGCACGAAAATGAATGAATGAAAACGTCCAGACATCTATGCAGCAATACAACGACTTGACTGGTAGCAAGCGGCCGTCAACACCGTACTCCCGCAAACTTGTAAGTTTTTTTCTTGAGGAACGCGATCGTATGTTTTTTGAGGTTGACAAAATAAGTGCAGACATCTTCGGGATTGTCCCAAGATTTCTCGAACATTTGTTTCCGAGTGAAAAGTTTGTCTGTAGTGCGACGAGCCCCCAAAAAAATTGGACACCATCCAACTTATATTCAATTATTTCGCTGCATCTTGTTTCAAAGCACTTGGCACGCACTTTTCTAGGGTGGCTGAAGAGGGTAAAGCTGCGGTGGTTAGGGAATTCTCTCTTGTAGCAATTGTGTGTGGCAATGATCAACCCAGTTTGCCAATCCTTCCATGCCCTTCTGGTACGCCTGGCCACATAACACACACAATTTGTTCAAAAATGTAAGCATGTCAAGTCGGACTTCATCCCAAATGCATGCTACCCGCCTTCAATCTTTAACAACTAGGTAGATTTCCGTCGTAGTGATGATATTTTTGTCATATAAAATACACATCCTGCGTGTCTGATGGTATGCGAAGACTCGGTTTTAAAATATCTTTGAAGTACTCTCGCCCTCGGGCAAGAATGCCATACTCATTACCGAGAGAGACACCATTTTTTTCTTTGATGGATCTAGCGAAATAAGATATTTTGCTTGCAGGTGATACCGCAGGAAGGCGTTGATGGTGGATGTTTGTGTACGTAGGAAAGGCCACTACATGAGCAAACGTGCAGCAATTGCTACACCTGGAAAGCAGAGGCTATGTGTTGGCCTTCCGATGTTTTTTTGGGACAGGGCACAAGATACGTTGGTCCTTTTTCCGCACACTTCCCACAATATTATTATTTCAAAATCTGATAGCCGTGTGAATGTCACGGGTGAACTGGCAAACGAAAATGTGTGTTATCCCCTGGTAACGTTCCACACAAAAGAATTCATTTCAAACAACACTTGGGTGAAAACGTGCATAGATGATCTAGTGTGTATAATCATTTTCCTCATTTCTACACACAAAAGCAACATCCAGGCGTATACGCATTCATATTTTACTGTAAGAAATTCTGCGGTAAAGGGAACTCTGCACCAGAGGTACATCTAGACTTTAATATAACTTTATGATACATTGGGTGTATTAAGAAGTTTCATTCATTCTTATTGTTAGGTGTTTAAAGTTTCCATTTGAACTGATCAGTGGCCCGAATAAAAAAAATACTCCTATCAGGGTTTTTTAAGGTGTTTTAGGGGCCCGATTCGGGTCCCTAGAATTGAAAATCGGATCGCTAGAATCAGCGAATATTATCATCGAGTGCCTAGAAACAGAAAAAATTGGGTCCCTAGAATCAGAGAAATCCGGTCCCTACAGGTCCATACCGGGTACCTCACATTTTCCTTAAAAAAAACTTTTATTATATACAAATTTAAATTTTTAAAACTTTTTTCAGTTTGATCACACCATCCTGGTTGAAAAAGTTTTGGATGATGCGAAAAGCACAATTTCACAGCATATACCAGTCTTTATTTGTGTAGATTGAGACCGGCAAAGCAGCAGTGATTGCTACGTTTTTGGACAAGCTTCATCTTGTCCAAATGAAGCATCAAAATCCAGAATCTACTGATGACTCAGAAAGTCACAGTTGCACGTGTGTTATATGCTTCCAATACTAAAGCGAAAATTAGGGTATTAAATCCATAAACTTTCAAAGTTAAGGGCGATCGGATCGTCGTCTGGCAAATTCCTGTAAAACCACGTGCTTGATTTCATTTGAAAAAATGTTAGTGTTCAGGGAAATCATGCTGCATTGCTTGCAAACACAGTTCATTTTTTTCTTTTCAGCACTGTGTCCTCTGGAATCAATGCTGTTGGAGCGTTAATTTTGCAAGACTTTATTCTACCGAGAAGGCCCACGTTAACTAATAAGGCACAAATATTGATTAGCAAAGCAATTGGTAAGTTTCTCCTTTCCAAGCGATTTTCATTTGCGAATAGCACTAAACCTTTGCCAAATGAAATCCAGCAAAATGCAAAGAGTTACCGTCAGCTTAAAAAAAAGTTGCATCAACTACCATGTACCATTGCACACATGGATGTTCTGTAGATTTGGGTTCCGAAGTTTCAGTAGAATGATTGCTTATGTTCCGTAAAAAACGATGAAAAGTTTGTTTCGTGTATATAGATGAAAAGTTGTTTGAATATCAAAAAAATTTGTGTTGGTTTGTAGTCGCAACGTTTGGATTCCTTGCAATGGTGTACGCATTCAGCATCCAATACATCAACGCTACAGTCATCCAGATTGGCTTCATTTGTCGCGGAGCTCTTACAGGACCTGGGCTGGCAGTGTTTACTTTGGGAATTTTTTTTCCTTGGTGCAACACGAAGGTAGGAAATTTACACCAACAAATCAATTGTATATTTGCGAGATATAAACATGTCGTGGTACAAAAAAGATTACGAGGCTTAGCGAAATCACCGCGAAGTCAGCAAGTCAGCCATCCCTAAAAAGAACAATGAGAAAGGCAAAAGATTATGATTATCGCAAAGAAAAGCAAAAGCATACACAAAAAAGCAAAACACAAGACGTACAACACACCAAGTGCAAAAGCGAAACAAACACCGAGCCACAACGAACAACGGTAGAAACATTGAACCAATCACAGACAACAACCAGCAACTGCCTAGTTTGAATGAAGCAAATATGTATATAATACCATGAAGCATTGCAAATTATATTGAAAAGAGGAGCTGTTGATATAATTTGATGAATGTATGGTCTATTTGATGTCTTTCGGAATGCAATGTCATAACTTAGAGCCTCTATAAACAGAATGGCGTTGTTAACAGATTTGCACAAAGGAATAATTCGTGTCTTACTATTCAGTTGTCGTGTGTGAAAATTATGATAGAGTGATGTGTATTCATATTCTACTGTGATTTCTTTTGGTAACATCAGATTGCATATCTTTGTCATGTATTTTGCAAGTTCGTATTTATATGTGTTCTTTATCCCCATGATACAAGCAAAAAGATGCATATCTTTTATGGGTATTTGTTCACTGAAGTGAATTTTAAACACATTAGGTATAGCTCGGTTATTTGATTTGACAATAGGCATTTCCACAAGGTTCAATTTGCAGTGCCTCAAAAAGAATTGCGTGGTAGTAGTGTGCATAAACAACGGAGAAATAGACTTTGCGAAGCACATCCGCATTTACGTAAGGCTGCAACTTGTACAGTGCCGCATTACCATATGTAAACTTTTTTCCCACATGAGCAATTTGTAGATCCAAATTTAACCGCGAATCTGTTAAAACATCTAAGTATTCACAGTAATACTTACAATTTGTTCTATTGTGATACCAACACAGGAGGGTGATGGAGGTCAAAGATGGAATTTTAGAAAAGAGTGGATTTTTAGTTTTTTGTGTGTAATTAACAGTTAATTTATATATAATCATCCAATTTTGAATGTTTCTAGTTCCAAGTTTAGTTTTAATTCCAGTTGTGCTGATTATTTAGTGAAGCAATAGAGTAGTGTCATCAACGAAGAGGTAAGGCGTACATTTAGTTATTGCCCACATATCATTAATGAAGACTAGAAACAGCATTGGGCCAATCGTGGAACCACGAGGGACACCACATTTTATAGTATTAGGTTGGATCCTTGTTGGTTAGCAAAGAACTGCTTTCTATTATTAAGTAAACTTCTAAAAAGGTCATTTGCAACACCACGTATGCCATAATCATAAAACTTGTTATGACAAAATTTGATGATCTACAAAGTTGAAAGCTTTTTCAGGTCTGAAACTGCAGCAGCAGTCGCTAGGTGATTTTCATTTTGAGTAAGAAGATGATGATACAATTTTAGCAATGCAAGTCAGTGGAATAACCACGACGAAAACCATATTGTTCAGGACAGATTGCATGGTGTTGATAAAAAAATCTATTTGTGTTAATGTATAAAATTTTTCGAATATTTTACTAAAATGACTAAGGAAAGTAAGTGATCCACAGTTAGATGGATTTAATCGGGTACCTGATTTGAACAGTGGAGCCACATTTGCCAGTTTAAACTTTTCATGAAAAGCTCCGTTGGAAATGCTTGAAGTATAAAGATCTGCAAGATAGCTGATATTTTTGGGCATTTTCACTCAAGAAATTGGTGTGTCATATGGGTCATTAGACTTGTTGCATTTGAGAATATTAATTTAAATCTACAACGTCATCATGGATGACTGGGGTTAAGTGCAGTGAATTAAGGACTGACGGAGTTGCTGGAGTAACATAAGCTAGAAGTGACGAAATTGCAGATGCAAAATTTGGTCCAACTGTACTTAGGCAAACTATTTATTCAATATATTCGGAATAGAATGTTGTCAGTGGGTTGGGTTGAATCTTCAGGTTGCAGCGAAGATGCAGTTTTGGAAGTTTTGGCTTTATGTAGAAGTTCGTTATTTAGTTTCCAAACTTTACTAGGGTTAAATTTATTATGTTCATCTTCTCTTTTGCAAGAACTAACTTTGCTTTTCTTTTTAAAGGAGGTGGGTCAAAATGTTGCTGTATTTTTTAAAACGTTAATTTGGTTGAAAGTAATATCTTGATTTTAATACCTTTTTGTACATACGACTTTTTGTTTCGATCAGTTGGATTATACCTTTTGCAAGCCATGGTTCAAGCGCAAGTTTGCGCTGTTTTTAGACATTTTCACTAGCAACAACATTTTATTTTACACGATGATGTTCCTTATTTTTCACTTGATTACAAACGCTAAGTCGAGAGCGTATTTATCAAGGCTGGCTATATCATAAATACTGATATTTCCGAATGGTGATTTCCATGATGTTCGCTTTGAATGCAGAATTCATCAGTTTATCATTACTCTTTTATCAAATGGCTTTACTCAGGTTTGTGAACAACATTTTTCCAAACCAGAGTAAAAACACTTCCTCTTGTGGCAAATATTCACAAAAACAAAATAACTTATGGCAGCAGTTGCAAACAATCATGCATAAGGCTAATGATTTGACAACTTAAAAAATTGCTTTGCGAGTTGATACAGTTCAGTTAATAATTGAGTATAAGAGAATTAAGCAGACTAACCCAAATGATAACGTAGTTCTCATTGTCTCTCTTTGGCATTCGTGCAAGGCAAAATTTTTCGCAAAATTATTAGCTTTGTGACATCTTCTGGATCACTGCCGTTTTTCAACAACTGATTGCAAAGATTTCAGTGAGATATGCTACTTTTGCGATCTGCTGGCAAGCAATAATTTGTAGCACTGCAACATTAGATAAAAAATGCTTCTTCCTTTCAGGGTGCACTTGCTGGACAGATCATTAGTGCTTTGTTCATGACCTGGATTGGAGTTATCAGTTTTGTTTATGGGAAGCCCCCAGAAAAATATGCATTTTTACCGACCTCTACGGATCAATGCAGCCACGTGGCTACCACCTGGCCAAACGCAACATCGTACATGTCTTCCACGCAAACCTTTGTCAGTACGACTTCCAGTTTAGTTGCCAACACAATCGAGCAAAGGTGAGTTTCGAAAACGTGTGTAGAGATGAAGCAAATCTGCACAAATAGCTTAAATGATTTTATTATAAATTGACCACGATTTTCGTATTTATAGCTAAGTTTGTATTAACGTATTTATAAAACACCTGTTCTTTTCGTTGCTCAAAGATTTGAAAAAGGATGTATGGTGATTGCGGGCGTATGCACAAACAAACTAACTTTTGCCAATTTATAAAAAACGAAATACTGCATTGTGAGTGGTTAAAAACATCAATTAAGCAAAAATAGATTTAGTACAAATAAAGTGATTTTACTGCTTCATTATATTTTATCACAGTGGCGCTAAAATGTTGAGGCAAAGTTTAATCGTCTTTTTAATTTCTTTTCAGGTCGTTGATTCAAGACACCCTGTTTTCTATATCGCCCTTATACTACGCGTTGCTCTCCTTTATTATAACAATCGGTGTGGCTTTGCCTGTTTCTTTCTTCACAGGTAGGAGCGAGTAAGTTTGAAGATATTTTTTTATGTTTTATATCAGCTAAAAAAACGTCACAAACAAACAGGTTTCACCAAACTGAAAAATTCAATATCAAGTTAATAGGATAAACACTACATTTTGGATTTATTGATCAATCTCAACATCTCAAGCCACCTAGCAGAGTGCATTTTTGAAGCTCGTGAGAAGCCCATATTTTCCAAAAAATTACATTCAAGCGCAGATATATCGCAGGTACACAATCCTTTATCACAACTGTAACATTTGCAGTGCAGCTCCTCATTTAACAGATTGCATGTGTTTACACCTTGAAGTTTAAATTGTGTTGCTGCAAAGTCGACGATTTTTCTTACTGGGTAATGTATAAATGCTTTCAAAGCCGCGTTTGTCCATATACATCACTTTTGTTAAAAAGTTTCCTGGGACGCAACATGCATCTTTTAATCGCACCCTCAGATTCGCAATGATTTTTGCGTTTAAAATGTTTTCTTTAAATATAAAGAGCCAGAACCATCTATAATACGTAGAGCATTCCAGTTTCAGACACAAGGGTTTCATTTTTCGTCATAGATTTTGCATTAAGTTTGTGTAAAAAGACCAATGTTTATGCACTTATGAAAATACTTGAAATACTTAAAACTCCAAAAGTTCGTCAAAGACTGCATTCCATATAAAAATCGCAATAATGTTGTTTAGAGTGCTCAACATAAATAATTCAAATATTTAAATCTCAAAGTTTTAATCAGTTTTTCAAAGAGGCTTTTTCAAAAAAAAAAACTGAAAGAAAACAGATAAAATCCGGAACAGGCATCATTGACATCATGACCAGTCCCGCCGAAAGCGAGGATAATAGAGCAAATCCGTTTTCAATCATGAACATAGGCTTAAGAGGATTTTTTGCCGTGTGAAAGAACATCACGTAGTTCATCGCAGTTGCATGCAATTGACCGCCAACCGTCTGGTGAGATTTTGAGGCTCTTCCTGTTGTGCATCAATACGTATCTAAATATGAGGTTTGGGGGAGGGTGGAACAACCGTCAATTGCCAGTTCACGCTAGAGATCTTGTATTAGGGGGCCATCTTCTTGACTTTGCACATGACTTGCCCAGCGGATATTGGACATTTTCATGGTGTGTTAAGAAGGGTTAGATGTGCGATGGACTTCAGTCCAGGCGGAGGACCCGTGAAAAAATCTTATCCGATATGTCCAACAGAAAAATCCGAGGCAGTTGTTGTAGTCTTGCCGACTTTTCTTGTTTTCGTAGGGTGCAATGACATTGGTAACAGGAGGTAGGCTAAACACGTTATTTATATAGCGAGATGGCCACTTTGTCTCCATCACACCTGCAGATCGTATAGAGAAGTCCATCAGACCCAGATGCTTTACGCTTTTATCAGCTACTGTTGATATGACGTTTTGCTACAACTGGAGAAACTTCAATAACAAGATGATCCCTTACTGGAAACGGAGGAAGGGAACAACGGATAACGTGCGAGTCGACAACTGCATGCAGTGGATGCAATATTCATGGTGTTTTTCTGCCCAACTCAAGTTGCGTGGATGGATTACTGATAACGTGTCCGTTCCTGGATAGAAGTTGCATTCCTTCCTTGAGTGAGTCATAGAGCTTCTCTGATGCCGTGGTAGAGACCTCTGAAGTCTCCTGGGTTAGCGCAGTGTTGTATTCCATTGCTGAGTTATGACCAGTACCGATGAATAGCCGTTCGTATGCGCTATCGAACATGACGTTTCACCAATTTAAATCGAGGCTACACAAGTACAAGTTTGGTTTAACCACGCTCTGATTACCAGAAAAAAACTGAAACTTTTGGTCTATTTTTCTAAAATGATTAAAAATTATTCTAAATATTTTAGGAACACAGGCGCGTTTTTGAATAACTCGTAAATATTCAGAAGCTCAACTGACCCGAAAAAGCACTTTGGTGTATTTCGAAATATTTTTTTCAAAAACAAG